>Ga0097681_1002627_pt1 | contig 16393 bp, 14 predicted proteins | sample ThiBiot_750_plan_FD_72845 | JGI IMG/M metagenome (GOLD analysis project Ga0097681, IMG submission 72845) | Wastewater bioreactor microbial communities from Cape Town, South Africa - Thiocy_cont_750_plan - 1398105538144 (version 2) (version 2) ... | reverse complement strand
CCGTGGAGCCCGAGGAATACAGCCAGAAGCCCGGGTCATCGCCCAGCGTGGGCGCCGGTGCGGGCAGCGGCGGCTGCGCCGCCAGCCAGGGCTGCATCGGCGCAAAGCCTGCGGCGCGCGCGGCCGCTTCGTCGCCGGCCACCCAGACATGGCGCACCTCGTTGGGCGCCCGGTCCAGCGCCTGGCGCAGCAGGGGCAGCAGCGCATCGCAGGTCAGCACGGCCTGGGCGCGGCTGTGGCCCAGCATGTAGGCGTAGTCGTCGGCCGTGAGCAAGGTGTTCACCGCCACCGGCACCACGCCCGCATACAGCGCGCCCAGAAAGGCCACGGCCCATTCATAGCGGTCGTGCATGAGCAGCAGCACGCGCTCCTCGCGGTGGATGCCCGCCGCCAGCAGGCCGCTGGCCATGCGCTGCGCCTGCTGCTGCAGCTGGCCGTAGCTCAGCGTGCCGTGGTCGTCGATGTAGGCGATCTTGCCGGGCCGCCCCTCATTGAGCGCGAACAGGTGCGCGGCGAAATTGAAGGGCTGGGTGAAGTCGATCATCGGGGTCTCCTTCGACATCGGGCATCCGGCCCGACTTGTGATCTTCCGCACAACATGCAATATTGTGCGTGCATCAGAAAGATAGTTAGAACACCACCGAGCGTCAAGCACTATATTGCATGGCTGGTGTTAACCCCGACTGTTTATCATTCACGCCCTCTTCAAGGAAACTCTATGGACCAGTTCGAGACGGCAGCCCAGTCCGCCGGGGCGGCGGATTCCCTCTCAGAAGCCCCCAGGAACCAGGTGCTGCAGGCGCTGGGCGAGCGTGTGCGCAGCCTGCGCTCGCGCCGGGGCATGACGCGGCGCGCCCTGGCGGCGGCGGCCGATGTCTCGGAGCGCCACCTGGCCAACCTCGAATACGGCACGGGCAATGTGTCGGTGCTGGTCCTGCACCATATTGCACAGGCCCTGCAATGCTCCATGGCCGAGCTGCTGGGCGACGTGACCACCACCAGCGCCGAATGGCTGCTGATCCGCGAACTGCTGGAAGGCCGCGATGAAGAGGACCTGCGCCGCGTGCGCCTGGCCGCAGGCGAGCTGCTGGGCACGGCGCCCAGCGACCGCCAGCGCCACACGCGCATCGCCCTGATCGGCCTGCGCGGCGCGGGCAAGTCCACGCTGGGCCGCATGCTGGCCGAGCAGCTGGGCGTGCCCTTCCTCGAACTCAACCAGGAAATCGAGCGCATTGCGGGCTGCAGCGTGCGCGCCATCCACGACCTGTACGGTGCCAACGCCTACCGCCGCTACGAGCGCCGCGCGCTGGAGGAAGCCGTGCAGATCTACAGCGACGTGGTCATCGCCACGCCGGGCGGCATCGTCTCCGACCCGGCCACCTTCAACGAGCTGCTGTCGCACTGCACCACGGTCTGGCTCAAGGCCCAGCCCGAGGAGCACATGGCCCGCGTCGTGGCCCAGGGCGACACCCGCCCCATGGCCGCCAACCCCGAGGCCATGGACGATCTGCGCAGCATCCTCGAAGGCCGCGCCGGCTTCTACGCCAAGGCCGACCATGTGGTGGATACCAGCGGCCAGACGCTGGAGCAGAGCTTCGATCAGTTGAAGGCACTGTTCCTGCCCGCACGCTGAGACGGCGGCAGCAACCCACGGCATCCAGGCCCCAGGCCTGGATTTTTTTCGCCTGTACTGGCTGGTGTTTACCCTGGATATGGCCAAAACACGCACTATCGTGCGTGTTGCTGCGTGCATTTTTGGGATGAATCTGCATAATTGTGCCTGCACCGTATCTGCGACTGCACTATTTTTCATCCAAGAGGCCGTCCATGCACCCGTCCAGCCCCACTGTCGATTACCGCACCGAGCCCGCCCAGTACCGCCACTGGTCGTTCACCGTCGAGGGCGCCATCGCCCGCATGCAGCTGAGCATCGCCGAGGACGGCGGCATACGGCCCGGCTACAAGCTCAAGCTCAACAGCTATGACCTGGGCGTGGACATCGAGCTGCACGACGCGCTCAACCGCATCCGCTTCGAGCATCCGCAGGTGCGCACCGTCATCGTCACCAGCGGGCGCGACCGCATCTTCTGCTCGGGCGCCAACATCTTCATGCTGGGCGTGTCCAGCCATGCCTGGAAGGTGAACTTCTGCAAGTTCACGAACGAGACGCGCAACGGCATCGAGGACAGTTCGCGCCACTCGGGCCTGAAGTTCCTGGCCGCCGTCAACGGGGCCTGCGCGGGCGGCGGCTACGAGCTGGCCCTGGCCTGCGACGACATCGTGCTGATCGACGACCGCTCCTCCTCCGTCTCCCTGCCCGAGGTGCCGCTGCTGGGCGTGCTGCCCGGCACGGGAGGCCTCACGCGCGTGACCGACAAGCGCCATGTGCGCCATGACCTGGCCGACATCTTCTGCACCAGCGTCGAAGGCGTGCGCGGCCAGCGCGCCGTGGACTGGCGCCTGGTGGATGCCGTGGCCAAGCCCGCGCAGTTCGAGGCCGTGGTGGACGAACGCGCGCAGCGCCTGGCCGAAGGCAGCACGCGCCCCGCCAATGCGCAGGGCATCACGCTCACGCGCCTGGAGCGCGAGGCCACGGACGACGCGCTGCACTACCGCCATGTCAGCGTGCAGATCGACCGCGCGCGCCGCAGCGCCACGCTGACCGTGAAGGCGCCCACGCTTGGGCAAGGTCCGCAGCCCGTAAGCATCGAAGCCATCGAGCAGGCCGGCGACGCCTGGTGGCCGCTGGCCATGGGCCGCGAGCTGGACGACGCCATCCTGCACCTGCGCACTAACGAGCTGGACGTGGGCACCTGGCTGCTCAAGACCGAAGGCGATGCCGCCGCCGTGCTGGCCGCAGACGCCGCCCTGCTGGCCCACCAGGACCACTGGCTGGCGCGCGAGACGCTGGGCCTGCTGCGCCGCAGCTTTGCGCGGCTGGATGTGTCCTCGCGCACGCTGTTCGCGCTGATCGAGCCCGGCTCATGCTTCGTGGGCATGCTGGCCGAGCTGGCCTTCGCGGCCGACCGCGCCTACATGCTGGTGCTGCCCGATGACACCGAGCGCGCCCCGCGCATCCAGCTGGACGAATTCAATTTCGGCCTGCTGCCCCTGGTCAACGACCAGTCGCGCCTGCAGCGCCGCTTCTACGAGGAGGCCGCACCGCTGGAAGCCGCGCGCGCCGCCACGGGCCGCGCGCTGGACGGCGACCAGGCCCTGGCACTGGGCCTGGTCACGGCCGCGCCCGACGACATCGACTGGGACGACGAGATCCGCATCGCCATGGAAGAGCGCGCCGCCATGTCGCCCGATGCGCTCACGGGCCTGGAGGCCAACCTGCGCTTTGCCAGCCGCGAGAACATGGTCACGCGCATCTTCGGGCGCCTGTCGGCCTGGCAGAACTGGATCTTCAACCGCCCCAATGCCGTTGGCGACAAGGGCGCTCTCAAGCTCTACGGCACGGGCCAGAAGGCCGGCTTCGACTTCAACCGCGTCTGACCGCAGGCACGCCCCGAAACATCCACGGAGACCCCACCATGAGCGCCATCAACTACAGCGAGAAGATCCCCAACAACGTCAACCTCGGCGAAGACCGCACCCTGCAGCGCGCGCTGGAGAGCTGGCAGCCCAACTTCCTGAACTGGTGGGGCGACGTGGGCCCCGAAGGCTCCACCGACTACGACGTCTACCTGCGCACCGCCATCAGCGTGGACCCCCAGGGCTGGGCCCAGTTCGGCCACGTGAAGATGCGCGACTACCGCTGGGGCATCTTCCTGAACCCGGCCGAGGCCGACCGCAAGGTGCACTTCGGCGACCACGCGGGCGAGAAGGCCTGGCAGGACGTGCCCGGCGAGCACCGCGCCAACCTGCGCCGCATCATCGTCACCCAGGGCGATACCGAGCCCGCCTCGGTGGAGCAGCAGCGCCACCTGGGCCTGACCGCGCCGTCCATGTACGACCTGCGCAACCTGTTCCAGGTCAACGTGGAGGAAGGCCGCCACCTGTGGGCCATGGTCTACCTGCTGCACAAGCACTTCGGCCGCGACGGCCGCGAGGAGGCCGAGGCCCTGCTGGAGCGCCAGTCCGGCGACGAGAACAACCCGCGCATCCTGGGCGCCTTCAACGAGAAGACACCCGACTGGCTGTCCTTCTTCATGTTCACCTACTTCACCGACCGCGACGGCAAGTTCCAGCTGGCCGCGCTGGCCGAAAGCGCCTTCGACCCGCTGGCGCGCACCACCAAATTCATGCTGACCGAGGAGGCCCACCACATGTTCGTGGGCGAGTCCGGCGTCTCGCGCGTGCTGCAGCGCACCTGCCAGGTCATGAACGAGCTGCGCACCGACGACGTGGGCCGCCTGCGCGCGGCCGGCGTGATCGACCTGCCCACGCTGCAGCGCTACCTGAACTTCCACTACAGCGTGACCATCGATCTGTTCGGCGCCGACCAGTCCAGCAATGCCGCCACCTTCTACAGCAGCGGCCTCAAGGGCCGCTACGAGGAAGGCAAGCGCGCGGACGACCACCGGCTGCACGACCAGCACTACAAGGTGCTGGAGGTCGTGGACGGCAGGCTGCAGGAAAAGGAAGTGCCCATGCTCAACGCGCTCAACGAGGTGCTGCGCGACGACTACATCAAGGACTCCAACGCGGGCGTGGGCCGCTGGAACAAGGTCATGGAAAAGGCCGGCATCGACTTCCGCCTCACCGTGCCGCACAAGGCCTTCAACCGCCAGATCGGCGCGCTGGCGGGCGTGCGCATGAGCCCCGACGGCCGCGTGGTCAGCGAGCAGGAATGGCGCATGCGCGAGGGCGAATGGCTGCCCTCGGACGCCGACCGCGCCTTCGTCGCCTCGCTCATGGGCCGCTGCGTGGAGCCGGGCCAGTTCGCGGGCTGGATCGCGCCGCCGGTCATGGGCATCAACCGCCAGCCCGTGGATTTCGAATACGTGCGCTTCAACTGAAGCGCCGCGCCAGCAGGGAGTCGCCCATGACAGTCGCCTTGGTAGAACACGGCATCCTCACGCAGCACCTGATCGACCCGGAGATCTGCATCCGCTGCAACACCTGCGAGGCCACCTGCCCCGTGGGCGCCATCACGCACGATGACCGCAACTACGTGGTACAGGCCGAGCAGTGCAACGGCTGCATGGACTGCGTCTCGCCCTGCCCTACGGGCGCCATCGACAACTGGCGCAAGGTGCCGCTGGCAAGCGCCTATCCCGTGGCCGAGCAGTTGCTCTGGGACGAGCTGCCCGAGGAGCTGCCGCCTGAGGCGCTGGTCCAGGCACGGGCCCAGGCACAGGACACAGGGGACGCGCCTGCCGCCGAGGACCTGAGCCAGGCCCAGGCCGTGATCGCGGCGGCCGCCACGCGCGGTGCGGATGCGGCCCGGCCCGATGACCAGGCCGATACCCAGGTGTTGCGCAGCGCCAGCTACGGCGCCACCGTGCCGCCCTGGTCGGCCGCCCATCCGTACACCAACCTGCATGGCCCCAGGAGCCCCGTCACGGCCACCGTGGTCGGCAACCTCAACTGCACGGAGGCGGGCTTCGACAGCGAGACCCACCACATCGTGCTGGACTTCGGCAGCCAGCCGTTCCCCGTGCTCGAAGGCCAGTCCATCGCCGTCATCGCACCCGGCACCGATGCCCAGGGCCGCCCGCATGTGGCGCGCCAGTACTCGGTGGCCAGTGCGCGCAATGGCGAGCGGCCCGGCTACAACAACCTGGCGCTGACCGTGAAACGCGTCACCCAGGACCACCAGGGCCGCCCCGTGCGCGGCGTGGCCAGCAACTACCTGTGCGACGCACGCATCGGCGACAGGGTCCAGGTCATAGGCCCGTTCGGCCAGTCGTTCCTGATGCCCAACCATCCCCGCTCGCACATCGTGATGATCTGCACGGGCACGGGCAGCGCCCCCATGCGCGCCATGACCGAATGGCGCAGGCGGCTGCGCAAGAGCGGCAGGTTCGAGGGCGGCAAGCTCATGCTGTTCTTCGGCGCACGCACGCCGCAGGAGCTGCCCTACTTCGGCCCGCTGCAAAGCCTGCCGCGCGACTTCATCGACAACAACCTGGCCTTCTCGCGCGTGGCCGGCCAGCCCCGGCGCTACGTGCAGGACCTGCTGCGCGAACGTGCGGCCGACCTGGCGGCCCTGCTGCGCGACGACAACGCGCACTTCTACGTCTGCGGGCTCAAGAGCATGGAGGAAGGCGTGGTGCTGGCACTGCGCGACGTGGCGCAGCAAGCCGGGCTGGACTGGGAACAGGTCGGCGCGCGCCTCAAGCGCGAAGGCCGGCTGCATCTGGAGACTTATTGAACCGCCACAGGCCCATACGCATCGCCGGCCAGGGCCTGGGCCAGGATCCAGGCAGGGTCCACCAGCCCGGCGCCGCGCGCCAGCGGCGACTGCGGCAGGGCCAGCGGGATCTCGGTGCAGCCCATGATCACGGGCACATCGCCATGGCGCTGCAGCAGCGGCGCCAGCACCTCGCCGAAGCAGCGCGCAGCCAGGTCCATGTCGCCCTGCTTGACGCCGTCGTAGATGCCCTGCATCAGCCGCGCGCGGCCCTGCGCATCGGGCTGCAGCGCGGTGATGCCGCACTCGGCCAGTGCCGCGTCGTACAGGCCGCTGTCATAGGTGCCCTGCGTGGCCAGCACGATGGCCTGTTGCGCGCCGCCGGCCTGCAGGTGCAGGGCGGCTTGGCGCGCGATGTGCAGCACATGCAGCTGCGGAAACAGCGCCTGCAGCTGCCCATGCCAGGCATGGGCCGTGTTGCAGGCCAGGGCCACGCTGCGCACGCCCAGCGCCGCCATGCGGCCCACGCCCTGCAGCAGGTGCTGGGCCGGCCCCGTGGGCGACTGCGGGTCCGCGCGCAGCGCCGCGCTGCGATCGGGCATGGGCAGCTGCACCAGCCAGTGCTCGGGATAGGCCTGGTCATGCACGGGCAGGCCCTGCTGCTGCAGGTGCGCCGTGCAGGCCTGCACGAACAGGCGCACGAAATCCGCGCCTGCGGCCGGACCCATGCCCCCGAGAATACCCACCGCGCGCGGGGGCTGAAGCTGCTGCTGCATGCTGCGATCCGAAATCAAAAAGCGGGTTTGTCGCTGAGGTCCTGCAGGTTCTTCTGCAATTGCTCGCTCATCGGCAGGCCCAGGGCCACGTTCCTCGGGGCAATGGGCTGCATGAACCACTTGTCATAGAGCCTGGCGAACGCGCCCGACTTCATCATGTCGCCGATCACGCCATCGACCAGCTGCTTGAACTGGGCATCGTCCTTGCGCAGCATGCAGGCATAGGGCTCGACCTGCAGCGAGTCGGCCACCACCTCGAAGTCCCCGGGGTTCTTGGCCGTGGGGATCAGGCCGAAGAGCAGGATGTCGTCCATGCCGAAGGCCGCGGCGCGGTCGTTCTCCACCAGCAGGAAGCCGTCCGCATGGTCCTTGGCCATGACGATGTTCATGCCCCAGGCCTTGTCGGCATTGGCCTTGCGCAGCACCTGCAGATTGGTGGTTCCCGTGGTGATGGCCACGGTCTTGTCCTTGAGGTCGGCGTAGTTTTTGATGCCCGAACTCTTCTTCACCAGCAGCCGCGTGCCCGTGTAGAAATGGTTGATGGCAAAGGCCACCTCCTTGCCGCGCACCGTGTTGTTGGTGGTCGAGCCGCATTCCAGGTCGATGGTGCCGTTGGCCAGCAGCGGCATGCGGTTCTGCGAGGTCACGGCCTGCCACTGCACCTTGAGATCGGGTCGGTTCACCGCTTTCTTCACGGCCTCGGCCACGGCCTGGGACATCTCCACCGTCATGCCGATGGGCTTGCCGTTGTCCAGGTAGCTGAAGGGCACGGAGGACTCGCGGTAGGCCAGCGTGATGCGGCCGCTGTCGCGCACCTTGGCCAGCGTGTCGGCATGGGCCGCAGCCAGGCCTCCCAGGGCCAGGGCCGCGCACAGCGCGGTGGTGTGAAGTTGCATGCTTGTCTCCTCGTCTTTGGTGGATGTGCGGCCAGTGTAGGAAGGGCGGCGGCCTTTGCGGAATGACAATATCGGGCCGGTCCATGCCCGCCGGTTATGGGCTGTCGCCCTGCCCTGAGCAGCAGCCCCCGGCCATAACCTGCGTGCATGGCCCGTGTGCCAAATGCCATGGCCCGGCCTGCCGCGCGCGGCCTACAGTGCGGCTGCATGGAGAAACGATCAATGCATGTCTGCATCGTGGGCGCCGGCATCGTCGGCCTGGCAACGGCCTGGGCGCTGCAGCGGGCCGGCCACCGCATCACCGTGCTGGACCGCGCACCGGGCCCCGCCCAGGGCGCCAGCGGCGGCAATGGCGCGCAGCTGAGCTATTCCTACGTGCAGCCGCTGGCCGATCCCGGCATCTGGAAGATGCTCCCCCGCCTGCTGCTGCAAAAGGATTCGCCGCTGGCCTTCCGCCTGCGCGCCGACCCCGCGCAATTGGCCTGGGGACTGCGCTTTCTGGGCGCCTGCAATGCCCATGCCTCGGCCGAAGGCACGCGCGCCCTGCTGGCCCTGGCCGCCGAAAGCCGCCAGGCCTTCGAGTCGCTCCAGGCCGACGAGGCACTGGCCTGCGACCTGCACACGCCGGGCAAGCTGGTGCTCTACCCCACCCAGCAGGCGCTGGATGCCGCCGCGCAGCAGGTGGCACTGCAAGCGGGCCTGGGCGGCGCGCCGCAGCGCATCGTCAACGCCGCCGAAGTGGCGCGCATCGAACCCGCGCTCGCCCGCTACGCGCAACGTATTGCAGGCGCCGTGCACACGCCCAGCGAGGCCGCCGCCGACTGCCGCCTGCTGTGCGAGCAACTGGCCGCCCGGCTCACCGCACGCGGCGCCGAACTGCGCTACGGCGTGGAGCTGCAGGGCTTCGAGCGCGAGGGCGACGCCATCACCGGCCTGCGCACCGCCGCAGGCCCGCTGCCGCTGCGCGCCGACCACTACGTACTGGCCAGCGGCTGGGAAAGCGCGGTCCACGCGCGCCAGCTGGGCCTGCGCATTCCCGTCTATCCGCTCAAGGGCTACAGCATCACCGCCGATGCCGCCGCGCAGCTGCCGCACGCCGCGCCCCGGGTCAGCGTCACCGACACCGCACGCAAGGTCGTCTTCGCACGCATCGGCGAACGCCTGCGCGTGGCCGGCATGGTGGAGATCGTGGGCCGGGACACGCGCACCGACCCGCGCCGCATCGCCAGCCTGCGCCGCTCCACGCAGGAGGTCTTCGCCGACCTGCCGCTGGACGGCGACCTCCACCCCTGGACCGGCATGCGACCCGCCACACCCACCGGCCTGCCTCTCACCGGCCGCCAGCGCGGCGGCCCGCGCAACCTGTGGCTGCAGACAGGGCACGGCGCGCTGGGGCTGACGCTGGCGTTCGGTTCGGCGCAGAGGCTGGTGGGGCAGATGGAGCAGGCCTGAAACCCGCAGGCCTCAACCAGCCATCAACTCGCGCAAGGCCTTGCGCATTTCCTCGGTCATTGCCCGCGCCAGCACCGACCCCGGCCGCTGGGGCAGGCTCAGGGCATTCACACCCACCGTGATGCGCGGCAGCAGGGGCACGACATGGACCTTGCGGCGGTCGGCGGCCAGGGCGGTGCAGCCGTCCATGATGGCGGCGCCCAGGCCGTACTCGGCCATGGACAGGGCTGCGTGGTAGGTCTGCACGGTGACCACGGGCGACAGGCCCACGCCGTGCTCGCGGCAGGCCTGGCCCAGGCGCATGCCCAGCGGGTCGCGCGCATCAAGCGCGACCACGGGCAGCTCGGCCAGGTCCTTGAGCTCCATGCCCTCTTCGCGCACGCGCGAGGGCGGCAGCAGGCCCTTGGGCAGCACGCAGAACATGTCCACCTCGGCCAGCAGCTCATGCTCCAGCGCGGGCTGGCCCACGGAGCTGATGACGAAGCCCACGTCGGCCTCCTGCAGCAGCAGGGCCGAGACCACCTGGGGCGTGTGCAGCGCCTGCACATGGACCTGCACCTGCGGGTGGCGGCGCCGAAAGCCGGCCACGGCGCGCGGCAGCACCTCGCGGCTGAGCGCGAAGACGGTGAGCACGGTGAGCCGGTCCGCGGCCTGGCCATGGCGCAGGTTGTCGGCCAGGCGCTGGACCTCGTCGAGCTGCTCGAACAGCTTCTCGATGTGGGGGAACAGCGCCAGCGCCTCATTGGTGGGTGTGAGCCGGCCGCGTGCGCGCTGGAACAGCGCAAAGCCCAGCTGCAGCTCCGCGTGCTGCAGGGTGCGGCTGACGGCCGGCTGGGTGATGTTGATCAGCCGTGCGGCAGCGCTGACGCTGCCGGTCTGCATGACGGCATTGAAGACCTCGATGTGGCGCAGGCGCATGGGCCGTCCTCAGCACGGTCACTCTTGAGCGGACTGCGCGCGCGCCAGCCGCTCGCTTTTCCAGTACACGTCGTCGCCGCCATCCATGCGGTTGAGCACGCGTGCCAGCACGAACAGCAGGTCGGACAGGCGGTTCAGGTATTGGCGCGGCGCGGGCCGCATGGCCTCGCCCTGCTCCAGCGCCACCACCATGCGCTCGGCACGGCGCGCCACCGTGCGGCAGACATGGGCCTGGGCCGCTGCGCGGCTGCCGGCCGGCAGGATGAATTCCTGCAGCCGGGGCAGCTGCGCGTTGTAGTGGGCCAGCGCTTCATCGAGCTGCAGCAGGGCGTCGTCCTTGAGCAGTTCATAGCCGGGAATGGACAGCTCGCCGCCGAGGTTGAACAGCTGGTGCTGCACATCGACCAGCAGCTCGCGCACGTCGTCGGGCAGGGCCTCGCACAGCAGCAGGCCGATGTGGGAATTGAGCTCGTCCACATCGCCCATGGCGTGCGGGCGGCCGCTGTTCTTGGAGACGCGCGTGTTGTCGCCCAGGCCCGTGCTGCCGTCGTCTCCGGTGCGCGTGGCGATCTGTGTCAAACGGTTGCCCATGGGGTTCTCCTTGGCGATGCGGGGTGAAAAACAGGACCCGTGACGGCCCATCACCTGATTGTGCGTTACAGCCGGCACGCAAATGTTGTAGCAGGCAACAGCCGGCAAAAGTGCTGGCCCTGCTGCGCTGCAACAGGTGGAATGCAGTCATGTTCCACGTTCGACAAGGAGTTCGACACATGACCTCTCAACTGCGCAAAGTCTCCGGTTTTGAAATCCGCAGCGTGATGTTGTTCGCGGCCATTTCGCTGGGCAGCGTTGCTGCCATGGCGCAGGAATTGGGTCCGGGCAATGGTCCCGCGACAGGCGTCAGGGCTGCACCTGGGCCTGCAGCAACCAGCCCAAGCGCCCCCGCCAACGAGGTGCAAGCCGCATTCGACCGCGCCGACACCAACCGGGACGGCAAGCTGAGCAAGAAGGAGGCCGAGGCCCTGCCCGCCGTGAGCAGCAATTTCGCCCAGATCGATTCCGACAAGAACGGATCGCTGTCGCGCGATGAATTCAGCAAGGCTGTCCAGCCGCGCTGACACCCGGATGCCTGGCGGCTGACCACACGGTTGGGCGACAGGGCCGGTGGTATTCTTTCCGGTTCCCCCTGGAGAACACCGATGAACGCCCCTGTCGCCCCCGTCCGCCTGCAGCCTGACTTCGCTCAGCGCCCCATCCCCGAAGCCTTCCTCCAAGCCCTGGCCCAGCGTTTCGGCGCCCAGTGCTCCACGGCTTTGGCGGTGCGCGAACAGCACGGCCGCGACGAGGGCGCCATCCAGGCGCCCCCGCCCGCGGCCGTGGTCTTTGCCGAAAGCACGCAGGACGTGCAGGACGCGCTGAAGCTGGCCGACCAGCATGCCGTGCCGGTCATCCCCTACGGCGCGGGCTCCTCGCTCGAAGGCCATCTGCTGGCCGTCGAGGGCGGCATCAGCCTGGACCTGAGCCGCATGAACCGCATTCTCTCGGTCAACACCGAGGACCTGACGGTCACCGTGCAGCCCGGCATCACGCGCAAGCAGCTCAACGATGCCATCAAGGACACGGGCTTCTTCTTTCCCATCGATCCCGGCGCCGATGCCTCCATCGGCGGCATGACCGCCACGCGCGCCAGCGGCACCAATGCCGTGCGCTACGGCACCATGCGCGAGAACGTGCTGGCGCTGGAACTGGTCACGGCCAGCGGTGAGCTGATGCGCACCGGCACGCGCGCCAAGAAAAGCAGCGCGGGCTACGACCTCACGCGCCTGATCGTGGGCAGCGAGGGCACGCTGGGCGTGGTCACCGAGATCACGGTGCGCCTGTACCCGCTGCCCGAGGCCGTGAGCGCGGCCATCTGCTCCTTCCCCAGCATCGAGGCCGCCGTGCGCACGGTGATCCAGACCATCCAGATGGGCGTGCCGATTGCCCGCGTGGAGCTGGTGGACGTGAACTCGGTGCGCATGGTCAATGCCTACAGCAAGCTCACGCTGCGCGAGGAGCCCATGCTGCTGATGGAGTTCCACGGCTCGCCCACGGGCGTGAAGGAGCAGGCCGAGATGGTGCAGGACATTGCGGGCGAGTTCGGTGGCAACGCCTTCGAATGGGCCGAGCGTCCCGAGGACCGCACGCGATTGTTCACGGCCCGCCACAACGCCTATTTCGCAGCTGTCTCCAGCCGCCCCGGCTGCCGCTGCATCACCACCGACGCCTGCGTGCCCATCAGCCGCCTGGCCGATGCACTGCTGGACTCGGTGCGCGAGGCCGACGACAGCGGCATTCCCTACTTCCTCGTCGGCCACGTGGGCGACGGCAACTTCCACTTCGGCTACCTGATCGACCCGGACAACGAGGACGAGCGCTCGCGCGCCGAGCAGCTCAACCACCAGCTGGTGTCGCGCTCCATTGCGCTGGGCGGCACCTGCACGGGCGAGCATGGCGTGGGCATCCACAAGATGGATTTCCTGCGCGAGGAAGCCGGCGACGGCGCGGTGCGGATGATGCGCTCCATCAAGCAGGCGCTGGACCCGAAGAACATCCTGAATCCCGGGAAAATCTTCAGCCTCTGAGTCCCTCCGCCTCGGCCTTCTCGCGCAGGAAGTCGATCAGCGTGGTGATGGCCCGCGTCTGGTAGCGGGACGGCATGTACAGCAGGTACTGGCGCGTGGCCAGAAAGTCCAGGCTGCCCGGCGGCAGCGGCAGGCGCTCAAGCGCGCCGCTGGCCAGTTCGGCCGCCACCATGTAGCGCGGCACCACGGCCACGCCCAGGCCCTGCAGCACGGCATCTCGCAGGAAGTAGAAGTTGGGCGACATCAGGCGCGGGCGTATGCGCAGCTCGGTGGGCCGGGCGCCGTTCATGCCCGCCGTGCGCAGCTTCTGGCCCGTGAGCGCCGAGGTGATCAGCGGCACGCGCTTGAGCGCCAGCAGCGAGTCGGGATGGCCATGCGCAGCCAGGAACTGCGGCGTGGCGCAGGCCTCGTAGAGCACATCGCCGAGCTTGCAGGCCACCAGGCTTTCAGGCGGCTCGGTCATCACGCGCACGGCGAAGTCCACGGCGCCCTGCATCAGGTCCTCGATGTCGTTGTCGAAGATCACCTCCAGCGTGATGCCCGGGTGCATGCGCATGAACTCCGTCAGCCAGCCCGACATCTGCAGCTGGCCGTAGCCGCTGGGCACGCTCAGCCGCACGGTGCCCTGCAGGCTCTGGCCCAGGCTGTCCACCGACTCGGCCGCCGCCATGACCTCCTGGCGTATCGCCCGTCCATGCGCGTACAGGCGCAGGCCCAGCTCGGTGGGCTCGACCTGTCGCGTGGTGCGGCGCAGCAGCTGCTGGCCGATCTGGCGCTCGAACTGGTTGAGCCGGTGGCTGACGTTGGCGCGGCTCATGCCCAGGCGCACGGCGGCGCGGCTCAGGTTGCCGGCTTCGATGATGTCCACCAGCAGGGACAGTCCGCCCAGATCCATTGTCAAACCTCAGTACACACAATGTCCATTTTTTAGCACGATTGTCAAAGTCAATAAACGAATGAAGAATGCGGGCCTGCCCGGGCATCACCGGCCCGTTGCGGTTTTCGTGGTTCGACAAGGTTTCGCATGAGTGCTCTCCCCTCTTCCCTGCCGCTGGACGGCGTGCGCGTCCTGGATCTTTCGCGCGTGCTGGCCGGCCCCATGTGTGCCATGGCGCTGGCCGACCTGGGCGCCGATGTCATCAAGGTCGAGCACCCGGGCCGCGGCGACGACACGCGCGACTGGGGCGTGCGCGTGGGCCAGCGCAACACCTCCTACTTCAACAGCGCCAACCGCAACAAGCGCTCGGTCACGCTGGACCTGCAGGCCGAAGAGGGCCTGCGCATCGCACGCGAGCTGGCGGCCGACAGCGATGTGGTCATCCAGAACTTCAAGGTCGGCGGCGCCGAAAAGCTGGGCCTGGGCTACGAGCAGCTGTCGCAGCTGAACCCGCGCCTGGTGTACTGCTCCATCTCGGGCTACTCGCGCAGCGGCCCCGAGGCCACGCGGCCCGGCTACGACCTGGTGGTGCAGGGCGAGTCCGGCATCATGGCCATGAACGGCGAGCAGGGCCAGGGCCCGCTGAAGTTCGGCGTGGCCGCCGTGGACATGTTCACGGGCATGTACTCGGCCCAGGCCATCCTGGCCGCGCTCTACGAGCGCGAGCGCAGCGGGCGCGGCCGCCATGTGCAGATGGCCCTGTACGACTGCGGCCTGATGATCACCAGCTACTACGGCATGGAGGCCTTGCTCAAGGCCGGCGACCCGCCCAAGTTCGGCAACGCCCATCCGTCCATCGTGCCCTACGGCGTGTTCGAGGCGGCCGACGGCCCGCTGGTCATCACCGTGGGCAACAACGGCCAGTTCCAGCGCTTTTGCACCGACGTCATCGCCAAGCCCGAGTGGGCCGCCGACGAGCGCTTTGCCACCAATACCGCACGCTCGGCAAACCGCGATCTGCTGATGCCGCTGGTGCAGGCCGAGCTGCTGCGCTTCACGCGCGCCCAACTGCTCGAATGCCTGACGGCCGCGCAGATTCCCTGCGGCGAGGTGCTGGGCCTGTTCGAGGCCCTGAACTCGCAGCGCACGGCCGACGCCGGCCTGCTGCACCGCTTCGAGGACAGCGAGGCCGGCAGCCAGTCCGTGCTGGCCCCGCCCTATGCGCTGGACGGCCAGCGCCTGCCCGTGCGCCGCCCGCCGCCGCACCAGGGCGAACACACCGACGAGGTGCTGCAGCAGCGCCTGGGCCTGGACGAACAGGCCCGCGCCGCGCTGCGCGCCAAAAACATCATCTGAGAGCGCGCAGACGTTCCCACCCAGACCGCTCCACGGCTCTCATTTCCACCCCTTCCCGCTTGAGGAGACATATGACTTCCACCCCCTTCCAGGCCTCGCGCCGCCAGATCCTTTCCGCCGCCTGCGCCACCGCCATCGCCACGCTGGCCCCCGCCGCACGGGCCCAGAGCCAGTGGCCCGACAAGCTGATCAAGCTGACCGTGGCCTTCCCGCCCGGCGGCCCCACCGACACGGCCGCGCGCATCGTCGCGCAGCGCCTGACCGAGCGCCTGGGCCAGACCATCGTCATCGACAACCGCCCCGGCGCCTCGGGCTCGGTGGGCACGGCGGCCTTCATCAAGTCGCAGCCCGACGGCTACTCGCTGTCCATGTTCGGCATGCCCGCGCTGCTGGCGCCCATGCTGTTCAACAACAACCTGTACGACGTGCGCAAGGACTTCCTGCCCGTGGCCACGGTCTATGACCTGCCCATGGCCATCGTCATCAACCCGCGCGAGCTGCCGGACGTGACCAACCTGCAGCAGCTGATCGAGCACGCCAAGAAGGCCAAGCCCGCGCTGAACTACACCAGCTCGGGCACGGGCAGCTTCGGCCACCTGTCCATGGAGCAGCTCAAGGACCTGGGCGGCTTCGACATGCAGCACGTGCCCTACCGCGGCAGCGCGCCGGCCGTGACCGACCTGATCGGCGGCCAGATCGCCGTGATGTTCGCCGACGTGGTCGCGGCCCTGCCCCACATCCAGGCCGGCAAGCTGCGCGCCATTGCCGTCAGCTCGCAAAAGGCCAAGCAGCTGCTGCCGAACGTGAAGTCGGTGGCCGAGCAGGGCTTCCCCGGCTTCGACGCCGACACCTGGGGCGGCCTGATCGCCCCGCTGAACACGCCGCCCGCCGTGGTCCAGCGCCTGAACCAGGAACTCAAGCTCATCCTGGCCGAGCCCGAGCTGCAAAAGAAGATGCTGGCCGCAGGCGCCATCGCCACCTACCAGGACGGCGCGGCCATGAAGGCACGCCTGAATGCCGACTTCACGCGCTGGAGCAAGATCGCCAAGGACAAGAACATCTCTTCGCAGTAAAGAACACAGAGCGCCCCACGATGCGCCTTCAGGGCATGCCGCAAGGCATGCCCTTTTTTGCGTCCGCAAATGCTGGGCGCCCGCTGTTCACTCCCGTATGGCCGCGCCTGCGTCGTGGCG
>Ga0097681_1002625_pt1 | contig 16416 bp, 12 predicted proteins | sample ThiBiot_750_plan_FD_72845 | JGI IMG/M metagenome (GOLD analysis project Ga0097681, IMG submission 72845) | Wastewater bioreactor microbial communities from Cape Town, South Africa - Thiocy_cont_750_plan - 1398105538144 (version 2) (version 2) ... | reverse complement strand
AGACGCCCAGCGCGCGGCTGATGGTCTCGTCATAGGTCGCATGCAATCGCCAGGGCCAGCGGTTCTCGGCAAGGATGCGCACGACCTCTTCGAGTTCGCCCTCCATCTGGGGCGGCATGTCGGGACGCGGCTGGCGGAAGTCCTCGAAGTCGGCAGCCGAATAGACCAGCATCTCGCCGGCGCCGTTGTGGCGGAAGTAGTCGTCGCCCTGCTTGTATTTGACCGTGCTGGTCCAGTTGAGGAAGTCGTCCTTCTCCGCCTTCGGCTTCTGGGTGAAGAGGTTGTAGGCAAGGCGTACCGTCAACTGGCCCTCGTCGGCCAGCTTCTGCACGACCTGATAGTCCTCCGGGTAGTTCTGCGAGCCGCCACCTGCGTCGATGACCCCGGTCACGCCGAGCCGGTTCAATTCGCGCATGAAGTGGCGCGTCGAGTTGACCTGGTAGTCGAAGGGAAGCTTCGGCCCCTTGGCCAGGGTCGCGTAGAGGATCGTCGCGTTGGGCTTGGCGAGCAGCAGGCCCGTCGGATTGCCTTGCGCGTCGCGGGTGATCTCGCCGCCCGGCGGATTCGGCGTGTCCTTCGTGTAGCCGACGACGCGCAATGCGGCGGCGTTGAGCAGGGCACGGTCATACAGGTGCAGGATGAACACCGGCGTATCCGGCGCCGCGGCATTCAGCTCTTCGATGGTGGGCAGCCGCTTCTCGGCGAACTGCTGGTCGGTAAAGCCGCCGACGACTCGTACCCATTGCGGTGGCGGCGTGATCGCGACCTGCCGCCTGAGCATGTCCATCGCGTCCGCCAGCGAAGGCACGCCGTCCCAGCGCAGCTCCATGTTGTAGTTCAGACCGCCGCGGATGACGTGGGTGTGGTTGTCGACGAGACCGGGCAGGACCGCACGCCCCTTCAAATCGATGAGCTTCGTGGTCGCCGCCGCCAGGCCCATGACGTCGGCATCGCTTCCGACGGCGACGAACTTGCCGTCCTTGATGGCTACCGCGGTCGCGGTCGGGTTCGACCGGTCCAGGGTGGTGATGCGGCCGCCATGCAGGATGAGGTCGGGGGCTCGGGACGCGGCGGTCATGATCGACCCTCCTCGCGATCGGTTTTGTCGCGGGACGGCTGGTCCACCGTGAGGCGTCCCGGCAATTCGCCGAAGATGTGCTTGTTGCAATGGGCGCGTTGCCATGCCGTCGCCACCGCCGTGCCGGAAAGCATCTGCTTGGCGACCGGGATCATCTGTTCGCCGATCAAGATGCCCAGCAGGCCCACCAGCGCCACCAGCGGCGGCGCCGGCGAACGCACGTTGAGCAGGCTGTAGACGACGCCGACGAGCATGCCCGCCCCCAACGACAACAGATAGAATTTCATGCGTATTGGCCTCGCTTGGTGGTGACGGCAGGAAGGCGACCGGAACCGTGTCCCGCTCCGGTCGCGTGGTTCGTCCTGCGCCGGTCAGTGCCCTTCGGCGCCGCCGAACATGGTCTTGGCATACACCAGGCCCAGGCCATAGCCGCCGCCATGCTCGACGGAGGTCGCGACGGTCTGGCTGTAGGTTTCGCCGCGGGCCCAGTCGCGTTGCAGTTCCAGCAGGTACTGCAGCGAGGTCATCGGGCGCACGCCGGCCTGGATCATGCGTTCCATCGCGCGCTCGTGGGCTTCGTCGGTGACGTCGCCGCAGGCATCGGCGATCACGTACACCTCGAAGCCCTGATCGAGCGCCGAGAGGGTCGGCCCGACGATGCACACGCTGGTCCACAGCCCGGCGAACACGAGGCGGCCCTTGCCGATCCCGTTCACGCGATCGGCGATGCGCGCGTCTTCCCACGTGTTCATCGTGGTGCGGTCGATGATCTCGTCGTCGGGGAACACCGATTTGATCTCGTCGAAGATCGGGCCGGAGAACGTCTTGGACGCCACCGTGGTGAGGATGGTGGAAACGTTGAATTCCCTGGCGGCCTTGGCGACCAGCGCGGTGTTGTTCCGCAGCAGCACCGGGTCGATCGACTTGGTGGCGAAGGCCATCTGCGACTGGTGGTCGATGAGAACCAGCGTGTGGTCGGCGGGCGAAAGCAGCAGCTTCCCGGGTTTGGCTTGTGCTTGAGGCATCGTCGTTTCTCGCTTGGTGGGAAAGGCGATGGACGCCGACGGCGCCCATCGGGCTGGCGGTCGGCTATCGGGGTGGCTCGAAGGCAGCGGCAAGAGCCGTGGCACGGCGGGAGGGCGCCGGGTGCATGGGCGCAGCCCCATGCCGGGAGCCTTTGTGGGGCGGCGTCCGGGGAATGTCCTTCCCCGTTCCGTTTCCGGCGCCCACCCGGGACCACGTCTTGAGGCGAGCAGCGAAGGAAGATTCCAGCGACATGGCCACATCCCGCTTCCGTGATGGCGTGGGCGGAATCGTAGTGACGCAGGTAGAACCAAGGAATAGAATAAATCGAATGTTATCTATTCATATTTTTTCATGAACACACTGCCCGACTTTGAAGCCTGGGCCGTCTTCGCACGGGTCGTGGAAACCGGATCCTTTGCCAAGGCAGCCAACGCACTCGGCATGTCCCAGCCCACCGTGTCCAAGGTCGTGGCGCGCCTGGAGCAGCGTCTTGGCACCGTGCTGCTTTACCGCACATCGCGACGACTCTCGCTCACGCCAACCGGCCAGGTCGCTTTTGAATCGGCCATGCGCCTGCTGATCGAAGGCGAGACCATGGAAGCGGAGCTGTCCGCGCAAGTAACCACGGCACGCGGAGCCATTCGGGTCACCGCACCGATGTCGTTCGGCGAGAAGTACCTGGCGCCGCTGCTTCCGGAATTCCTCGACCGCTATCCGGAGATCCAGGTCGATCTTTCCCTGGGCGACCAGGTCGTCGATCTGCTGGCCGGCGGCTTCGACCTGGCGATCCGCATAGCGGAGCTCCCCGATTCCTCCCTGCGTTCACGCATGTTGTGCACGGTACGGCGGCCGCTGGTGGCTTCGCCAGGCTACCTGGCCCGCCATGGACGTCCTCGGCACCCACAGGAACTGGTGCATCACGCATGCCTGATGTACACGAACGTTGCGTCGCCGGAGGTGTGGGTTTTCCATCACGACGACACAAAGGAAGAATGCATCGTGCAGGTTCGGGGGCCCATCAAGAGCAACAACGCGGGCGTGATCGTCCCGGCCCTCCTGTCCGGCCATGGCCTGGCGCTGCAGCCGGAATTCCTCGTCTGGGATGCGCTGTGCCGCGGCGAGCTGGTGGAGGTGTTTCCTCGATGGCACATCGCCCGGATCGATTTGAACCTCGTGACCCCCCTGGGTCGAACAAGGCCCGCGCGAGTGACGATGCTGATGGACTTCCTGGGCGAAAAGCTCGCGGCAGCTCCATGGTTCCAGAGTCCCGCGCAAGACGCGATGCCGCACAGAAACTATCGGCGTTGAAAGACAACTGCACCCGCCTCCGCCATCCGGCTTGCATCTCCACGCTTGCACCGGGCGTTGCGAGTGCTTTTGGCAGCAAGTGCGTCGTGCATGTCGGAAGCGGGACCCTACCCATGCCTCCCCGCGCGACTCAACCTCCACCCGCATTGAGAGCGCCTGCAAGCAGGGCTTCCTGGCGGACTCCCCATTCGGCCAGCCAACCATCGACCTCGGGGCCCGGCATCGGCCTCGCGACAAAGTAGCCTTGGACCATGTCGCAGCCGGCCAGGCGCAGGAGATCCCAATCCTCGCGCTCCTCCACGCCTTCGGCGACCGTGCGCAAGCCCAGCTCGCGAGCCATCCCGATGCTGGATTCGAGGATCACGCGCAGGGACGGCGTGCGGCTCGCGCGGTGGACGAAACTGCGGTCGATCTTCAGCTCGTCGAACGGCAGGTCGCGCAACTGCGCAAGGGACGAATAGCCGGTACCGAAGTCGTCGATGGAAAGTTTCACCTGCTTGAGCCGCAACCTGGCAAGGACGTCCAGTTGCACCTGTGGATTGTCCATCAGGCGGCTTTCGGTGATCTCCAGTACGAGGTGGCGCAGCGGCACGCCGGCCACCCGCGCCTGCTCGACCAGAACGTCGGGATAATCAAGCGAGGAAACGTCGCCCAGCGGGACGTTCACGGCCAGGTCGATCTCGTGCCCGGCGTCCAGCCAACGGCGCAGGTCGTGCAGGGCTTCGCTCACCACTTCCACGCCCAGCGCGCCGACCAGCCCGTGTTCCTCGGACATCGGCACGAAATGGTCGGGCATGACCAGGCCATCCTGCGGATGCTGCCAGCGCACCAGCGCCTCCAGCCCCACCACCTTGCCCGTCGCCAGATCCACCTTCGGCTGGTAGTGGTTGCACAACTGGCCTTGCCAGATGGCCAGTTCCAGGTCATCCGGCGCATAGCTTGCGGCCGACGGGACCGGGGCTGGCGGCCGGTGCGCGGTAACCGCCTCGTCGAGTACACGGCGCAGCGACTCGATGGCTACCGGCTTGCCCAACGTGCCCACTATCTGCAGGCCGTGCGCGTGCGCCAGTTGCTTGACCGCCTGCCGCGTCCGGGACGATTCGCCACTGACCAGCACCAGGCCGCCCGCGTACCTCAGGCGTACGAGATGGCGGACGAACTCCACCCCGTCCATCCCGGGCATCTGCAGATCGCAGAAGACCAGCCTGATGTCCTGGTCCTGCTCCAGCGCATTCAGGGCAGCCTGGCCGTCGGTATGGCAAACCACCTCGACCTGCCCCGACCCCAGGTTGCGCAACTGGATGGAAAGCACCTTCAGGGCGACAGGGTCATCGTCCAGCAACAGGATTTTCATCGTTCCCCCTTCCGATACGTTGGAGTCCGCTTCCAAACGCAGGACCTCGATCGACCACTTTCGGGCCTCTTGGCCCGTCGCGGGCAGTCATGGTGGCCTGGCTTCCAGATAGCTCGCCAGAAAGGCCTTGACGGCATCCGATTCGCGCTCGAGTTCCGGCAGCAATCGGGCCAGCATGTCGGCCGCCCCCGCCTTGCCGGCGCTCTCGATCTGCTCGCAGAGTTCGCCCAGCCCCAGGGCGCCCACCGTGCGCGCGGAGGACTTCAGCCGGTGTGCCTGGCCGACGACGGTGGCCATGTCGCCGATGCCGCACGCAGCCTTCAGCAGTTCGATGGTGCTGCCCGCACTGTCGCGAAAACTCTGCAACAGATCGGCGATGACCATGGGGTCGCTGCCGACCAGATCCTCGAGCACGCCAAGGTTCACTGCAGCGGCGTTCGATCCATCGGGCGCCATACCCCTTCGCGGCCCGAACGGCCACGGAAGGGATGGAAGCAGCTCGGTCAACGCTGCGCGCAGGTCGGCCAACTGCAGGGGCTTGGTCAGATACTTGTCCATGCCGGCGGCGCGACAGCGTTCCGATTCGCCCTTGAGCGCCGTGGCCGTGAGCGCAGCGATGGGTATGCGCCGTGTGCCCCGCTCCTGCGCGCGAATTGCCCTGGCGAGTTCGTAGCCGTCCATCGACGGCATGTGCAGATCGGTCAGCAGCAGCCCGTAGTCGCCGCTGCGCCAAAGTTCCAGGGCCTGCTTTCCGTTGGATGCCATCTCGGCGGCAACGCCGAGCAGCGCGAGCTGGCGCAGTATCACTTTCTGGTTGGTTTCGTCGTCCTCGGCCACGAGGACCAGCCGACCGGCCTGGCGGGCCTCCTCGCGCGAGGGCACGTCGAGCTTTCCCGGGTATCGGGCCGCCGGCGCCGGCGCCGCGGCGCGACCGGCAGCCAGGTTGACGGCACGGCAGAGACGGCGACGAGTGAGGACATTGCCGTCCACCCAGACGGCGTCCTGATCCAGCGCCAGGCCCTCGGGGCTTGAACCGCGGCCGATGGCGACGAGCCGCCAGCCGTGTTCCGCAGCGCGCTGCCCGAGCGCCCGCAGGGAGGCACCGTCGATGTCGGGATCGTTCGCGCCGATCACGCCGATCCATGGCCCCGGAGGCGACGCTTCCATGAGCAGGCACGCCTGCGCCATGTCGGCGGCTTGCTCCGTCTGCGCACCCTCTGCGGCGAGATAAGCGGCCAGATCGGCGGCGAGCCCGTCCACGCCACCGAGAACGATGCAGCGAACTCCGGCCAGTTCCGGCGCCGGCCCGGCGGACGCCTCCTGCCGCGCCGAAGGCAGCGACACGCGCACGCTGAAGGTCGAGCCCTGCCCCACTTCGCTTTCCAGCTCCAGCGTGCCCTCCATCAAGTCCACCAATCGACGCGAGATGGCCAGGCCGAGACCCGTTCCCCCGAAACGCCGCGTGGTGGAGGTGTCTGCCTGGCTGAACGCGGCGAACAGTCGCGCGCGCGTGGGTTCATCGATGCCGATGCCGTTGTCGATGACTTCCAGCACCACGGCGGCGCGGCCGTCCGTACAGCGATGGTCCAACCGGACGCGTACCGCGACCCGACCCGGTCGTTCGCCGCCGCTGGAAAACTTGATCGCGTTGCTTGCCAGGTTGATCAGCACCTGGCGCAGGCGCAGGGCGTCGCCGACGACCGCGGCGGGAATCGCCGGCTCGACGAAGACCGTGAGACGGACGTCTTTCTTCACGGCGAGGTTGGCGAGCATCCCGCAGGCGTTCTCGGTCATCTCGCGCAACGAGAACGGCGCCTGCTCGAGTTCCAGCCGACCGGATTCGATCTTGGAGAAATCCAGAATGTCGTCGATCACGGTCAGCAGCGAGAACGCCGATTCGCGGATCAGGTCGAGCATCTCGACCTGATGGCCTTTGAGGTCGGTCTGCTGCAGGACGTCGATCATGCCGATCACGCCGTTCATCGGAGTGCGGATCTCGTGGCTCATGGTGGCCAGGAAACTCGACTTCGCGCGGCTGGCTTCGTCGGCTGCGGCCTTCGCCGCCGTCAACTCGCGGTTTGCCTGCTGCAGGTCCGAGGTACGCGCGTGCACGCGATGTTCGAGGGTGGCATTGAGCCGCATGATCTCCTGCCGGGCGAACTGACGCTCCTCGGCCTCGCGACGCACGTCCAGGTAGGATGCCTGCAGCGCTTCCGTGCGACGCTCCACCTCGGCGAGCATGTCGTTGAACGAGTCGACCAACTCGCCGACCTCGTCCTGGGTGGTCTTGGCAACGCGCCGCGAGTAGTCCTGCTGCCCGACCACCTCGCGCGCGGTGAACACCACCGCCGCGATGGGCGCGGTGACCAGCCGCTCCATGCGCCGGATCAGGACCAATGCGATCCCGATGGAAAGCAGACCCACCAGCACCGCCACGCCGATCGCCCGCGCGACGATGCCGACGAGGTTGTAGCCGACCTTCAGGTAGACCGTGCCGAGCGGCGTGCCATCGTGGACGATCTGCCGGGTAACCACCAGGGCGCCGCCGTCGATGCGGGTGCTGTCGCGCTTGATTTTCGCGGGAATGGTGTCGTGCTGGCCCTCGGCGACGTAGCTGGCGAAGAGCTTGTCGTCATCGGTGTAGATCGCGGCCGAGCGGACGCTTGGCCGCGCAGCCAGCAGGGCGAGGTTGCCGTGGGCCAGTTGCCGGTCGTCGAACTGGAGCGCGGGCGCGGTCATGCGGCCCAGCAGTTCCGCCGTGGTGCCTACATCGTTCATATGGCGGTAGTGGTACGCAACCACGTTGCCGACGATGTTGCCGAGGGTGGCGCAGACCAGCGCAGCCACCGTGGCGATGACCACGATGGCCTGCAGCTTTTCGCGGATCGAACCGAAGGTGCTTTTCATGGCGCGCCGCGGATCACGCGCCGGGCAGCGGTGAGCATCAGAGCCCGCAGTTCGAGGCCACTGCTTGCGACGGGTTTGAGCGCCACGTCGAAGCGCAGATGCCGGTCGATCAGGTCGAAGCTGATCATGCTGTCCAGCGTCCGCTCCTGTCCCGCATCGGAAACCACCAGCACGGGCTTGCCCCTGACGGCATCGCCGATCGCTTGCAGTGTGCGCGTGTCCATGGCGCCCACAAACAACATGTGCACGCCTTGCAGCGGGTCCTGGGCCTGCATCCGCCGCGTCACCAGGGGACGGCGGCCGGCCGTCTTGCCGACGACCATGCGGGAGAGAATCGCCTCGAGCTCGTCGTTTCCGATCACGCCGATGACGATGGGGCTGTTTTCGCTGGCAAAGACCCCTGACGGCCATTCCACGTAACCGGCGAACTTGTACAGGTAGGCCGCCTTGACCTGCAGCGCGGGGTCGCTGGCTTCAACCGCCGACGGCTGCGCGGCGTTGGCCCCTACGGCAACGGTCGCGGGCATGGCCAGGATCGCGCACGCCAGCAGGCAGCTGGCCCGGCGCACCGCGAAGGCGATCGCGGAAGCGGCGGTCACATCGTCCACGCCAGCGCAAATATCACCGTGCGGCCGATTTCGCGTCGCAATGCGCGGGTCCGGTACTCGCCATGACCACCGGACAAGTTGCGTCCGGTCAGCGAGATCTCGGTGCCGGGCGCCAATTTCCACCCAAGCCGCGCATCGACGGCCAGGTACGCCGGCACATCGTCCCTGGCCAGTTTGCCGACGTGGCGCAAGCCGACATCGAGTTCAGCGTTGCCGCCCAGGTTCCAGCTTGATCGCAGTTGCCAGGTGTGCGAAGGATCGAAGCCTTTCCTGCCGGGTGCGGCCGCGTCGTTGCTGCCTGGCTTCAACCTGAAACGCTCGTTCAGCACGGTGAAGCCGCCGCTCAGGCGCCAGTTTTCGGCGGCCTGGAAGCTTCCCCAGCCCTCGATGCCATCGGCGTGCCCTTCCATCAGGCTGCCGAAAAAGAGGTAGGTGAAGCTGGGCGCGATTTCCTGGGTGCGCAGGTGGTCATAGTCGTTGTGGAATATCGTCGCGGACCATGAAAGCCGCGGCGTCGGCTGTCCGCGGTATCCAAGTTCGTAGACCTTTGCCACTTCCGAGCGCACCTGATCGCCACCGTCGAGCAGATAAGGCGGTGCGGCCGGAACATGGGCATCGCGATCCAGCCGCGACGGGGCCCGCACGGTGCGCGACGCGGCCATCCAGAACAGATGGTTCGGCGTCGCCTTCCAGGCCAGGCGTGCATTGGGCAGGAATTCGGTGCCGGTGTAGTCGTTGCGCTCCAGCCGTGCGCCCAGCGTCAGGCGCAGCCGGGGGGTCAGCGCCAACTCGTCCTGCGCAAACAGGCTGGTCCAGTGCTGGCGCACCCGCACCGGAAGAAAGGCGAAATAGGGGCTGGTGTTCTCCACCTTGTCCCGGCTTTGCCTGGCGTTCATTCCCCACACCAGCGAATGCACGCCCAGCGGCCGCAGCGAATGCTGCAGCTGGAAGTCGAGGATATCCAGCCGCTCGCCGAACAACGGCGGTACGGTGCGCCGGGTATGGTCGTAGTAGGCCTGCAGGTCGAGGCTGCCGCCTTCGGCGAGCGCACGATTCCAGCGTACGGTCAGGTTGGCGCCCGAGTTGGAGACGTCGCCCAGTATCAGGTCGACGCCGCTGATCGCCAGCGCACCGGGCGCCGGTTGCTGTTCGGAGCCGTCGTAGACATTGCCCTCCACCGTGAGGCCGTCGTTGCCACGCTGCCAATCGGTGCGAAAACCCACCTGGGTCCGATGGCCGGCGTCATCGACCGTGGTCCCGTCTGCGGTTTCGCCCCGATCCCAGCGCGTATGCCTGGCATACACCCGGTAGTTGCCATCCGCGCCGAGCGATCCGCCGTAGCGGAAGCCGATGTCGGAACCGTCGTTGCCCACCGCGGTGGCCAGCAGCGCACCGCGGGTATCTGCGGCCGATCGGGTGATGATGTTGATCACGCCATTGACCGCGTTGACGCCCCACAGGGTGCCCCCCGGGCCGCTGATCACCTCGATGCGTTCGACGTCCTCCAGCATCACCTCCTGTGCGTCCCAGAACACGCCGGAAAACAGCGGCGAGTAGACCGAGCGTCCGTCGATCAGGACCAGCAGCTTGTTCGGCGCGCTGCTGTTGCTTCCATTCATGCCGCGCGCCGAGATGGCATGGCCCGTGGCGCTGGCCTCGGCCACCTGCAGATTGGGCGCCAGGCGCAGCGCCTCGGGCAGGCTGCGCGCGCCGGAGCGGCGGATGTCCTCCGCGGTAATGACGAACACCGACGCGGCGGCGTCCGCCAGGCGCTCGGGCTTCTTGGAAACCGAGGTGATCTGGATGTTGCCCAGTTCCTCCAGCGACAGCGAGGTCAGGTCAGTCGGCTGCCCGGACAACTGGGGAATGGAGGCCTGTGCCGACAACGCCGGCAAGCCCAGCATCACGGCAGCGCACAGGGCCTGCCGCAACGGATGTCGACGAATGCCAAGAACCCTGTCATCCGGACTGGCCGGCACATGCATGGCTGGAACCCCCGTCGAGCCACACGCCATCCTTGTCGGCGGAACCCGATGGTCGACGCGCAGGGCTGGCACGATTTGCCGGCCCGTGGCGCACGCAACCCTGAGTCACCACCTGAATGGCTTCCGGCGCCCTTGCGGACGCCGCCCCTGGAGCTCTTCACTCGAAACTTCTTGCGGGAGTTATAAATGCTGCAGCACGGCACTGTCCAGAGGCGGCATCCGTGCTAGCTGCCGACAGCCATCGATTTCGCACCCGTGCGGCGACAACCATGTTCAGATGGCAACGGGACGGCCCCGGAAATGCCTGACCCAAAAACCAAAACCCCCGACGCGTCGGGGGTTTTGGATCAAAACCGTACAACAGCGCTCCAAGGCATGTCCTAGAACGGAAGTGATGACATCGCTTTGATGTCAACTTTCCGAATACCGCAGGTCCCGCACAACAGCCTAACACTCCAGAGGTTTGGCACAAGTGGACGCCCGCAATATGTCAAGTTAGCTTTCTGTGCGACCTCGAAGCGGCAGATCGATTGTCACCATGTAAAGTTACCCTGGGTTCCATCATTCGAGGCGGAGCTTGGTCATCTCGTAAGCTTCCTCGCCAGGTGTGTGTCATTGATACGCGCGCTTCAAACCCACAAGCAACTCTCATGCCGTTCGCGTTGGCATGCGCAATAGATGGATCCAAACTTAGACCGATTGCGAATGCGTGAAATTAACACCCTACGTGATACACACGTCGCTCCGGTGATTGCGCGCGGATACAGGGGGTAACACCGTGCGACGATGACGGAAACTCTGTCGAGTTCGAATGGGGATATCAGCATTCACTAATTCCAGGTGGGATATGGCTCCAAGGCTTGCCCTAAGGGTTCTCTGGGGAATCTTGTGTGTCATCGTCGCGAGCACTGCTCGCGGCGCCGATAAGGTCTGGGCAGAAGAACCCTTTGCGGCGGTTGAGGCTGGTTACGATCCAAGCAGCAAAGCCCCCGTTTATGACATCGTCGTCGTCGCGCTCCTCATGCCACCTTCTACATCAGGAAAGGCCGACCCGGATATTTTGTGGTGCAGTGAAGTAGCACTTGGAAATTGGTCGCGCGAAACCGCAGACGACCTTAATAGTGATGCTCTGATCCCGCCTTCGGATACTTTTAACAATCATCTCGCTCGCGTGGATTCCGCCGTTACCGACCTCGCAAGGAGATACGATCCCAACGACCAATCCACTGCCATGACGTTGGCGTCGGTGAATCAAGAGCGAGCGAATCGAATAGCTGACGTAGCTAAATATTTAGAAGCAAAAACAGCCACTCTTCCCGAGCACCTTATTGAAAGTTGTGGCTCGCCAAAAGTCGGATCGGTAAAATCAAAAATTAAGCTGATGTACACATTGGAGCGGTGCCCTATACCGCTGCCAAAGCCGCCAAATCCGTGTAATCCAAAAGGACTGCAAGGAACTGGTGTAACCGTCCTTCGAGAACGAGCGTACGCGCAGTTCGCCGCATGGTTCCATAGTGATGGCATCCAACAGCATGGGATATGGGTCTGTTCGCCTCACTTCGACGAGGTGGCTAAGCGAAGCCCCGTCCACACGATTGTTGCGCCACCAAAGCTTTTGTACAACTTGCCAGATGTCCCGATGGAGACACGGCTGAGTGAATTCGAGAGCTTAGTCAACCATCTCCGCTCGCTACCTGTCAGCGATAAAGATCGCATCGCCGGCATCTCGTCAGCCGTACCGCAAGCCATCGGTTTGTCGCAGCAGACAACTGCGCACGTCATTGATCTCATTCAGTCCCCCATGGATGCCATGGCGCGATTGCAAGACTCCGCCACTGCAGGCGTGCAGTCACTATCAGACATCTCAGATCAAGTCATGCGCAGCCGCATCATGGAGTGCGTGCAGCTTCGACGTATTGCCGCTAGCGCAATGGGAGAAATTGAAAAGTGCACGGGCTATAAGGTCAACAATGACATTGTACGCGACTGTTTGAATGGCCGGCGCTGCATGGCCGATTTTGCCGAAGGGGGATACGCAAGCGTTGTACAGATCGTGAACGATTGGAATTTGACCGAGCTTTCTGAACATACGCTGGTCCCGCGCGTGGGAGCGCACTCGGCCATCGAATGGGAAGCCATAGCCGCGAATTGCGCAAAGAAAAATGCCGATCAACCAAGCGACGAGCAATATGAACAGGGTGGCATGCAGTGCGTTCTGCGCACAGGCATGCCTAGCAGTGCAGGCACGTTGGACTGTATCGACGCGGCGGGGAACAATCAGGAAAAGCTACTCAGCTGCGTACCGTTGGGGGACGGAGACCTTAAGGTCGCATCCGAATGCTGGCATAACCACCTCGAAGATCTGATGAGTGCCACGTGGTGTGCGACCAAATCATCGCTTCCAGCGGGCGTTGCGACCTGTGTATCCGCCTTTGAAGCGGGGTCGACCGTGGATGCCGCCAAGGATTGCATAAAAGGTGCACTCGGAAACGGGGCAGCGGGTCAACTTGCCTCATGTGTGCAGCAGTATTCCGGCGACGCAGAGCGCGCTGTTGTTTGTATGGCGTCTCCCTCTCTTCCTCACGACATGCAGACCATGGCGAGCTGTGGACTCCAGTCATCATCGTGGGAATCGTTTGCCGGATGCGCGATTAATGACAAGCTACCCGGAATGATCGGCGGGGATGCTGGGAAGGTGCTGTCGTGCGGAATGAGTGCAGGAGGCGATCCAGCGGGCACCGCCATCTGCTTGGCTGGACCAAAATTGACGCAGGATCAGCAAATCCTTTTGCAGTGTGCCGTCAGTACCGGTGGTGAGCCAATGTCGTTCGCGACCTGCACTGGGGGAAGACTTGCGCTGAGAGAGTTCATGAACTGCAAGGACAAGCACTTCGCGCAAGGAAATTGTTTTGGGGAAAACAATGACATTCGAAGGATTGTTCGAGAACTAGGGTTAGGCGACATCAGCGACAGCACGGTGGTTGGACAATATGCGGATAAGCAGCTTGATGTCATAAAGGCGCAGGTCGCGTTTGCGGAGGGCGCCATCAACGTGGGAAACCAGATTCTCAGCTCCGCTGTGCAAGGATTGAATGGATTAGTGAACGAGGGAGAGAAAGCCTTCTCTAATCTTGGAAACGGAATTAGAGATGTTTTCCATGCCCTTAGTGGGGGCCTGTTGTGATCGCGATGCGTAATGTCGTCATTATTTTTTGCTTTTTCCTTCTGGTCGTCGCGACCGACGTCCTTTACGCCCAAGACTCAGGCTTGCCGGATCCGATTGCGACGGCAACCGCCGAAGGCCAAGTGCGCTACCGCCTAGATGCGTGCGCTTTCAATAAGCTGGAAAGATCTAAGGCAATGGAATTGTCAGACCGGCTGATCATGGTTCTTTCAAAGGTGACTGGCGTATCGATAGACGCCTTACATGCAGCGATGGAAAACGCTTATGGCCAAGCCAAGATAAATGACAAAGGAAATTCGCTTAGCAATTCCCCCCAATGCGGCGAATTGCAGAAGCGATGCCTTTTGATCGCCCTCCAGCGGCGCGATGTAGACGCAGCGGCAATTATGGGTGAAGAGCCGCTCCCACTGGAAGACTGGCCGGAGGGCAAAATCGACGAGTGCAAGGGAAAGCCAACTGATGTCGCTAAAGCCACCCAAGATTCGTCCGGCGCCGGGATGCAACACTGAGTTGAGCTGCTTATATCGTCGGAAGAACTCGACTAATTCCGATAGGCTTCGATCCCATCGGTCGGCTTTCAACCTACCTCAGCTTAAAGGAGTGTGTTCTTTGGTAAACCGCTTCTTCACGTCCAATCTCCTTCGGATGGGTGACTGGGCTCCAAACCTCGGTGCTACTCAAAACCGGGGGCGTCGTCAATAGCTCTCTACTTTTGGGTACAGAATACGCCAGTCTGACGTGTCGTCTTTAGTCTCCATGGGCCCGCCGTAGGTACTGATTCGGTACATGCGACTATCGTCATAAGTGGCAAAAATGCTGGCCGTTGGATCCTGAGAAATTCGACGAAGTGTGCCGCTATCCCACTTTTGATCGGTGATATCAAAAACTTTATAAGTACCATTCGCTTGCTTCGAAATTTTTTTGTTGTTCGCGTTTGGGCCTTCACTTTTAGTTTCGTAAGTCTCGACATCGACTTCCACTGGTAAAAAACAAGCTTCAAACACATATGATCGCGGGACCTTCTCGGCTCCTACCTGCACGTTGTAACCGCGTAGAACAAAGAGATACGGGTATGACACTCCTGGAGGCGACTTAAACGCGACAACCGAAAATGCATTGCCCCCGTCCGTAACTAAAGATTGCAGCACATGGATATCTGCTTGACGCGCTCCAAGCTCACTACTTAGCCATTTGGACAGCATTCCTCCTGCGATAGTAAAAACGCCATCTACCTTCAAAAGATTTACAGCCGCTTCCAACGAAAGAATTCCGAAACTTAGTCCATCGGACTGAGCGCTGAGATCGGACTTTAAGGCGGCAATTTGAGTGGCTGACAGCGGTGTTTCGAATGTGGCTGCACCCTTTTCGTGGGCCAGAAGAGTGTTTAAGAATGCCTTCTTCACACTGAAATAGCTGCCTTTCTTGCCATCCATTAGTTGCGCAGATACCTCTGGCTGGTACGGGAGGTCTGCGGCAATGATTGAGGTTGTTGAACACTTAATCCCTTCCGAGCTATACCAATCATCCGCTCTTGCAAGTAGCGGTAGTGCCCCCAGAAAAGCGAAAGCTGCATATAGAGCGATCGAGACAAGGTTGGCTGACATTTTAGCCCGCCTCTCGTTGGGCCTATATCGACTCGCACAAAATGATGCAGATCACATAGGTACGGCGAACATAGATTAGCCGGAGCAAGAAGAATCAGGGAACGAGCGAGTTAAGACATTCCCTGTTTGGGGAGAGTCCGTGATTCCGATTTGCTCCTCGCGCATACCGTTCAATTTGCCATTGGCATCACGCACGCAAGCGAGCTTAGTTGGCCACGTACCGAGAGGCATTGCCAAAGCTTCAGCTCGGGTTGTTGCCTTGACGGCCGAAGGCCATGCGATCGCGACTGAAAGCACCAAAGTAGACATAACGATTAAGTTGCGCATATCAGCTCCTTAAAACCAAATAACTTAGGTCTTTTAGAAACCTTGCGAAACAAAGCGCGTGCCAGAATACATATACCCCCGTAGCTGTTTTTTGTAAAGGAGGCCGGCGGATGGACTGCTGCCGGTTTCACGGACACCGAGTTCAGGTGTGATGATGAAGCCGGAGGTGGTTCATGGCGACAAGACGGACATTCAGTGGTGAGTTCAAGCGCGAGGCCGTGCGGCTGGTCAAGGAGCGTGGCGTAACGGTGGCGCAGGCGGCCCGCGACCTGGATCTGCACGAGAACGTGCTGCGCAAATGGGTGCGGGAGCTGGCCGGTGACCCGGAGCACGCGTTCCCCGGGCAAGGACAGATGAAGCCCGAGCAGGCGGAGATTGCCCGCCTGAAGAAGGAGGTGGCCAAGCTCAGGATGGAGCGCGACATCCTGAAAAAAACCGCGGCCTATTTCGCCAAGGAGTCGACGTGAAGTTCGGCTTCGTGGCGCAGCCAGTCCATCAATCCGCTGGAGACAGAAGCAACCTCTGGAAACACCAAGAATGCTGCATGCACGGATTCGGGCGTAATAGGCTCGATGCTCACGGGATGGCCGACTTCGTTTCTGATCGACCGAATCTGCAGCGTAAAGGCGGGCCAGTACGCTTCAAAGCGCTCCCTGAGTTGGGGCAAAAGCCCCCGCTTTTCGCGTTCGAAAAAAGCCCTCAGACCATCCAAAACGCGCTTGATCCGCCAGTCAGTCAATGCTTCAGGACAAGGCAAGCCCTTGCGAGCGTGGTAGGTACCCGGCTAGCCCGCGCAGCGTGCCGGCATCGGCCAAGCGCTCGCATGCACGCGGATCGAGCATGGCCCGCTCGCACATATCGTCGACGTCGACGAACGCCTTCGCGGCCCTCGCCTGCTCGATGCGCCGTGCATCGTGCGCACACCGACGAAGTTGATCACCTGAACCAATCGATCACGATCAGCGCGCCGGCATCGTGATCAGCGTTGCCTGGAATCGGAATTGGCCAAGGCCACCGTTTCGCGATCCGGCTGCC
>Ga0097681_1002540_pt1 | contig 16871 bp, 17 predicted proteins | sample ThiBiot_750_plan_FD_72845 | JGI IMG/M metagenome (GOLD analysis project Ga0097681, IMG submission 72845) | Wastewater bioreactor microbial communities from Cape Town, South Africa - Thiocy_cont_750_plan - 1398105538144 (version 2) (version 2) ... | reverse complement strand
TTTTTTCTTCTTCTGTCTAGATTTTCAGCTAGTGCGGGTATCTATGCAACATCTGACACATCATTCGAAGATGTGACTTTGAAATTTCTTGCTCTACGTGATAAAGAACCATTGAGACAATATCTTCAAGCTGTTTTACAAATTCAACAACCGAAAACAGTAAATTTTTGAATGAAACTCGTTATACGTACATCGTTTGTAAATTTACTAGGATATCACACAGATAACAATTTTAACATTATGGTTAACTGATTTATTTCTAAATGAACTTGATGATTTACGTGATAAAAATGTACCATCGTCATCATCATCAACAGCAACAGCAGCAGTAACAACAGCAGGAAATAAACTACCTAAACAAGCATCAATAAACATTCCATCCAATGAAGAAAATGCCGATGACCGAACTCGAAAAGAAAAATTCAACGATATTCATCGAAAATTTGAAGCATTTCTTCGTCGACCTGAAATTCAAGATTGTCTTTGTGAACATCGTACAGCTATGTACGATCTATTAACTAGTCATGGTGATCTCGATGATTTAATTCTTTTTGCTGAACATGTTCAAGATCATGAACGTGTTATTTTACTTTATTTCGAACGTGAAGATTATGAAAAAGCTTTGAAAACAATCGAACCACTAGTAAATCAATCGATCGAATTCAAACAAACGATTTTCTTTTTATTTTCGTAGAAAGATAATTCACTTCTTTACAAATATTCGCCAACATTAGTCGAAAAACTAGCTGATTTAGTTGTTAACGTTTGGAAAAAGAAATACAATGATACATTCGAACCCAAAGAACTTCTTCCAGCCATGCTCGCCTATTCTCGAGCTTATCCGAAAGTAGATTATCACATGAAAAACGATCTGATCATTAGATAAGCATTTGTGTTTAGGGCAAATTAATTTTAGATTTTTTGAAATTTTGTTTATCAAGAGGTTGTGCAGAAAAATCGATACATAATTATCTTCTTTCCGAATATGTTAAATTTGATCGTAATCAAATAATGCCTTATTTACGAAATCAAAAAGAGGTTGACTTATTTTTTCACAAGACATTTTCTATTGAATGTTTTTTTTTGTTTGCCTTGATTAGGATTTAGATAGTATAAACTATGATCCAAGATATGCATTACGACTTTGTCTTGATCATGATCTTAAAGAAGAAAGTGTTTTCCTATTTCGTATATTGAATATGTATGAAGAAGCAGTTGAAATGGCATTACAAGTTAGTGTCAAATTAGCTAAAGAATGCGCACAAACGGCACAAAACAATGATGAACGAACAAAGAAATTATGGCTCAAAATTGGTAATTCATAGTTTTTTTTCGTGAAATACTAACTGAAATTCGAAATCACTCGTCTTAAAAATTTTTAGCTAGTTCTGTAGTTACACAAGGTCATGATTTAAATGAAGTTATGGAAATTCTTGAAGATTGTGGTAATGATCTATTAAAAATTGAAGATATTCTACCATTATTTCCTGATTTTGAAACAATCGATCAATTTAAAAAGCCAATTATTAAATCCTTAGAACATTATAACGATCGTTTAAATGAACTGCGTACAGAAATGAATGATGCATCGAAATCTATCGATGATATACGTGATGATTTAGCTAAATATCGTACTCGATGTGTAGCAACAATCGATTCCAACGATTTATGTTCATTATGTGATCAACCTTTGATGTTACAATCAACATTCTATATATTTGCTTGTGGTCATTATTTTCATGGTGATTGCTTATTTTCCTATGTTCGACGTTTGATGAAGCGTAAAAATGAAAGTAATATTAATGAAAAAACAACTTCACAAAGAGCAAATCAAACAAATGAACAAAAATCAACTAAAAATCTAACACAAAAAGATTTCGAAACAGTCAATCGTTTACAATCAATTATTGCAAGTGGTATTACGCCACCGTCGAGGGATATGGAAAGTGTACAACAAGAATTAGATGATCTTCTTGCTGCGCAATGCGTCTTATGTGGTGAAATAGCAGTCGATTATCTTGATCAACCACTCGATGCAATTTTATAATCGAATTGATTTATTTTTAATTACTGATTTAATACTGATTGATTTTCGCTAGAAAAAAACACTTTTCTTTCCTTTTTTATGAACTTAAAATAAATTTCATTTCTCGATTTCAAATACCGGCATGTTAGTATTTAGTAACGTAAAAACTTTTGTACTCGATTATTCGATGAATCCGAAACATATAAATTCAATTGATTGTCAAGTAGTAACCAATAAGGTGTGTTCAAATGTGTAGAATCTGTTCCCAAAGAATTGGTTACACCTGCTATGGTTGTACCATTTGATTGATCAACTAAAAACATTTGAATACGATGATTATATGCATCAGCAACATAAATATTTCCCATCGGATCTAATATCAATCCTATTGGATAGTTTAATGTTGTCGAAGTAGCACCAGGACTACCATTGGTATTACCAGTAATATGTGTTCGATTCTTGGCACTTATAACCCAACGCACAATATTATTAGTGGCGGAGTTTGGTATAATGAAACTTTTGGAAAATGAATCGTAAGCGAGGCCATAAGGCATGTTTAGTTGAGTGTAACTATTTCCTGCACCATTTCCGCCTGCAAGAACCACCCCTGATGGATAACTGATGATTCGATGTGCATATGTATCAGATAGATATAGATTATTTGAACTTGGATCATTGACGATCGTGGTCGGGTTAGAAAACGAAATATTAGAGGAGCTACCTATACCTGCAACTGTCACAGCTGTTGTTGAGTTTTTTGGCCAAAACTGTAATCTGTTATTGCCCCTATCAGTTATGTATATATTGTCATTAGCGTCCAAATACAGATCAACAGGATTAGTCAAACGATCTGAAGCAGATCCAGCTGCTCCATTTGTTTGTCCGGCTACTGTTACAGATGTCTTTGTACCTGTTATTAGCTTTTGTACCCGATTATTAAAAAAGTCCACAATATGAAGTGCCTTTGACGAATCAAACGCCAAACCATACGGTAGGTTCAAAAGAGTAGAGTTTACTCCAGTAACACCTGCTGTTCCAAGAATAGTAATACCAGAATTATTCCATCTAAGTGAAGCGGTTTTATTTGATACATCTAAACATTAGATAATGAATATACAATTGAGTATTTCAACTGAAATTTAATAGTTTTACTTATGGTAGTGTTGGAGGTGTGCTTTAGAAGGAAAATAAGAATTAAAATTGCAGCTATTATGATCGCAATAAGAAGTATGCATAAACATGCGCATAAATATTTTCGTTGATAGATCATTCTATAACGACAGATATCAGATATTTTTGCAATGAAACATTGTATAACTAACTTTCTTTTCTTCTTTCGATGATAACTTTCAACAGGAGCAATTTTATTTGTGGAAATTGATTTACTTTCATGATTGTCTTTGATTATTGAATTCGTTATATCTGTTTCTCTATCTGTAGATTTACTAAACGTGGCCTAAATAAGAAAAGAATAGAAAATACTCAGATTGTTTCTTTTTATTCTTTGTGTATCATACTACTGAAACATTTTCTGATGATGTCCTGTCATACTTTGAAGATCCAATGGTTATGTGAATAACTTTATTTCGGAGATCTTGTTTTCTATCTGGCAACTTGGTCGACTATAAATTGATTATGTATTTAAAAACAACGAAAAAACAACTAGAATTACTTTTTTACGTCGTACTAATCTTATTTGTGGATGCGAGGATAAGTTTCGATTTGACATGATTAATAAAATTTTCTATCGGTCGTCTGTTACTGCCTATAGCAATTGTGAGTGTTGTTTATAGTCAAGCTTTTCTATGATTTCTTATTCAATAATCTATACGTTGTACAATGCATAGAGACTTATAAATTGGAACTTCAAATGCTTCTGTTTTTTATTGTCAAGAAAGCATTGACTATAAGAAAAATATTTCAAAATTATTTTGTGCATATTATTATTTCACGAAACGCAATCATGGAATATAATTTAGCGATGTCTGTCTCTATTTGTTCGTGTTTTTTCTAACAACGTAGAAACTTTTGTACTCGATGATTGAATGTATCCGAAACATATAAATTTAATTGATTGTCAAGTATTAACCAATAAGGTGTGTTCAAATATGTAGAATTTGTTCCTGAAACACCAGTCACACCAGCGATTGTTGTAGCATTTGATTGATTAGCTAAAAACATTTGAATACGATGATTATTTGAATCTGCAACGTAAATATTTCCCATTGGATCCAATATCAATCCTATTGGACAGTTCAATGTTGTCGAAGTAGCACCGAAATTACCATTGATATCACCAGTAATATGTGTTCGATTAGTAGCACCTATAACCCAACGCACAATATTATTAGTGGCGGAGTTTGGTATGACAAAACTTTTGGAAAATGAATCGTAAGCGAGGCCATAAGGCGAGTTTAGTTGATTGTCACTATTTCCTGCACCATTTCCACCTGCAAGAACCACGCCTGCTGGATTACTGATGATTCGATGAGTTCGAGTGTTAGCCAGATATATCTTTCCAGAGATTGGATCATTAACAATTGCCGTTGAATAGTTATACGCAATGTAAGGAAAACTTCCTGAACCTGCAAATGTCACAGCTGATGTTGCACCGTTTGGCCAAAACTGTATTCTATCATTTCCTCTATCAGTTATGTATATATCATTATTTGTATTGAGAAGAATATCAGCGGGCTCATATAAATCAACTGAACTGTTTCCAGATGTTCCATTTGCTTGTCCAGCCACTGTAATACATGTTTTAGTACCAGTTATGAGCTTTTGTACTCGATTATTTGAAGAGTCGGCAATATAAAGTGCATTAGAAGAATCAAATGCTAAACCATACGGATAATATAGCTGTGTAGAGTTCGTGCCATTCACACCGGATGTTCCGACAATAGTAATGCCAGAACTTTGCCATCGAAGGAAACCTAATCTGTCTGATTTACCTAATGTACGAAAGAATGAATGAATGTGGATTAGTATTACTATGGTTACTGTTTGATGGAGGTTTTACAGCAAATAATAGAACCAAAATTGGAGATAAAATAATACTAATTAAGATTATACATAAACTTATGTAGAAGCATAGTATTCCTCGATGGCATTTTCTAGAATGATATATTATTAAACATTTCTTCGACATTTTATCACAAAGTTAACTTTTTTATTCTATTTCGATGATAATCCTTAACAAGATCGTTTTCATTTGCAAAAATAGGTCTAGTCGTACCGGTTGATAGTACACTTGCTAGCTATAATCTAGGCAAGAATTGCATTAGAATCTTTCGTTCAGTTAATTGTAACATGTCATACCGACGGAACTGTTTGTGTTGTTGTCGTACTGCAAAATGATCGAATTTTTATACGTATAATTTGTTTTGGTTTATGTCGTTTTTTGGTCGACAAGTCGTCTGTCGGTTGATTAGAGGAAACAGTACAATTAGATGTCATAAGTTTTGTTCTGGGCGAATTTTTGTTTCTTTACCACGTTGGTTATATTTTTATAAAAAATGAACTTCAAACAGAACGTTTGCTTTCTTTTATTTATTTCTACATAATTAAAAATAATCTGTAAGTCTTCTTTATTTTATATTACAATCATACAGAAACAATTCCGTTAATTATTTTCAAAAGAAAATATTTCTCTTTTTATGCACGTAGAAGTAAATAAATTTAAATTATTCATGTTCATAGAACAACAGAGCCAACATGCTTTTAAATATGGTTGATGACGAAAAAAAATAGTAGATAAAAACCATTTAATAAATTAAGTACTAAACGTCAGTTTAATCGTGACTATTGTCACGCATCTTCGAGTCATTAGCGCGATAGTTTAACTCTCAACACCCTCACCCTTAAGAATTACTTTTGATAAACAAGTTTTTTGTTCGAAGACCATATCATAAATGTATTTCCGGCAATTATTTTATATAAAAAATTGTCTGTCTATTTTCTCTCTTTTTCTTCTCTCTCTCTCATTGCAACCAAATGGGGAAGCACTTGTCGAATAAATGCGTGAGATAAAAAATAAAACACGTATTCATTCAAATCATTTTAGTATTTGTTTCTATATACGTAAGAAAATATGGCTTCGATCTTGAAAGTAATCCAAATCGTGATATTTTTTGTATTTTGCTTCAGAGCTATATATCAAATAGAATATCCCTACAGATTTTAATATATATATCAAAATGACACGTAAGTTAAAATGTAATCAATCTAGAATAACAAATCCCTTAATTGTGATTATACACGCTTGATATTTCTATTAATCTTTTTTGATCAAGTCATACATTCCAACTGTCAAAGAATCGACATTTTTTTCCTGTATAACATTCTATCTCGATAAATCATTATCGAATTTCGATCATTTATCTTTATCAATTGTCCAACATCTCTATTTTCGAAGAGTCAATTTCCATATAAGTTCTGTTCTAGAATTATCCATTATCTATGTTAATATATTCATAGCAATAAATAGCCTCAATAATACGATTGAATATTCTTTTTTTTCCTCGTTAAGCAGCATTCGTGTATTCATGCGAAAACTACACAGAATATTTCGTTCTGTTTCTTTTTCTCGATTTCTTCCACTTATACGTTAAAGACTAGGAAATCAAACAAAGCACAGTTGTATGGTTGCATACAAATCGTTTTCACATGCCGCCGTTACTCTCTCTCTCTCGTTTTCGTTTTTTTTTCTTCTCTTTCTCATTTTGAAACCTAAAAAATTATTTTATGTACTATTTCGTAAGCAACAACGTAAACGACACACGATGAAGGACAAAGTAACTAATGCATTACGTAGATGTGTATTTAATGCAAGGAAATTTTGACATCAAACGATCGGAAGTTGTTCCTCGCTGTTCGTTATCAATCGATAGCAGATTGACGGTTGTTTCCTATTAGTCTTCATCATTTTACTCGATAAAAAAATGCTTCACGTATATATCGAATAACTATTCTTTTCATTTACATTCTGCTACTCTTGGAATCGTGTGTGTGTGTGTGCCAATTGCTTATGTAATAATAGTGACATCAGATTTTTTTCTTTCTTTCTCGTTTGGTCTTATCTTCGTTTTCTCGCCCGCGTTGTCAATGTTCTCTCTGACTCTCTTCTGTCATGTTTGGTAACGATCTCCTCGAACTCTTACGGAGAAATAGTTCTGAATCAGCTGCTATTGGTCGAAGGAAAAAAGAACAAAGAATTTCTCGTGATTACACGATGTTCTGTTCATAATAGTCCTCGAACATTTTTTGCCTCTACTCTTCCACATCTCGTCTCATATTTTTTCCTTTTCCTTCAGCTTTTTTCTCCTTCATCGTCTTCTCCTCTCACAGGTTATTTCCGAAGAAATTCATGATTATTATTTATTTGAAACTTCTAGAAAGATGTCGATTATTCAATTTTTATTTATACTCGTATTCACTTCGTTAAATCAAGCAAACATACAACCTAAGACCACATCAATTGCTAAAACTTCAGTAAATAGTCATCCGAAATCGAATGTAAACAAAAAATAAATAAAGAAATTCATGATTATTATTATTTTTTTTGTTGTTCTCTAATAGGTAGAAAATGTAAATTCAACGATAGGACCAGCTGATCAAATTCAAGTGTCACCTTCCGGAGATACAACTTTGACTGATATAACAGCTGAAGAAATAAAAAACGAAGTATCAGTTAACGATATGTTAGAAGATATCAATAAATCTGAAGATGAAGTTCATGATGAAGAACCCGAAGGTCCCAATTATGATCTTAATTGGGGATTTATCGATAAAGATACCATTCGTGTTACATTCGATCTATTTTCTGTTCCAATTTCATTAATCGAAAATAACAAAAATTCTCTAGCTCCTAAACGTAAACATAATTTATTAGCAACAATGACAACAGCACCATCACGAGCATTGAAATCCATAGCATTATTACAATACCATCGTTACATTATTCGACCGTACAATAAAAATCGCGAGATTATATTAAAATTAGAAAGATTAATTTTAAAAAATATCACATCAAAAAGATATCATCATTTTTCCAATTCATTAAGATTAACTGAATTGAATCATCATGAAAAATACAGCATATGTATATGTTATTTTCAAAATAATAATACATTAAAAACACCAGATTTAATTCTTTGTCAAGACATTATAAATGACTATTCGAAATATTCAGATTTACGAGCTGATGGTAAACATGGTCTTGTTTTTATAACAACACAATATTCGATCATTATCGCTTTACTCATTGTCCTACAGAGCGTATTTTCCATGCGAAAACGTCGTGTTGCTGAATATATCGGACAAATTGTATCGAATAAAGCACAGAGTATTCGTTCGACACTTTCATCGGTTAGTCTTGTTCGTCAATCGTTCTCATCATTGGATGCTGCCAATGAACAACAACAACAACAGGCAGCAAGTAGTCATCAGACACATTCAACTGATTCAACAACAAAAGGCGAGGAAACAGGAAAAACATCGGGATTTAAAAAACGAATTATATCATCTCCAGCTATCGTTGTTAGCGACCAACAAATGATTCCACTTGATCAAGGCGCTAACAGTTCTGATGAAAATGAACCATTCCTCAAACGAATACCCAGTAAAAATCATGTTCATTTTCTTCTCGGACCCGGTGAAGGTTCCGATGAAGACAATGCAATCGATGAAGATGATGAAAATAAAATCGACGATTGTAATTCCAGTCCTCAATCAGCATCATCTCGACGTGAACCTTATGATGATCAACAAGATGCTCTTCTTTCTATGGCACATATATTAGACACGAATAAACCTTGGTCTCGGCATACTGATCAAACATCCCCAGTTTAATTGACTGAACAATTTTTTGTCTTTCATATTTTTTTTGTTTTTTGTAAAGAAAACTTTCTGTTCTTTCTTCATGTTTAAATACAAACAACAACAATAGCAAAAAGAAGAAGAAGAAGAGAGGAAAAAAAGATACGTTAATACGCGCGGATAAGAAAAACACATTGAAAAGAGAAAAGTCGGCTTATTATTTTTTTTCTTACAATTTTCAATTAAATCTCTTGTTTAGATTTGGAAAGAGAAAAGGAAAGCAAAAGAAAACTAAAATTAAACAAAAAAAAAAACTATTTCGCAATAGACATTATTTGCTGCATGACAAAACCGAATAGAATTCATTTAGTCCTACTGTTTTTTATAGAAAAATATGCATATGTTTTTCTTGTCAATTGAATAGAATAACAAAAATAAAACGATTTAAATTATACACGACTAGTTAATACGGATTGGTTTTTCTGTGAAAATCGATTTTCGAGTTTTTCGTGAGCTAGTTATTACCGGCGATTCAACGCCGAGCCAACAGGATTCTAAAAAATCGAAAGACAATTGCGTTTTTAATCTTGAAATTTTATACTTTGAATAGGTTTTAATTCGCGTAGATTTATTCGTCCGATATTATCATCGCATTTTGCTAATAGTTTACTTCCGTTATAGATCGAGAATCGATACTAAAACGAAAAAAATCAATAAACAAAGATCGAATGAATGTTCTACCTTTTCGAATTCACGATTGGATAAACCTAATTTTCGTTGTAGACGATGTTTTACATCCGCATAAGTTTCATTCTAACGAAAACAACGAATGAATTTTAAAACAAAAGAAATTTTCGATTCGAAATCGATTTACATGTATCACATGAAGGAAAAACGGGAAGAATTTTTGACGATTTATTTCCACGGAATTTTCCTATGAAAATAGAAGCATAAAATCGAATGAATAAGAAAATTGTTTTCTTACTTTGACAAAGAACGCAACAGGAATTGGAGCAATATCTTTATTCTGTTCGGTATCGTCCGAAGAAACTTCTTCTAAATGATAGAAACGATTCGTTTGTAAATTTAATTCATTGATTTGCATTTGTTCGGAACAGATTCGAAGTTCGAATGGTGGATTAAAATGATTCAAGAGATTTAATTCAATAATACGTAATTGACATGGAACATTTTCCGAACAAATACCAGGCATCCATAGTTTGATTTCATTGAGAAAATCGGATATTGTATCGATTGATTTTGGAAAGAAGAGAAATTCTTTTGATTGATCACGTCGAATTGAATCACTGATATACAAACGAAATAAACGACGATTTTCGAGTTCAGTGTAGTGAAATGGCAACTAAAATCAATAAGTGTTCGTACGATTTCAAGAGAATGAATTGACTATTTTACTCGTTTGAATATTAGTTTTCGAGATGAAGTCGTATTCACACGTGTATTTGTGTAGAGATCTTTTAGTATTTGTTCATTGCCGATATGTAATAAACTGGCTGATGAGAGGATATTTGTTGTTGATGTTGATGTTGAACTAAAACGTGAGAACGTTAGGAACGATTGAAAAAGAACAAGAGAAAGTTTGTTTTTTTATTTTACGGCGATGATTTTTGAAGGATAATCTGTTCTTCAGGATAATCAATTCGTTGAGAAATCAATCGTATGACATCCTTAACTGAAGCTTTCAATGGAAGATATAATTTAAATAGGCATTCATTTTTTAGACTATCTCGATTCCAAACATCGTATTCTTGACGATTTTCTAAATTTCTACAATATCACAAAAAGCGTTATTAGTATAGTTTTCTTTTCTTGATAGATTCGTTTACTCTAAATAATCATCAACTGTTCTAGTTGGAATTTCAGTTGGATCGTAGATTTGAATAATAATTGATGTTCCTGATAAACATGGATGAAGGATTTCAGATAGGGATAAGTCATAGTTTGTGGATTTGATGGCTTCGTATTGGTGCATTCGATTATGTTTTGGAACGCTTCGATGAACGAGATATTTCATTGAAGATGAAGACGGATATTTCATTCGATTGGTGATTTCATTCAAACATTTTTCTTCAAAAACATAATAAAAATCGATCATGATTACAAGAGAAAATAAAAAGAAACGATTTCCTACGAAATGATTGTTGTTGAGAAAATAGAAAATGACCAATATATAAAAGAGATTCATCTCGCGAATCATATAGCCGAACGAAAACTAGTACATCGTCTAAACGAGAGAAATCTTTAGATCGAATGCATGTTTTCTTTGTAACGAACCATATGGATCATATGGTAGAAGTTGATAGCTTCCATTGATGAGGATTTTTTGTTCAATATAGATGGGCACGAATCGTTGATCTACTTGATCGTATTCGATCAAATCCACAAGCTATTCAATATTTCAAAAGAAAGAAAATTTTGTTTTGCTAAAAAATAATTCGGTTTTTTTTCGAATTACTTTTTTATCATAATCATCAGAATGAACTAATGTATAAGTTTGCAATGAATGGGAATGACAGTGATTGTTGAAATAAAAGCCATGGCTATGAACAAACCATATTCGAATGTCTTCATCAAGATTGACACCCTAAAAAGAATTCATATTCTATCAAATGAAAACTCGATTTTTATTTAATTACCAGTTCGTAAGCTAATCGTTGGGCGAATACACGAAACAGCTCGTTTCGTTGTGCCCTTACGCATCTTATTTCATAGGATTTTTGCAATAGATCTCGAGAGCTGAAGAAAAAAAAAAGAATAAAATATTTCTACAATATTTTTGTTTTGTTCATACGTTTCATGAATAATGTCGCTCAAACAAGCCGTAGGTTGAACATAAAAGTCATCATTTAAAATAATCGGTACGCCAATGATACTATTATCAAATCCATTGGCTCGACGTTTATTGAATAGTACTCTAGAATAATTCAATCATCTATTTTTCTCACGTCAAAAAATGTCTACTTTTCATTATCAAATCGTTTCATTAAAGTTTCAGGAATATGTTCGGAATTAATGTCACATAAAACATCATCTAAATTAATCATTCGAAATCAATCAAATCTTATCCGTCTGTCTACTTTGACAATCTTCTCGAATGTAAACTAACATATACGCCGATGTATTAAACATCGTTCCATCATCGTCTTGTACGCCACCGAAATTTCTCTCCATAGCATCAGCTGACGAAACATGTGCAACGATATCATCATCGAATTTAAACCACTAGATTCAAAAATATTTAGAACAAAAAATTGTGTTTTGTTTTTTTGTTTTACTTGTCCGTCTAAATTCGGATTAAGAAAGGAAACATAATGTCCACTTGAATTATCTCCACTATGAACCAGCACCGAGAGTAATTTGTATGAACATGATGAACAATCGGGTTTTTCAAGAAATTCGCTTAGATCAAGTTGATAGTCAAACGAATAATTATCATTAATCTTTCGATTTTGTGATAATGTATAATCGTATTCGAAACGTAGCAAATGCAGACAAAGTACAGGTGGAAATTTAAGAAATCTGACGCCTTTTTCTGCTTCCTAAATAGAATCATTCATTCAGTTTCTATAGTCATTTCGAATCCATCAAACCTGTAGTCCATACACATCTCCAGCATCATAAAGATTTTCTCCAGTTAAAATTTCTTTTTTACAAAAATCTCGAAAACTTTCAGTAACTAATAGACAAAAAAAACAAGTCATTTACAATCAATCAATCAACAATAAAAAAAAAACTCTATTTTTACTATTTTGATTATTGCGCACTTGCAATGGAACATCGTAGAATGTTTCAATAACTCGAGATTCATAATCAACATTTGTGCATCGAACATATTGCTTAATAAAAACGAAAATAGATCTCACATTTTAAAAAGAAAACAATCGACATACCACATATTCTCCTTGATAGAGCGATGGAATAATACCTTCCATTGTTGTTCCCTGCATTTTCGATTCAAGTTTATCTAGTAGCTAAACAAGATTTGTGTTGATTTCGAAATTCTATTCTTTGAAATTCGTCTTACCACTCGACAGAATTCTTGAATATCATGTTGACAGAATTCATCTGGTTTATCCCAGCTAAACACGAATTTCAAGCTGAAATTTTAATCATTTCTTCTTCTCCTACCCAAATGAACGGCTCAATCGTCGTGTACTAACAACTTTGTCAGTAAATTGAAGATCATAGAATATTTTCTGTAAAGCTAATGGAATACTGTGCTGTTGATCATCATTATCCGTCGGTAGTGTATATACAGCCTTTCGTAATTTTTTAGTAAAATAAATCGTTTGCAAAAACGAATTCATGTAACAAGTGGCACCGATATTTCTCAAACCATTAAAACCTGTTTGACCTTTCGAATCCCAACTAGAATATTGACGAATATGTCTTCAATGAAATCGAGCATACAAACAAAAACATACTCAATATTTCGAGGAGGATCAGCGTGAATATTTGCTTCAATTCGAATCGTATGATCAAATGGATGAATATATTCACTGTATAGATCCTTGAAGAGAAAAAAAAACAATACAAAATACAATCGATTATGTCAAAATGATTTACTTTAATTAATTTAAAATTATTATATCCCCAATCTTCAGATCGTGAATTGAATATATGACTGATTTCTGTAGTTGAAAAATAAAAAAAAACTAAGGATTTATTCGAAATTGAAGCAATACTTTTGATATAATTTTTGCTTGGATCAGTTGGATGTAAAAGTGTAACTTCAGCTTTAGCAAATATCGACCAATTCTGTATTGATGCATTAACATTACATTTCAAAAATAGACTAAATGTTTTTCCACTATCATTTTGTTGATTATTAAAACTCCGTTGAAAAAATCCTAATAATGTCCATGGAAGTGTTCGAATAATAGTCGGACTACTAATGATATCATGACGACTGGAATGAGTTGGCACACGAATATAGAGTTTTACTTGGCCATCATATCGAAATTCTAGCAAAGAAAATAAATAGTTCTCTTTCTATTCAATTCATTTTTATTTGGGGAAATTTACGATCATTTTCTCCATTGTCGAATTTAGCATCTATAAGTGCGTAATCGGATATTGTTTCTTCGATCGATTGTTTTACGCTATCGTCATCTTCACTTGTTGATGATTGATCTAGATTAAATCGAAGGAATAGTAGACTTTGGAAAATAAAATTTGATTTTACCATCGCGAAAACCAGTTTCTGAATCGAGTATCTGTGTGTCTTCATCTCGACTTTCCGAATGTGACGAATCATGACGAAGTCTTTTCGACTCCGGCGAACTATCAGGTGTTAAATTCTGGTCTGTATTATCAAGATTTTCTTCATTATTCAATGTTCGTTTAGTTCCACTCATTGTAAGTTTAATATTTGTAAATACTGGCTCATTTCTACAACATAATAAAAAAATCTGGGTTTTAAAGAGCTTCCATGTCAAAATCGTAGAATCTATTCGATGCGATGACTCATCGGAACAATCGATCAACGGTCAATCGAAAAAAATCTGACAAATTAATTTATGAAAACGAAAAAATCTTTATTTCATGGGTTGGTTATTTATTTATTTATCGATTGATAAATAATGACGAAATTTCAAACACCTAACTCCATCTATACAGAAAAATTTGCAAACTGTTTCGAGCGAATGACGTTCTGTGCATTAAGATCTGTTCGATCTGTTCTGTCAGTCATGCGTTATTTGCTTTCGGCTACAAAGTATGCATATTGGTAATGATTGCTGTTTAACGCCATCTGACTAACTAAGAAAGGAAAAAAGGGGTCAAATACAGCGAGCATAGTTGTTTTTGTGTTATTGCATTTGACGATAAGCAGGAGAAAAAATTATTTGATTTGAGTCATAAATACAAACGCACACGCCTTCCTCAGTTTCATATTACAAATATTTTAAAAATGGATCAAACGCAAACTGATTTTGATACTAATACCGAAGAAAACAAAGAATTACCTGGAACATTACTTGAATCAAATTTTAATACTCAACGATACTTATCTCATCATCATATTTCCCATGAGCACAAACATTCGCTTAGCTACACATCGCCTGCTCTAATTGAAGTATGTTTCATTGCGAATTTTTTTTTTCTTAATTGAAAAATTTGATATAGTTACACATTCATTTGGATGGATCATTTCGACATTCGACTCTATTTGAATTAGCGAAAAAAAAGGGTAGGATTAAAGTGTATCAGGAAATAAAACAGAAAGTATAAGCCGTTCTCTTTTTCTTCCAGGCGTTCAACTGCCTAATGGAATGGAATCAACTATGGAGAATTTCCTTCCGTAAATGTTAAATAAACAAAATTCTTTTTTTTTTTAAATTTCGTTTAAAGATTGATTTCCATTCAATCACATTGTAAATCACTCGCTGAATTCTTAGAAAAATTTCCATTTTTCACACCGATCGTTGCCGGAGATATCGAGGCACTCGAACGTGTTGCATATGAATTCGTTGAAGATCAAGCTGTACAAGGTGTACTCTATACTGAAACACGATACAGTCCACATTGTTTGACTGCAGATACTCTCACACCTGAGCAGGTCAGAATCGAACTTTTATATCTTTTGAAATCGAACGAATTTTTTTATTAAGGTTGTTCAAGCGATTAATCGTGGACTTCGTTCGGGAATGAAAGATCATCATGTCGATGTTCGAACGATTTTATGCTGCATGAGACATCGTCCCGAATGGTGAGTTATACGAAAACAAAAAAAAACACTCATAACATGATAAGATCAACCTATCTGATTGCTGTTGTTATCTTTTTGCGATAGAGAGATTGTTTACACATGAAAAAGCATTGAATTGAAGAGATTATATTAAATTACTTTTTTATTGTATCATTCAGGTCAATGGAAATTGTTGATCTAGCTCATAAATATCGTGATGAAGGAGTCGTTGGTATTGATTTAGCAGGTGATGAACATAGCTATTCAGGAACTCCTCATATTCCTGCATTTAAACGTGCAGTTGAATTGAATATTCATCGAACAGTACACGCAGGTGAAACGGGCTCATCCGAATCCGTTCGTCAAGCCATTGAAGAATGTTTTGCTGAACGTATCGGTCACGGTTACGCGATTGTCGATGATCCAAAAGTTTACGATCTCGTTCGTCGAAACGATATTCATGTTGAATGTTGTTTAACTTCGTCAATACAAACCAATGCCATTGGAAAATACATTCCAAAAGATAGTGAAAAAGAAGAAAAACATCTTCACGTTCACGGTCAACAAACGAAAACGAGATTACATTCCCATATTCGTTCGAAAAAAGAAATCTGGCATCCGATTCATCATTTTGCTCGAGATTCTTTAAATTTTTCTCTTTCATGTGATGATCCATCGGTTTCACAAATAACCATCGAACATGAATATGAACATGCAGCAACTGATCTCAAATTATCGCCAGCTCAATTAACACAATGCGTTTTCAATGCAGCACGTTCAACATTCCTTGCTGAAACTGAAAAACATATTCTTATTCAACGGTTACTCGCCAAATTTCTTCCACAAAAAGTCATCGATACTCATGTACAATAAAACGAACATAATTCGATTACATATATAATCAACGCATATTGTTACTCTTTTTTTTGTTGTTGTTCTATATGTTGTATTTGATTGAAACGGCTGATTCATTTTTTTTTGTTCTTTGTTTTATTATTAATTACTTAATATATTCATAATAGTTTTTATTGTGTTTAGTTTACTTTGGTCTTATGACCTTCATAAAGAAAAATAAATTAAAAATACTGCAGAGAAATGTTTCAAGTCGCATCAACGTCAAAAACTTTAAGCACTCAGAGTTTTTCTTCTAATAGAAAATATGACAGCTCAAAAACATGCGAAACCATTAGCTAAATAGTGTCGTCAATACGTTAAAAATAGTTCTCTTTGCTTTTTTAATATGAGATTGAATGTGAACAGTTGTTATTCTAATTCTTTTGATGCAGCTGTTTACATTCATCAGTTCTTTTCTTTTTTTTT
>Ga0097681_1002529_pt1 | contig 16923 bp, 14 predicted proteins | sample ThiBiot_750_plan_FD_72845 | JGI IMG/M metagenome (GOLD analysis project Ga0097681, IMG submission 72845) | Wastewater bioreactor microbial communities from Cape Town, South Africa - Thiocy_cont_750_plan - 1398105538144 (version 2) (version 2) ... | reverse complement strand
TGTTGTTGGTGGAAATGGTCAAGGAGAAGAATCAAATCAGTTCAATTATTCAACAGGTTTATCATTCGATGTTGAAAATAATCTTTATATTGTCGATTATGGGAATCATCGAATCCAACGATTTCAACTTGATAAAAACTAAAAATATTTATGAGTAGAAAGGAAAAGTTTTGATTTGACTTTGTGAAAAATAAATTGATTTTCAATACAAAAAAAAAACTTCAATTTGAAATCAGAGCATTCTATTCAGTTTTACAAATATGTTAATTAATAAAAATAAATCTTTTCTTCTTCATGTTCGATCATTGAATTGAAATGAACATTTGTCCAATCTTATCATTTGCAAATGAGACATTTTCAGTTAAGTTCTCTTGCAATTTCAAGTGAACAAACAAAATCAAACAAATGAATTTGCCGATGAAAGAAATAAAAAGATTTTTCGAATTTTCTTATGATTTCAATTGGTAAATCATCTTCGAAATGACAAAATTGATGCTAAACATATGAGAAACGAATTGATTTTAAGATTGTTTAACATGTTGAGAGATAAAATAATTCTTTAGTTTTTTTAATCGGTTGTTTTTCTTTATCAATTAATTTATCGAAAAACAAAAGAATTTTGTGTTTTTTAATTTAACAATTCAATAGGAAAAGTCAAGTTAGAATTTGAAATTTGAGAATATTTTCGACTAAGAGACCATTCTTCTAAATAAATATTTCAAATTGAATAATAAAATTTCATTTCTCATCGACTTTGTAATCAAACAAGATGGTTTTTATCATTGAAAGAACAAATTAACATTCAAGCAATATTTATTTTTAGAATTAAATTTAAAAAGAATAAAAATTTTTCACACAAGAATCTTTGACTAATTTACTCAGGTGACGGCTTGAATGTCTGCCTTTTAATGTATTGTCGATAAGTCCTCAAATAGTATAGTGCTTATCTAATATCTGTCAGTGTTTGTTATGCTCTTGTTGAAAGCAAGAAAAGCAAGATATATTCTTCTAGTCGAATATAACGGGTGTAGAATTATCATAATACTCCTTAGAATTGAGATTGAATATTTTACAAAAAATACTGGAAAATTAAATACAAGTCATTTGTTTATTGTGTCAACAATGTAGAATAGTCTCATTCTTTTCTATATTTTCGAATTTATTAGATAAAGTAAACAACAAATTTTGGAGTTCGAGATCAGTTAAACGAAAATATGGTTATTTTTCTTCACTACATTATGAAAAACTATCAATAGTATGCGCCACAGTTTGGGCAGTATCGTTGCGAAAGCATGCGGCCTATATCACGCGCGTTTTCAAGGTGCATATCAGCTATCTCTTTCTGTATATCCAGTTGCCGTTTATTTTCTTCTTGAAGCCGTTGTTTATAATCTTGAAATACTTGATTTTCACGTTGAATAATTTGTTCTGCATCAATTTTTGTCCATCCAGTGAATGGATCACGTTGATCATTTGAAATGATTTTTTGGCGATGAAAAAGTGCTAAGGTTCGTTGAGCTAATAATTGTTGATTACTAGAACGAAGCAGTGGATCTCGATAAAATCTATATGTATGTGATTTGTTATGAATTGTATTGCCTTTTTGAAAACATTTTAAACATAAATCATAACTTGGCTTACATTGTATACATTGATATCTCAATCCAGAGATGTTTTCCTCGTTACAACCGTTACATGTTACTCCGAAATGTTTACCAGTGGTGTGAACCGGTAAGTTTTTAGTGAATCTATGTTGCGTTGAATGATGAATTGACATCAGTTTGATACACTTTTCACAAACAACAAAGTTAGGACATTCTTTACAGCAATAGGACACTTGTTTATTTTCCCAAACAATATCTAAGCAATGGTCACAATAAATTAAATAACTTTTTAAATAATTTTCGTCTGTGAATATTGACGATGATTGATTATTTGAAGACGGTTTTTGTGTTTGTTGTTGTTGTTGTTTATAGATATTTGTTATGAAAATCTTTGCAATAAAGAAGATATTTGACTTCGTTAATTTAATTAATAATAAAACAGTTACCTTAGCTAACTGGTGATTACCTTCTATATTCACTGGTAATTTCGAACATTTTAAACACACATAATGACGTGCACATTGTTGGCATTTATAATATTCGCCATCATCAACTACAAGATCAATTGATTTTCCACATGATGTGCATAGAATTTCACTATATGTTCGATTATTCTTACATCGAAAAGATCAAATTACATGACTTACTTAAATGAATTGTTATTACTGTTGGAAATTGACATGATAATATTTTTGCATATGCATCACTTTCATTTTCATCGTTTATATATTCATAAATTGGAAAATCCCGTGTTTTATTCGCCTGAATGGTTTTATGAGTCAGGGATGTTTTTTTGTCTTATTATGCAAGACCAATCCGAATTTCATGAATCTAGATCAGTTTCATTGATGTCCTCAACACCCTCAAGATGGAAAATCATCGAAATAAGGTTTTTGTTTGAGAATTAAGTTGTAAATAAGTTCAGTAAGAGCGATTTTATATCTTTGACTTAATGTTTCATTTAATGACGAAGATGTAGTCGAAAGTTCGATTAAAAATTGAAAGAAAAATGATTGAATTTATTTGTGTCAATGTAGTAAATATCCGTAAGATGGCAAATTTACTCTCATGAAAATAAAGTTCTAATAGCAAGAAGTTTGACAATGAAAAAATATCTAAATTAGGAGAAAGACGTTTTAAATCTTCATATACCATGGAAACTTTTTCAATCCAACTTTTCTTATATCCCAAAGGCAATAGATAGTGATCCAAGTGCTGAAGATCGTAATTCAACGATTCAGATAAATAATTGATTTCAAGAAAATTCGACGAAATGTGATATCGATTATCGGTCACTTGTTAGATACAGTTGCTTTTTCATCTGTGAGTAGTAAAAAAAATCGTCAATTATACATGAATTTCTTTTTCTTATCAATTTCAGCACAAAAGTAAGAGACTAAATAATATGCAAAAAATATAAAAATTCAAATATATTCTATTCAATTTTAAACAAATAAAAAGACTAAAAAAGATTAGTACTTGTTCTTCTCAGTTTTATTATTGAATTCATATGGTTTCCACCAACCCCACCATCCACATGCAATGATACCTATTATCAACGAGCCAATATAGAAAGTTGGACCCGACGGATGTGTTTCACGAAATATGTGATTATACCAAAAAGTGGACATGTGAAATATATTATAGATAAAAAGCGCTTGAAAAACCAATTTAAGTACTTCAGTATTACGTGTTCTTAATCCTGATAAAGCGAGAAATCCAATAAGAATATCACCACTTGCAACAACTTGAACCCAAAATTCACCTGAAGTAGTCGGTATACCGCCAAAATATTTTATTGTTCCACCGGGTGTCAATATATACAGTAATGAAGAGATCCAAGGCAAAATCATACTTAACCATAGATAGACCCGCAATAAATGTGCCATTCACTATTTCTTAAGTTGAAAAATAAACCATGAGATAGTAATATGACACATGTCATACACAGCAGCTACTTTTAAATAAAAAGATAACGTTTGTTCGTTCTAATCTTTCTTGCTTCCTGAGAGTCAGTAGTAAGAAAAATGAGACAGACAAAACAAACGAGACATAATAAATAAGGTCAGGTCACTATTGTTTTCTTCTCGATTTTCCGTTGATTCAAGAAGTGGGATGATTCTTTTTTCTCTTCCTTTTATTGACCATTAAACATTATTCAAGTTACACTTTGTATTTGATTGTATTCCTCAGAAATTATTCTGTTAGTTTCAATTACTGTCCACTAGGAGAGGTTTCACTTTAATATTGAAGGTACATAGAAAACACAAAACATGTGACAACAGAAATATTAAAATCTACGTTCTAGTATCTCGTTACTGTTCTGAGTAGTAGCGTTGTGGGTGCAATACGTCTATCATTGCGCATAAAGATCGTTTTGATTTTTACCCATAATTCAGGTAACTGCATGAGACAGATAAATGGTAATATATATTGAATCAAACCACAGAAAAAATACAGGTAATTAAGCGCTTGTACTCCCCATTCAGGATAAAACATCTGTACGGCACCAATAATCATTAATGGCAAATTCAAAGAAATATAAAGAGTTGATACAGAGATTAAATGAAAAGCCATTTTTACACACTTTTTCCAATCTTGACCATGACGATGTTTTTGCAATAAAATGCGAAGTAACAAAACCATATTTAAAATAAAAATAAGAAAAGTAGGTATAATTCCATTGGCAAAAAATTCCCACATTCCTAAGTAAGTATTTGATAGATAACAAGGAGAAGCTCCACATACGGTTGCTGTAAAATCATACTCATTTTCACATAGTGGAAAACAAATTGCATAGATATAAAAATACTTGAATAAATCAGAATAAAAATCAATGGAAAATGATGAAATAAAATGACTCCTCGTGTTGTCCTTGTTAGATTCGAATGAAAGATAAGGATATGTCGCTCAAATGATGCTCACGCAAGAACAATTGTAGACGCACTATAAAAGCCGAAATCTATAAGCAACCAGATTTGACAAAATGCAGGTGATGCTAACCAAACTTCTCCACGAAGATTACTATCTACTATCCAAGAATAGTCAAATAATACAATAAAAAAGGACATTATTAGAAGAACAAGTATTGCGTGGTTATGAATTGCTTGACGTTGATTTTTTTTAAAAAGAAGATATAATATAACAAACACGTAACAAGGAAGTGACACTATTTCACAACTTAGTAAAAACCAGAATTGAAAAGATAGAGAAAATTCGACATCTGCTCGAGTGATAGCAGAAACCGTAGTATTCGAAGAAGAAATTGATGTATCATTACTGTCATTCATGTTTTTTGTCGTAGAACTACTGCACAATTGTTTCGTATAATTTTAGATTGAAGATAAACTAATGATCTTAATCTATATATAAAGCATTGGCCGTAAATAAGAGAAAGAAAAGTTCAAAAGAAGAAGTTTTCAGATAGCGTGAGGAGCTCTATGACGTCCGTCACATTACATTAACATTATAAGTGGGTGGATGAACACTTCAATTATAACACAATGTTAACAAAAACAACTAGTTTTTTTTTCAATAGCATTCTTCATTTATCCGTGACCATAGGAACTTGGTCGTATAGTTGATTAATAAATAAACAAGATGATTCTCGTAATCTTTGATCATTTTTGAGATGATAGAGTACTGTAACCAATTTTATGACAGTCGTAGCGAAAATGATTCATCCGAAAAATAGACATGTTTTCCATGATTGTTTTTCCACGTCCTGTTATAAATCTTGGTGGATAGCCATTGATATACAAGCTATAGATAAGTCGACTTTTATATCTATTCTTTTTCCATTATTATTTCGAACTCTCTTCTGGTACACAGATTTCCTGCATTCTGACATCAGATCAGAATCGGGAAGTCATTATTCAAGATAATCAATCTTAATTATTTAACAATGGGTCGAAAGAAATCAAAATCAAAGTCATCATATCATCGATATTCAATAACAAATGATTCATGCTGACGCTAACCGGTATAATAAACAAACTAGACAAATATTTCTTCTACTCGACCAAGCGATTCCGAATAGGTTTTTCATGAGATTTATGGAATTATTTTATTCTCCTTGTTTTCAAACAATTAAAATTTCTCAAAAACATTCATGCAAAAATAATTCACTTACACGGTGCGTTCAAAAAGTTTCCGGTCTGTCTGCATTATGAACTAGTTGTCGATGAAATACTAAAAATTGTCGTTAAAAATCCCCATCAAATTCTTTTGCGAAACTTTAATTTTTGAACGATGGCAGCGAGAGAGATCTATCGTTTTCCCATCGACGAATAGGGATTGTTTATCTGTCGAAATAAAATATCTAATTGTTATTTAATATATAAGAAGGCTATGCAAAAGTATAGATACATATCAACTATTTTCAACATCGAAGTAATATCATTTAAAAAATTGGCAAATGAGACTATTTTCGAAATTTTCGAATATCTTGACGGTACTGATATTTACAAAGCATTCTATATATATTTGAATACACAACATCTGACACTACTAGAATAGTTGCTAGAACTTATTGACTATCCTATGTATTAGATTTTTTTGGTACAGTTGCAATTGTTAGTCATTTTTTAGATTTTATTTAAAATGAAAGTCATAATTGTATTAACAGTTTTATCGGACGTTGCCACGTGCGATATTTACCGTATTTGTTTTATGATAGATAAAACTGCAGAAAAAAAGACTAATATTTGCACTCACACATTCTCTCATATAATCATAAATGAAGTGATTAAATATTAGAATCTATACCACACTGCTTTTTCATAGACGCTCCCCCGACCGTCTTATTTTGATCGGGAGATGTGACAATCGATGATTGTCGATCATTCTCGCACTTTATCCTTCGATACGAAGCACACCTGTGGACTCTCCATAAATATGCCCTGATAATGCTTTTCTTTTGTTCTTGCGATTTTGTCCTGCGTGGACATGTTTTTTATGATCGGTACTTTTCGGAGTTCGCATATTGAGGGCAACCTCTCTCTTGGGATCAGAAATCGTTAGAATATGCTATTCACATTTGACAGTGTTACTAAACATTGGTTATCACATCGACGCATTTTTAATATAAAAAAATGATATAATCGTAAGGTGAGAAGGTACTCATGAAAAATATACTGTGAGGACAAAACCGACTGATATACTTAATACACAGACGTATATTAATAGTTTAAACATCCAAAAAGTACTGATGGTTTATATTTCCATATCTACTTGTGATTGTGAGTGATTTCTAGGTATACTCTTTGATACACGTAAGAAAAGAAATACGTAGAAATAAAAAGCACGAAAGGGACATATTTATAACGGTAATCCCGTTACTCAAAGTCATCATTCAACTCTAAAACATTGGAAGTATATATAACCCTCAAAATATTTTCAATTCTATATTGAAAAGACGTGATTTATACTTTGAATACTATTCATCAATGGCCGTCAATAGTCAACGTGTTGAAACACATTTGCCAGTCGAAGATTGGCGTAAAAAATTCCGTGATGTATGGAATCAAACCGATGAATTATTCTCATTACTACGTTCGACCGATGATTATTATAAACAGCCAATTAAATTACGATTACCATTGATATTCTATCTCGGTCATTTACCATGTTTCAGTTGGTTACAATTTCGAAATATTGACAAAGACAGTCAACCAATTGACAAACTATACGATCAAATTTTTGAACGTGGTGTTGATCCAGATGTTGAAACAGGTGTTGTCAAACATAATCATTCAAGTCAATTCTCAATCGATACGACAAATGAAGAAAAGTATTGGCGTTCATTTTCTGTAGCAAGTGTTAATGATTATAAACGTAAAGTTCGAGCAAAATTAATCGATATATTGACTAATATCAATTTGGATTTGAATGATATACAAATACTGAACATACTGAATATTGCTTTGGAACATGAAATGTTACATCAAGAGACAATGTTGTACATGTTCATTCATTTACCAATCGAATCACTTCGATTAGATATTACTTATGAAGATGAATTTTATCGATCGTTACATATTTCATCATTACCTGATAATAATTGGGTGTTCTTACCTGGCGGACAAACATCACTTGGAAAATCATACGACGTTCCAATTAATGAGTATAGTTTCGGTTGGGATAATGAATTTCCTTGTGAATCTGCATATATATCGCCATTTGAAATGCAATCACATCCTATTCGAAATGGAGATTTTCTTCAATTTGTAGTAAACAATGGCTATACAACAAGCGATTGGTGGGATACAAAAGTTTTCCAATGGATTACAACATCTGATATTCGTCATCCAGCTACATGGGTATTTAATGAAGGATCATATCAAGTCAATTTTATATTACAACGTCATATTCCTATTGAACAAGTATTTGATCATCCAGTTTTGGTTAGTCAAGTTGAAGCAAAAGCTTATTGTCGTTGGCTATCGAATAAAACAGGAGAACATATTGGTTTGCCGACAGAAGCAGAATGGGTCTATGCTATGTGGGATTGGTCGGATTGTCTCAAAACTGGTGCGTTTGTTAAAAATGCAAATATTAATTTTCGTCGTTTTCATACGACATCCGTATGTTCAAATGTCAGTAATAAACAATGTCTTCAATGGCAAGGATCTGCATTCGAATGGACATCAAGTTCATTTCGACCGTTCAAAAATTATCGTGGCAGTTTACCAACATATCCTGGTTATTCTTCGGATTTCTTTGATAATCAACATTTCGTTGTATTAGGCGCATCATTTGCTACGAATTTAGCATTAGTACGACGATCATTTCGTAATTGGTATCAAGATACATATCGATATGTTTTTGCGACATTTCGATGTGTTAAACGTATCGAGCAAATAGATCATTCACTTACTGAAATCGATCGCAAAGCGATTATTGCATCACTCACCAATACTGATCATCGTCGAATTAGTTCGGAATATCTTTATGATACCTACGGTTCAATGATTTACAGTCTAATTACTCAATTGAAAGAATATTATCTATTTAAACAAGAATTTGAATTATTAAAACGAAGATCTAATGATATAAAATCAACGATTGTTAATCATTCAAAATGTTGTAATGGTTCATTATCAACAATTCATTTGATTGAATTAGGTTGTGGTGATGGTGGGAAAATTGAAACATTGTTGAAACCATGGATTGAAACAAGGAATGATACTCCTTTTGTCTATCATCCAGTCGATATATCGAAATGTGCTATCGATTTACTTGTTCAATTATTGGAAAAAAGTTTTGGCAAAGACATTATTCAACAACATGTTAGTCCCGTATGTTCAACATTCGATGAAATCTACAAACGATTTCAAATAGATTTTCAAGGAATACGAGTCGTCATGCTCATGGGCAGTACAATTGGCAATTTTTCATCATTTAGTTCGACGAATATCAAATATGGAAACGATGCACCCGTTATGAAATTGTTGAGTTCTATTCGTCAGAACCTACAAGTTGGCGATTGGTTTGTATGCGCATTTGATATGTGTAAAAATCCTCAAACACTTATTCGAGCATATGATGATTCAAAAGGAGTTACTGCTGCATTTAATTACAATTTACTTGCACGTCTCAATCGTGAACTTAATTTCAATTTCGATATTAACAATTATCGACATCATGTTACATACAATCCATTCAAACGAGAAATGGAAAGTTGGTTTATTAGTCTCAATTCTCAAACTATTACTGATCATCAAGGATTCAATTTGAAATTACAACCATACGATGCCATACAAACAGAATTATCAGCTAAATACATCTATGAAGATATTCAAGTGTTGATGGAAAAAAACTCGATGCGTATTATCGATTGTTTTTGGACTGAAGATGAAAAATTACCTTATGCTATTTGTATGGCACAAATGTTCTAGTGACATTTCTATGTCTATGTCGAAAATGTCTGATTATCTCTTTCAATTCTGTTTTGTATACCTTCGATGGTAGAATAAATATAATGAACATTAACATGGGTGAAACAAATGAGACATAATAGCCAGTTAAATAAAGCCAAGGATTTCGAACTGATTTCATGCATCCGAATAGAAATGAAATAATCAGACGTGGAACAGCTAATAGAACGAGAATAAATGAAGAAATGAGTAGATGTCTATGATGTTGAAATTGTTTCGACAGATGTTCTCGATATGTTTGCGTTTTTTGGGCATTCGATCGATTTCGAGCTGCTTGAAAAATAATTAACACTGCTGATATTAAATTAATTAAGAATGGAATCGAAAAATGAAGTAAATTTATTATCCAATCGAAGGTTTTCATCGATGATGAATATTGAGTTACACACCAAGTCCGTTGTTCTTCCGTATCATCGACTAAACGACGATAAACAGGATCATAAATTTGTGTTGAAATTGTCAATAAACAAACGAGAACAATCATCTTTTTCGCTAATTTTCTACTCTTGATTTTGTTAAATAGAACACCTTTGAAAACATTGACTGTTCTTTCAATAGATACACAAGCACTCAACCAATCATTTGTACTCAATAAAATTCGAAGAAAATAATCAATAATTATGCATTGAATTCGTATAAACAAACGATTGCTGATCGTGTTTGTTTGAGCAAGAAGAAGAATCCAAAATTTAATTAAAAAGAAACTCATGGTTATTATCGATACAATTGATGATGCTGTTAAATAGAAACCACAACCAACTTCACGAGCTTTTTTTGTTCGAAAAACGAAATATGACATAAGACTACCGGAAACACCTAACACAAACATGACTATAGTTAAACCAATCAAAATTTTTATTGATAAAGGTTGTCGATGGATTCCTGTATTCGAACGAATTTGATAGGCTAAGATTGTATCGAGTGATAATGTTGCTCCTGTCGTCGAAAATTGACATTTCGATCCATAGAAACATTCACGACAAACACATATGGCCAACGTTGGACACATTTTATCATCTTGAAAGCAATGACCATCATTTTCACATAGATTATATCCTCGACAATTGTACGTCATCTTATGTTCGAATCGAAAGCAATTGACTCGTCGATCGAGATCGCATAGACACATATGAATTTCATCATAGAAACAAACTAAATCCGAACGTTGTTTACACGGAAGATGATACTTTTTAATACGTCGAATGAGATGTTGATTGACTAATATTTTGTCAAATAATTCATCAATCGATGCACAACGATGAGTTGGAACAACTTGTGTCGATAGATTTGTCATAGTGGTGATCGTCTGTCTATGTAGTGCAATCAAATAGTAATCGTTATCCATTTCAGCAAAAGCGATACTGAAATGAATCGATGTCGAAAATGATAATGAATCTTGATCGATCGGAATTTTCTTCATAAGACTTGTTCGAGTTGGATGTGCATCGGGATGAACAGTAATCAAATGAATAAGTAATATCAATGGAATTGATAATTTCGAATGAAATTTTATTTCAAATTGTGTTAATGCTTGTCGATATTGGCATCGATCTCCAATAAATCCTTGTGGACAAATACAATCGATTTTATTCATAAGACTACTGACACGACGTTCATCAGCAGGTATACATTGACCATGATTGAGACATGATGTCGAATGGCATGATGATTGACGAAGAACACATCGAGGACCGAAACGATCCATTGGACAAATACAAATCGATTCGTGTAAACATAGTGAATCCGATGCACAATGGCATTGATATTGAATATTACATTGAACACCTGACCAACCCGGATCACAAAAGCAGAATGTTGAATGTTTCTCATTGATATAACTCAAACATTGACCATGAAAGCATGAATTTGTACATTTACTCTCATGTTTTAACTTGTTCAATATGGAAACAACAAGTAAAATCGATAGACGATGCACAGGTAAAAATGAATATCGAAGTGGATAGATCCAACTACCTTGATAAGTCAATGTTTCTTTGTTAAATGCATGAATTTCAATGAAATAATTTTTCAAGAAAGTTTTCTTCTTTTGATTTAAATAAAGTAAATATATATGAAATTTTGCTTTACAATCTCGAATTGATAAATAATCAATATAATCAAACGATTGAAGAATTTTCTCGTGATCGAATAGTATGATTACAAATGTCATTATTGAACGCCAATTCGATGTCATTTCAATTTTCATTGTAAGACTTACACGTTCATTTTGATACTGACATCTATCACCGTAATAACTCGGTGGACAAAGACAGAATATCTTATCTCTTTGATTATTCATTCGAATACGAATATCAAATCCTCGATTGCATCGCCAAATGTCTGTAGATCTTTGCGTCATCATTTCATTACTTTTTTGTGTTTCCGTTGGGTATGAAACGAAGTTCTCAGTGGTGGGTAAATCTTGTGGATAGATTGGCATATTGCCCAATTGAAAATAGATCGTTTGAGATCGAGATCCCCATGCGATAGTACGACAAAAATAATCCTCAACTGGTGTTCTCTTGCTCTGAGATATTGAATAACACACACCACTATAACTCGTACCATAGTTCATACAGAAAGATTCATCATCAGTCAATGGACAATGATTTGTTCCATCACATAATTGTCGATCTTCATAGCATCGTTTACTTTCATTGTGACATTGATATTGAAGTTGATAGAGTGTTGTATAAATACGTAGACATCGATCTCGTTCGTCTGTTGCACCAAGACAATCGATAATATTATCACCAGCTTGTGACATTGGCAAACATGAGACTTTCGATGTATCATTAAGAAAAATACATTCATGATGAAAGTCAGGACAAAGTGAAGGTGAACAATGCATTTCATCAGCTCCATTTCGACATGACCAAAACTGATTACATCGAGTATACGTATTATTACATTCCCAAACGTCGCATTCAGTTTCATCGGTATGTTTTGTTCCATCATCGATGACAATTGGTTCGAGTTCTCTTATTCCATTACATATCATCTGAAAATGAATTTGTTCATAACTATTTGATAGATCAATTGTCCGATGACGTTCATCTTTATTATTATCACAATTGAAATTATTATCTTGAATGATTAATGGCGAAAAACATTTTTGAATACCGTTGACTAAACATGAAAAACGCTGATGATTATTATCGATTAATGAGCAACTTTGATTGAATATTTCATCGTCATTCAATGGACAATCTTGCATACCATCGAGTAAACGATGTTTACTAATACATTTTGAAGAATTTTGACATTGATAGAGTGTTGTATGATTACAATCTATTGTTTCATTTGATAGAATAAAACATGATTGAAATAAACGTCGAACTTTTTGAAAAATCGAAAACATATCTATGCGTGAACCGTTGATTTTCAAATCCAATTCATGAAAGTAACGACAAGATAAATTGTTTGTACGAACAGTAGCTGGTAGGAATTCTCTACAGAGTTGTTCATTGTAACAAACGTATGTTGGGAAAGAAATTTCTGATATGTTTGATGAGAATATAAAATATACATGTCCAAATAGCATGGGACTACTAGTGTATTCATATGATGATTGACATCGATCTCTTAAACAATCGATTGTAAAACAATAATCTTGACACCAATAGTACGCAGCCATTGAAGAATGAATAAAACATAGTAGAGTTCGTGAACAAAGATCATCATATAGAAGATTACTACGACCATTGAAACAACGTGGTAGTGCTGCTGAACTACATGCACCATCGCCACATGGAAATTCGTGATTGTTGAAACCTGGTCGACAAGTGTGCTCTTCACAACGAAATGATACATCTTTGTAGCAAAATGAATGATAATAATTCTCATTTTCGGGTTCATCTGTTCGATCTAAACAATCGGGATCAATTGGACCATCGTGAAAGAATTCTGCTGGAATACATTGACCATTATGACATCGATATTCATTATCGCCACATTCATTTATTTCAATTTGCCAACAATTTAATTCATCGGATTCATCCAAACAATCAACTTTTCTATCGCAAATATCACGCCAATCCAAACAAAATGAATGTAATGTTTGACATTGAGGATATTCATAACATGTTATTCGTGCACCGCTATAGATTGGTGATCTTTGTGTAAAAATAGATAGAATCATTTTGTGTAATGACATATTGCTTGAGAAATCAAATGTAAAACGACAGAATGGTCCAAACCATGATGATGTACAATTGTAGAATACTGATTCGTTTGAAAATGAGATATTCGAAGGATTATTCAAAAATATTTCATATTCTTCAACTAATTCAATTGCAGCCGACCAAGAGAGTAATTGTTGACTACTAATATTTTTTTCTCGTAATTCTTCGAAAGTATATTTTGAACTTATCATAGAACCATCATCATAGAAGTCCTCAGTCAATAGACGAAGGCAGTGCGGAATAATCTGATGAGAGACTGTTGGTTTCGATTCGTATGTGTCAAAGAAATGATCGTCATAATGTACATAATAAAGAAGACAAAATCCATCTTCGTATGAAACTGTTCTGTATATATTGAATTGATATTCCGGTACAGCATATATTTTCACTGAGATCAATATACATGTGTATAGAAAAAGCATTTTCTTCGATTTATGATAAAATATCTACTTTTTTTATTTTAACAAAGATTTTAGGCAAATAAATGTTGTAATTCAATACGATCCTGTTGAAGCATGATTTTCAGAATTTTAATAGAGTTGGCACGTTCAACACAACCAATAAAGGTAATATATAATCATGACTCCCATATTACTGTAACAAAATGCTAAATCAGGATCGTTTTCTGATAAAATCTTTTCTTGAATTTGTAAAGCTTTCTCAACCGATGACAGAGCTTCGCGTTGTACTGTCCAAGATTGTTATAAACTTCAACGATCGAATTATAACCAATTGCCAGATCAGGATGCTCAGCTGATTACTTTCTCAAAATATCGTAATGCTTTCGAATATTCTCCCAAACTATTATACACATCTCCCATATATTTGCATGATCTAGCCAGGAAGAGATGATTTTCTCCGTATTTCTCAATCAAAATTTTTAATGCAGTTTCTTGCAAAGAAATACTTTTCCGATATTCTCCAAGACGATTGTATAGGTCACCCAACAGTCTTAATGAAAACGCCAAATCTGGATGATCCTCAGGAAGAGCTACTCGGATGATTTCAAGATCTTTTTCGTAAAATGAATTTGCTACGTCATACTGTCCTTCGTGATTTTTTATAGTTCCTAGTAGGCTGTAAATGTAGCTTTGTTCAATTTCGTCGGATGTTTGTGATAGTAGCGAGATTTGTATTGTACCGTAAAGGTTGGATCGTTTGTATTCGAAATATTGAATGCATGGAGAAAAGAATTTCTTCTTCTTGTGTGAATTGTTTGGATGGATCTATCGTAATATTAAAGAGAACAGGAATCTTGTGTTCGTTGCCAAGGTATGAACTAGCGAAGCCTAGAGCAACGTCAATATCTTTACTTGTCGATAAGAAACTGTTAAATGAAATTAATCCTCCTTCCATATGTTTGATGCGGTTGTAGTATTCTATAGGTAAGCCTAGACCTCGATAAACATGAAATGATTGCTTATTTGTGTGTTCATTAAATTGATCATTATATAACTGTTCTATTTGTCTATGGAGATCACTTATATAAAAGGCCATTTTGATGATGACAGCAGTATCCATTTGTAATAATGCGGTATTAAGCATAGGATAGAGAAATGATTCTTTAATATACCACCATACAGGAGAGTGTTGAATGCCATAATTTTTTTTCATATCATCGCTAATGAATCGACCATGGGTATCTCTAGGAATGGTGTTTTCACAATAGGTAATAAATTCTTGCAAATGTGAGTTATTAAATTCAATATTCAGTATGATTTCTTTTAAAATTCTACTGTACATAAACGATGCATCGAGTTGATCTAAGTTCTGTTTTAAAGGATCTGTAGTGGCTGACATCAAGCCGATAGGTATAATGTTTTCATCATTTTTCTTGATGTCCACTTTTAAAGTTGTGCAAATGCTGAAAGACATTTGTAAATTGCCCTCGAACTTTTGGCCACTGTTTGACCGAGTGTATATCATATGATTCGTTTCGGTGCAGAATATAGATGGTGTCAACATTTGTCTTATCGTGAATGGTGGAGATGGGATATTTTTCAATATCGCCCGTGATAACAAGAAATAATTTTTGTTCTTCTGTTTCATCGATGAATTGATCACAACGATCAATATCATCAAATGTGTCAATAGTAATATTCAGGTGGCGTAATTCATTAATATTATCGCGCACGTTTTCGTCTTGTGCTTCATCTGAAGCAGGATCAACCCATGTAAACACCAAACGCATTTTTAAAATTAATTTTGGCACGTTTACTCGCGTTTCATCTAGAATTGCGTCTCTACGCAATTGGTATCTTTTTCATCAATTTAAAATGCTTTTTGTGTATCATATATGAATAATTAATGGAAATAAACTCGTTTTATGTTCATATCTAATTTATCTCAACATCAAATATCCTCAAGGATAGTTGATCAATTTTGAAATCATCGAGTATGCCTTTAAGAAATGATTTAGAATAAATATGTTATTTTTCTCTATAACTATAGAAATAAATTAAAAAGTGTAATTTTCTTCTTCCTGTCAGAAGAGCATTCAGTATTTTTTGTTTGTTAAATAACAAAGACGAGGTTGGGCAGGCTTTTCTTTGAAAAGAAATATTGTCTGCAAATTGTGCTTCGACAAAAAGTTTCTATGTGATTTTCTTCTTCACAGACAACTTTTTAATATTGACTATGGAAATAGCAACAGCAACCTTTTTTTCTTTTGCTTCGTTTGAAAGCAGAGTCAACATTATTTTCCCAGTAACGTCGAAGATGTACTTTTTTTTTGATCATTCTTATCTTTCCAACGATGAATGCTCTTCTAACCGTTCAAATTCATCGAAATGCTCTCTATCAGCCTTCGACATCCTGCGCTTTACTTCGTAATGCTACATGGCCGCAAGATTCATCAATTCAATCATGTATTTGGGAATGTCAAGGTCAACAACAGTGTCAAACAGCAATCTATTTTGATGATGAAAATGTTTGTTCATTGTATTCAGAATCGTGCACGATAAATAATGTTGTGTCATCGGAAAGTACTCGAGCAGATGTTATATGTGTTCGAAGAAATCAAAGTTAGCTTTTCATTTTCTATATAATTTAAAAGAGACGTTTTCTCATATGTTGTTTAGATTATGTTGCAACGCATCCATCTACTACGACAACGATGTCCAGCACAACAAGCACATCGGACACAAGTAAATACATAATGTCATTTTCGTAGAGTGATTTTTTTTTCTTCACTCGTCA
>Ga0097681_1002462_pt1 | contig 17333 bp, 15 predicted proteins | sample ThiBiot_750_plan_FD_72845 | JGI IMG/M metagenome (GOLD analysis project Ga0097681, IMG submission 72845) | Wastewater bioreactor microbial communities from Cape Town, South Africa - Thiocy_cont_750_plan - 1398105538144 (version 2) (version 2) ... | reverse complement strand
CGGCGTCGCGCGCCAGCATTGCCTCCAGTGCCGAAAAGCCGACGGATATCCAGTGCTGCTGCCAGTCGGCACGGGCGGCATCTTCGGCGCCCAGCCCGTGACGCAGGTATTGCAATACCCGCAGATTGCTGAGCGGGTGAATGTCACAAGCGATGGCAAGTGCGATCTGGCGCACCCGCGCCCGTCCTGGCGCATCGCGCGGAAGGAGTGGCGGCTGTGGAACGATTTCGTCCAGATATTCGATAATCGCCAGCGATTGACCGATATGGTGCCCGTCATGCAGCAGAGTTGGGATCAATTCCTGTGGATTGACCGCCTTATAGGCATCCTGATGCTGCTGGCCGCCATCCTCCAGCAAATGCACAAAGCGCAATTCGGCCTGCAGGTTTTTCAGGTTCAGCGCGATGCGGACCCGAAACGCTGCCGAGGAGCGGAAGTAGCCGTAAAGTGCAAAATCAGGCACGGCGGACATGCTGGTCGATTGCTCCAAAGATGCTGCGGCCTTGTGCGTCCTTCATCTCGATCCGCACCCGGTCGCCGAATTTGAGAAATGGCGTTTTGGGCGTTCCACCCTCGATCTGCTCCAGCATCCGCCGTTCCGCGATGCAGGCGGAACCCTTGCTGCGGTCCTGGTTGGATACGGTGCCCGACCCGACGATGGTGCCCGCCGCCAGCGCGCGCGTCCGGGCAGCATGGGCGATCAGCTGGGGAAAGGAGAACACCATATCGATACCGGCATCAGGAGCGCCGAAGCGGGTGCCATTGACGTCGACCAATAGCGGCAGATGTACCTTGCCGTCGCGCCAGGCCGGCCCGAGTTCATCCGGCGTCACCGCCACTGGCGAGAAGGCGCTGGCCGGCTTGGACTGGAAGAAACCGAAGCCCTTGGCCAGTTCGGCCGGGATGAGATTACGCAGCGATACATCGTTGCACAGCATCACCAGGCGGATTTGCGCTTCCGCGGCTTCCGCCCCGCAGCCATACGGCACGTCGCCCGTGATCACCGCCACTTCACCTTCCAGGTCGATGCCCCATGCCTCGTCACCCGCGGCGATGTCGTCCAGCGGACCCAGAAAGCCGTCCGAGCCGCCCTGATACATCAGCGGATCGGTCCAGAAGCTGGGGGGCATTTCTGCGCCGCGCGCCTTGCGCACCAGCTCGACATGGGTGACATAGGCCGAACCGTCGGCCCATTGATAGGCGCGCGGCAGCGGGCTGGCGCATTGTTCGGGGTGCAGCGCAAAACCGTTACCGGCCGCGTTCAGCGTATCGTAGGCATCCATCAGTTTCGGCGCGGCCACGGCCCAATCGTCCAACGCCGCTTGCAGGGTAGGTGCGACATGGGGCACTTCCACCGCCCGCGCCAGGTCGCGCGACACCACGACCAGCCTGCCATCGCGCCCGCCTTTCACCGAAGCCAGCTTCATTTCGGCTTCCAGCTGTCGGCGTAGGCCTGGTCTTCCTGTGCTTCTGCCGCCACGCCCATGTCCAGCGCGTCGCGTGCATCGATCATCACCGCGACTTCATCGGTCATGGTTTTTGCCGCGGCGGCGCCGGCTGCGAAAGCTTTGGGATGCGGGCCATGGGTGAAGCCGCTGGGATGAAAACTCATCATGCCGGGACGGATATTGTCGCGGCTGAAAAAACTCCCGGCGTGATAGAAGATCACCTCGTCGAAATCGTCATTGGAATGGAAGAAGGGCACCTTCAACGCACCGGGATCACTCTCTATCGGGCGCGGCACGAAGGTGCAGACCACGAAGCGGTCGGCCGCGAAGGTAGCGTGCACGCTGGGCGGCAAGTGATAGCGGTGGCTGGTCACTGGGCGGATGTCGCGCCAGTTCAGCCTGACCGGTGCCAGATTGCCCTTCCAGCCCATGGCATCCAGCGGGTTGAAAGGATAGGCAATGTTGGTGATCTGATCGCGCCGCTTGACGCGCAGGGACCAGCCACCGTCACGCTGGTTGCGGAAGGCGGCGTCCAGCTTTGGCGTCTCCAGTGCCGCGGGATCGAATTGGGCATGGGCACCCAGCAGGCCCCGATCCGGCAGTTTGAAGCCACTATTGCGGGCTTCGATCTGCAGCGCGGTGGTGGCCGCGGATGGCTCCAGCCGCCACATGGTGCCGCGCGGCAGCAGCAGATAGTCGCCTTCGCGATAGGACAGGTGCCCGAAATCGCAGAACAGGTCTCCGGCGCCCTGGTGCATGAACAGTAGCAGGTCACCGTCCGAATCGCGCATCAGATGGGTCATGGCATCCGTCAGCGACCAGACTGAGATTGCGCAATGGGCATTGCTGAGCAGAGCGGCGGCTTGCGGCGGCGTGCCGTCCGCTGCCGCCGCCCTGGCATCAAATGCGCGTGGGCGCAGAGGCCCCTCAAACGAGATCCACCCGGTCGGCGGATGGCGGTGATAGATATGGGCGGCGGGACCAAAAAATCCGTCGCGGCCGATCTCGCGTTCGAAGGTGCCCTGGGGCAGATCGGCATGGGCCTGGCGGGAGGTTTCGCCTTCGATACGGGGAAACTCGATCCAGCCGCGCATCACGCTTTTTCCCACAGCACGCCGCGACGGATCTGGTCGGCTTCGATGCTTTCGAACAGCGCGCGGAAATTACCCTCGCCGAAACCTTGGTTGCCTTTGCGCTGGATGATCTCGAAGAAGATCGGGCCTATGGCATTCTGGGTAAATATCTGCAGCAACACGCCCGTGTCGTCATCGCTGGCTCCGTCCATCAGGATGCGGTTGCGCCTGAGGCGAGTGACGTCCTCGCCATGGCCCGGAATACGATTATCCAGTCTCTGGTAATAGGTGTCGGGCGTGTCCTGGAACGCCACACCGCCAAGGCGCAGGGATTCCACCGAGGCGTAGATGTCGCCGGTACCAAGCGCGATATGCTGGATGCCTTCGCCGTGGTAGGCATGAAGATATTCCTCGATCTGTGATTTGTCGTCAGAGGATTCGTTGATGGGAATGCGAACTTTGCCGTCGGGGCTGGTCATCGCCCGGGACTTCAATCCCGTCAGCTTGCCCTCAATGTCGAAATAGCGCACCTCGCGAAAATTGAAGAAGCGGCGATAGAAATCCGCCCATTTGTCCATGTTGCCGCGAAAAACGTTGTGCGTGACGTGGTCGATGCTGGACAGGCCGGCGCCATCATGCGCGAAACCTTTTGCCGGGTCGGTGGGTATGAAATCCACGTCATATATGGACGGCCCGTCATATCGATCAACCAAATAGATTACGCTGCCGCCGATGCCTTCGATGGCTGGGATGTTCAACTCCATCGGCCCAACCGCATTTGCAAAGGGCGTTGCGCCCCGCGCCAGCAGTTCGCGATAGGCCGCGCCGGCATCCCGGACGCGAAACGCCATCGCACAGGCACTTGGCCCATGGGCCTGGGCAAAGCGCGCACCGTGACTGTCTGGCTCGGCGTTGACGATGAAGCTGATGTCCCCCTGGCGATACAGCGTGACCTGCTTGGAGCGGTGGCGTCCCACAGCGCGAAAGCCCATGCGCTCGAACAACAGGTGCAATGCCGAGATGTCGCGTGCGGTATATTCCACGAATTCGAAGCCGTCCGTACCGATCGGGTTGTCCCAGAGTTCCATCGCCGATTCTCCTGCCGCTTGCACAAGTCGGCGAAGTAGTTTCACATGCAACGATCTGGAGTCAAGCTGTGACGACCGACCTCATGCATCCGCCGCCCGGTGCGCGCGCCGATTGGACCATCCCGCAAGACTGGGCCCGCTATTCGCCGTGCGAACATCGGGTCTGGGACGAACTTTTCGCGCGCCAGTCGACCATGCTGAGGGGCAGGGCCAGCACGTCCTTCCTGGAGGGCCTGGATACGCTGCGCCTGTCCCGCTCGGGAATCCCTGATTTCGAAGAATTGTCGGAGCGTTTGCGCAAGCTGACTGGCTGGCAAGTCGTCGCGGTGCCCGGGCTCGTGCCGGACGCAGTATTCTTCGAGCATCTCGCCAACCGGCGATTTGTCGCCGGTCGCTTCATTCGCAAGCCGGAACAACTGGATTATCTGGAGGAACCGGATGTTTTCCACGATGTGTTCGGGCATGTTCCCCTGCTGTCCAATCCCGCATTCGCTGACTACATGCAGGCATATGGGCTTGGCGGGCTTCGGGCGCTCGATTTCCATGCCTTGAAGAATCTGGCCCGGCTCTACTGGTATACGGTGGAGTTCGGCCTGATCCGGGAACATGGCGCGATCAGGCTTTACGGCGCCGGCATTGTCTCGAGCTTCAGCGAATCAGTCTTTGCGCTGGACGATCCGTCGCCGAACCGTCTGCAATTCGACCTCGAGCGCGTGATGCGCACCCGCTACCGGATTGATGACTATCAGCAAAGCTATTTCGTCATCGACGGTTTCGAAGACCTGCTGCATCAGACGGCGGAGGCGGATTTTGCACCTCTGTACCGCAGGCTTGAAGGCCTGTCTGACATTTCGCCGGACGCCATTATCCCGTCGGATCGCGTTTTAAATCGGGGGACGCAAGCTCACGTTTCTTTGCGTGCCCGCGCAGGGACAACAAGGAACGGATCCGAAAAAACTTAGAAACGGTCTGTGTGACCGCGGCCAAGGTAACAAGCATCCACTTAAATGCTCCGATTCCGGCAATCGGCAGGGCATGGTTCACCGTCAGGCCTCTCGAACATCAACACGTCTTCGTTGCCAGGATGGCGCTGATTGCAGTCTCATCGGGTGCATGACGCAGCTCATGTCGTGCTGTGGGATCGCGCAACAGGCGTGCAGCACATGCCAGTGCTTTCAAATGTTCGTCGCTGGCTATTTCCGGGCCAAGAAGAAGATAGACAAGGTCAACACGGCGAGCATCTATCGCTTCATATTCGATTGGAGATGCGAGGCGGACAAAAACGGTCACGGGCTTTTGCAGCCCCGCAAACCGCGCATGAGGCAGAGCAACCCCCTGACCGATCCCGGTACAACCTATACGCTCGCGTTCCTTCAGAGCCGCCAAGACATCTGACCGCTTAAGGTTGGCAAGCGGTGCGGAAATGCGCGCCAACTCCTCCAGCAACAGTTTCTTGTTTGTCACACGCATTTGGGAAACTGCGAGATCAACCATGCATAACCTTTGAGGTGAGGTCCGGTCTTCTGGCGCAAGGGCGGCGGAAGCCGCGTCATGGCGGCCTGGAACGGCTGTCCAGCGACGAACTGAGAGTCCGAGCAAAATGACGTCCAATGCAGAACGTGTAAGAGACTCCACTTATCCTACATAAAAATTCCATATGAATTTTGGGTTCGGAAATTGGGTTTCGGCCGCGGTCCCGTCTGGCCCCTATTTCTCAGCTGCCATTCACGTATCGATTTTTTATGCTGGCCGGCTCTACCGTTTAATGGTGCAAAAGCCATCGACCAACACACGGACCAGCTTTTCAAAGCCACCATTGCGGGGTTCAGCGGCTATTGCCGATCTCGTTGCGTGCCTGGATGCGGAAAGCCGATCGTACCTGGATAGGCCGATCCAGGCGCCGCGGTCCGCGCGCGTTCTGCGCGTCATATTGATCGCGGCGATTGTGGTTGCTGCGGGAAAATGTGCCTGGATTGTTGCGATGCATCTTGTTGGAGGCTGACCATGTATTTTCGAAACCCTGATCACATCGATGTTGATTGGCTCGTCCGAGCCGCCCGTGCAGTACCTGACCCCAAACCACTCAGCCTGCCCGACCGACTGGTATTGTCGGTTGGCATGATTGCGGCGCCGGCCGCGGCTATTTTGTTGACTCTGGGTATCGGCCAATTGGCGGGGGTGCCATAATCGTTTTTGAATTCTTATGGGATTCTTATAAAAGCCGGACCTTTTCCGCCTCGATTTTATATGCGGTCGCGGGCTATTCAACCCAAATCTAATCGGGGAGTTTCTCATGCTTGACGCGATCTTTCTCGCAACGGGGCTCGTTTTTTTTATTGTTGCAATCGGTTACGCGTACGCATGCGACCGGCTGTGAGGAGCGTCCAATGACACTCGATTACGTTCTGGGTGCCTTCGTCACCCTCGGCATTCTTGGCTATCTCCTATACGCGCTCATCCGCCCCGAGCGGTTCTAAGGACTGACGATCATGACAGCCAATGGTTGGATTCAGATTGCCATCTACGCGGTCGCTGTGACGATCTGCGTGAAGCCGCTTGGACTCTATATGGCCAAGGTCTTCGATGGAGAACGCACCTTCCTCTCGCCCATTTTTCGCCCTGTCGAACGCGTCATCTACGCGGTCTGCGGCGTAAAAGAAAACGAAGAGCAGCACTGGACGACCTACACGATCGCCGCGCTTCTCTTCAGTCTGTTCAGCTTTGCGCTACTTTACGCGCTTCAGCGTCTTCAGGCCGTCCTGCCGTTCAATCCTCAAGGCATGGCTGCGGTTTCGCCGGATTCGTCATTCAACACCGCGGTGAGCTTCACGACCAATACGAATTGGCAGGGCTATAGCGGCGAAACGACGATGAGCTATCTCACCCAGATGGCGGGCCTGACCACCCAGAATTTCGTTTCGGCTGCGGTGGGCATCGTGCTTGCCATTGCGCTCATTCGCGGCTTCGCGCGGCGATCGGCAAAGTCGCTCGGCTTGTTCTGGGTCGACCTCACACGTTGCGTTCTCTACATTCTGGTTCCGCTCTCGATCGTCGTCGCGCTTGTCCTGATCTGGCAAGGCGTGCCGCAGAATCTGGGCGCCTATACGACCGCCCACACACTCGAAGGCGCGAAGCAGGTCATCGCGCAGGGGCCAGCCGCGTCGCAGATCGCGATCAAGCAGCTCGGTACCAATGGCGGCGGCTTTTTCAATGTCAATTCCGCTCATCCGTTCGAGAACCCGAACGCGATCACCAATTTCATCGAGATGTGGGCACTTCTCGTCATCAGCGCGGCCCTCACCTATACCTTCGGAAGAATGGTGGGCAACACACGCCAGGGCTGGGCGATTTTCGCCGTGATGGGTGTGCTTTGGCTGGGTGGCCAGTCTGTCTGCTACTGGGCGGAAAGCCAACCGAGCCCGAAGCTTGCGGCCATGCATATCGACCAGGCGCCGAGCGATCTTCAGGCCGGCGGCAACATGGAAGGTAAGGAAGTCCGTTTCGGCATAGCCAATTCGACGATATGGGCCAATGCGACCACGGATGCTTCCAATGGCTCCGTCAACTCGATGCACGACAGTTTCACGCCTATTGGCGGTCTCGTACCGATGCTCAATATCCAGCTCGGCGAAATCGTCTTTGGCGGCACCGGCTCGGGGCTCTATGGCATGCTTCTCTTCGCCATTGTCGCGATGTTCGTGGCCGGCCTGATGGTCGGACGCACGCCCGAATATCTCGGCAAGAAGCTGGAGGCCAAGGAAGTCAAGATGGCTATTCTGGCCATCCTCGTCACGCCGGTCTTCGTCCTCGGAATGACTGCATTGGCCTCGGTTTTGCCTGCGGGTCTGGCCGGTCTGAACAACGCCGGGCCGCACGGCTTCAGCGAAATCCTCTACGCATTCAGTTCCGGTACCGGCAACAACGGCAGCGCCTTTGCGGGGCTTTCGGCCAACACGCCTTTTTACAACACGACCATTGGCATGGCGATGCTCGCTGGGCGCTTTCTCTGGATCGTGCCGATGATGGCAGCGGCTGGCTCGCTTGCGGAGAAAAAGATCGTTCCGCCTTCGGCAGGTACGTTCCCTACCACGGGACCGCTATTTGTCGGGTTGTTGGTGGGCGTGATCCTGATCGTAGGCGGCCTCACGTTCTTCCCGGCCCTCGCGCTCGGCCCCATTGTCGAGCATTTCGCGATGCATGCCGGCTCCCTCTACTGAAAGACCAGGCACCATGGATACGAATACATCTTTAGACATCGAAAAGGTTCGCAAGCGGATGCCGGTCGCAACGCTGACGGACACGAGCATCCTGATCCCTGCGATCGGTGATGCGTTCAAGAAGCTCCATCCCAGGCACATGATCGCCAACCCGGTCATGTTCTGCGTCGAGATCGTTGCGGCGCTTACGACGCTGTTGTTCGTCCGCGATTTCTTCACCGGCGCGGCCGGTCTCGGATTTGGCTTTCAGATCAATCTCTGGCTCTGGTTCACGGTGGTGTTCGCCAATTTCGCCGAGGCCGTTGCCGAAGGCCGTGGCAAGGCGCAGGCGGCCTCCCTGCGCAGGGCAAGGACCGAAGCCTCAGCCAAACTGCTGGAACAGGGCGCATCCAAGTGGCGCGCCATTCCGGCGACCGCGCTTAAGGAGGGCGACATCGTCTTCGTCGAGGCGGGCGATCTCATCCCGAGCGACGGCGACGTGATTGAAGGCGTGGCGTCGGTCAACGAAGCGGCAATCACGGGTGAATCGGCGCCGGTCATCCGCGAGTCCGGCGGAGACCGCTCCGCCGTCACCGGCGGCACACAGGTGATCTCCGATTGGATCAAGGTCAGGATCACGGCGGCCCAGGGGCACACTTTTCTCGACCGCATGATTTCCCTCGTCGAAGGCGCCGAGCGGCAGAAGACGCCGAACGAGATTGCGCTCAATATCCTGCTTGCCGGCATGACGCTGATCTTCGTTTTCGCCGTGGCCACGATACCCAGCTTCGCGGCCTATGCTGGCGGCCATATTTCCGTGCTGGTACTCGTGGCGCTTTTTGTAACGCTGATCCCCACCACCATCGGCGCACTGCTCTCGGCCATCGGCATCGCCGGCATGGATCGGCTCGTTCGCTTCAATGTGCTGGCCATGTCCGGTCGTGCCGTGGAAGCTGCGGGTGATGTCGATACGTTGCTTCTTGACAAGACGGGCACCATCACGCTCGGCAACCGCCAGGCAACCGAATTCCTGCCGGTTGACGGTGTTGCGGAACGTGACCTGGCGGATGCTGCGCAACTGGCCTCTTTGTCCGACGAGACGCCGGAAGGCCGTTCCATTGTCGTTCTGGCGAAGGAAAAGTACGGGATTCGGGGCCGGGATATGGCGCCAATGCATGCCCAGTTCATCCCATTCTCGGCGCAGACGCGTATCAGCGGCGTGGACAGCGATGGGAGCTCCATCCGGAAGGGCGCGGTCGACGCCGTGCTTGCCTGGGCAGGAGATAAGGGCCCCAACGCTGACGCCATCACCGCGCTCGCGGATCGCATTGCGCGTACCGGCGGCACGCCCCTGGCGGTTGCCAAGGACCGCAAGCTTCTTGGTGTCATTCACCTCAAGGATATCGTGAAGGGGGGCATCCGGGAGCGGTTCGCCGCCCTGCGCAAGATGGGCATTCGCACGGTGATGATCACGGGCGACAATCCGCTCACCGCGGCGGCGATCGCCGCGGAATCGGGCGTCGACGATTTCCTCGCCCAGGCCACCCCTGAGACGAAGCTCAAGCTGATCCGCGATGAGCAGGCCAAGGGCAAGCTGGTCGCCATGTGCGGCGACGGCACCAATGACGCTCCGGCACTGGCCCAGGCCGATGTGGGCGTTGCCATGAATACTGGCACCATGGCCGCTCGCGAGGCCGGAAACATGGTGGATCTGGACAGCGATCCCACCAAGTTGATCGAGATTGTGGAGATCGGAAAGCAGCTCCTCATGACGCGCGGTGCGTTGACGACCTTCTCCATTGCCAATGATGTGGCCAAGTATTTCGCCATCATTCCGGCCATGTTCGTCGCCTTCTATCCGCAATTGCAGATTCTGAACATCATGCGTCTGCATTCGCCGGAAAGCGCGATCCTTTCGGCCATCGTCTTCAATGCGCTCGTCATCATCGCGCTCATTCCGCTGGCGCTCAAAGGCGTGAAGTACCGCGCCGAAGGTGCCGCCAGTATCCTGCGGCGCAATCTTTTCATCTATGGTCTCGGCGGCATCGTCGTGCCGTTCGTCGGCATCAAGCTGATCGATATGGCCGTGACCGCCATCGGCCTTGCCTGAGGATAAAACCATGCTGAAGCAAATCCGCCCCGCCCTCCTAATGATCGTCCTCATGACGATCATCACAGGGCTCGCCTATCCCCTCGCGATGACGGGTATCGCACAGGCCGTCTTCCCGCATCAGGCCAATGGCGGCCTCATCAAGCGAAACGGCGGGGTGATCGGTTCCGAATTGATTGGCCAGAACTTCGCAGGCGAGAAATACTTCCATGGCCGTCCATCGGCCGCTGGTACCGGTTACGATGCAGGCGCGTCGTCTGGATCGAACCTCGGCCCGACCTCGAAGAAGCTGATCGACAGGGTGAAGGCGGATGCGACGAAGCTCCAGGCCGAAAATCCCGGTACGCCTGTTCCAGTGGACTTGGTGACCACTTCGTCATCGGGGCTTGACCCGGATATCACGCCTGCCGCGGCCCTGTTTCAGGTGCCAAGGGTGGCTGCCGCGCGGAAACTTTCTCAGGATGCAGTGCGCAAGCTGGTCCTGGACCACACGGAGGGTCGTCTGCTGGGCCTCATTGGCGAGCCGCACGTCAATGTACTGAAGCTCAACATGGCCCTGGACACCCTGCAAGGCGGAGCGGGATGATGTATCCTTGAAGAATGCCATCGCAAGTCGCAGACACCCGTCCAGACCCCGACGCGCTTCTCGAGGAAGCTAGCCGGGAGGGGCGTGGCAAGCTCAAGATCTTTCTGGGCGCAGCCCCCGGGGTCGGTAAGACGTATGAAATGCTCACCCAGGCTCGCCGCCGGCGGCTGGACGGCGTCGATGTCGTTGTTGCCGTGGTTGAAACCCACGGACGCATGGAAACCGAGGTCCTGACCAAGGGCTTTGAGATCGTTCCAAAGAAGCGCTCGCTCTATAAGGGCCATGTCGTCGCCGAGATGGACCTGGACGCTGTGCTGCAGCGGCACCCCAAGCTGGCCCTGGTTGATGAACTTGCCCACACCAATGCTGAAGGCAGCCGACATCCCAAGCGCTATCAGGATGTCGAGGAGTTGCTGGCAGCTGGCATCGATGTCTATTCTACCATCAATATCCAGCACATCGACAGCTTGAACGATGTCGTCGCCCAGATAACCCGCATCCGGGTGCGCGAAACCATCCCTGATTCTGTCCTGGATGAAGCCGATGAGATCGAGCTGGTTGATACCACGGCCGACGATCTTCTGGAGCGCCTGAAGGAAGGTAAGGTCTACGTCAAGGCACAAGCGGAAAGGGCACTCCAGCATTTCTTCCAGCCGGGCAACCTGGCGGCACTGCGAGAGCTTGCGCTGCGCAAGGCTGCGCAGCATGTCGACCGGGACGTGGTCGATTACATGCAGGCACACGCCATCGGCGGCCCGTGGGCAGCCGGCGAACATGTCCTGTGCTGCATCAATGAGCATCCCTCTTCGGCCGAACTGGTGCGTCGCGGGCGGCGCCTAGCCGACAATCTCAAGGCGCCCCTGACGGTCCTCTATATCGAGGGCCCCCGGCATCTCAGCCTGGGCGAGGTGGAAAAGGATCGCATCGCCGACACGATGCGGATCGCCGAGCGCCTGGGGGCCGAGACTGTCATGCAGCCCGGCCGGGACATCGCCGGGACGATTCTGGATTATGCGCGACGCAAAAACGTCACGCATATCCTGATCGGGAAGTCGGAACGGTCCCGCTGGTTCGAATTGCTGCACGGCTCGGTCGTTCGCGACCTGATGCGCGACAGCGGCGCCATTTCGGTTACCGCGGTCTTGGCGCGCGGCGACGCCGTTGCGCGAAAAACCGTGGCCACGGCCGACGCCCGGCCGGAGGGCGGCTGGCGTCGCTATGTATTCAGCAGCCTGGCGATCGCCATCACCATCCTGGCCGGGATGGCTCTGCGCGCCGTATCGAACCAGGCGCTTGCCAGCATCGGCATGCTGTTCCTTGTGCCAGTGATGATAAGCGCGGTTTCGTTCGGGTTGCGGGCGGCGCTTTTCACGGCGTTCTTTAGTCTTCTGGCGTACAATTTTTTCTTCCTGCCGCCCCTTTATACCCTCACCATCGCTGACCCGAACAACTGGCTGTCATTCAGCGTCTTGCTGTTCGTTGCGGTCTTCACCGGCAATCTCGCGGCCAGGGTTCGAGCGCAGGCGGACGTGGCCGCCCGCCGTGCCGGCATCGCCGGCGAATTGTACAAGTTCACGGGAAAGATGGCCGGCCTTGCCCGCCTGGACGATATTCTTTGGGCGGCGTCATATCAGATTGCTTCCATGTTGAAGACCAATGTCGTGATCCTGCTGCCGAACAGAAAAACCCGGCAACTGGAGATTCGCGGAGCTTTCCCCCCCGACGATCAATTGACGGCGGATGATGTGGCCGCCGCGACTTGGTGCTGGGAGCGGAACCAGGCCGCTGGTCGCAATGCCGAGACGCTCCCTGGCGCCAGGCGACTTTTTCTGCCCATGCGAACAGGATCGGGGACCGTGGGCGTCATCGGCCTTCAACGTGAGGACGGCAGGGAACTCTTCACCCCGGAAGAACGCAGACTTCTTGATTCGTTGAATGACCAAACAGCGCTTGCGATAGAACGCGCCGAATTGGTTGAGAAGGTCGACGAAGCTCAGGTCATCGCGGAAGCCGACAAACTGCGCGTGGCGATGCTCACTTCCCTCAGCCATGACTTGCGGACGCCCCTGGCATCCATCCTTGGCGCGGCAACAACGCTGCTGGCCAATATTGGCCTTTATAACGTCGAGCGAACGCGGGAGATGCTGGTTGTCGTCCGCGAGGAGGCCGAGCGGCTTGACCGTTTTGTGGGCAATCTTCTTGACATGTCGCGCCTGGAGGCGGGCGCATTAGGCTCCAAACCGCAAATGGTGGATGTTTCAGACACCGTCGCGGCCGCAACGGCCAGGATGGTGCGCCGCATTTCGGGCCACAAGCTGCGTGAAGAAATTCCCGATGATCTGCCGTTTGCCAGCGCAGACCCGTTGTTACTTGAACAGGCCCTGGTCAATCTCCTGGATAATGCAGTCAAATATTCCCCAACGGGTTCTGACATCACGGTAACGGCAAGACCACAGGGTGACCGGATAATTCTAACCATCGCCGATGAAGGCCCCGGCATTCCGCTCTCGGAATTGCCGCACATTTTTGACAAGTTCTATCGCGTAAGAAAGGCCGATCACGGCGTTGCCGGTACGGGTCTGGGACTGTCTGTGGCGCGGGGATTTATCGAGGCCTTCGGTGGCACGCTGGCCGCTGGCAATCGAAGCGACCGCACCGGCGCGATCTTTACCCTAACCATTCCAATCCACAAGGAGCAGAGCGTAGCATGAACAAGCTTCCTCGCGTGCTGATTGTGGATGATGAGCCGCAAATCCGCCGTTTTTTGCGAACCAGCCTGCCCCCTCACGGTTACGAATGCATCGAGGCGGAAGATGCCGCCAGTGCCATGGTCGCCTATGGCAAGGACCGTCCTGACGTCATCATCCTGGATTTGGGACTTCCCGGTCGGGATGGATTCAGCGTTATCCAGGATATACGCAAGCTTGCTCTGACGCCCATCGTTGTGCTTTCCGCACGCGGGGATGTCGAGGGCAAGGTCAAGGCGCTTGAGTTGGGCGCGGATGATTATGTGACGAAGCCCTTCGACATGATCGAACTCCTCGCGCGGCTGCGGGCCGCACTGCGCCATGGGCTTCAGGCAGTGGGCGAAGCGCCTGTGTTCCGCAGTGGCCCGCTGACGGTGGATCTGGTCAGTCGTCGCGTGCTTTTGCGCGATACGGAGGTTCATCTATCACCGAAGGAGTATAATCTCTTGCGCTTTCTGGTTGGCCAGGTGGGACGGGTCGTCACCCATCACCAGATTCTCGAGGAGGTGTGGGGGCCCGCGAACGTCGAAGACGTGCAGTATTTGCGTGTCTTGATGCGCGCGCTGCGCAAAAAGATTGAACCGGAAAGTGAAATCCAGGTCCCGCAATTGATCGTTACCGAGTCCGGTGTTGGCTATCGACTGATGCTGCTTCCCCCAGAGGGGCGCGCAGGCGGCGCACCAGGTTAATTTGCTGATTGCACGCGATTTTTATCTTTTGGGGCGACTATCCATATCGAATTTTTATGTCCGCCGGCGATACGACTAGGCGCCGCTTTGGACTCTTCTGCCATGACGATCATGAGGTTGGGCGACGATCACAACAGACGCCTCCGTGCAGTCTCAAGGACGCAGCCACGGATTTCCTGTTCCCAAGATCGCGCCTCCGACGTATGGCCGGACATTGCGACCGAACTAGGTGAAGCTGAGATCGGTAGGAGCGCCGAAAAGAATAGGCCTTCGATTGTCCTCTGGGGCGCGGTTCGTGCCATCGCCATCTCCGTTGGTCTGGTCATTTGCCTGATGGCCGTCCTTACGATTTCCGGCGTCCGCTAATCATTGGGGCTGTCTACGCGAGGCGGCCGCGGTCCCGCGGCATCTATGGACTGTTCAGAACCAATGGCCCGGAAGGATTTGCTAGAGCAGTCTCCGTGGCGCCCGGGACGGATGGTGCAGCATGAGATTACCATCGGAGGCTAGCTCCTGTCCCGGTCATCGGAGTTGAAGAGGGCACGGCGAATGACAGCCGGGTAGGGGGCCGCCTGCGGGCCGCTTGCGTCTTGATCTCCTCTGGAAAGTCGCCCCGGAAAGGGCGCCGCGCGAACGGGAAATCGTCGGACGGGCCCCGGCTCGGCCCGCTTGCCAAAGCAACGTTGCGGGCATTAGATGTCGCAATGTCGACGGTCTCTGATGAGAGGGCACTTTGGCTGGGGCGGTATGTTCTGCCGCACGAACAGCAGCTTCGGGCGTGGCTCCGCCGCCGCCGCTTGGGCGGGCTCGAGACGGATGATGTCATCCAGGAGACTTATACTCGGCTGATGGCGATGGAGAACGTCGACCATGTGCATGATGCCAAGAGTTACACCTTCCAGGTCGCCGGTTCGGTGGTGATCGACCATCTTCGGCGCATGAAAGTGATACCCATCTTCTCGGTGCCGGAGCTCGACTATCTGGATGTGGTCAGCGAAGAACCGTCACCGGAACGCCTGACCATCGACCGCGACGAACTGCACAGGCTGGCAGAGATGATCGCCTCCCTGCCGGGCAAGGTGCGGGACGTCTTTACCCTGCGCAGGGTCCACGGCCTATCCCAGCATGAGGTCGCCCAGCGCCTCGGGCTGTCGGAAAGTACAGTCGAAAAGCACATGGCCCGCGGCTTTTTAATCATGTTGGAGCGCTTCGGGCATGGCGGAAAGAGGCCCTTCCATCCGTCTAGTTCGGGATTGGGCAATGACAGGATCCTGAGATTCAATGGCCAGAAAAACCGCACAGCAGATTGACGCCGAGGCGGCCGGATGGGCCGCCCGGGTCGATCGCGGGCCGTTGGAGCGCGGCGATGAAGAGAAATTCCACGCCTGGCTGGGCGAAGATGTGCGCTGCGTGGGCGCATACGGGCGTATGCGGGCGCTTTCACTTGCCAGCGAGAGGGCGCGGGCGCTGGGACCGGATTTCGATCCGGCCGCGTTCAAGTCTAGGCCGCTATTGGCCCGCCGCACTGTGCTGCGGGCAGGCGGGGCGCTTGCCGCATCCACTCTGGTGGCGGTGGCGGGCACCTGGCAGGTCCTGCGCCATCGCGGCCGCTTCTCCACTGGAAAGGGCGAGACAAAGAGCGTCACGCTGAAGGATGGCTCGACCGTCACGCTGAACACGTCGTCGGAAATCAGGGTCAGCTATTCCGATGTGCGGCGTTCGGTCGAACTCGTCGGCGGCGAGGCCCTGTTTGACGTCGCCAGGAACAAGCTCCTACCCTTTTTCGTGACCGCGGGCGACACCAGCGTCAGGGTCGTTGGGACCAGTTTCACCGTGCGCCGCCTGGATCGGGCGCCGGTGCAGGTTCTTGTGCGAGAGGGCATCGTGGAAGTGTTCAAGCCTGAAACCGGCACAATCCCGGTCCGCGTCACCGCCAACACCATGGCGGTGGCGCCGGTCAGCGAAAATGCCGCCATCACCGCCATGCCCCTGCCGGTGGCCCAGGTGCATCGCCAGCTCGCCTGGCAGAATGGCCAGATCGCGTTCGAGGGCGAGACCCTTGCCCAGGCCGCCCAGGAGTTCTCCCGCTACAGCGACACCAGGATCGTCATAGACAGTCCGGCGCTGGCGAAGGAGGAGATCGCAGGCCTGTTCAAGGCCACAGATCCGGTAGGCTTCGCCAAGACCGTCGCCATAAGCCTTAACGCCCGCGTCCAGGTCGAGGGAGGTGACGTACGGCTTACAAGGTGAGCGTTGTAAAGCATAAAGGTTAGGGCGGCGCGCGAAAGGGAACGGATTCCCTGGCGCACCCGGCTTCGATACGTTTCCGGACGAAGAGGCTGATCCAACAAGGCCTCAAGGGGGGCAATGGCTTCAAAGCGCAAGTACTGGCTTGCCTGTTTCGCCGCAATCTGCGCGCCGCCTGTCCTTCCCGCCGCAGCAGAGCCGCGCACCATAGACATCCCCTCAGAGGAAGCGGCCAGGTCCATCCCCGAATTCGCGCGCCAGGAAAATATTCAGATCGTGGCGCCTGTCAGCCAGTTGCACGGCATCAACACGCCGGCCGTGTCCGGCACCATGGAAATGGACGATGCCCTGAAGGCCTTGCTGGTGGGCACAGGCCTGGAAGTCGCCAGCAACGATGGCGCTACCATTGTCCTGCGCCGCACCGTCCTAGCCGCGCCCGTTATCGAGGATATCGGCTGGATCGACACGGGGCCAGCGCCGTCGGAATCCATTGTTGTCACCGGTTCGCGCGTGATCTCGGACGCCAGCAATTCGCCGGCGCCGGTGACAATGATCTCGGCGGACCAGTTGCGCGACACCACGCCGACGAACCTGCCCGACGGTCTGAACAAGCTGCCGATTTTCCAAGGTTCGCAGAGTATCGGACGCCCGGGCGATGGCAGTCAGAACTATGCCAGTAATTCACTGAACCTGCGCAATTTCGGCACCCAGCGCACACTGGTCCTGCTGGACGGCCACCGCGCCGCGCCGTCCAACTCCAACGGCACGGTGGATGTAGACACCCTGCCGCAGATGCTGATTTCGCGGGTGGACATCGTCACCGGCGGCGCCTCCGCCGTCTATGGCTCTGACGCGGTGACCGGGGTGGTGAACTTTGTTCTCGACAAAAAGTTCGATGGCCTCAAGATCGACGGCAATACCGGCATCTCCACCTATGCTGACGGGATGAGCTATAATTTGGGCGTGGCGGCAGGCACAGACCTGTTCGGCAGCCGCGGCCATTTTGAAACTTCGCTGGAATATCGGTACCGCGATCCCGTCAATCAGTCCGCCAGGCCCTATGGGCCTCCGTCCACCTACTGGGCGGAAGTGGGCACCGGCACTGCTGCCAATCCCTATAATGCGATCCCCAATGGCCACAGGCCCAAT
>Ga0097681_1002397_pt1 | contig 17755 bp, 14 predicted proteins | sample ThiBiot_750_plan_FD_72845 | JGI IMG/M metagenome (GOLD analysis project Ga0097681, IMG submission 72845) | Wastewater bioreactor microbial communities from Cape Town, South Africa - Thiocy_cont_750_plan - 1398105538144 (version 2) (version 2) ... | reverse complement strand
TGTCTGTGATAGAAGTCATTTTTAGTTTATCACAAAGACATTAATCTATCGAAATTCTCTCTCTCAAAGGTATGAGGTATGACGTTAACAAGTTTTTATTTCTTCGAAAATAGAAGATCGAATAAAAAAAAACATGTACTTTTTTTCTCTTTATTCGTACGTATAGGGTATGCTACTTCGATCAATAAAATCGATTGAATTGCCATTTGCACTCTGAATTGTTAACTGTTTATATGTCCAGATAGCGGTGTCATAAGCGATTTCGACGAGTTGTTTCGATTTTCGAGCTGTAATTCGTACTTCAGGTTCATTCTGCATGATGGACATCAATTGTGAAACTTCATACCAAGCAATTAACAATGCTGTGGGTACTGTTTGTCGCATATGTGCCGATCGTGTATGCATTAAATTTCGAACATAGACGATGAGTGATTCTAATGTTGGCGGTTGAACATTAGTTTGACCAATTTGTGTAACAACACGTGAGAGTAGATTGGTTATGATCAGTATAGTATCTCGACCGAATTGTGTTGCACTTTCAATATCAGAATCTTTGAGTGCGTAGATAATAGCACGAGTCGTTCGTAGATTATCTAATGTCGTTGTAATATCGTCGGGATTTTCATTTTCTTCAGCTTTTAAATCTGTTTCCGACATTTCTCGTCGATGATTAATCTGAAGAAAACCTTCGAAATATGTATGCAATTATATATCTCTGTTGATAGTTACAAATGGCTCTCGTCTGAAGAGGATCTTTACGACAAAAGCAATTAGCAGAGAAAAAAAAGAATAGACGACACTTACTGATAATAGCAGACATATCAATAGATCACAAGAAATAAAAATAAAAACATATATGTCAAATGGTTGTCATGAATAACAATCGAAAAAACAAAATTAATAATAATTGATTATTTTGCGGAAACAAAAGGATTTATATTAAACTTGTTTTTTTTTCTATATTTTATTGATTAAGCAAATACGACAAAGAGATACAATCAATTCTTTCCTTTATGTTTTGATTTGGACGTCTGGCGTGTACCAATCGTTTTGACCGGGTCCATACTTAATGATCTGTGGTATTTCGTCGCCATCATTGATATCACTCTCTTCTTCTTCTTCTTCTTCTTCTTCTTCTTCAGATTCACTGTTTGCATTTTCACCTTCAGTCTTTTCTTGTTTCTTTGATCGTACCTTATTAACAATCAAACGAATTGCTGGTATAATCGCTAATTTGAAGACTACGACGCCAAATCCAATAATTTCCATGCATGTCGTCGCAAAAAGAAAATTCTTAAATAAAACTCTTGCAGTTTTTATAATCGGTTTTTCTAAATTTTTAATATAGTAAGCAGCTTTAGTAATATCAATTGTTATTATCGTATATGAGCTCGTATGATACTTTTCATAGTCACTAAGCGAAAAGAAATTTCGTGTATCATCTTTTGAATATGTCGGTATCCATAGGCCACTATAATTTGATGGTTCATTGACTGAGAAACCTCTTGTTTCGTTAACTATTTGAATGAGTTCAATACCGAAATACGGTTCTTGAGATAATGTTCGATTGGATATGACAAATCCATTTGCAAAATTTAATTCTTGTACTGTGTTATACTCTTGAGAAATAGCTGGTGCTTGTAGACCGATTCGAACGCCGCCAATACGGGCACTCGATGAAATATCAATCGTAATTTCAGCAATATCTGTTGTTAGATTTGTCGAAATCATTAAACATCCATCGACAGGACTTGAAAGTCTTGCACTAAGTGCAGTCGTAACTGCACCGACCTTTTGTAGAATAGTGACGTTTGAACTTGAATTGATAGTTGTACTGAGAAGAGTGACGACGAGAGTGAATTTTTGTAAACTAAGAAGTGAAAAAATCGTTTTGGCATCGTCAGGTATGAGTGCACCCAGTGATTGCATTTGAGAATTAAATTGTGAATTTCGTAGAGTTTTATCACAAGTAAAACCTGGTGCTTTTGATCGAGCATTTGGATATTGTGTGATAAATGATTTCGTAAATAATGCAGCGAAAATAATCAGAACAAAAATCGAAATGGATAAGATTCCTGTTATCCAGCGCTAGAAAACAAAAATAGCGATATAAGAACATCGAAATATTTATTTGTTCGATAAACGTACTTCTCCTTCACTGATAATATCGAAATGTTTGAAAGCTCGTTCGAGTTTCAGTCGAATATTTTCAAATTTACCGGTACATTCAAGAATTGCCATGACTATTAAAACAATCATCGAAAGAGAAACAATGATCAATGTCCAAAAGAATGGTGATTGTACGAGACAGCTGGCTTCAAAATTTGTACTGAACATATTCATGAGAAGTATGTCAGCAAATTCAGTAAGACGTGGTGATCGAGGAAAAGTTGGTGTTTGAGTTAGTCTTTTTGTGTAACTCAATGGAACGGGAGCAGACGAACCGTATGAACAAAAATAGTTTGCTGGATCACATACGACACAATCAGTTGTCGTATTTCCTGTTGTTGATCGAAATGTTCCGGCAGGACATAGTGTACATTGATCGAAAATACGTTTATTACCAGTTGAACTCGGTACTATTGAACCTGCTGAACAAAGTCGTGGCGAAGAATAATAGATTTTTGAGCCACGAACGTTTCTAGTGCCAGTATAACTTCTGTAACCTGTTAGTGGTGGATAAATCATGTAAACATTCTCCGAAGAATCCATGAATATCACCGAGCCCGTGTATGTTGCTGTCATAACAAGAATTTTGCCACTTAACGACGAATGCATCGGTTGTTCGGTTGTCGGAAATGATGAATACGCTTTTGTTGAGTCCGTAAATGTTTGACCCGAACTAAGATCATAAATTTCAATTTTACTCGAAGACCAAGTTGTATAATCAAGTGAAACCGTATTTGCAAGTATGACAGCTGTTGTATCGTCGAGCCAACTGACACATTTACCGAAACCAACACTTTCAGTAGTTTTACTATAAATACGACTGCTTTTAAAAACCAATTGCGTTGGATTTGTTTGATCGACATGAAGAAGATAAACCGTATTGAGAAATTGTACACCCCAAAGAATATCACCTTGTCGATTAATTGATACTGACATTCCATACATTGGATTGTAATCTGCTGATGTACGAAAAGATTTGGAGAGTATTCGTTGCCAAGAATAAACGAACGTTGCTGACCATGTATCAGTAATATTATAATTATATTCTGCGTATGTGACTATTGATGGAAAATTAATTAAATAGAGAGTGGGAACATAGTAACCAGTAGACGTCGGTATAACACCAGCAATTACGCCCCAATTTCTATCGGTAATATCCATTGCTAAGTGTATGAAAGCTGCATTATTACCCGTTGGTCTTCCATTTATATAACTATAATTTCCTCCTGGTGGAAACTTGTTTGTAAATGTTAAAACACTATCGAAATAGAACAACATATCCCCATTTGAAGTTACATCAAAGACTGAGTAATCGTTTGCGGTTGAACCTCCTAGCGTTCGCCAATAGAGCATATAACTGCAATTCGAAGCAAAGTCGACATCAATTTGTACAATAAGTAACTGTATAAGTGTGTAACCAGTAATCCTTATACCTTGGTAAGAAAATCTATTCGGTGTACTTGAATAATTATCTGGAACTGCTATGTGTGTAATATATGTTCGATTCAATGCTGTCTCATTTATATTAAGTCTGCAAAAATCACTTGAATCATACGGTCGATAAACTGCAAACGATGGATACTTTCTATCGACAATCGAAACAACCAAATGTTCATTCGCTACTAGCATTGATCCATAGTAATCTCCATCTGTATAATCAATACTGAATCCATTACTTGATACGATAAGACATCCTATGAATATACCAATTACAGGCAGCGTCATGTTCGCTTGTAGTAACAATGAAATCAACATTATAGGTAGAAGCTTAATAATGATCTACAAATAGTTTTGAAAGAAAACAAGATTTTTAATTATGTTTATTTTTTTAAAATTAACGAAAAATCATATTTTTGTTGAATTGACACAAAACACCACGAGATTATTAATATGACAATTAAAACTAAAGAACTACGGAATACGAAGTAGAAAAAAAAAAGTCAATATTTTTTTTGGTTTGATGTCTATCAGTAAAATAAATTCGGCGAAATACTTGGTTCTGGTGCTTTGTAAGTGTCGGGTACTTGTCTTCGTATACGATGCATGGGCATATCGCCCGCAGCTCGTTTAATCGGCATACGACTTGCCGGTAATGTATCAGCATCCACTGATCGACAATGTGGACAACCGGGACCACTATTATCACTACGCGGAGTAATCTTCGGTTTCGATTTGAAACATAAACTAAGTCCTGCTTTTGTAACTGGTCCGAGCGCTAATTTGTAAAATAAGAATGTGAGAGCAAAAAGTTCGATACACATCGTTGTAAAGAGAATATTCGTAAAAATAATTTCAGTTAATTTTGTAATTGGTTCTTGTTGATTTAAAATATAATAAGTAGCTTCAGTTATTTGAACAGTTAGAACTGTATTGTCTAGAAAATGATAACTTTGAAAATCACTTTCAGAATAAAATAATTGATCATCGTTTTTGATAAATGTCGGAATCCAAAGTGCACTATACTCTGTATCGCCATTGTTCGATAATGCCTCAGTTATATTGATTAATTTAATTAATTGAACTGTTATCAACGGGTCTTGTGTAAGTGTTCGATTACTATGATAAAAAGCATAAGAAAAATTTAATTCTTGAACATGAAAATTTTCATTCGACATCGATGGACCATACAGACCAATTCGAAAGCCTCCAGCAGCTCCTTCATTCGACACATTAAATACAATTGTTGGCGCATGTGATGTTAGATTCACTGAAGCTCGAAGAATACCATTAGTTCGACTAGTTTTTTTCGGTAGTTCAAGTGAAATTGAACCGAGTGTTTGTGTAACATTCAATTCATTTTCATCATAATCCGCATTTAAAAATGTAACAGACAATGTAAATAATTGCTCATCAAGCATATCGAATATCGGTTGATCACTGTCGAGAACCGGTGTACCTAGTGATTGCATGCTTGTTGAAAATTTTGCATTTCGTAATGTTGTATCGCAAGTAAATGTTGCGTCAGTGGCTGTTTCAATGGGATATTGTTTCATAAAACCATTGGAAAATCGAAAGGCAAATATGGCAAGAACGAGTACTGTGAATGATGCCACACCACCAATCCAAAGCTAATGAAAAACAAAATAAATCGAGTTTTTAGAATTTTAATTCGAAGAAGAAGATATTTTACTTCGCCTTCGCCAATCAAATCAGTTTGTTTGAAAATTTTCTTCATCATTCGTCGTGGTTTTCGACATTTCTTTGTTAATTTTAATATTCCCATAAATAATAAAAATGCACAACCTGCGCCCATTATAATCATTGCATAAAGAAGTGGTGTATTAATTAAACAATTGGACGAAAAATCGGTGCTAAACATATTAACTAATAGTATATCTTCAAAACTATCGCTTTCAGGTGATTGAGGATAAACTTGTGCTTGACTATAAATATTAAGAACACTTAATGGCAATGCTGTAACTGCGCCCCATGGACAAAAATACATCGTAGTATTACATACGGTACATACAGTAGTTAAACTCGAAGAATTTCCTGCATAAAATGTACCTTCAGGACATAGGAAACAGTAGCGAAATATATCTTTTCCATAGGCTGCTATGTCTTTTATTGTTCCTGATGAACAACGAATATTAGGTGCTATTGCAATAGTATTATTTGTACTCGTAAGACCATCTTCCGTATTAACATAAAAGCTTGCTTCACTCGGTCGAATAACATGAACTTTACTATAGTAATCCATATAAATCAAACAGCCAGAACCAGATACTGCAAGCATATTAATTAAACGTCCATCCAATCCCGACCATATTTGCTGTCGATTATTAGGATATGATGCATAAGGTGAGATTGTATTCGAGAAACCCGATGATGATACTATTGGATATACTTCAATTTTTGATGAACGCCATTGAATATAATCAATAGTAAAATTATTTGCTAGGACTGCAATAGTTGTATTATCAAGCCAGCCAACAGCTTTACCAAAACCTGTGGTTACTATTGTTCCTGGACATCGTCGATTGACAGATGAAAAATAAGTTGAACTGATTGTATATTGAAAAACTGTATTCATGAATTGTGCGCCAATGAGAAGTCTGTTATTACCATTTATGGATAACGCCATTGAATATAAAGCATAGTAGTTGTTGTTAAGTGCATCATTTGGTGGAGCGACTTGAGCTTGCCAACTTGCCTCATATGTTAAAGTAGTGTAGCTATTAGGAAATGTGAAACATGTTGCGTTGGGAGATGCAAAGCAATTAGTAATGTTCATATAATAGATAGCTGGCCGATATTTAGAACTAGCTACATTTTGTCGATAAAAGAATGCTAATACACCCCAAGTGTCTTCCAATTCAAGAGCTGCTGGAATAAGAAAATAAATAGACGAAGATCTTATAAACGGTGCCCATGGGCTCCATGTATAGGATGTTAATTCTTGAACAAATGCATTCGTATCATCTAGATAAATAACTAGTGTTCCAATGGAGTTGACTTGCAAGACCGAATATGGCGGATAGGTGGTATTAAACATATACGTAGACCTTATAATAGTTAAAGCGCATGATGAAAATGTAATCGACGCAATGTACATATATGTTTTCTGATCCAAAATCGAATGTACAACGAATACAAATCGATTATTTGATAGAACCGTTTTTGCCATTGCAATCATTGTTACATACAATTCTGTATTATTGGAAACTGGATACGACAGTGTACAATATTGAGGTGACGATGATAAATAGTTATAAACTGCAGAAAATGTAATAGCTGTTCGATCTTGTACTGAAACAATCAGTTTATCATTCGCAGCTATGATTGGACCTAATGTTTCGAAATCTGTCGCAATAAAATCTTCGACCGAATTGATCAAAATCGGACAACAAATCCAAATAAAACCGATTAAAAATCCCAATCTACGTTTCAACATTTTCATTTCAAATGTTCTTGGAAAACTATTTTCCTCCTTCCTTTTTAAATATTTAATTTTTTTTCTCGATTCTATTTACATCTCATTTTTGTTGAACAATATTTGTCTCATGATATATTTTTTTTATTTGAAATTTTAACAAAAAAAAGTCAATCTCAAACAAAGCTGATATTCACAATAATGATCGGAAAACATCGACAAATCATCACACTTGTTCTCTGCATAAATTTCGTTTTGTTTTCTTTAAACACCGGTAACTAAATCGGCAAATGAACTTGACCATAGAAATCGATCTCGTCATCAAAAATACTTCCTGGTTCTTCTTCGCCATCCAACTAGTAAAAAAAAAAGAATTGTTTACTTGAGAAATATTCGAATGAGAACTGTTTTTTGTCTTACTTCAGTTAATTCACGTTCCGTAAATAGAAATGGAAGACACCATTTTCGAAAAGGTACGAGTAGAAGAAGAATAAACGGAAAAAGAAACGCGAACTTCGTCGTTTTCAATGTGATTAATAAAATCGCAGCAATTAATTGAATAAATGTAAACAAATTTCGTTTCAATTGACGGACCTTTTTTCGAAAGCAAAGAAAAAACGAAATTGTTTTTGTTTTGCAAATCAAAAAAAAATTTTACTCGTCTTAAATATCCGAAATTCGGATGATATTTCGTTGGTATGAATGTCATTTTTAATCGACTAAATAATTGCGTACCCGATATGGATACAATACCAAAATATAAAAATATCCCAAACACAGCTGCAACAGGAATCTTTCGAATAATCGACGCTGCAAATATCGTACAACCGATGAGAACATGTACGCCGATATTTGTCAAACGTTGATCTTTGATTTCGATGAGACGAGCTTTTTCTCCGGGTGCATGCGTATTACTGTATTTCGATAGACTAGCAACATGAGCAAGACTTCGAACAGGTGCTGCACACATCCATGGAAGACCAAATAGGCCACTGATTGAAATTAAAATACCTTTTTGAAATCGATAAAAATCAAATAGAATTTTTTTCAAAATTAGTCAATTGAGCTACCTGCTATGAGAATATCTAAATGATATCCTGTTCCTTTAATAACTTTAATCGATTGAACATTTTTTAATTTCGATTGAATCATAATACTAATTCAAAGTTTTGTTATATTTTTGTCAAGAAATCCTTGTTTTGTCATTTACCTGGTTAATTCAACTTCAAAAAACAATACAACTGATATTAATATGGCAGGAAATGATGAAGTCAAATAGACCCAAGATGAAAGATTCTTTCTCAATGGTGATATAAACCAAACACCATTACGTTCTTCATCCGTTGGTTCAATTGAATCTGGGACGGTTATTTTCTACAACAATTCGATTTCTTTTCTTTCTTTCGTTCGTTCGATTTCAAAATTTACTTGAGTTAAATTATGGTCACCGGTATTTTTCGTTACTAACATATCAAACAGCACCATACAAATGAGCGCAATAGTCATACCAAAATCACTTAATGTTTGTCTCGTCTAAAATTTACATTTGAGATTCTATTGTGAAACGTTTTTTTTTCTTTGTTCTTACTGTTCGACCAAAAAATTTACTTCGTCGAAAACGTTTTAATGCAACTGATATAAAACAAGTACCCAATAGAATAATAAACGAAAGTAAAGCTTTATTTGGTAATTGACTTTCATCTGTTGGAATGATTGTCGTATTTGAATTGATTGGAATCGATTGTTTCATCGATGATGAACAATCGTAACAAGAATATTTCGAAAGATATGATTCGTCGATTGTTGTATTTGACATTTCTAATAGAAATGTTAGATTACACGAACAAATAAGTGGATAATCGTAATTGTAATTCGATCGAACGGGATTGAAAAGAAAAATCTATTTTGATAAATCAAAGAAAGATTATTTAAAAAGTAGAGAGAGAAAAAAAAACTATTCCAAACTTTGTAAAGTTTTTTAAATGGTTCGTAGAGATAAACCAAAGCGATAATTAAGGCAAAGATTTCTTCAGTAAAACGTGTCACATGACGGATCATAAAACTACCTTCGAATGCAACTAGGATAATAATAAAAAATGTCGTCCAAAGACTAACACAGCATCGTACTGTCCAGAAATCTGAATTCAATGATTGACATAACTATACAAACAGATCGAAAGAGAAAAGATCAAACACAATCAATTATAAAATCTCGTTTACATCATAAACCATTTCTTCAAAAACAAGAAATGGTCCCGTAGGTCCTAAGATAAGCAATGGTTGACCACTGAATAATCCAAATAGAAAGCCATTTATCGACGAAGCAACAAGCATTTCATTAACACCCAATCGATTATTTGTTTTATCCGCTAGAAAGAAAAACAATTTAATTGATTGACGAATAGTTTCAGTTTGTTTTCTTATACCGATAATACCACCGAATGTCAATGCTGGTGCTAGACAAGCGATAAACATAAAAACAAGACTAACTATACAGTGAAGTGAAAAAGCATCGAAAAAATCCGATTTGAAATGAGCATAACGACGTTGAATTTCGCGGTAAACGCCACCGAATATACAACCACTACGAACGAACGGATCTTCTTCGTTTTTTTCATAGGATAACGAAGATGTTTGAGCTAAATCAGGTTCAAATCTGCATTTTTTCTCTTTTTCACTTGCGGTTTTTCTTTTACCTAATAAATATCTTGTAGCTATAGAAGAAAACAAAAGTTAAAAGTAAGAGAAAAAAAATCTATTTTGAAATTTACATTGCGGCGATGTTGTCGTATGTGTACTTTCATTCGATTGATTTGCACTGAGATTTTTTCGTCGAACTGATCGACGTTTGATATTGTTATTTTTAATTTTTGCTGTTTCAATAATGGGCAACAAAAGTTCTTTATCAAAATCACCAGGAGGCAAAACAATCGAATCAGAAAAGAAATCATTGATTCCACTTAATAGATCACGTCGATCCATTGCTTGATAAGCAATTTCACGGAAATCCTTTCAAAAGAAAAAGTTAAATCTATTTACAATTCCAATCGCCAAATCAATCGACTTACTAAAGTACTAAAAAGTGTGCTAAGCGATCGGCCTATTTCAACGTATTCTTCCATGGCAGGACCGATGAGTAGAAAAATGAATTTAACAGGCAACGGAACTTCAGTCATATTATCTGTCAAAAAACAAATTCTCCATTAAAATTGAACTTTCAGTCTGTTGTTTTCTGTTTACCAAATAGGTGACCTTGAGAAAGACGAACGAAAGCCATGATAGGTCGAGAGAGACTACGAATACTTCCGACTAATACTACAGCACATTCGGCACGATCAGGAATTCTTCGCAAGAGATCCGACTAAATAAAGAAAACAAATTTGCATGTGACAAAATCTCGTTTGTTTTATATATTTTCATCATGAAAATCAAGTTGTTGCCTAGTTTCTCCTAATTACTTTATGTGGCACTGGTTCTCGAAGTCGTTTCGTTTGACTTTGTGATGGTCGAGGTTGGACGAACGACGGTCGAATTTGATTGACACTTTCTGAACTCATATGAGCATTATTTATCGGTTCAGATTGTAAATGTGTGCCGATCGTTTCACCGACATGATCGTACTAAATCATGTAAAAGAATATTAAATCGAATAATCATCGGAGAAAAAAAAACACACACGCATACTTTAACAACAAGATTTTTTAAATGTTTATTCAATTCTCCGTTAGCTTGTAGTTCGAGTAGACTCAATCGTCGATTGCTATCGACGCTGACTTGTTCATTTTTACGAAATGCTAAACTTGATCGACGAGTATTTGTTTGAGGAAAATCAAAAGCTGATGAACGACGTCGAAATGCAGAACGTGGCTCAGGATGTCTAAACAAACATACGAATTAAATCTTCATCAAACAAACAAAAACATTGCCTACCGATGTTCACTATTCAAAATTCGTAATACTTCATCTTTGACATCTTTATTCATTTGTCCAATAGCAATCGCATCGTTGGTTATAGCTTCGTAGATGCCTTCTAATGTTTGCTCATCGAGATCGAGCAAGACAATGCCTAGATAACGAAAGATAGTGATTCAGATTGAAAACAAGATTAACTAACTAACCATATTGCAAGCCGCGACGTAATTCGAGTAGACTATGAAAATTTAAACAACCGACACGTGGAGCTAAGAAATAAATTTATTAATTATTGAGAAAATCATTTTGAAGTATTTTTCAAACCTTGCCAACGTTCCATATCAACATCAAATTCTTCTTCATATCGAATCCATCTGTTTTACAAAAAGAAAACATTCTCTCTGTTAACTAATTCATCTTTTAGAAAGTTACCTGGCACATTCATACCAATAAAACTCCGTATCATCATCTTCAATTCGTAGTTCTTGTAGTTCAGTAAATAGTTCACATGGTGTATGATCAATTGACTACAAAAAATCAACTCATTCAACGTTTCGTTCGAAAAAAAAATGAAGTGTTTACCACTCGTCCTTTATGTGCACGTTTATAACTAGCTCGATGGCCAATTCCACGCCGTTTTCCACTTCCGGTTGTATTTGAAGTTGGCGTAGGAGGAGCACCACATGGTGGTGAAAGTGTTGCTGGACTACATACTGCCGACGAGGTCTTATCGGGCAATGTTGGTGAACCGGGACAAGAAGATGAAATGGAATAATCTTTTAAACTTATGTTATCCATGTTAATCGGTAAAATGGATGGATAAGAAGATTTAGCTCCATTGTCGACTCTTGATGATGAATTTGGTATACCATGTATTCTACGAGTTTCATCTTTAGTAACAACAATAAGAGGAATAACAGCTGGAGTTGAATGTGCATTCGTATTGTGATTACTGAAAAGAAAACAATACGATAAGATGACAATGATAAATAAGTATTCATTTTAGTGGTAGTTTTAGTATGTCATATATTGGTCTTAGGATATTCGGAAACAGCATCTTGAAAAGGAAATGCTATTCATTCATTCATCGTCCTCTATTCTAGTCATCTTGCTCGTCTAATTCGATAATATCCGTTCTAAAAATCGGCAGGGTACAACGATGAGTCGGAAACCGAGAATGACACGTCGTTGTCGTTTATTAAACTGAAAATATTAATCGAATGAATAAGAACGAGAAATAGAAAAACGACTATATAGGTATTTAGTCTCAATTAGACCAATTTAATCTACGAATGACGATTCTATCTCCGTCAGAGGCGCGGTCTCGTTGTTCACCCAGTTGGGAATATTCGAGACCTTCTTTCTTCGCTCTCGAATAGTTGTTTCTATTGAAAATCATTGAAGAGAAAAAAAACACTGGTTGTTTATTTCGTCAAATCTCATTGAAATACGAGGAGTTGATATAGAAAGTGAGTTTGTGCGTCTTTAGAAACATATTTCTGACGAAGGAAAAACAAAAAAATAAAATAATGCCGATTTCGATTATTTTCTCCACTAAACTATGTCTCTATATATTTATGTCCCTATAGTTCTGTCATGATTTGTCATGCAAATTAGAAGAAAAATTAATTACATCGATCAGTTCAGTTATTCGGATTAGAGCAAGGAAAAGAGAAAAACCCATTCATGCACTCTCAACTCGAAGCTATAACTAAAAATAATAAAAGAAGAAAAGAGAAAAAAAAATTTAGCTATTAAAAAGAAAAACGAGAAGGAGAAAAAGAAATTTCTTGTTATGCCTTTTATTTTATTTGATATATATATATTCATTAATATATCTTTGCCGTGAATGAAGTTTGCAAATGTATTTAAGACAAGAGAAGGAAACGATATTTCTGCTCATTTCTTGTTGTCTATATAATAAAAAATCTAAAGTATGAGTAAGTTTTATGAAGAATGTGGGTGTAAAGAAATTGTTTGTTCTTCCTTTTAAAAGAAAAACTAAGTGTGAAATGAAATGATTTCCGTATACGAAAGAAACTCTACTTATGATTATAGTTTTTAAACCGAATAATTCTGCGTTTTGGCAGAGAAAAATGGGTCGTGTCTATGTCTTGCAATTATATACACATCGGAAAAAAAGAAATTATTACAATGACAAGAGAAACTATTCTATGGTATTGAGGTCTCGAATGATGATGATAAATCGGTCAAGTTTAAATCCTGACGAGCTAAAAAAAGCGTTTCTTCTTTTTTCAAGTGAAAATAAAATCTTGAATGAAGTGTTTGCTAAGTTTTTTTTTCTATTAATTGAAAAAAAATTCGGATTCACTCTTGCACGACATACTTATTCACATGATACTGTTGATGTAAAGGTGTTAGCGATGCATTTGTAGATGTTGGACTTGTTGATTGCGACAACTCATCGAGTGTTTCCTCTTTAATATCTTTCGCTAATGTATGTCGTTGTAATATTAATGGACGATCTAAGTAAAAAAAAAACGTTATTTAAAACTAAAATGCAAGAATATTGTTTTTTTTTGTATGTTTACATTTAATTTTCCAAAAATTCATCAGTTATCTATGTATCATTGATAGAAGAATTTCCCATGAGTATCTTTTTTAGTTTAATCAATATCCGTAGATGTTCGGACTTATATACATCACTGCTATTGCTATTTTTGTTTCTTGTACTCGTTTGCTGCAAGTTCGAACTGATGTTCTCTATTTATCAATCTTTTTTTTCTCCCTTTCTATTCTAACTAATGATCAAGCATCGTTCGTCATCGAAATCATTTCGACTTGTCTATCAATTGATAAACTATCTTTGATAAATCTATTGGGAAAGAGAACGAGAGGGAGAGACAGGCAGACAGACAGAAAAAGAATACGAATTTTCCTTACTTGAATAAAATTGCCTTCTTTTCAAATCTGAAATCGACATTTGTATAGAAATAATAGTAATCAAGAATCTTGTCTTCTTCGTGCTTCTCTCGTTATTTCTCTCTCTCACTCTCTTTTTTTACACTTGTTATAAATAAAAATTACAAGTTATATTTGTCAGATTTTTTCCCCCTGAATATCAGAGAGAAGAAAAAAAAGCAGAACAGGACAAAGATGCCTAGTGTTACATCTATGAAGAAATCTAATCGACTGGTTACTATTGAAATCGAACATACAAAACTTGCGTGTTTATTCTCTTTCATCTATACTTAGAAACAAAATAAAAATGTACCACCTGTGGGACTTAACGATTCATCATCATAGTCGTCGTCGTCATCACCATCACTGCGAAAGCCATTTTCGATTGACTTCTGTTTGACATGTTCATCATGATCAAAAAGAAAAACTTTTAATTGAAAAGGTGCAGATGATTGTTGACCAATATTCGCTTCAGACATCTGCATAATAAAAATTGATCAAACAGTTACAATGATTAGAGAAAAAAAAACAAGCACAGATGAACCAAAGAAAGAAAAAAAGAGAAAGTTATTTTGGCTTATGTTCTTTTAATGAATTAATGCTTGATACAGAGAGCAGACGACAAAAGTTTCCGTTTTTTTTAAATGACTACAAGGAAAAAGAGATGAAGAAGAACAAGAAAAAGAAAATCCCGAGATGATGCTGTTACTGATAATAAGCAGATAGAAGAAAAATAATCAAATATTATAAAACCTAAAATGAATATGACTTGTCAAAAGCGAGAATGAGAGCAAAAAGGAAAAAGATCTTCCATCTGATACTTAGTCTAGGTCAAGATGATGGAAAAGCGAAACTAGTCTTTTAAGTTAATCTCAGTTTGAAGTTTCCGGTTTTTTTTTATTTTAATGAAGGAAAAGAGACAAAGTTGCAATACATAATGTTGTTTTATTTTATTTTTTCCAGATGGTTACATTAATCTGTTTGAAATTTTAATGAAATGATAATTCCATCGAGTGAATAATTTTAATTTTTTTTATGAATAATTATCGTGCAAGAAGAAGAAGAAGAAGCAAAAAAAGGAACGGAAAGGGACATCATTTCGATCAATTTAAAAATCTATTAGACGTTTGTGTTGTTGCCCCTTGAATATTTGATTATGGTTGACACGTTTGTAATGTGCTTTTCTCCAACCAAAATACGGAGTTTGAGCATATCGTAAACCATTATACCAACGATTCGTTATAAATCCATAGGATGGCTGTGAATAACTTGTCATACAGCTTATTGTTGTTGATAAAAGTAGACAAACAAGAATCGTCCAAGCAATCATTGTTTATGTCGATGTTGAGATTGTTTCGAGTATTTATTAAATGAAATCAAATGAGCATACTTTTCATATTTACATAGAGGATTATTTACAGAGATTTGAATTGCATAGACTTATTCTGTTGCTGAGATAAATGAGAATAATTGAATTGATTCGGATTTCATAAAATCAAAAGAAGAATAAACTTATTCCGAAAGATTTTAATTAATGTGCGTGACTGGAAATAATATGTTTCCTCGAATAACGTCACATTTTATTAATATTTTATTCGTCTTTTTATCTTTGGGATCTCATTTTTATTGACTTCCAAAGTAAAGACTATGTCTCGTACTCTTTGTTTATTAATAAAACAAACGTTCACAGACGTATTTATTAGACAATTCTTTATTTTTCTTCAGCAAAAAGAAAACACACAAGTAGTATTTCACAAGAATATATAGAGTTTTGTTTTGTATTTCGATTATTATCAAAAAGAAAACTGAATGAATAGATCTGACGGATTAAACGTATTCGCGTGACGAATAACGATCAGAATATGGAGGTAATGATGTTGAATTGTTTCGCTAAACAACTCGAAATTCATTTTGTTAAACATGAAAAGATTCGAATTTCTTACGTGATGATTCTCCTCTGGATGATATCCTATTCCATCGTCTAAATTATTCCTATGTATAGTTCGCTCATTATTAGGTCGAACTGTTGCACGTAGATTTAAGAAACTCGGTGGTAATGGGCCACATAATGTTGAAAAACAATTTAAACAGGAATTGCCTTTTGAAAATGGATTTTTCATTTCAAGACCACGATGTGACACATTCCACGTATCCTTAATCTATGATATCCGATGATTTTTTTTCTGCTTTAAAAATAAAAAAAAAACACTATTTACATCTTCATTTGTCGTTACACTCCGACAAATTAAATATGTATGATAACCCCAAAGACCAAGTACAGACCAGATTGAAAAGAAGCATATTAATCCTTCGACGACCGTAGCCGGAGTTTCTCGAATAGCGTCAGCAAATGATGATGATACATTTTCTTGAGTACCTAGTTGAATACAGATGAAATCTAATCTGTGAATAACTCATGATGAACACTTTTTTTGTTTTCTCTAAATTCAAAGTTCTATTGATGATTGAATATGACCTTCGGACGACAAGATTATCGACGGTAACTAATATATAGAGCTTTGTTTTTTGTCATACTATTCGTATTCTCTTTAATATTATCATTTCAATCAAAAAAGCAAAACTAAGCTTGAATAAGGCTTGTTCTTAATCAGATTAAACCGAACTTACGAAGAACTATATTGATGATGTTGAAAACAAATATGTAAATGCAAAGAATGGATAAAGAAAGTAAGAAGAGATAAAAATAGCGATAATTCCGAAGACCAACGCAATTACCAACCCATGGGCTAGGAAATTTTTAAATAGAAACAAATAAATACTTCTTTTTGTCACCTACCAATGATGATCGAAATTTGCTGAAAAAGAAAAGACAAATTTGTCAAAAAATAAAACTAAATAACGAGGAGAAAAAAAAACTCACCAATACAAGCATCACAGAGAGAACAATGTGAAACTCTTGGCGGTCGAAATATTTTACATGTTGCACAAAATTTTAATTGTATCACATGTCCTGTATGCATTTGAACTTCCATCGTTCGACCTGGTAATGCAACACTTTGCGGACCATTAGTAATATCTAATTCACGAAGTCAAAAAAGAAACATAATTCATCTATCTCGATAATTAAAAATGCAGTACTTGATCGTTCGAGATAAAGAACTTCATCTGATGTTGCTCGAGGGAGTATTCCTGGATCAGAACATGCTGTTCGAAAGATAAAACTAATGACACTTAGATAAAGTAAGCCTGCACAAATTGGAACTGCTAAATTGAGTTTTTGTGCTAAATACGGGCAACTAAATAATCAACAAATAGATTGATCGGTTTTTTGAGATTTGATAATTTACTCGAAAGCAAAAAATAAACCCGATGTAATTGTTATTAAAAAAAGAGCAAAAATAAATACGCCAATATCTCGGCCAGTTAAACATCGTCCATCACAATAGAATCGATTTTTACTTTCGATAATCTAGAGATTAATCATAAAATTCAAAGACAAAACTAGAATTTGATTGTCATACCTCCCACTTTTTCACCATAATGTTTATAACCGGGCATAAATCATCATTCTCGATAGTAAGAAATCAATGATATGTTCGACGATGACGTAAATAGAAAAGTAAATAATAATGAGAAGACAGCCGAAAGCCGAAGTTAAATAGAATACATGACAAAAAATAAAAGCTGATCATGTAAAATCACGTGTCACTACAGTCGACGAGTTATTTCCGTTGAACAGTAGCGCACTGAATTCCTTCCCTTCTATTTTATTCGTTTCTTCTTTGTATTCGATTTTCAATAGGCATAGGCACTAATTATTCATTCAACATGCCAACAGGCGATCTACCCTTATTAGATTATACTGAAATTGATCAAGGATTAAAATTATGGTCGGAAATATTTCCGATGATTGAAAAA
>Ga0097681_1002392_pt1 | contig 17780 bp, 20 predicted proteins | sample ThiBiot_750_plan_FD_72845 | JGI IMG/M metagenome (GOLD analysis project Ga0097681, IMG submission 72845) | Wastewater bioreactor microbial communities from Cape Town, South Africa - Thiocy_cont_750_plan - 1398105538144 (version 2) (version 2) ... | reverse complement strand
ATGATGATGATGATCATGCAAGTAACGATACTGTGCATATAAACGACGATCATGAAGCGGATTTACGTTTACATCGACGACGATCCGATGTTTCATCGAGTTCAATATCGAATCCATCGAGAGATATCTCGATTCGAGGCGATATTCTACCGTTATTTATCTGTTTCGATTGTCGTTTAATGACAAAAGAATACGATTACAATGCACCAGTTAAAACAATTCCACTTTGCATAAGTAAAATTTCGAATAAAGAAGAACGAAAAAAAAACATTTTCGAATCTTTTTTTGTTTCAATTATCCAGACGGATTAGTCAATCAATCGGATACAAAACTAGATCACGATAGTTTACATGTAACATTTAGTCTCATGTGTTTGACATTTGGTCGTGAAGATACCGATTGTCAAGCGACAACAATGAATCCTATGAATATGCACACGCCTACGTCAGTACATCCGCTTTTAGTAGCGAACCGATTGCAAGAATTGAATGGAATCGATGCCGTAGAAAACACGAGTACATGCACAGGAACAACAATGGCTGGAGATTCGAATAAGTAAATTGAAAATTGAAGAGAATTGATATTGTTTTAAAAGGAGAAATATGTTTCTAGAAATCCATTGGATAAATTACGATTATCTGAAGCACAAAAACGAGCGATTATTACTTGTCGACGAGAGGTTTGAATTGCTTGTTTTTTTTTCTTCTTTGCTTTATTATTGGGTTTTAAAATTGAAGATCGAATGGCTTCTACGTGATGAACAATTAGCAACTTATTTCACACGTCGGTCACTCGATAAAAAACTCATCGAAAATGTGATTGAACATGTTGAAAGTTCTGTTAATATTCATAAATCGAATTGTTTCTGTCAATCGACTCAGTTGATGTTTGTACTTGGAATTAGCAAATCAATTGACCCATTTCTCGAAGTATGACAAACGAATAAAATTTATTTTTCAAAATAAAAAAATATATTTTCAAATAGGAAGTTCGAAATATTCGCATTCGAAATAAATATATGTTGATTAAATGTGGAAAATATTATGTTCTACTCGAGCCAGTCAAGAATTCAATGGACGAATTTCTAGGAGAACAGACACCAAGTAAAGTCGATCATTTGAAAACTAAAGAAATCGTGAAATAAAATTCTTTAGTATATTCGAATGATGATCGATCGTCAGGAACTATGGAGGATAGTATTGGTTCGGATGGTTCGATGATGGATGATGATGATGATGATCTAGGATCGACAGAAGATGAATTAGAGGATTATGTCAAACCATCATTTTGGCTTTTTATCGAACGAAAACAAGATTCATCAGCACAAATTGATTCACTTGAAGTGAAATTTTATCTCTATTGCGGGTTTGTTTGTTCGATTGAAGAGAAAAAATTATTTTCTTTTGTATTTAGTTCATCATCGGATACAACGCAGAAATCCAATGAACCTCAAGAAATTCTTCAAGAATTAAAGAACGAATTCGATCATCTCTGTCGAACAATCAATCAAGTTGATTTCTTCAAAAAATAAAATTCGAAATACAATTTTTCTATTTAGAAATTATTGCTAAATAATCTCGCGTCTACTCGTCTATGCAATCCATTATTAGTTCCACCGAGTGAATATGATGATCCTAATGTAGAAGCTGATGCACCTGTCCTCGCAGCAAACTTAACTTTGAAACCAGGAAGCGTACGAATTAGCGTTGAATTTTTCAATTCGAAATAGTTTCTTTTGTTTTTTAAAGTTTGCGTGTGACGAACTGTGGACTCATTCGTTTCCATTACATTTTCGTCTTCGTTCTCATTTACAGCCATCAACAACACCGAAGACTTCATCAACTTACTATTCCTGTTCACTTCTTCGTGAACTGAACACACATTTCAGTGCTTTAGCTGCGGATAATCGAAAAAATCTCTTTGTCTATTGTGGAAATAAGAACGATTATTATATGAGATTTCGAGAAGATATTCATCCATCATTGCCAAACAATCTTTCCGATGAATCATTGACTTCAAACGATTTAATTGAACCACCATCGCCACAGATCGGTCATCCGTCATTAAAAAATCGACAACGTCATGATTCAGTAAGAATAATCGATGCATAAAAAGGAAAAGAATTGCATTTTTTGTTTGATTTTCAGGGCACATTTTGTGTTCATGTCATGCTCTATGGCTTGAAATCTGCAAGTAAGCGAACAGAAATACCGAAAAGATTGAAATCAAATTTCTTTTTTATTCAGTTACTGATCCAGCATTTGAAAATATAAAAAGCAATCTTATTCAATCGATTGTAACGCGATTAGAAGAGGAAGTTGTTAAAGAACTTGTCAATGCTTTGTATCGTTTTGCAATGACACGTTTAAATCCCGATGATGTTACTGTAAGAATCTATTTCGAATATGTATATATATTCAAAATTGACATTTGTTTTTCTAAAAGTTCATTCGACCGATCGATAGTGAACCGAAACATGTTTTCGAATATAAAATTCCTTCACTGATCAATACCAATGTATTTCTCTACTATTTTCGTCGATATGTGAAAACCAATCAATTTCATCAACCGTTACTTTTACCTGCCCTAGCCAAAGATATGAAAGTAAAAACTCGATCATGATAAATTCTCTCAAAACGACGTCAATTCTTTTCAAGGATATTATCAAAGATTATCATGGACAAACATTGATTGTCTATAATAAAAACTATCCGATTCGAATTCCTCGACCAGGTTGAATTCTTTTATTTTTCTTTTTTTGAAATCAAAATTCAAATATTTAATTAAGGTCTCGCATGGATCGAATTGCATATTATCAATCCGACAAATCGTCCGAGTCCATTTCCAAGTGAAGATCTTTCCGATGAACTCACTACTCAATCACTCATCGATCTCATTCAAATTACCGAACATAAATCAACAACAGACATTCAAATCGACAATCTTCTTCGTTGTAACGTCTGGATACGTGGCAGTCAAACTGAACTCGATCCAATCAGCATGTCAACGACATTACTACAAGCATTTCGATTTGCTCTCGCTGATTACGTAACTGAATACAAACTTTTGCCAACACTTTATAATATGCCTCGGCAAACTTCATTCGATCCACCACCATCGCCACGATTGTTCAATTCAACGAAAATGTCCGATGAGACAAATAAAGAATTTTCACTTGATCGAGCAGTTCCTCATGCACGAACTTATACAATTGATAATACAACTCCAACAACGCCGACAGCCCAATCACGTCGTGTAAGTTCATAACTCGATTGAATCACAAGCGGTTTTTTTTTATATTCTTCTCTCGAATCGAAATCTCTAGCATTCAATAACCAGTACAGCTGGGATGTTTAATATTTTCTCGAGAGTAAACAAGACAGTTGGCGCGCATTCACCTGTCAAATTACAGGTTTCTGAATCTGACGTTCTTGTGTTTCGACTATTATCATTTACCACACTAACAAACTTTTCCGCTTTCTTAAGGGTGCAGTTTATATTTATATATACAAAATGCTTCAACTGAATAGAATTCCTTGAAATTAAACTAACAACTTGTTTGATCAATTCATCTAATTTTGATTTTATATTTCTTAGCGACAAGAATCAGTTCAAAATTCACTACCCAGTAATTCATCAGTCGATGAACCACAATCATTGACAATTGAACATGCTGAGTGTTTGACAAATTGGTTTCAATATTTAACTACACTTTGTAAATCTAGTTGTTGTTTTTTTCGATTTCTAAAAACTTTATATTTTCTGTTCTTAGCTCCTAAATTACCATCATTAACATCAAGTTCTCATACTTTAACCAATCGAATACTTCTTCTCGATATCATTCAGAATTTTACTCAACGATTAAATGAATCAAAACCAAATCCATACAAACACGAGTCGTTACATGGCACAATCTATCGTTGTAATCCAGAACGAACTTTATATCTTCCGGTTCCATCATTAGATCAACTAGTAAATTCGTTTCGATTGAGTATTTTTCGTTCGACTGTTTTTGCTTTTCGATTAGCCTAAAAGAACACCGGGAGAAAATATCGATTTCATCGTTCTCTATCAAAGTAACAAAACGGTCAATGATATTGTCGTAGAAGCAATTGAACCATCACCTCAACAAGAACCCAGCGATCCTAGTAAATCATCTCGCTCGATTTATCATTCTTCTATTGTTTTTTTGTTTAATTTTCACAGTTGCCTCAGTAAATAGTACTGACATTCCCAAACATATTTTCTTATGCATATTTGTCAAAGATAAAAAAGTAATTTAAAATTTTCCATTTCTTTCAATTTTATCGATGTTCTGTTTTAGTTATCGATGATTCTTCATAATGCTCCCGAAGATACTTCGAAAGCATTGATTAATTATTTTACCAATTTAATCAATTGGTCAAATAAACGTTTGAATATTTTGAATATCATTGTTACACAAAAAATGGGCCTCTTTCGACATCGATCATTTCATCACGATCAACTATCAGAATATAATCGTCAACATGGCAATTTGCCCAAAGTATCATCGTTCGTCGACTATTATTTTTCATTTTTCTATTCAATTTATTTTAGCATTCAACGAAAAATGATAATGTCGATCTTGAACAAGTCATTAAAGAAACATTTCCACCCGATAATCCGAATATATACACATCGTGGAATATCGATTTACTCTATTGTAATCTAGTTGGTTCGTATCCGATGTTATCGGACGATACAAATCAAGATCTCGTTCAAAGACACGGCAAACAATTGCTTCAATTGAAAGACATTAAAAAATTTCGTACGACTGAAAACCGAAAGAAAGAAAACGTTTGATACGAATTTGATCGCCTATTTAGATATGGATCGATGTACAAAATTGGAAGAAATGTGCTCGAATTGGATCTTAAAACCCAAACTATACATTCCAGTAACGAAATAATATTTTTGACGTTTTTGTTTTGTTTTCATCATGATTTATTCAGGATGATTTACTAATTCAAATGAAGCATCGTTCTCGTTTAATACATATCTCTGTTGCGCCCGTTCTCTTCTCTCGTGCAGCACGATGCTTCTTTCACAATGATTCAACATTACGTGTCAACAATACTCTTAATTTAGTACGTATAACTATTCAATTTTCATCATTATCCTTTTCTTATTATAAATTTGACTGTTAATTCGAATGCGTATTATGAACTCATATGCAAATACGTATCTATATATATTGTTGCAGGATGTTTCCTCAGTAACCGATAATTCTCTGGTTAATCGTATGATAAACAAACGAAAATCTATTGCTATTCCTGTGGATTTTGCTCGACGCCGATTTCTACCATCGGCTGACGAGGTCTCATTTATAAAATTCTTTTGTTTTGAAATATATTTTATTGCCGCTGCTCGTGTGTCCCTTTATTCACATTTCATATATTTGTTCTCTTGCAAAAATATATCTTAAACAAAAAAAAAAACAAGCAAACTCATCGGATTTTCTGTTCACAATTTTAAATCGTGAATTAGTTATTCTCTACAAAATAGGCGATTATTTAATCTCGTTTGGATTCTACTAATATTTATACATACATATATATATCTATCGAATAACTTCATTTGAACGTTAAAATCTATTATTTGTTTTGTTTTCTGTGGTAGTTGAATCTCTTTTTAGTTTCTTGGTTTGTTATTTAATATCACTATCACATTTCTTAGATTGAATCTATTATATTTTCACAAAAAGAAATTGAGCTGCTGAACATAAAGAAAAAATAAATCGATGAAATGAACGCAAAAATTGAATGATTTCGATTTTGTTTGATTTATTTAGAATGATTATCAAATAGCACAAAATCAATTGACACGTTTTGATACAAGTCGTTTGAATACTGTTGAACAACAATATATTCAAATAACGGATTTACTTGTTGAACAACTATCAACTTATTTACAAACACAATATAAATTTCATATCATTAATACGAAGCCAACGCAACGAAAGTAAAAGAAAAAACAAGAGTCGAACATTTGAGATAGACAAATTGATTTCTTCTAGAACACTTCGTTCAGTGAATGTTCAAAGTCCGAAGGAGTTGAATTTTCATCGTTATGATTCCGTTCGTCGTGTGACCATTCTCGGTGAAGTTTCAACTTTAAATAATAGCGAAGTCGTTCTTCGTTTTCTTCAATATGATATTATTAAAATTCCGATGAATAATCAATCATCAGCAACAGCAATGATTCATCATCGACCAGTAGAAATTCTCTTGACTAATGACTTTTTTTTTTGATTTTTCTATTGTTACTAATCTAGAGTTCACATGAATCAACATCGTTTATAAATCAATTGGAATTGGATGCATGGACTTATGATCATCATCTTGAGACAATCGTTCGATATCAAACAGGAACCGATGAAACACATATTTTTCCACAAGATTTTTCAGTGATTTTATTTCTTCAAGAATTTATTGAATATTATCCAAATGCACCAATAGGCTCGAAAACTGCGGTATTTAAAAGTAAAACATACGTTTACTTATCATTGTTATTTCGTATTATCGAAATTCTCTTAGCTATTATTCATCATCAACTTGATCAAACAACAAAACGTTCAGCTGACAGTTATCTATTTAAATACGTTCTCGATCATGCTGATAGTTATAGCATCAAAATCAAACGACGTAATTCTGTAAGTTCACTTCGATATTCTCAATACGAACAATTGATTAATTCGATTTTGTTCTCAGGACGAATATCTGTTCGATTCAGAATCGAATGATATCTATTGGCTAGCAGCTCGAACGACTCCGCCGAATTCATCGGAGCTCACTGTTGTTATGTATATTATTTACACAAATCTTTCACCTAAAACAGGCGTCATATCCGTGCCAAACAAAACAACAAATCCATCGGCAAATGCGAATGCACGAATTCAGCCGAATAGTTTGAAATCGAATTGCAATTACAATCCACCGAGAGACCGTGCATCGACAATGTTATTACCACCGCCAAAGATCAATTTAGTTACAGTTATTCGACCGAATTCAAACAATTGCGAACAGCAACTTGGAAATAACATACCGGCAGATAAAAATGTCGAATTTTTCAAGTTGAAATTGACGTCGATTCTCACTCGAGCATCGCTTTCTCATCGTCGAGAGAGTCTCTGGCAAAAACTAATTGGCTCTCGACCGGAGCATGTAGGCGGTGGAGGACGTCAAGAGGTAATTGAAATTCTTCTTTGAGTTCATTTCAAAGTCAATTTGTATCTCTTCTCTCTCTAGGCAACATCTATTCAAGTCAATGAATTCGAGTCATTGCTCGATTCATGTACAAGCGAGGAGATAACCGATCTAAAAAATATTGTTCATCTCTTACAACGTGTTTTTACCAATAAAGATCAATCGGAACGATTGCATAGATTTCTTCGATCAAGATACGGATCACAATTGCATGCATTGAATTCTACAACAACAAATTATCTAGTAAATTAAAACTCGAAACGAACTCAATTCATTCGAATATCGATCGATTTTAGGTCATCTATCAATGCAAAGCACCACATCAGTGCGAAGCGTTTATTGTTCTAATCTATCGAGCTGATCAGAATACTTTGGTAGAATAAATCGAATAGAAATAGAAATCGACTGTTTTCTTTTCTTTTCTTTTTATAGAAAGCATGTTTAGTCAAACATCGAAATGATATGGATTCGATACAATTTGTTCAAACATTTACACAAAGAATTAGTTATTTTCTTTGGGAATGTTTGACATAAAATAAATTCAGTTCACGTTTGTCTTTTGTGATAATGGATAAACAATTTTTCTTTTCTATTTACGTTAAATATAAGAAACTTTTTGAGATTCTATGTACATATGTATCGATCTTGGAGTTGTTTTTCAAAATGTGTTTCTTGTTGATTTAAGATTTCGAATGTTAAACTATTTTCTTCGTTTGTATCTGAATTAAAAAGAAAAACATCACGTTCAAAATTAGATTTTGTTTTTTATTATTCGACAAAAGAAAAGGAAACAAAACAAAATGTATACGTATTAAAATACATCATCATCATCATCGTTACCTGTTTGTTTGTCATCATTGAGATGTTCGGCAACAGGTTCGAGAACGAGATTGTAAGGACGACGTTTGGAATGTGTTCGTTTCATTGGCAAACGAGGAATTTGTAGTTTCGATGAGTCCACTGAGAAATCAACTGTCGAATGGTCCGATGAGTGAACACTGAGTTGAGAAACGCAAGTCGAGATTGAACTATTACCATCAGTACTTATCGATTCCTCTTCATCGATCAGTTTTTGATCATTCGCTTTTAAAACTAAATTTAAACCAAAAAACAATTCATTCGTCAACACTTTTTTTCTTCTTTACTTACATTCTTCGATAACGAATTTTGTATTCGTTGATTTTCTAGGCAATTCGTTCTCGTTCGAAGAATTATTTAAAACTCTCGGTGAGATATGCAAATCTTGAAAATAATTCGTTTTCGGATATCGTTGCTGTGTATATTTTGTGAATTGAGATTTCGCACGAAGCAAGCCTGTTAATGTTCGAGTATGAAACGAATTCGATTCGGATAGTTTCGGTGTCCATGCATGAGCAGTAACTGATTGAGAACTTTTTGAATTGGAAACATTCGGTTTAACTGTGTGTTCAACAACTGCTTTTGAGTAATTTGAAGGTTTGAGTCTTGGTGATGAATGCGATACTTTTGCATTTCGAAATGTGAATCGTGACGGCAGTAGATCGTTTATATCTGATACTTGTTGAATTGGTGAAAGATTTTCCGTAGTTGTTGTTCGTTGACGACGAGTTAAAATCGATGGTTGACGACGATTGTTAATTGTCGATGATTGTTCATTTAATTCAGCAAATAAAATTTGTGACGAAGGCATCGAAGTAATCGACAGTTCTTTAGAGCAACTCGAAAGTTTACTTGGCTTTCGAATCGATGGCTAAAATGAAACATATTCGAATTATTTCATTAGCTCGTTGTTTTCATACTTCGTTCTCGTCTGTTCGATAGAGAAATGATTTGATAACTCGTTGTCGTTGAATGAGATTTCTTGTTTCGGATTTGTAATTATTCGAACGAACAGTATTAATCGAAGAGATTTTCATTTCAGGTAGAAACAATTGATCAATAGGATGTATATTCGAGTTCATTTTTAAATATTCAACTAGGTAATTGTTGTATTTCAATTGAGAGAATTTTTTTTCTCACTTTCTCGTCGAGTCAAGTTTTAATTATGGGTCTTCTTTTTGTCGACCAAATAAAAAGAAAACGAAGAAGAGGAAAAATAAAAGAAAAAAAATAATCAACAATGGAAAAAAAGAAAAAAAAAGCTTTTTTTTTCCTCTCACTCTCTCTCTTCCTCTTTTTCCTTAGTGTTTGTCAAAAATGACAAATTGAAAATTATCTAGCGGTAAAATTATGATATTTGAAAATTATCATTCATTTTCTCTAGATGAATTTCGTTCCAAAACGAGAGAAAATTTATTTAATTGACGGTGGTCTTGGCACGACATTGCAGGACTATGGTCTCGATGTACATCGTGATCCTTTATGGTTAATTATTTTTTAAAATAGAAAAGTTATTATTGTATTTTCTTTCTTTTAATTTGAAAGGTCCGGAAAAGTTTTAGTCACACAACCGGAACAATTAGCACGGGTACATCAAGCGTAAGCACGAAATGGAATAAGATTGAAATTGAGTAATGATATGTTTAGTTTTGTTCAAGCTAAATGTGATTTTATCACTACAGCAACCTACCAACTTTCAATCGAGAATCTTATGAAAAACTGTGAGCTAACACATGAACAAGCTGAAGAGATCATTTTTAATTCAGTTAAATTAGCTCGTAATGTTATTGGTATGAACAAATATTACTTTACGAAAAAAATCAATATGATTTTGTTGTTTGACGTAGAAAAAGAAAAGGCTCAATGTCATGTTGCGGCTTCGATCGGTCCGTACGGAGCTGTACTGTCTGATGGTAGTGAATTTAATGGATGGTATACGGATTCCATGAGTATCCAAGTACACACTTGACATTTATGATTGTAATTCGAAGAAGTTGTTGTTGACTAGGAGTTTAAAGAATGGCATCGACCACGTTTAGAAATCTTAGTTCGTGCTGAGCCCGATGTAATTGCATGTGAAACGATACCATCGCAAAAAGAAGCTCAAGCACTTGTTGAATTACTAAAAGAATATCCAAACGTAAAAGCCTGGATTTCATTCAATTGTCAGGTAGTTAAAAGCTACTTAACAAAGAGATCAGAAGAAAAACAGATTCACAATAAGAACTTCGTTCTCATTTCATTTCTCTTTCTTCTATTTGTTTTAATTATTGATTTACGTTCACAAAGAGCAAATATTAAAAAATATGATATGATGAAAGTCAACATTCGTCTCTTGCTTTTTATTACGTCAAGGGAAAAAAAACGTAGCATCATCGTTTATTTAGGATTCTTATCGTACAGCCCATGGTGAACTGATAGCAGACGCAAGCAAGTCCGTATGTCTTACGGCCCATGATCAAATTGTTGCCGTGGGAGTCAACTGCGTTTGTCCAAAAACAGTGGTGCCTTTGATAAAACAAATGAACATGATTCAGCATGATTTCATTGCGTATCCGAATACGGGTGTCATTTGGAATAATGAAAAAAAGTCACTGGAATCTCCTATTCTTTTTCAAAATCATGTTTTAGTTTGATTTTCAGAGATTTTGACAGTCAAGGACAATCGATTATTCCTTACATCGAGTCGTACATTGATGCAGGCATAAAATATATTGGTGGTTGTTGTCATGTCACACCTGATCAAATACGATCAATACGAACAATTATCGACAACTATACATCTTCGATCTGATAGCTATCAGATGCTCAAATACATTTAAAACTCAGTGAACTGAATTTGATTTGTTTGTAGTTTATGTGATCTAAAGTGAAAAGAAAATGAATTGATTTCTACGTACATTTTCTACTTGAGGATGTTTCTTGATTAAACCTCAAAGGAAATACTATCACATATATTTATTTCGTTTTTTCGCCTAGCACATGAATTCACACATTTATTTAAAGACTTAATCAATCTGTACATAGTAGAACTTCTTTTTTCTCATTATAATTTCTATTTCGTTGCGAAACCTTGTTATCATTAGTAACCATTAGAGTTCCTGTAGTAGCACCTGCCGAACCGAATGGTGTATCAATTGTCCATCTGCCACCAACACCAAGTGTTATACCGAATCCAGCCAAACCAACTTGAAGTCCTTGTCTTCCGATCTTGACACCTGTATTTGCATTTAAATTTCCACAAGCATATAATGGGCCAACTGCGACTTCCGCTTTCGCTGCACTTAATTCTGCCATTGCTGCGAGTCCAGAATTTTGGACATTTGATCTTATTCCTATATCAAAACTTGTATTTGGGCCTTCGAATCCAACTTCTACAGCACCATCTGCAAATTGTTTTTCTGCTCGAACTGTGTATGCATGCATTTCTGCTCCAACATGCAGTATTTCTACACTGGGTTCACTCCAACCTTCACGTCGATCTATTTTTCAAAAATTAAATGTTGAGATTTTATAGTAGCGATCTTTCTTTATTCTTACTGTAGGACATTGAGGTGCTGACATCGACAGTTAGTTTAGTAATAAAACAAGAATAAAATTTACCAATGAAATAAGTAACACTCCAATCACTCATTCTCTATAATTTTCTACAATGATAACCTGTAAAACAAAAATATATAGTTACATATAATATAATAGATATATTTTTTTTGTTATTGAAGTCAATCTCGGTCTAAATTGCAAATGAAAAGATCGTTTATATTATGAATATGTTATAATATATATGATCATCCTACTTTTCTATTTTCTATTGTGAGATAAAAAATTGTTCTGTTTACTGTTTGCGAAAATAAATTTTAACATTCTAACAGTTATCTCATTTAAGATACAAAAACATCAAATGTGTATGCAGAAATCATTTCTAATCTCTATATATAATGCATGTACCTTTTTCTTTCTTTCATATTTTTTCTTTGTGAATAAATATTTAGTTGTTGATAACTAAGTAATGACCTTTTCAACGTCGTTTTATTTGTTTATATAATACAAGAAAATCTGCATTTATTCAGATCTAATAATGAAGTAGATAACTAACTTTTTTCAAATTAATTTTTTCCTAAAACCTCCTAAACTCTTTGACATACCAATTTTAAATATTTCAAAGAAAAATTAGCATATTGCTGTTTATCAAAGATTTTTATTATCGTTTGTCGCAGCACACGGGATTGTCATTTCTTCTTACTGGTATGATATTTCAATATGCTGCATTTATTGTGATTTATTCTATTTATTGAAAAATATATATATTGGAGAATTCCTAGTGATATTTGCGCTAATACAGTGGGAAAATTAGCACTATATTTATGTGTGTGTACCTTTGATTTATAAACTTAGATGGATTTCTATATATATATATATATATCCGTGTTAGCGCACGTTTGTTGTATTTTCATTTTTATTCTTTCTATTTGAGATAATTAAACGATTCTCGATCACAATTACAAAGTGAGTTTCCTTTAAAATGAATGCGCGTCAACGACACCATGAACCAACTCCAGTAGAAAATGAAAAACAGTTACAAGAAAGTAAAAACTAATTTTGTAAATTGAAACAAGTTTTCCTTTCTCTTTCAAGATCAAAACAATGCAAATAAGCTCTCGAATGATTTACATTGGTTTTCAAATAAACTATACAACTGTATATAACCGAGTATTCAATATGTCGTTACACCAATTGGTTATGGTCTCCTACAATTAATATCTTTATGTTTGTTTATTATCGTACCGATATTGGGCATTATTTATATTATATGGAACTATCTCTTAAAAAAGCTTATCTATTTTTTGATTTGCCAAAATATATTTTTTTATATAGTGGATATATCAGATTTTTGCACATTAATATCAGCGAATGGTAATGGTAATTCAACAACCATAGTATTACCAATTGATGCAGTTGTCGAAAAAACAGTCTCAATAGCCGAGCGGTTAGCTGAAACTGATGTGAGTTTACCTATCAAAATAACAGAAATTAGAATCGCATTAATCGATTTAAAAACAAGTGTATTGTACAGTGGAATTGAAAAAGAAGTTAAAGATCAAGTTTTAGAATATATTGACGATATGAGAAATTCTGCAGGTACAACAGCAGACGAAATACGCCGCATGATAGCAGCGTTTAACAATGTGTTGCCAAAAATAGAAATCTATATTAAAGATCTATATAAAAGTCTAATAAAAAACAATGGAAATGAAATCGGACCCAAATTTAAGGAATTTTTGAGACAAATTGAAAGTGAAGTTGAACGTTTAATTCACATTGCAGATGATGCACATTTACATTTACGTATGTATTTTGTCATTGAATTGTATTTGAAATATGATTTTTTAATTTCATTGTAGTTAATCTCGAAAAGAAACCAGAAGTTTTAGTTGAAATTACCGCTTCATCCCGTCGAATTGAGAAAGCTAAATTAGATGAAATTGAACATGCTTCAATCATATCAAAAATTTATCATGCAACCATTGGCAATGGAAATGTTAATAAAGTTAAGTATCAAAGAAATCTTGAAGTGTTCAATGAATTTCCAAAATTTACACAAATGGCAACTGTTAATATTGGAAATGTTATTGAGACACTACGTGGTTTTAAATATGAAATAGAAGAAGTTAAATACACTGTTTCAAAAATGGATCGTGCACAAACGTTAGAAGTAAATGTGCATATTGAAGTATTGAGCAATGCTTTAGAATCATTACAAAAATATAAACAACAACTCGACCGACGAATAATGGACAATAGTAAAGCTCGGAAACAGATATCAAATTAGAATATCTCCTATTTTCTAAACACAGTATTTCAATATTTATTTATGAACATAGCTTGATGAGTTCGTTGATGCGCTATTGTTGTTATGCATTCTATTATATTTTTAATAAAATATTTCTTTTCCCAAGGTCAATCGAATCGTACATTGATGCAGACATAAAATATATTGGTGGTTGTTGTCATGTCACACCTGATCAAATACGATCAATACGAACAATTATCGACAACTATACATCTTCGATCTGATAGTTATCAGACGTTCACATACATTTAAAACTCAGTGAACCGAATTTGATTCACTTGTACTTTACATGACCTTCGTCTACTCTTTATCTAGAAAATATATACTTTTAAGGGACGAAGGATTATTTGACTCATAAAGAACAAAGAACGAAAAACGAAACTGCTCAAGGTATAAACATGTATATGTACATACATACACCCATAATTCATTTGTCCTTTCGTACAAAAATGCTTTTTCAATATGGCGATATCCTATTAGTTCGTGTCGAGTCGACGAACCATAACTATGCCTCCCACCGTTGTTTCTTACTCATATAAATTACGCGTGCATTCTTTCATTTACTCTTTCATATATAACTAATTTCAATTTGAAATAGAGTCAACTTTTTGTGTTCTTCTTCTGTATCTTATTGATATAAAAAAGAGATTAAAAGACTATGGCAAGTTTATTACGAAAACTCTCACATCATGATGTGAAACAAAAATCGACCTTAGTTCGATCGAAAACATATGAAAGTGATCTAACTAAACTAGAAAAACGTCTACCGGTAAGATACAAGTTTCGTCGGTGTTCTTTTCTTTTGAATTTCTACTAATAAAATTGAAATGAGTTTTATAACATCGATATATAAAATCTAACCTTTCGAAAATGATCATTTGAATTTCTTCATGAAAAAACGAAGCATCAAACTCGTTCCTAACCCATCAGTAAATTCTATTCGAGTATTTCAAATCTTTTCATTTCATCAAAAACCGATTGTCTTCGTTTTTTTCTAGCGACAAGCCACTGTGGCTACATTTGGTCATTCCAATGAATTCGATTACAAACGCGATACGAAATATCTTTGTCGAATTATGAAACATTGCATTACAGCTCAAACATTAGATCTCGATTTCATTCTTCATTTTCTCTCGACGTACACTTGTGAACAACGTCTTATTCTTGTTCATGATCTCGAATTCGAATATGAATATAAACTAGTCGATATGGTTCTCGAACGACCTGAATCATCGATGCGTTCATGTACATTGGCCATGTTAATTGAACCAATTGAATTATATGTTCGAGATTTTCGAGATTTATTAACAATGAAACATCTGAATCAAATTTCATCTGATATATCGAGAAAATTAGTTGAAATTTTACTTCCATTGAGTAATCAAGAAATAGCTAAATTTCAAGAAACCTACGAACTTTTATTTGAAAATTCAACTGAAAAAGATATTATTATTGTTCTTGGCAAAGAGAGTATTCTATCGAAATTACTTCGATGTTTTCTTCAAGGCAAACGATATGAAGAACCTGGCCATTCAGCTACACTTGCCAAAGAAATAGCTAAACGTTTGTATGAAGCTGGTGAAGGCACTCCGGGCATTGATTATGATACATTTATAAAAATCTTTACACATGATTCTTTCCCACAACTATCGGCTATATTCGATATTTACGAAGATAAATACGGTCGACCAATTCAAGAAGCTATCGAACGAGAATTTGCTAATGAAATTGATATCAATTGTTTTCAAGACATCGCTGAATATACACGTTCACCAGGTGTTTACTATTCGAAAATACTTCGACAAGCACTCGAACAAAATCCAATTGATTATCCTACATTAATACGAATCATCATCGGTCATCACGATCGAGATTTATGTGAAATCTGTTTAGAATATTCGAAAATCTACGATGAAACATTAGATCAAACAATAAAAACACGTTTAGATATTTTCGAAATCAAACGTTTATTTATTCTTATTATTACCAATGGTAAAGATATATCATCGGATTTAGTCAGTCAAGTTCTATTCGAACATTCGAATAATAGTAGTCCAACTGGTTCGAGTATTATTTCGACAACATCAACATCAACCGGGTCGAACGGTATGAGACGAAATCGTTCGAGTGAAGCATTCGAAAAACTTGTAAATGTTTTTAAAACAATGAGACATCATTGAAATAAATATCGAATCAACTAGATTGTTTGCTTTATTTTTAAAGAAATAACAAATAAAAACAAGAAAAAAAAATGAGAAGTACACGGAAATGAAAGAAGAAAAATATGAATAAGACTGAAACGAGAGACGAATAAAGAAGAAGAATGAAAGTTTTTCTATGCGTGTGTGTGTGTTAAGTTATTCAGGAATTTTCTATGGTATTGTTTATACAACTCGACGAACTTCGAAAAATCGTTTAAGATAATAAACTTGACCGAATGCCATAGCTAAAAGAATAAAAGCTTCGAAACATGACCACATAACAACACGAGAATTTGTATTATCATTAACTAAATCAAATCAAAATCAAATCAAATCAAATCAAAACGAATTCTTTGACATTACTTGCACGATGAATACGTTCTCGAACTTCCATAAATTCCTGTTCGTGTTTGACATTCGATAATGATGCCGATAGTTCAGCAACGAGTTCTTCGAGTTTATTGTGATGAACTATTCGAAATCGATTTCATTTTTAGAAGAAAACAAAACAAAGAAACTTCGACTCTTACGTGTCACATTATCGCCGGTTGAACCAGCCGCGCCAGCATCGAGTTTCGGTGTTTCACCGATATCCATTGTAAACATAACCATTTTCGGTGTCATTGTTGACATACGATTACTGAAACAGAGATTATAAGTACCGTCCATGTGAGCAGAAAATGTTGTTTTGCCACTGGATTCTCGATCGCCACGATAGATTTCCTTCTGATCAGGTCCAGTAATCTAAATAACATTGAACAACAAGAATATTTTCAATTGATTTTTATTTGTTGTTTGTTACTTTAACATCAATATCAAGGAAACCACCTTCAATAACTTCGTATGTCAGCAATAGTTTTGTGCCCGATGTTAAACGTTCGAAAAAACATTCGTCTGTATGAGCATCAACAACGACATAATAACCGTGAATATTCTTCAATGTTAGAAGAAGAAGCAATGCGCATGAAAGGACTGATTTGCAAGCCATTCGATTGAATACGTTTCTAAGAATGATCTTTCAGATTGACTTTCGATTGGGCCACTTTGTCACTTTTACTCGGCCAATCAAAATCGATGCATATTTTTCTCATTCGGTTAAATCGAAGATTTATTTTTCTCGGAAAAATATCGTCGAAAGAAAAACAATCAATTAATTTTTGAATTTTATTTTAATAAAAAAAAACCAATTTGATTCGTTGAGCGAGAATAACCAATGATAAACATTTCGAAAAGTATGTATGCATGCATGTACTAGAATTAATTAGAATATCAATTCGATACCTTAATCTTTCGTATTGATTTTTATACCAAGGAGATTATCTCGTCGTTTCTTTTCCTCGTCGAAATCGAATATTCGAAACACATTTTCTGTTTTGTCGAACGAGAGCACACAACATAGATCTTTCTTTTCTAAGATAAACAAACGAATACTTTATTCGTACGTTTTGTTTTGTTCTTCGCTTTCGCTTTATGGTGAATAAATATGTTGTCAAATATAAATCATAAGACATGACAAATTCATGTGATTAATGTACCTATCACATGCTTGACTGAGAAACTGACGGCATACTGTGACACTAAGTGAGTCTGTTCGTTCGAAAAATTCTTGTTTTTTTTTCGTTCGTTGTTGAAAGATCGAATTCA
>Ga0097681_1002387_pt1 | contig 17830 bp, 13 predicted proteins | sample ThiBiot_750_plan_FD_72845 | JGI IMG/M metagenome (GOLD analysis project Ga0097681, IMG submission 72845) | Wastewater bioreactor microbial communities from Cape Town, South Africa - Thiocy_cont_750_plan - 1398105538144 (version 2) (version 2) ... | reverse complement strand
CGCCGCGTCAGCGTCGTCGTCGCCGGGCGCGTTTCCAGCGCATAGTTGCGCGCCAGTGCAAAGCCATCCGGCCCGTTGACGGCGAGATGCAGCGTGGTCATCCCGGCCTGCTTCGCCGTGATCGGTATCGACAGTCCGCTGCGCTGGCCGCGATTGAGCGTCACGGTGCGGGTCGTATCGCCCGACGGGCTCGCCGCACCCTCTGCGTTCACTGAAACCGTGTAGTTCCCCGCCACGCCTTCGACATTGTCGAGGCTGAGATGGAAGCTCGACGTATCGCCGATGCGCAGAAAGCGCGGCAGCGTCGCCGTCGCCACCACAGGATCGCGCACCACCACGTCACCAGACGCCTTGCCGACGCGATCGGCGCTGAACGCCACCGCCATCACCCGCACCGTCCCCGCGAATGCGGGAATGTTGAATGGAATCGACGCCGTGCCATCCGGTCCGACCGTCACCAGACCGGAATACAATGCGAGCGGCGCCTGCGTCGGCGGCGAGCCGGCAAGATCCGCGCCGGCCATGTCGCCGCCCGAGCGGATCGCGCCGCGCGCGCCCTGCATGCCGTCGATCAACTGACCGTAGAGATCGCGCAGCTCCGCCGTCAGCCGCCGCTGCCCGAGATAATAGTCGTCGGGCGCCGGCGGCTTGTAATTGGTGAGATTGAGGATGCCGACATCGACCGCCGCCACCACCACCCGCGCCTGGTCGCCCGCGCGCAACCCGCCGAGCTTCACCGGCACCGTCAGCACCGTGTCCGGACGGATCGTCGCCGGCAGCGGCATCTCCATGGTCAGCGTGTGCGCGGCGCGGTCGATGGCGAACCACTGCACGCCGATGGCGCGGCCTGGCATGCGCTGCGCCTGCGTGTCGAGCGGACGGCGCAAGGTCGCGACAACATAAGCGCCTGTGCCCCAGTCGGCGGCCACGGGGACCTTCACCGTCGCCTGCCCGACTTTGACCTCCTGCGACACACTGGTCGCGAGCTTGTCGGTAACGATGTTGAGCGTCAGTTGCCCCGCGGTGCGCGCCGTGACCGCGACGGTCATCGTCTCGCCCGGTCTGTAGTCCGGCTTGTCGAGCGCGATTTCCAGAAGATCGGGCGTGTCGGCGCTCGCTTCCGCATAGAAGCCTGCGTCGAACGGCACCGTGGTGATCAAGCCGTCCGGCCCGGAGACCTCGAGACGATAGCGGCCCCAGCGCACCGGCAACGACAGCTTCGCCGGTTCGTTCGCTGTGACATCGACCTTGCCGTCGGCGACGCGCTGCGTGGTCTTCACCGGCTCGAACTGCCAGGAATTGTTCTGTTTGTACCACTGGTAGCGTGTGTCGATCTTCAAGAGTTCGTAGCGCAGGCCGGAGGCGGCTCGGCGTTGACCATCGGCGCCGATCATCACCACATCGAACGTCGCGTTCTCACCGTCGCCCAGCGAACGGCCGTTGAAACCCGGCTTCACGCCGATCATCGCCGTGGTGGTCGCGACCGGCAGCGTCACCGACCGTTCGATGGCACGGCCGCCGGCCTCCGCCATGCGGACCATCACCTGTGCTTCCAGCGGACGCGTCGCATCCGGCAGCGTGTCGAGCTTCACGGAGATGTCCGCTTTGCCCTTGTCGTCGGTCTGCGGCAAATCTTCCAGCGGCTGGCGCACCGCCGTGATCTGCTCGTCCGCCAGACCAAACTGATAGCCGGCAAAGCCGGCGCGCTCCTTCGCCGCCTGGATCACCACCTCGCCTTCCAGATCGAGGCCCGAGGCCGGCGCGCCGTAAAGAAAATGTCCGTCGAGCGCGAACGACGTGTCGTCCTTCTGCGACAACTCCTTCGCATCGGTGGTGAGCGCGAACTCCAGCCGGTCCGGCACATAGTCCTCGACCATGAAGGTGGTCTGGCCGACCGGCGGGCGTTTCGGATCGGTATAGGCCTTGACGCGCCATGTGCCCGACGTGGCCGAAGCGACGAGCGGGACGCTCCACGCGCGTCCGCCGAGCGCCTGATCCGCCGCCACCGTGCGGCGATAATCGACGCCGTCCGGCCGCTCCATCACCAGCGTGAGCGGCGTGCCCGGCGCGGCCTTGCCTTGCGCGTCGCGCAGCAGGGTCGTCACATGCACCGTCTCGCCGGAACGATAGACGCCGCGCTCGGTGTAAACGAACGCATCGAGCCCGGCCGGCGCCGCGCGGCCGCCGACGCCACGATCCGACAGATCGAACGCAGGGCCTTTGAGATTGAGGAACACATAGTCGTTCTGCTCGCGCGCGATCACCAGCGACGGGGAAGACCCGCCCTCGCCACGGGCGAGCCCCGCGTCGAACTGCGCGCGGCCTGCTCTATCGGTGCGCTTCACCGCCAGCACGTCATTGGCGCGCGAGACGAGCTGCACCTCGACGCCCTCGCGCGGCGAAGCCGAGGCGAGCGAATGCACGAAGACATTGATGCCGTCCTGGCCTGACAGCGCCGTGAGGCCGAGATCGGAGACGACGAACCACTGCGTCGCCTGTTCCTCGTAATCGTTGGCGACCGGGCCCGTCGGCACCGCCGCCATGGCATAGACGCCGGGCGCGAGCGTGCCGACGGCCTCGTCGATCGGAAACGCCGTCGTCACCTCGGCATTGAGCTTCATCTCGGTCGCAAGTTCGCCCTCCCAGACCTTGTAGCCGCGCTCGTTGCCGAGCCGGTCGAGTTCGTAGCGGTCGAGATTGCGCTGGAAGTCGCGGCCCATCACCGCGTCGATCAGGTTGCGGTCGCTGATCCGGTAGATCTGGATGTGCACCGCCGTGGTGTTGACGCTCGCCACCGGAATGCCACGTTGGCCAGCCTTCGGCAGCACATAGGCTTTGCTGGCGAAGCGCGCGAACGGCTTGCGGTCGCGCACATAGAGTGTGAACGGTGCCGACTTCGGGAGCGCCTCGTTGACCGTCGAAGGCAAACCCGCGCGGAGCGTGATCTCGTAACGCTCGCCGTGCTTGAGTCCCTCGACACAGAGCTGCTTCTCGTCGACGGACACCGCCGGCTTTTCCATTCCGACGACCGCGACGAACGGCGAGAAGTCGGTGCGCTTGCCCGGCAGGTCCTCGGAGAACTGGAAGCAGGCGCGCGGCGAGGACGCATCGGAATCGACCGTGTAGTCAAGGATGCGGAATCCGTGGTCGAGCCGCACCCGCTCGTAGCGCGCGCGCAGATCGGCGACCTCGCGTTTCTCCAGCGAGAGCCGCATGGCGTCGAGCGCCGGCCGCCACATCTGCCGGTCGGCAAGCGTACGGCCGAGCACCGCGAGCGCATCCGCCTCCTCCGCGCCGCCGCTGCGCTGATAGGCGATGTAGGCGGCCATCGAGGCGCGATCGAGCAAGGTCGCGCGCTCGCGATCGTTCGCCGGGCGGATCTGCAACACGGTACGCGCCAGACGCAGCCACGCGCCCGCGTCGTCCGGCGCCACGGTAAGCAGTTGGCCGATGAGCTGCATGCCGCCGCGAATGTCATTCTTCTGGAATGCCTGGTCGATCTCGCGGCGGAGCACCGGCGCGGTCTTCGTCACCTGCCCCGCGTCTTTCTTGATCTGCTCCTCGAGCCGCGTCGTCGCGTCATTGAACTCGGAGCGCTGGAACGGCTTGTCGTCCGCGGCGGCGAGCGCCGACCAGAGGATCAGAAGAAGAGCAAAGCTGGAGCGAAGGATGGCGGGCATCATCGGCGTCATGGGCGGGCGTCCGGTTACGAGCCAGAAAGCGGTGGGTGCGGCGAATCCCGCAACTATCGGGCGGGTTTTGGGACCTGTCGAGGACGCCGCGCGGCGCAGCCACCGGAGCGGGAGTTCCCCGCCCGTTCATCAGCCGGTTCGCTTGTTGGGAATTGAGCCGGCCGCAGACGTGCCGGCCGGATAACACCTTGAAAGCCATCGGGCTTTTCCAGGACCCGGACATGCCGCATTGATTGATTTTACCGCCACAACACGGCAAAAGTGCGCGGCGACGTTATACCGGCATGAGGCGAACGTTCTATTGGCTTGAATCAGATACGGTCCTGACGAGAAGTTGCCGCAAGATGTTCGGCGTATCGGCCCCGTAGCTCAGTTGGATAGAGCATCAGCCTTCTAAGCTGAGGGTCCCTGGTTCGAATCCAGGCGGGGTCGCCAGTACTTTAAATAGCTTAGATGCTGCTATCGCTTCTCTTTGTGTGGTCGTGCTTTCGCAACCGGATCGATGTTTCAATAGTTGGCATCGCCCTTAACCTGTTCCCAACCCCTCCTGCGATATTCAAAATCCCATGTGGAGCTTTTTCAAGGACTGGTTCTGGGACATCGATGAGCCGTCAGACCGCGTTGGCTGGTTTGGCGCTGCGATCCTCGGCGCGTTCACACTGTTCTGCGTCTACATGTGGATCGCATACGGCGGGCGACACTGATCCCTTAAGAGCCTTTGCCTCACTTCGATCGGCTTCTGCTCCACGATCATCGACCAGCGTAGCGCGACCACCGTAATCCCGCGTCGAGGCCCTTCGTGCCGTAGTGCACAAACGCGCCGTAAGTGGCAGTGTAAGCGCCTTAATCAGTGATACTCAGAGTTCGCGTTAAGCGAGGTCCTCCCACATTGCAAAGGGAGGCGTCTGTTCTCGAACCGGATTACCAAATGCCGCCACATCGCAATCACATTGAGCGCCGCTCATCCAAGCGCCCTGCCCGCCAATACGTATCAGAAACGCACGATCATAAGCCGGATGCGCCTGGACGGTATGATGGACCGCGGGATTCCGATGAGACGACCGATCTGAAGATCAAAAACTCGGCTCGATCATCGCGAAAGAGAGCGGGCACCGATTTCGACGAGCGCCTCTAAGTCCGTCGTGCCCGATTCAATAGCCTCGCGAATGGCATTCCGCATGATCGCTGCGTTTTCGGGAAGCCTCTCGGTCTCACGAAGCGCCTCAATGGCCAGTTCCAACGCTTTGGCCAGCAGAGGCGTATCGGCGTGATTCCAAACCATTCGCAATCATAGCAATCGCGTTACGACCGCTGCAACGTGACTGCCAATAAGGAACATTTTGCTCTCAAGCACGTTTGTTATGCTCGACTTTTCATTTGTATTGGACAATCAATGGCAGACAAACAGACAGCCGAAGATAGAGCCGTCGCGATGGCTCAATATCGCTCCGATCAGCTAGAACAACTTTTGCGCATGGAAAAACAGCGGGAGGCACGATTGGCGCAAAAACGAAACGACATCGCAACCAAAACAGCGCTCGATGAGGCAACCGCAAAGGCCTCAAATGCGTAGTGCCACTTAATAAATGTCGACGACAATCCGGTATTCGCTTGCAATTTTGACCGTCGTTAATGGCCTTGGCGCCCCATTGAAGGCGCCCCTTCTCAAGATCGCCGCGACGCTCAGTAAAGAGCTGAACAAGCCCCCCGGTTCTCCCAGGCACCAGGAGCTTGAAATCTAAGCGTAAGAACCATGAATTCCGAGATCAGTCGTCTCTCTGCGTGGTATATCCTCAACACGATGTCCTTACACAGAGTGGTCTATTAGGAGTCCGCTAACAAAATTACTGCTAAGCAGCCGTCATGAAAAACTTTCGGTCACGCCGCCAAGAAAGCATGTTTGAGCTCCTTGAAGGTGCGTTAGCCGGAATCGGCTGCTTGCTTGCAGTTGTCGCTGTGATGAGCATGACCGGCGAGCTGAAGTTTTCACTTCTGCGTCTGCTACCGAACTAGAAAGTCACGTCGACAGCCAAATTCGGACATGCCCCCGGCGACAGGCGGCATTGTTCACTAGCGATTTTCAGATATCCGATAGCACCAGCTCCCGCACTGCGCGCTCAAAAGCCTATAGGACGCCTGCCTTTCGCTGCAGCGCCTTTTATTTTCTGCCAGCTCCCCGCACCTATCCCGGCCAATCAATCAGGCAACGGTAGTGCTAACTCATAAAAAACGGCACCCGAAGGTGCCGTTTTTGAGTTCGGTTCTCGATGACATTAGAACCGGTAGTTCAAGCCTGCGCGAAGAACATGCGTATGCCCAGAACCCGACAGCGCCGTCGTACCGGGAGGCACAGGGACATCTGTTGGGGAACCGGCATAAAGATATTCGAGCTTGGCAGTCCAGCGATCCCAAAGTGCTGTCTCGACACCACCGCCAACAACCCAAGTCCAATAGGTCGCAGACGAGCTGAAGGGTCCCGTGGTAGAGACCGTCCCATTCAGGTTGGCTTTGCCGTACAGACCGCCGGCCGTCGCATAGACCATCCAGCGATCAAAGGCCCAGCCCAGGCGGCCGCGGATCGTGCCAAACCATGGGGTCTTCGCAGTACCTGTTACGGCAGTCGCGCCTGCGGTCGCATTGACGTCACCTCGGCCGCCGGAGGCCTGAAAGTCTGTCTCGACGCCGAACACTACCGACCCGGCCTGCCAGTTGTAGCCAAGCTGAACGCCACCCAAGATTCCGTTGCCACTACCTGAATATGGCCCAGATGCGCCACCGATTGTGATCGTGCCGCTACCGCTGGACCAACCGTAACCGAGGTTGGCGCCGACATAGAAGCCCGTCCAATTGTAAACCGGCTGCACGTAGGGGACGGCCTTCACGGGCATTCTCGCTGGCAGATCGGCCGCGAAAGCCGGAACACACATAACGCTAAACACGGATGTCAGTAGCGCTTTGCGAAGCATTAGCCCCCTCCACCTTGCTGCTAATGCGAAGAATGCTCGGAAAATCGTAAAAAACAATTCCGGGTTGCAGGGAACAGAATGGAACTTTCTAAGTGTGACAGGAAAGCAGCACCGCTCCACCGCTAGCTCTCGCGGAACTGACGCTAAGGGATTGTTCCACGGGTGCCGGATTATAAATCTGAAGATGTGCTTCAGTCGAAAGCTCCGATCACGTCCTTACAAACCCTGCGGTCCCTCTTTCCGTGTCGGGATTCATGCTCAAGATGCGCGGTTGAGCGCTCGCTAAAGAATATTGATATGCCTCCCAAAACCACTCGATCCGTTTTTCCTGGGACGCCAAAATAGGCCAGGCATCGGCTTGGACTGCGACCGATTGCAATTGTTCGCAAGCTCAGTGATCTTCATCACCCGTGCGCTCGGTGATGCTGAGGATCTCTATCACCCGCAGCGCCAGCGGAATGACGACGAAGCGGAGCGTCTGCGCGCTCACGCCCGACGCCTGCGCCGCGCCGGCCTCCCTTCGCCACCGCTTCGATTCCCGCGCGCACTATCTCGGTGATACAGTCAAGAGCACGATGAACGGCGTCACTAGTTCCAGGATGAGCCGAATACCGAACGTGAAGTCGAAGCTGCGCAACACCGGCCGCTCGAACGCGAACGGGCTGCCGGCGATGAACACTGTCAGCGCCGGACAGTGACGCCGATGCCAGCTGCGCTCAGTTGGATAGAGCATCAGCCTTCTAAGCTGAGGGTCCCTGGTTCGAATCCAGGCGGGTCGCCAGCACAACGGGTACACCTTCAACTCTGAAGCAGAGGCACGTCATCGCGCAATGAAAAATAATTTTGTGATCACTGGCGTTCAAAAGCGCGAGGGGTCTCCACGACGATCTAATGTCCCAAGATATTCGGATTCAACATTATCGCGGTCGAAGCGCTGATCGGACTAGACTTCAACAACTAACTCCCGGCGCCTGCGAAGAACCGATGTCCGGTGAGCAGAACATACTTGCCAAGAAAGCCGGCACCATCCCCCACTTGCCGCCTTAAGCCCCCGCAGGCTAGCCTATCGCATATAAGAGCGAGCCTATAAAATGGGCGGTCAGGCCCAGCAACCAAAATAATTTAAAAGGCCCTTATGATCATTGTGACAGTTTCGACGCAGAGATCGGGAACGAAACTGCTCGGCACCTGCTTTGGTTCAGGAACTCAAATCAAGCCGTTGGGAGAAATCTTTAACCCGGATCGCATTGCGTTAGGATGCTATTCGCAATTCCTGAAAGCTGAAGGCTATCGTACACTTCAAGAGCTACCAGCCGACATCGTTCTTGATCGGTATTTCGCTCATATCTTCCACACCTGGAGACCTATCCACTTTGACCTAATGTTCAATCAACTCGAAATTCCATGTCTTAGTTGGAATCCGTTTCCAGGTTTCTTCATGTATGGGTATCTCCGCTCGCGTGGAGCGCTTGTCATCTCGCTGGAACGGGATGTTGTTGATACATATGTTTCAGGGAAATTCCTTGAACGAACAGGTGTAGCGCATGGATATGTGGCAGACCCACAACACGCGATTGAACCATTAGTACTGGATGCGAATGATTTCACGAATTACGCGCGGACCGTGCGATGGCATCAAGACCAATTACACCTTGCGATGGCAAACTATCCAAACTTTCATATCATCAACTACACCGACTTAGCAGCCTCGGCAAAACTTCCAGATAATTTACTTAGCTTCATTATGGATTGGGCATCGAAATACCAACTCAATATAGATCGGAAATATATTCAGATTCACCCATCTTTAGCACGTAAAACGGCGGTCAATTACGCCGACGCTTTTTCCAACATCGGTGAAATAAGAGACATAGCAAAGATACAATCGGCGCCGTGATTAACGCATAGCCGCCGCCCGCCTTGGGGAACAAAAAGCCGCCCGGAGGCGGCTGTTTGCACATGCTAGCACGGTTGCTATTCTATCGATGGCTGTAACCACAAATGGCTGTCACTGGACTCCATGCTCAATCCTCAGAAATCACCTAATCCGCCTGTCAGAACTCTTAAATTCTCAGACAAACAGCACGGCCGCTATTGGTGGTTTACAGCCACAAAAGCCAAGTATGTGCCGCCTATTTTTGACTTTCTCTCCGATCAGGAATGGGAGGTGATGCGGCTCTGGTATGAAGACAGCGAAAAAACCCGCCCGCTCGGCACAGGCGAATGCAACGTCCCGGCGATGTCGATGCTCATGGGCTTGATCATGGGCAACAATATCTCCCGCGTTGCGCAATGCGGCCACTACATAGGCTTCTCGACCTTACTGCTCGGTTTCATGATGCGTCGCATGAGCCACCAGAACTCAGTCTTCAGTGTCGATATCGACCCTTACGTATCTGCATATACTAGTTCATGGGTTCAGCGCGCAGGCCTTGAACCACAGGTCCGGATTGACATCAATGATTCCGCGAACCCACAAGCAGCGCAAAATGCGAAATCATTCTTGAAAGGCGCTCCGCAGGTCGTGTTCATCGATTCCTCACACGAATACGACCACACAATTCGCGAACTGGATCTATGGTATCCCCTTCTACAGCCTGGCGGGTTCATCGCCCTTCATGATGTTAGCCAGTTTGCCGTCAGGTTTGATGCCAAGAAAGGGGTTGGCGTAAAAGGCGCGCTACAGACATGGGTATCGAAACATCCCGAAGCGCAAACCATCTTCATCAACGACTTCTGCACTGATCAGCATTTTGGCGAACGAACGGTCTACAAAGATGCATCGGGTCTGGGAATAATTCAAAAGCCCAGTTAAGGGCACCGTGACAGTTGCGGTTTTAATTCTTCCTCGACTTCAGCTGCTTGCCGCGACGAGCATGACCAAGCTAGAGGTGATCCGATGGGATTGCTCCCAACGACTATTAGTCGATGGACGGGATGTACGATCAGTTGTTCGACGGTATGCAGCTTTGGGTTTTGACGCTGACGGATCACTTCTCCGGAGTATGTCCCACGCTCTAGGTCGGGCGGCACTTGGACACAACCACGTGAGACCGCATAGCAATCGGCGAGAGACCGCTGATGAGAATGTTTACCGCTAGTAGGAACGGCCCCATCAGTTCAATAATTGCCGGAGGCGCTCGTTTAAATCAGCCCAGAATCCAAAGCAGACAAGCCGATGCGGTATTCTCTATCTCGCTGGTCCAAAATATCCGTTGGGTCTATGCTCCGTGAACCACCTAACTCTCTTACTTAGATTTGTGCGCGAACACCATCGTCGCGCTCGCTAATTCGAAGTTCTTGTCATCCGGCAAACCGCGAACCCAGCGACACCCCAATAACTCATGCGACGGCGCCATCAGATCGCGTAGTTTGAGATCGAGAAATTCCTCTCGGGTCGCCCCGTGTAATCCCCGCGCCCAGCTCTGCACAATCCAGGTGAGCGACCAGACCGGCAACAGAGACTCGATCACGCGGTGATCGTCGATCATCAATGCCGGCTCGAACAGGGCACGCAGCCCCTGCCCGGTCATGTTGTAGTAGTGATTGGGATAACCGTGCAGCGGCTGCAGGAACGGCACACAGCAGATCAGCTTACCGCCGGGCTTCAGGACGCGGATGATCTCCCTCGCGCACGCGAACGGATCCTTGACGTGTTCGAGGACAGCGATGGAGATCACCGCGTCGAATGCGCCATCCTGGAACGGCAACACCTCGCCGACGCCGATGACATCCGTAGTGTCATAGTCGACGATCTCATAGTTGACGACATTCGGGTAGCAAACCGGCCGTCTGCCCGCGCCGCAGTCGAGCACCAGCCCATCGCTGAACTCATCGATAAGCCCTCGAACATATCCATCATATTCGTTAGCTGAGACGGCACCAGTCTCGACAATACCGGTTTTCAGACGCAGTTCATCCGACAGGAAATCGAGCTTGCCGTCCTTGACCTGATGCGGCAGGTCGCTGCGGATAAAAGGCCTCAGCTTTTCCAGCTTAGCCCGACGCATCTCCTCGATTGAGGTGGTGGGCTGCTGGCGCCGCCCTTCCCGGCAGCCCTGCTCGCGGAAATGCGCCAAGCCAGAAGCCCAGTCACCCCGCACAACCGCAGCGGCAATGTCCGGGTTCGCCGCGAGATACCCTGCTTCGTCAAAATTATCCGGGGTTGCAAGAATGTCCACCGGGCGCCTGCGCCCCGATTCGCCGAAGGCCCCATGGGCACCGAGTCGTGATTTAAACCAGCGAAGAAGTCCCATCCGACCCTTTACACCGAATTTATCCGTACTTACAACTTATACGGGTTTGGGTGATGAATTCTGAATATTAAAAATGAGCCTTGAAGTCATTTCGCTGAAAATACCTGACGTCAAACTGATCGTCCCGAAAAAACACGGCGATGCGCGTGGCTTCTTTTCGGAAACTTACAACAAAACTACTTTCGCCGCTCATGGAATCAATCTCGACTTCGTTCAGGACAACCAGTCCTTCTCTGCGCAAGCCGGGACCTTGCGCGGGTTGCATTATCAAAGCCCGCCTTTTGCCCAGGACAAGCTGGTGCGCGTCGTGCGCGGCAAGATACTCGACGTGGCGGTGGATATCCGCCGCGGTTCGCCGACTTTTGGGAAATGGGTCGCCGCCGAAATTTCAGCGGAAAAATGGAACCAGATTCTTGTCCCCGCCGGCTTTGCCCACGGCGTCTGCACCTTGGAGCCAGATACCGAACTGCTTTACAAAGTAACGAATTTCTATTCGGCCCAACACGACTTCGGGATCCGCTGGAACGACCCTGCTCTCGGAATAGACTGGCCGTTTAGCGAAAAGGACATGGTGCTCTCCGACAAGGATACCAAGCAGCCGTTCCTGAAAGACATCACATCACCGTTCTGACAATGGTGCGAGGGAATTATGGCAGCTCAAAATGGAAACTCCGCCGCAAGGGTTCTGGTGACAGGCGCCGGCGGCTATATTGGCACGACACTGGTGCCAATGTTGCTCGAACAGAACTTTCGGGTGCGGGCCATCGATCGCTATTTCTTTGGTCGGGAATTACTGTCTGAGCATCCGAACCTAGAACTGATCCAGGAAGACGCACGCGCCATCAAACCGGAGCACCTTGCCGGGATCGACCACGTGATCGATCTGGTGGCGATTTCGAACGATCCGTCCGGCGAGTTGTTCCAGAACGAGACCTACGCGATCAATCACCGCGCCCGCGCAACGACGGCACGTCTCGCTAAAGACGCCGGCGTGAAACGTTATGTGTTGCCCTCCTCCTGCAGTCTCTATGGCTTCCAGGAAGCCGGTGTCATCGCCGACGAGACGACCAAGACCAATCCGCTAACGACTTACGCCAAGGCGAACGAAATGGCCGAGCACGATGTGTTGCCGCTCGCCTCCGAAAATTTCGGCGTCATCGTCCTGCGCCAGGCCACCGTCTATGGTTATAGCCCGCGGATGCGGTTCGATCTTGCTATCAACGGCATGACCTATGGCGCTTATAAGACCGGCGTGCTACCGCTGATGCGCGACGGCACCCAATGGCGCCCGATGGTTCATGTCAAGGATACCGCCCGCGCGCAGATTTTCATGCTGACCGCGCCTCATTCCAAGGTGAGCGGACAGGTTTTCAACGTCGGATCGGAAACAAACAACTACCAGCTCGGCCCGCTCGCTGAAAAAGTCGCGGCGACCGTTCCGCACGACGTCAAGATCGAATGGTACGGAGATCCGGATCATCGCTCCTATCGCGTTTCGTTCGATAAGATCTATGGCCTTGGCTACAAGGCGCTCTATCATGCCGAAGATGGCGTGAAGGAGCTCTGCGAGGCTCTCGCATCCGGCAAGGTTGATCGCACACCCCAGACGATCACGCTCGACTGGTATCGCGAGCTGACCGCATGGCATGAACGCATGCGTAGCCTCGAAATGTACGGCGGCGTGCTGAAAATCTGATCATGCGGACGGTCCTGCTCGGCCCCAACGGACAGCTCGGCACTGACATCCGTGCCGTCAATGCGGCGCGCGCAAAACCGTTCGATATCCTCTGCATCGACCGCGTCAGGCTCGATCTCTCAGAGATCGAGCCGGCGATCGATGTTTTGCGCGGCATCGACTTCGGTTGCCTGATCAATTGCTCCAGCTATCACAAGACCGATGACGTCGAGCGCAATGCCCAGCTGGCATTCGCGATCAATACGCACCTACCGCAGGCCCTGGCACGGCTTTGCGCGGAGAAAGGCGCGCGACTGGTTCACATTTCTACCGATTATGTTTTCGGCGGCCAAGCGAAACGAAAGCCGCTGGCGGAAGATGACGGCAAAGCGCCGCTCAACGTCTATGGCGCATCGAAAGGCATGGGCGAAGACCTGGTGCTGCGCACCCAAGCTGATGCCCTCATTCTCCGTGTCGCTTCGCTGTTCGGTGTTGCCGGCGCGAGCGGTAAAGGTGGCAACTTTGTCGAGACGATGATCCGGTTCGGTCGCGAAAAGGGCCACCTCCGGGTGGTTGCCGATCAGACAATGTCGCCGACTTCGACGGCTGACATCGCCACCGCAATGTTTGCCCTGCTCGACCGACAAGCGCCGCATGGCGTATGGCATGTGGTGAATTCCGGCAGCGCAACCTGGCACGACTTTGCAACAGAGATCGTCAAACGGGCGAAGATTGCCGTGAAGGTCGAAGCAATTTCCTCCGCCGAGTTCCCGACGCCCGCTACCCGGCCACCTTATAGCGTTCTCGACAACGCCAAGCTTACAGCGGCCATCGGCCCGATGCGGCCCTGGCAGGAAGCACTGGATTCCTACCTCGCGGCCAAGGGATACTAGCGTGCGAAACAGCTGGGGAGAGCCATGAAGGGGATCATTCTGGCGGGCGGCTCGGGCACACGGCTCTACCCGGTGACACTCGCCATCAGCAAGCAGTTGCTGCCGGTGTTCGACAAGCCGATGATCTATTATCCCTTATCGGTCCTGATGCTGGCCGGAATCCGTGAAATCCTGCTCATTTCCACCGAGCGCGATATCGGATCGTTCAAGCATGTGCTGGGCGACGGCTCACGCTGGGGCATCGATATCTTTTACGCGGTGCAAACGCAGCCGCGCGGCCTCGCGGACGCTTTCATCATCGGCGAGCAATTTATCGGCAATGCCCCGACAGCGCTCGTGCTGGGCGACAATATCTTCTACGGCCACAACCTTTCACCATTGCTGCAGGACGCGGCCCGGCTGACCGACGGGGCGACTGTATTCGCGTATCACGTCAGCGACCCGCAGCGTTATGGCGTTGTCGAGTTCGATCAACACGGCTTGGCGCTATCACTGGAAGAAAAGCCGGCATCGCCAAAATCCAATTGGGCCGTCACCGGCCTCTATTTCTACGATAACGATGTGGTGCGCATCGCTAAAGACGTCAAACCGTCAGCACGGGGCGAAATCGAGATCACCGACGTCAACGAGCACTATCGCCGCGCCGGCAAGCTCAAAGTCCAGCAGCTCGGCCGTGGCTTTGCCTGGCTCGATACCGGCACCCACGAGTCTCTTCTCGAAGCATCGGAATTTGTCCGCGCCATCGAACACCGACAGGGGTTGAAGATCGCCTGTATCGAGGAAATTGCTTATGCCAATGGCTGGATCTCAGCCAATCAGATCGGCGCAATCGCAAACATGATGCCAAAGACCTCCTACGGCGAATATCTCCACTCCCTCCTGCAAACGGCACAATAAGATGGGCACCCGCGGCAACGTCGTAATGGCAGCGATCGGGGACACCCTCGCTTCGATCGGCAAGGCGCTTTATGGCGCGTGGTACACGCTCGAATCGTGGACCATCATTCCGCTCGCGGAGATCCTGATGCGCTTGTGGTATCGGCTCGATCCGCGGGTTTATTCCGAGCGTCTGCGGGTTCGCTCCGTTACCGCAGGCAAGGCGGACAAGAAATCGCAAAAATATGCGGTCCTGGTGATCTACACTAATTCTCCGCTCGCCTCGTTCACTGCGAACATGATCAACGCGATTGGACGCAGTGACATCAACCTCGTCGTCGTCGCCAATGGCCCCATTACGCCACTCCTGCGCGCCCAGCTGCTCGATGCATGCTACGTGCTGATCGAGCGCTCCAATGTCGGCCGGGATTTCGGCGCTTATAAGGATGCCGCCAATATCCTGATGCGCAGCGAAAAGGATGTGGATCGGCTGATCCTGATGAACGACAGCATGTTCTTCTTCGAGCGGGGTCTCGGCAAACTGATTGCCGACCTCGACGGCGAAGACGAGTTCATCGGCCTGACGGAAGTGTTCGAATATCATTACCACGTCCAGTCTTTCCTGCTGTCATTTGGATTCCATGCCGTCCGCAGCCGGGCTTTCCGCAAATTCTGGAAAAGCTACAAGCCGATCGGCACGCGGCGCTGGTCGATCCATAAAGGCGAAGTCAGCCTGACGCGACATATGACCAAGGCCGGCTTTCGCCCGCATATCCTGTTCCAGGCCGCACAACTCATTCCGCATCTGCGCCCCCGTCCCGTCCGCGATGTTCTGGAATCGGTGAGATTGCTGCCGAGCTACTGCCGCCCTCTGCTCTACAGGGAGTTCGACACATTCATCGGAGCCGAGGGTTTTTCCGCCACTGATTTTGAAGCCATCTCGCAGGGTGTGCGGCCAATCGGCCCCAGCAACCGCCCAGCCGGTTTGCCGGGCATCCACGGCCAGCTTGAGACTATGGATCGCTGGAATTTCGAGATTTTCGGTAACCGCCTGATCAGCCTCATTGCCAAGCGCAATCAGGTGCACGTCGGCGGCTTTCTGTTCATGAAGTATCTCGGCCTCCCTGCCATTAAACGCGACATTTTTTATCGTAGCGTTTATTCTCTCGAAGAAGTGTATCGCATCCTTAGCGACTTCAACGAACCCTTGCGCGACGAGGTGATGGCGGACCTGCGCCGCGCTGGCACATCGATGCACTTCAAGGGACTGCGCCGCATTCTGCACAGTCATGGTTCGATTTAGAACGATGCTTCTGATGTTGCATCCGCCCGATCAAGCCACTCACATGCCCTTGCGGAGCGTTGCTCATGCCGGCTAACCGCAAGACCAGCCGACGGCCTGAACAACTACGCAAAGCCGGGAGTCCGCATCGTCTCGCAACGATGAAGCAAGCGATCATGGTGCTCGGCATGCATCGCAGCGGCACGTCGGCGCTAACGCGCGTCCTCAGTTTGCTCGGAGCCGATCTGCCAAAAAACGTTATGGGACCAGGCATCGGAAACGATACAGGACATTGGGAATCGGCCGACCTAGTCATCATCCACGATGCGATGCTCGATGCCGCTGGCACCTCATGGCACGATTGGCGGAAGGTCAACCCCGACTGGATCGGGTCTGCGGCAGCGGAGGCCGTTAAACAACAACTCCTCACCGTGATACGCAATGACTTTACACACTCAAATTTGTTCACAGTGAAGGATCCGCGCATATGCCGCTTCGTACCGTTGTGGCGCGATGTTCTTGACCGTTTCGATACAACGCCAGTCCCCGTCCTACCAATCCGCAACCCCCTCGAAGTTGCCGCATCCTTGCGTCGCCGTAATGGCTTCGCACTCACAAAATCGTACCTGCTGTGGCTACGGCATACTCTCGATGCCGAGCGCACAACTCGCGAAATGCCGCGCGCTATCGTCACCTATGACATGCTAATGGACGATTGGCGCGCTTTGGTGGCGCGCATCAGCGAAACGACCGATCTGCGCTGGCCACGCCGCACCGATTCAACCGAACTCGCTGTCGACCGCTTCCTCGCGGACGCGCATCGCCATCATGTGACCGACGAAACACAACTCAACGCCCGTGCCGATGTCACGGACTGGGTAAAAACCACCTATGGCGCGCTCCTCGCCATGAGCCGCGGCCCCGAGCGTGAGGAGCATCACCGCATACTCGACCAGGTCAGTGCGGAATTCAACAAGGCGACAACTGCCTTTGGCCTGCTGCTCGCCGGTGAAATCGAAGACGCAGAAGCTCGGATCCGTGATATCGACGCACGCATTGCGACGATAGCCGGCGAACGCGACGCAGCCATCGCCGAACGCGACGCCAGTCTCGCGGAAGCGAACAATGCATTCACCCAAGCCCGGCAGCTCGCTACCGATTATGCAACGCGCGTGCGGGCGCTCGACGAAGAGCTTGTTGCGACGCGCGGCCGCGCGCATGAAGCCGAGACCGAGGCTGCCGCCAGACGGCAGGAAGCCGAGCGTCGACAGCAAGAGCTCGAAGCTACCCGCGCCCTACTCCGGGAAAGCCAGACCGAGGCGCAACGTCTCGCTGGCGAATCCGAGCAGGCACAAAAGCAACTTGACGAGGCGCGGCAAGTTATCAAGGTGATCAACACCGAACGCGACGCGGCTCGCACCCTTGCTGCCACTCGCGAATCCGACCTTGCGACCGCTCACCGTCGACTGCTTGAGGCGCTGAACGACGCGCAGGCGCGCGCGCATGAATTAAAACATGTTTCTCAAGAGCTTGGCGACACCACGGAACAACTACAAGCTGCCGCCACCGACTTGCAACATCTACGCAGCGAGGCAGAGAAAACAACTCTCCTGCTTGCCGATCAAAATAAAGCCCTCGCCGCGACGCGCGCCGATGGCGAAAAAACACGCCGCGAACTCGGTCTCACCCAAAGTATCCTCCGTGACGCGCGGCGTGAAAATGGTCTTATAACCGCCGCACTCGAAGAAGCACAGCGTATCGTGCAGGATGGCCGACAGGAGCGATCGCAACTCGGAAACGAATTGATAGCCACGCGTGAGGTCTTATATGCAGCGCAAGCGGAGCTCCAGAGCGTTCGCGAGGTACGGGATTTTTTGCAATGCAAAGCAGACGAAGCGACCCGTGCCGAGAACGAAGTCACACGGCTTCGCGCCACGGTTCAGCAAACATGGGCGCAGGCACAACGGGACCTGACTGCACGTAGCGAGGAGACGGCGCGCCTGCAGCGCGAGCTTACCAGCTTGCGCGCGGAAGCGGAGGCCGAACGCCTCAAGCGGCAGGCGGATGAACAGAAACGTCGCGATGCTGCACAGGCTCGCCGGAGCGTCTGGCCATTCTCACGTCTACGGCAACGCGCGATGACCGCGCGCCAGCACCAGGAGACGGAGGCGATCCGGCGATCCGGCCTTT
>Ga0097681_1002261_pt1 | contig 18630 bp, 21 predicted proteins | sample ThiBiot_750_plan_FD_72845 | JGI IMG/M metagenome (GOLD analysis project Ga0097681, IMG submission 72845) | Wastewater bioreactor microbial communities from Cape Town, South Africa - Thiocy_cont_750_plan - 1398105538144 (version 2) (version 2) ... | reverse complement strand
CGAGCAGGGCGGTGAAGCGTCCCGGCGCGACGTGCAGGTTGACGTGCTCCAGCGCGCGGCGCGTGCCGTAGGAATGGCTCACGTCTTCCACCAGCAGCGCGGGCGGCGCCGGCGCGGCCTCGGCGAGCCGGTTCTGGGCGGCCATCACGCTCACTGCGGCGAGACCGCCACGCCCCAGGGAAGCCTGCCGACCTGGATCGACTTGGTGACTTTCAGGTCCGCCACGTCGATCACCGAGACGTCGTTGGTCAGCCCGTTGGTGGTCAGCATCTCCTTGCCGTCCGGCGTCAGCGCCAGGTGCCAGACGCGCTGGCCGACGAGCAGGTATTTTTTCACCGCGTACGTCTTGGTGTCGATCACGGCGACGCGGTTGGCGGGGCCGAGGGCGACGAAGACGAGCGAGTCATCCTTCGAGAAGGCGATGCCGACCGGCTGGATCGCATCCGCGCGCAGGCCCTGCACCGTGAAGTGGATCGTGTGCGTTACCTTGTGCGCGACCGGGTCGATGACCGTCACCGTGCCGCCCAGCTCGGAGGAGACCCAGACTTCCGAGCCGTCGTTCTTGAACGCGGCGCCGCGCGGCCGCGGCGGCACGAGCACGCTGGCCACCACCTTCTTGGTCGCGAAGTCGATGAAATGCGCCATGTTGGTGGTTTCTGACGTGTTCACCACGACCTTGTTGTCGGGGCTCACCGCCATGCCCTCCGGCTCCACGCCGGTGGGGATCTGATCGATCGCCTTGCGGCTGGCGACGTCGATGATCGTCACCATCGCGTCGTTCTCGTTGGAGACGTAGAGCTGCTTGCCGTCCGGGGCGAGGGCGAAGGTCTCCGGGTCAGGGCCGGAGGGCAGGTCGCCCACCACCTTCTCGGTCTTCGTGTCGATGATCTCGATGGTGTCGTCGTCGCTCGCGCACACGAACAGCTGCTTGCCGTCGGGCGCAATGGCGATACCCCGCGGGCGCTGGCCGACCGGAATGGTCTTCACCACCGCCTGCTTGTCGAGATCGACCACGCTCACCGTGTTGTCGCGCTCGTTGGTGACATAGGCCGTGTAGGCGTGCGCCGCGGGCGCGGCGAGCAGAAGGGCGATGAGCGACGCTGCGGGGAGGAGCGGTTTCATCGGAACTTGCATGTGGTCTCCGGGCGGTCGAAGCCGAGCGTGTCGAGCTCCGTGACCTGGTGGAGGAATCCCGGCTGCGGCGAGATGGATACGACCAGGCGGCCATCGGAGAGAAGGATCGGCTGGCGAAGCTGCCAGTCCCACGGGCGCAGCGACAGTTCGCGGCCCTTGTAGGCGGCGACGCCGAAGGCGGGGCTCTTCATGTAGGCCATGATCGCCTTCGGGTCGGCATTCTTGCTGCGCGCCGCCGCCTCGCCGATCATGCGCACCGCCGTCCAGGCCTGCATGTCGAGCTGCGTCATGGTGCGGCGAAACAGCCGGTTGAAGCGGCTCTGCAGCTGCGTCCCGCCCCAGGACTCGCTGCTCGGGTCCCAGGTGACGGGCTTGAGCCCGGCCGAACCCGCGACCGGGCGGGGGGCCCAGGTGCGATAGGGCAGATAGCCCGCGAACACCTGATTCTCATCGGCGGCGATCAGCACGTCGTAGTCGGGTGCACCGCGCGTGAACAGCGGCATCTGCTGCTGCGTCTGCACGAGGCCGCTGTCGGTCTGGCGCGACTCTCCGGTGTCCTTGAAGACGCGCTCCTCGACGATGCGCGCACCGAAGCGCTTCGCCGCGCGGCGATAGGCGTCGGCGAGGGCGGCGTCGTCCGGATGCGAGCCGTAGATCAGGAACCAGCGCGGCCACTTCTTCCAGACCAGGTACTGCGCGAGCGCATCCGCGAGCATCGCACGGCTGGGCGCGACGTTGATCAGGTTGCTGCGGCACTCCTTCCCGCGCAGCACATCGTCAGGTGCGGCGATGTTGAACAGGGTTACATCTTTGTCACGCCCCGCATCGGAAAGTTTCATCAGCTGGTCAGCCGGCAGGTCGGCGAGCACCAGCGTCACGCCCTGGCCAACCAGCGTATTGAGGGCCGCGACGGGATCGTCGCCGTCGCGCAGCGGCACGTCGATCAGGTCGTAGTGCTGGTTCAGGAACCGCCCGGTGGTGTTGTTGTCGGTGAGCGCGACCTTCGCGCCGGCGAGACCATTGTCCGGTGCCGGCTGATCGAGCAGCGAGATGGTCGGCCGCCGCTCCGTCCAGCGCAGGTAGCCGATGCGGATGTCGCTGACGGGGCCATCGGCGCGGGCGGTGCGGGAGACGAGGGGAGCGGCGGCGAGTGCTGCGAGCAGGACGCGGCGGGTGGTGGCGTTGCGCGCGGCCGGTTTTGGACGTTTCATACCGCCACCATGGTCAGAATGCCCGCAACGTTCAAGCCGGCGTGGCCCGGCATGGCGGCGACGTTGCGTGCAACGCTGCTCGCCCTGGGTGTCGCCTGGCCGCTGGCGAGCGCCGTGGCGGCGCCGTCGCGGGCGGCGATCTTTCCCTTCGAGCTCGACGATACGTCCCAGCAGGGCACGCGCGCGGACCAGACGGCGCGGCTGCACCAGCTCGACACGGCGCTGCGCGAGGCGCTGGTTCGCTCCGGCCGCTACGTGCCGGTCGATATCGCGCCGGTGGCGATGGAAGCGGACGCGCAGGTGCTGCGCAGCTGCGATGCGTGCGTCACCGACCTGACGCACAAACTCGGTGCGCAGGTATCCGTCAATGGCTGGGTGCAGAAAGTCTCGAACCTGATCCTGAACATCAACCTCGTGGTGCGCGATGCCGCAACCGGCAAGGTGCTGCGGGCGGGGAGCGTCGACATCCGCGGCAATACCGATGAAAGCTGGTCACGCGGCCTCGCCTGGCTGCTCAAGCATCGCATCCTGACGGGGGACGCGCCGTGACGCTCATGCTCGCGAGCGTGACCGGGCCGGAGGAGGCCGAGACGGCGCTGCTCGGCGGGGTGGACGTGATCGACCTCAAGGACCCGGCGCGCGGGGCGCTGGGCGCGGTCGAGGCTGCGACCGTGGCGGCGACGGCGGCGCGGCTGGCGGGGCAGCGCACGCTGAGCGCGGTCGCGGGCGACGGGCCGCTCGCCGCCCTGCTGCCGGTCGCGGAGGCGATGGCCGGGGCCGGGGCCGATATCGTCAAGCTCGGGCTGGCGCCGGGGACGGACCCGGCGGAGCTCAAGGCGTTCGCGCCGCTCGCCGGGCGGGTGCGGCTGGTGGGCGTGCTGTTCGCCGACCTGGGGCCGGATCTCGGGCTGGTGGCGGCGCTGGCCGAGGCGGGGTTCGCCGGGGCGATGCTCGACACCGCGCGCAAGGGCGGCGGCACGCTGCTCGAAGTCTGGGACCTGCCGGCGATCGCCGGTTTCGTCGCCGCCTGCCGGGCGCGGGACAACTTCTCCTGCGGCCTCGCCGGGGGGCTGGAGCCGCCGGATGTGCCGCGCCTGCTGGTGCTCGAACCCGCGCTGCTCGGCTTTCGCGGCGCGCTGTGCCGCGGCGGACGCGCGGGGCCGATCGACCTGGAGGCGGTGCGGCTGGTGCGCGCGCTGATCCCGCGCGAGGCGGACGAGGATGCGGGGCGCGGGGTGGACTGGCGCGTGCTCGCCGCGCACGGCTACGCGCCCGACCCGGAGGGCGACCCCGCGGTGACCGATCGCGTGTTCGTGCGCGATCTGGTGCTGCCGGCCTTCATCGGCGCCTATGCGCGCGAACGGTCGGCACCCCAGCGGGTGCGCTTCACGGTCGAGGTCCTGGTGGCCCGCTCCGGCCGGCCGACGCAGGACATGCGCGACATCTACTCCTACGACATCATCAGCGACGGCATCCGCATGCTGCTCGCCGCCGGCCATGTCGACCTCGTCGAAACCCTCGCCGAGCGCATCGCGGCGCTGCTGCTCGCGGATGCGCGGGTGGTGAAAGCCTGCGTGCGGGTGGAGAAGCTCGATCTGCCCGCCGGCGTGGTGGGTGTGGCGATCGAGCGGACGCGGGCGAGCATGCCGGAGGCCGGCGACCTGCTCTGGCGCGCGGGATCCGGCGGCCGCAGCCCGTGACCGCGCCGGTGGCGGTGGTGAAGCTCGGCGGCAGCCTTGCCGTCTCCGGGCTGCTGCGCCCGTGGCTGCGGGCGGTCGCGGCGGCGGGGCCGGTGGTGCTGGTCCCCGGCGGCGGCCCGTTCGCCGATGCGGTGCGCGCGGCGCAGGGCGTGATGGGGTTCGACGACCGTGCCGCCGACGCCATGGCCAAGCTCGCGATGGCCCAATACGGGATCGCGCTCGCCGGCCTCGCGGAGGGCCTGTGCGTCGCGGCGAGCCGGGCGGCGATCGCCGAGGGTCTGGCGCGGGGCCGGGTGCCGGTGTGGACGCCGCTGCCGCAGGCGGCCGACGACGCGCCCGCGACCTGGGACGTGACCTCCGACAGCCTGGCGCTGTGGCTCGCGCGGCGGCTGGGGGCGGCGCGGGCGCTCCTGGTGAAGTCCCGCCCGCCGGCGGGCCCGCGCCTCGCCGCCCTGGTCGCGGACGGGTTGCTGGACGCCGCCTTTCCCGGCTTTCTTGCCGCGTTCGAGGGCGAGGTGTTCGTGACGGGGGCAGAGGAGGTGCCGGATCGCCTCGACCCCGCGCGCCTGCCGGGCGTGCGGATCGAGGCCGGCTGAGCATGCCGCGCGCGCGCTGGGGCTGGGCGCTGACCGGGTCGGGGCATTTCTTCACCGAGAGCCTGGACCTGATCCGCGGCCTCGACGCCGTCGACCTGTTCGTCAGCCGCGCCGCCGCAGAGGTGGTGCGGATGTACAAGACGAAGCTGGAACTGCCAGCCGGCACCCGCATCTTTCGCGACACGACCGCGAGCGCCGCGCCGGTGGGGCGGTTCTACGAGGGCTTCTACCACACCCTCGTGCTTGCCCCGGCGACGTCGAACACGGTCGCGAAATGCGTGCTCGGCATCTCCGACACGCTGGCCACCAACGTCTTCGCCCAGGCGGGGAAATGCCGCGTGCCGGCGATCGTGTTCGCCTGCGACAGCGCACCCGAGCTGCTCACCGAGGCGCCGGGCGGCGTGGTGAAGGTTTTTCCCCGCCGCATCGACCTGGAGAACACCGCCCGCCTCGCGGAGTTCGAGCGGACGCGCGTGGTGCTCTCGCTCGACGCGCTGGGCGCCGCGCTGGCCGAGCGGCACGCCGAGCGGTCCGGTGGCTGAACGGCTGCTGTTCCTGACCGGCCATCTCGCCGAAACGCGGCTGCGGCGGGTGCTGGAGGGTCTCGGCGCGGCGGGGTTCGAGTGGCAGGTCGCGAATGTCGGCGTGAAGGTGGCGGCGCTGATGACCGAGCCGATCGTGCGGCGCCGGCTGCGCGCGCCGGTGGCGGCAGAGCGGGTGATCTTCCCTGGCCGCGCGGCGCTCGATGCGGCGGCGCTGACGCAGGCGTTCGGCGTTCCCTTCGTGCGTGGCCCGGACGAGATCGCCGACCTGCCGGCGTTCCTTGGCGTCGGCGCGAAGCCGGTCGATCTTTCGCGCCACGCCACGCGCATCTTCGCCGAGATCGTCGATGCGCCGCTGCACGCGCCGCAGGCGCTGCGCGCACGGGCGGCGGCGCTGCGGGCGGAGGGGGCGGACGTGATCGACCTCGGCTGCCGCCCTGGGACCGAGTTCGCGCATCTGGAGGACACCGTTCGGGTGCTGAAGGCGGACGGCCATGCGGTGAGCGTGGATTCCGGCGATCCCGGCGAACTGCGCCGCGGCGCGCTGGCCGGGGCCGATTTCCTGCTCAGCCTGACCGAAGCGACGCTCGACGTCGCGGCGGGAACGCCGGCGGTGCCGGTACTGATCCCGGCGACGCATGGCGACCTCGACTCCCTCCTCCGCGCGGCGGCGGCGGCGGCGGAGCGCGGCATGCCCTGCCTGCTCGACCCGATCCTCGACCCGATCCATGCCGGCTTCACCGAATCGCTGCTGCGCTACGCGGCCCTGCGCGCCCGCCTGCCGGACGCCGGGATCCTGATGGGCACCGGCAACCTGACGGAACTCACCGACGCCGATTCGTCCGGCGTGACCGCGGTGCTGCTCGGCATCTGCTCGGAGCTTGCGATCGGCAACGTGCTGGTGGTGCAGGTGAGCCCGCACACGCGCCGCACGGTCGCCGAGCATGACCTCGCCCGGCGCATGCTGTTTGCCGCACGGGCGGCGGGCGATCTGCCGCGCGGCTACGCCACGGGGCTGCTGCAGGTGCACGACCGCCGGCCGTTCACCGCCAGCGCCGCCGACATCGCGGAGGACGCCGCCGCCGTGCGTGACGCCAATTTCCGCATCGCGATCGCCGAGGACGGCGTGCACGTCTTCAACAACCGCCTGCACGCGGTGCGGCAGACGGCGCTCGACGTCTTCCCCCTGCTCGACGTGGCGCAGGACGGGGCGCAGGACGGGGCGCAGGACGGGGCGCATGCGTTCTATCTCGGCACGGAGCTGGCGAAGGCCGAGATCGCGTGGCGGCTCGGCAAGCGGTTCGTGCAGGACGAGCCGCTGGACTGGGGCTGCGCCGCGCCCCGCCCGCCGCGCGAGCGCACGCGGCTCGCCGAAGCGGGGCACACGCTGCGGCGGAAGCGGACGGAGCCGCGCGATGATTCGTGAGACGATCGTCACCACGGTCTCGGGCGCAGGCGTGGTGCACATCGCGCCGTTCGGGCTGACCGAGGCGCCGGGCGGCTGGGTGATCGCGCCGTTCGTGCCGTCCACGACGCTGGAAAACCTGCGCGCCGTGCCGGCGCTGGTCGCGAACTACACCGAGGATGTGCGCATCTTCGCCGGCTGCCTCACCGGCCGGCGCGAGTGGCCATGCGTGGCCTCGGCGCGCGTCGCCCCGCCCCGCCTCGCCGCCGCGCTCGCGCATGCGGAGATGGCGGTGGTCGCGGTGGATGAGAGCGCGGAGCGCCCGCGCTTTCACCTGCGCGTCGTGCACCGCGCCACGTGGGCGCCCTTCGCCGGCTTCAACCGCGCCCAGGCGGCGGTGGTGGAGGCGGCGATCCTGGTCAGCCGCCTCACCATGCTGCCGCGCGAGAAGGTGGAGCGGGAGATCGCCTATCTGCAAATCGCGGTGGACAAGACCGCGGGGGCGGCGGAGCGCGAGGCGTGGGACTGGCTGATGGCGGCGGTCAGCGCGCACTACGCGGCGTGAGGCGGGCGTCCCTCAGGTCCGACCCGGCTCGGCTGCGTCCCTGCGCGCGGGAAATTCGATGCCGGCGTAGCAGTCGCGCAGCGGCAGCTCGATGCCGGTCTCCGGCATGCGCAGCGTATCGTCGTCGGCCAGGGCGAAACCGCGCCAGGTATCGCCGGCGCGCTCGAAGACCGTGGCGGCGATGCTGTCCGGTTCCAGGATCACGTAACGCCGGATCGAGGGCGTGGCCTGATATTCGCGGACCTTCTCGATGCGGTCGGTGCGCGAGGTGCCGGGGCTGACGACCTCGAACACCACGACCGGGTCTTCGACGATCGTGCTGCTGCCGGTCTGTGGCGTGCAGGCGATGAGGCCATCGGGATAGCGGATGCTGCCGGCGGCGAGAATCTTGACGTTGGGCCCGAATGGACGGCACGGGCTTGCGGCCAGACGCGCTTCCAGGCTGCGGCGCAGGTTGAAGGTGATCCGGTCGTGATCGATCGTCCCGCCGGTCATTGCGACGGGTTGAAACCCGTCGAATTCGTACGGCCGTGCCTGCTCCTCCTCCCAGGCAAGGAAGTCTTGCAGCGCGATCGGCCGGCGCAGCGGCAGGTTCATGGCCGGCAGCCTAGCACGGAATGTCCGCTGCCAGCAGCGCCACCGCGGCCGCCGGCGCGCACTGGTCGATTGCCTCCGGCGCCGCCCCGGCGAAGCCCGGCAGCGCCGCGAAATCCTGCCAAGGCCGGCCGAGCCGCGCCGCCAGCAGCCGCGTGACCGCCCGCCCGCAGCCGGCGCCCAGCACCGGCGCCTCGGGCGGCAGGCGGACGCGCGAGAGCACGAGGCGGGCGGCGTCCTCGATGCGGCGAAGCTGCGCCTCGGCGAAGAAGGCGGCGAGGTCGCGCCAGGCGTCCGCCTCCGCCTCCGCCGCGTCGCGCCCGACCATGCGCGCGAGCCGGGCCCGCGCGGCGGTGGCGCTTTTCTCGCGCCCGTCCGCGGTCGGCATCTGGTCCGCGCCCTCCGGCAGCGTGCCGAGCAGGCGGTGGCAGTCGGCGATGGTCGCGAAGTATTCGGCGGCGAGCGGCACCCAGGCGCCGGCGAACGGCACGCGCTCGGCCAGTGCCATCAGCGCGCTGCGTACCAGGCCGGTATAGACGAGCTCGCCGCAGGCCAGCCGCTCGGCGTCGGTGTAGCCCGCCGCCGCCACCGCGCCCGCCGCGAGCGGCACGAGGTCGGTCGTGGTCGAGCCCATGTCCACGAGCAGCCCGGCGCCGGCGGCGCGCGCGGCGAGGCGCGCGGTCGCATGCCAGTTCGCCGAGGCGACGCGCATCGCCGCTTCCTCCGCCGCGGTGGGGTCGATGAAGCCGTCCTCTCCGGCATAGATGCGCACCGGCGCGGGCGCGAGCGTGCGCACCAGGGCGGCGGTGATGTGCGCGACCCCCTCGGCGCGCGTGGCGAACGCGTCGGCCAGCTCGCCGGTCATCGTCGCGGCGTGCCGCGTGGCGGGGCCGAGCCGCGCGGCGAGGGCGGCGATCGCGTCCGGCAATTGCCCGAGCCCGAGCCAGAGCGGGCACGGCACCTGCTCCGCCACCGCGACGTGCCCGTCCACGACGCGCGCCGCCTTCACATGCGCGCCGCCGATATCCCAGCCGATCACCGCCGTCACTTGCCGATCCCCCTCCTGGTGCAACCGCTTGACGCATCCGCCGCATGCCGAAGGATATCGTGCATGGACGTGATCCCGGTCATCGACCTCCTCGACGGCGCGGTCGTGCATGCGCGCGGCGGGCGGCGCCACGAATACCGCCCGATCGAGACGCCGCTCAGCCCGTCCGCGGCGCCGGCGGCGGTGCTCGAAGGACTGCTGCGCCTGCACCCGTTCCGGCATCTTTACGTCGCCGATCTCGACGCGATCGAGGGCCGCGGCGGGCATGCGGGCGTGCTGGAAGCGCTCGCGCGCCAGGGGCCGGAAATCTGGCTGGACAACGGTGCGCGGGACGCGGCGGCGCTGGCCGCGTGGCCGGGCACGCTGCTGCTGGGTTCGGAATCGCAGACCGGAACGGCGCTGCTGGCGGCGCTGCGCGACGAGCCGCGCATCGCGCTGTCGCTCGATTTCCGCGGCGACACGTTCCTCGGCCCGCCGGCGATTCTGGCCGACAGCACGCTGTGGCCGCGCCGGGTGGTGGTGATGACGCTGGCGCGCGTGGGCGGTGGCGCCGGCCCCGACCTCGGGCGCATCGCCGCCGTGCTGGCCCGTGCCGAAGGGCGCGCGGTCTATGCCGCGGGCGGCGTGCGCAATGCCGCGGACCTGCGGGATGTGGCGGCACTCGGTGCAGCCGGCGCGCTGGTCGCGACCGCGCTGCATTCCGGAGCGATCAGCGGGGACGACCTCAAAGCAATCGCCCGGCCCCGCGGCCGGGCGATGCAGGCGGACGAGCGATAAGCCGCTCAGGCGGCGAAGGGGTGCTTCACCGTATCGCGCTGGCGCACCACCTCGGCGGCCTTCGGCTCGCCGCGCACGGCGCGGGCGATCGATTCCTTGGTGGCGCGGTAGTTGAAGTCCTGGATCTTCTTGTCGTCGGACGCTTCCCAGTGGATGAACACGCCGACGCAGATGAACAGATCGTCGGCCTCGTCGGCGGGGATCACGCCCTCGGCGACGCTGTCGGCAACCGCCTTCGCCACCGCATGCTGCGCGGGGCCGAACATCTGCACCGCCTGCTTGGCACCCTTGATGGTGACCTTGTTGAACAGCACGGTGTTCGGCTTGGTGAGCAGGTTCGGCGCCACCACCGCGAGCAGCGACGTGAAACCGTCCTTGTTGTTGGTGAGCGCGTTGCAGAACGCGGTCTCCGCGGCGCTGCCGCGCGGGCCCATGATCAGGTCGATATGGGCAACCTCGTTGCCGTCACCGACCAGCGATTCGCCTACGCACACCTTGTTGATCGTCGGCATGGACGGATTCCTCCTGTTCTCGATTCACGCGTTTCGCCACTCAGGCGGCGGGAGTGCCAAGCGGTCGGAATGCGTCCTGCAACCGCGTGCCGCCTGAGCGAAACTCAAGCATTATCCTGGGCCGATCGCAAGCTGGGCGGCAGGCTCGCGGCGAAGATCGCGGCCACCGTCAGGTCGGCGCTGGTGCCGGGATTGCGCCCCTGCCGCTTGAGCACCGCATCCCATGCGCGCAGTGCGGGCGTCAGCACGGCGGGGGCGTCGCAGCCCGCCATCCGGTCGGCGAACATTCGCGCCACCGCCTGCACCGAAGCGGCCGCGGCGGGGTGGTGGCGGCGCAGGAGATGGCTGTCCGGCCCGGCGGCGAGGAAGCGCAGATAGACCACGCTCGCCGGCCACGGAGGCGGCCAGCACCGGCAGGCGGCCGCATAGGCGTCGCGCGCGGCGAACACGTCGGCGAAGCCGGTCACGTACTGCCGCGCGATGCTGTCGCGTCCGGCAGCCTCCGCCATTGCGCGACCGAGCGGCACGCTCGCCGGCCGGCGCACGTCGTGCTCCGCCGCCTCGCCGAGACCGCCGGGCGCGGCAAGCACGATCGCGCGAAACACCGCGTCGGCGTCGGCGAGGTTTGTCTGGTCGAGAATCGCTTGCACGGTCGTGCCCTGCTCCGCCGCCATGGCGAGCGGTGCCGCGAGCAGCAGGATGCCGAGATTGGTGTTCTGGCCGACCGCCGCGCGGGTCGCCGCCACCGCCTGGAGCACGCGCGTCCCGAGCGGTGCGCCGGTGCGGCAGAGCGGCGCGGCAGCGGCATCGGCGCTGCGTAAAAAATCGTTCACCGTCATGCCGTGGCCCTCGGCGTGCACATGCACGTTGCCGGGCTTCAGCGCCGCGAGCTCGCCGGCACAGGCCGCGCGAAAGGCGGCGGCGATCGCGGCTTCCTTCACGGCGGCGCGTCGGCGCTGCGCTCGTAGCCGAGCACGTCATAGTCCTGGGCATAGAATGCCTGGACGCGCTCGATGACATCGCGCGTCGGCGCCGTGCCGCCTGCGTGCGGCGGCGCGCGTCTCGCATGCCACACCTTGCGGACGGCGAAGTCGATTCCAGTCCGGGCCGCGAGCGTCTCGACCCAGCGATCCGTGTACCCGTCCTCAAGTTTGAACACCTCGCAGTCCGGAACGAGGAACTCGGTTTGCGGCCGGATGTGGTTGTCATGGATGTAGGCGTTGTGCTGATAGCGGGCCAGGATCTCCCTGAGCCACGCGTCGAGCGGTGTCGGATCTTCGCGCCCGGCGAAGCGCATCTTGTATTCAGAAACAATCCGCGACAAGGGATTCCGCACGGTTGCGAATCGGTAGTCGAACTTGCCGAGATTGAAGACGGCATTCAGCGTTTCCGCGTGCATGTGCTGCGGCGAACACCGGCGCACGGTATTCAAGCCGGTGGGGAGAATGTCACCATCCAGATACGCTGTCTGGAATCCGTTCCGTTCAAAAAACAAGGTAACGGAAGTGCCGCCTGTCTTGGGTATGTGGATGTAAAGGATCTTGATTGAGTCGTTGAAGAATACGGGCATGGCTTCCCCGTCCGATGCGGACCGTGTGCGAAGCCTGCCATCAAGGGCAGGTGGCGGGAAAGGCTCGGCCAGCGTGCATTGTGGCGCCAGGGAGAAGGCCAGCCCGTTGCCGGGCCGGCTCCCTCCTTACCGAGGACGCCGGATCACCTTGATTTTGATCGTCACGGTAAGCACGACCCGGGGCAGGAGATTGCGATGCGTCTTCATCGCTTCCTCCGCTGGGATCGGCCATCCTACCGTGGCCGTGTTGGCGCCGGCCAGCGCAGCCTTGCCAACAGCGCCGCGGCGAGACGGAGCGCGACGTTCACGTCCGTCACCTGCTGCAGCCCCTGCCACGCCGGCATGGAGTTGACTTCCAGGACCATCAACGCCCCCGCGCGTTCGCGCAGCAGGTCGACGCCGGCATAGTCGGCGCCGACGCACGCCGCGGCGCGCAGCGCGAGTTCGATCATCCCGCGGTCCGGCACGAGCGGCTCCGGTGCACCGCCCTGGCGGATATTCGTCACCCATGAAGTGCCGCGCCGGCTCATGGCCGCGATCACCTCGCCCGCGACCACGAACAGCCGGTGGTCGCGGAACGCCCCGTCGGCTGGCGGGACGTAGCGTTGCAGGTAGTAGACCGCGCCGACCGCCTCCTCCGCCGGCAGGTCATCGGGCCGAGCGATCAGGCGCAGCCCCTTGCCCTGCGAGCCGAACAGCGGCTTCAGCACGAGCCCCGCGGCGCCGGCCTCGGCGGCGACGACCGCGCGGGCCTGCGCGAGCCCTTCCACCGTCCAGGTCGGCGGCGTGGCGACACCCGCCTGCGCGAGCAGGAAGCTCGTCATCGACTTGTCGACGCAGCGTTCGATCGCGCGCGCGTCGTTCCACACCGGCACGCCGCATTCGCGCAGCGCATGCAGCACGCCGAGGCGGCGCGTCACCGCCTCGAACGTGCCGGCGGCAATCGCACGCACCAGCACGGCATCGGGCAGGGCGCCGTCGAATCCCGGAAGATCGAGCCCGTATCGCGATCCGGTCGCAAACGTCGCGGCCGGTAGGCGCAGCCGCACGACCTCCGCGCCGAGTGTGCGCAGCGCGTGGGTGATCGTGCGTGCGTGCCAGTCGAACGCATCGCTCGCCAGCGCGATGCGCGGCATGGAAAGGGCTTAGTCTAGGTCCTGCGCACGCGCGATCACGCGCGCGACCATGCCGTACGCGATCGCCTCCTCGGCGCCCATCCAGTAGTTGCGGTCGGTGTCGCGCGCGACCTTCTCGTAGTCCTGGCCGGTCTCGCGGGCGATGATGCGGTTCAGGCGCTCGCGCATCTTCACGATCTCGCGGGCCTCGATGTCGATATCGACCGCCGGCCCCTGCACCCCGCCCATCGGCTGGTGCAGCAGGAAGCGCGTGTTGGGCAGGCAGAAGCGCCGCGCCGGGTTGGCGGCGAGGTAGATCAGCGCCCCGGCGCTCGCCACCCAGCCGGTGCCGATCATGCGCACCGGCACGTCGGCATCGACGAAGCGGATCATGTCGTGGATCGTGTCGCCGCTCTCGACATGGCCGCCGGGCGAGTTGACATAGACGTCGATCGGGGCCGCGGAGGCGCCGGCCAGCGCCAGCAGCCGCGCGGTCACGTCGCGCGCGAGCCGGTCGGTGATGGCGCCGAACACCAGCACCTTGCGCTGGCGCAGCAGCCGGCTCTCCAGCTCGTTGATCGGCGCGAGCAGCGTCTTGTTGTCATCGGGCTCGCGCGGCTCCGGGCCGATCGGCTCGGGGACCTCCGGCTCGTGCGGCGTCTCGGGGTCGTCCAGGCGAACTCTCATGCGCGGCGGGCCTCCTCGGGTGCTGGGCAAGTAGGGCGGGCGGCGGCCAATGTCGAGCCGCCCCTAGCCGAACGACGCGTCGAGCAAGGCCGGGTTCAGGCCGCCGGCGCGGAAGCTCTCGCCGGTCTCGACCGCGGTGACGATCGCCTCGGCCGGGCTGAACAGCATCCGGTCGATCGCATAGAAGTCGCCGCGCGCGGCGCGGAAGGTTTCGGCGAACGGACGGCCGTAGTCGCGCGAGCCGGCGGCCGGCAGGGCGGCGGCGAGGTCCTTCGCCTCCGCCGCCGGGCCGCTCACGAATAGCTGCACCCGCCCGCCGAAGATGATCGCGTCGTTGGTGCGGCCCATGGCGGTCACGAAATCCGGGTGCGGCGGCGGCAGGGGGGCCGTGCCCAGGCCGTCCAGCACGCGGTCGAGCGGGAAGCCCAGCTCGTGCAGCTTGTGCAGCGCGACTTCGAGCACCCGCGCGACGACCTGCGCGCCGCCGGCCAGGCTCTGCGTCGGCGCGTAGACGATGGCGAGGTGCGCGGGCGCCACGCCGCAGGCGGCGGCGATCTCCTCGACCAGCGGCGGCGGCGGCGGGCGGGCGCTCTCCAGCACCAGCACGGCCTCCTCCCCGGCATCGGCATAGCCGAGCTCGGCGAACAGCTTCTCCTTGCGGGCGAGCGCGCGGGCGGGGCCGGAGCCGAGGGCGAAGAAGGCGTCGCGGCCCTCGCCGTGGCTCAGGCTCCAGCCGGCATACTGGCTCGCCAGGCAGGCCAGCACCGGCTGTGAGGAGGCGACGGTGACCGACCACGGCCAGCGCGGCAGGGCCGCGTCGCAGGCGAGGTGCACCGTGCCGAGCCCGCCCAGGCAGAGGCGGGCGATGCGTAGCCCCGCCTCGATCCCGCCGCGCGCCGCGGCACCCGCATCCACCAGCGTCTCGCCCAGCGCGCCCGTCGTGATTTTCAGGCGCAGCACGGCCGCGTTCGCGCGCAAGGCGGCGAGCTCGGGCAGGGCGCCGGCGGTCACGCTGATCGGCGCTTGCTCTTCGTTCATCGTCGGGCCTCGGTCAGCGCCAGGATCTGCACCATGCGCCGTTGCAGTTGCTCGCGTGCGTCTAGAACGTCCGGTGCCCGGGCGAGTACCGTGCAGAACGGCGCCCCGCCCGCGACCGGCCCGGGCGGCTGGCGGTCGGCGGCCCAGTCAGGCCAGGAAAAATCCGCCGCCAGCACGAAATCGCGCGGCGCGTAGACCACCGAAGCGGCGGCCGCCCCCGGCGGTGCTTGCGTCGAGGCGGGCGCCGGGGCGGGCGCCGGGGCGGGCAGCCGGCCGCGGCAGGCTTCCAGGTGCCAGGCGAACAGCGCCGGCGTATCGGCGAACAGGTCGAGCGTGGCACCCGGCCGGGGGTTGATTTCGAGCAGGTCGAACCCGTCCTCGCGCAGCAGGAAATCGGCGCTGTTGAGCCCGACCAGCCCGGCGGCGTGGCTGAGGCGCTCCACCGCCGCCGCCAGCGCCGCGGTGTGCGGCGCGGTCGCTGCGGGAAACGCGGCGCCGCCGTAGCGATAGGGCTCCCCCGGCGCCGGGGCGGCCCATTGCTCGGAGAACCCCAGGATGCGGCTCGCGGCGCCGTCGCCCAGGAACAGGGCGGAGACCGGCCGTCCCGCCGCCTTGCGCTGCAGGTAGCGCGGCGGGCGCACACGGCGCCGCCGGGCGGGGCGGACATGGCTGCCCCCGGCGCCGCCCGCCCGCTTCTCCAGCCACGCCCCCTCCCCCGTTTCCGGGGGCCCTGCCTCCAGCGCCACCGGCGGATGCGGCACCGCGCAGGCACGGCAGAGCTCGGCGAAGGCGAACGGGTCCTTCAGCCGTGCCACCGTCTCCGGCGCGTTGCCGAGCAGGGGGTGATGGCGTGCCAGCGCGCGCAGCAGCGCCGGGCGCCGCTCGAATCCGCTGCCGTAGACGAGCCCGACCGGTGCCCGCCCTGCCGCCAGTCGCGCGAGCGCCGCGCGCAGCGCCGGTCCGTCCGGCCCGCGCCCCAGGCTGCCCGGCACGCGCTCCGCCCGCGCGGCGAGGGCCCGGGTGTCGCAGTCGCCGAACAGGTCGGCGACCAGGGGCGCGTAGCCCGCCCGGCGCGCCGCGGCGGCCAGTGCCCGGCCGGAGACCGCCGCGATCAGCACGCAGGGTTCGTCCGGGCGCGGCTCATCGGACCAGGTCACGGGCGAACGCGAAGGCGTCGCGGAAATCCAGCGCCACCGGCTTGGTGCTTTCGATCATGCGGCGGAACAGCCCGGCCTCGGTCGCATACTTGGTCTGTCCGATCGCCAGCGCCCCGATCCCCACCGCCTTGCCCGGCAGTGCCGCGCCGTCCGCCGACACCTCCAGCCCCTCCACCCCGGTCGGCGGCACCGCGTTCACGTCGGCGACCACCAGCAGCCCCGCCGCCGCCTGCAGCATCGCCGCGTCCAGGATGCGCACGCCCGCGCGCCCCGCACAGAACGCCGCCTCGGCGTGGCCGAGCACGGCGCCGACGCGCTCCGGCGTGCTGGCATCGGCGGGGTGCACGCCCACGCGGAAGCGCCGCTCGATCTCCTCGGCCGCGCGGGCGACGCGCGCCACGCCGTCATAGCCGGCGAGCGTGACCTCCGCCCCCTCCAGCGCCGCGATCACGCCGGAGGCGAAGCCCACCACGCCGGTCGCGCCGACGACCACGATGCGCAGCCCCTTCAGCTCCCGCTTGTGGGTGTCGCGCAGCCGCCGTTCCACGCGGGCGACCATCGCCGCGGCGGTGGTGAACGAGCCGGCGGGGTCGGCGAACAGCGAGACGATGAACGGCGGCACCATCGCCTTCTTCGCCGCCTCCAGCATGTCGAGGGCGAGCAGCGCGTCCTTGCCGCCGAAGAAGATGCCGGTGCGCACGCCGAGCTTCGGCGGGCGCGAGAAGATCGCGTCCTGCACCAGCCCCGTGATCTCGGCCAGCGCCACGCTGCCGTACGGCACCGCCGCGTCGTAGCCCGCGTCGAGCGCCATGTTCACGTCGAACGGGCTGACATGCTTGAGCGGGCTCAGCATGTGCAGGATCTGTTTCTCCGCCATCACGGCGCCTCCTTTTCCTCAGTCCTCGGCCCGGATCGCGGCGCCGCGGTTGCTGGCGCCGCAGATCAGCACCGTCAGGTCCTCCGCCGCCAGCCGCCCGGCGAGCCAGCGTGCCTGGTCCGGGTCGGCGGCGAAGGCGAAGCCGGTCGGTCCCCAGGAACTCTGCCCCAGCCCGGTGGCGCCGAGCGCGCCCAGCCGCGCCACCGCCGCACCGACCCGCGGGCTGGAGAACGCGCCGCCCTGGGCAGCGGCGAAATGCGCGCCGAGCAGGGCCTGCACCGCCGTCAGCGCCGCGCCGAATGCGCCGAGATCGGCTTCCGCCGCCGCCGGCAGCACGCCCATCAGCACCAGCCGGCAGATCGCCGCCGCCGTCGCCTCCGGCATCGGCGGCAAGGCGGCGAAGGCATCGCGCTCGGCACCACCGGAGAGCCCGGCATGGGCCGGGTCCAGCAACAGCAGCACGCGCCACGCCGCGGGCAGCGGCAGGCGTGCCAGCACCGGTGGCACTGCATCCGTCGCCCCGCGCCCGCCATCGGCCACCAGCCCGCCCGTGGCAAACAGGCCGATGCCCACGCCCGAACGCGCGCCGCGCCCGAGCAGCGCCGCATCGGCGCGGAGATTCTCGGGCAGCCCGTGCAGGTGCCGCAGCGCCGCCGTCACCGCGAGCGCGAGCTGCGTCCCCGAGCCCAGCCCCGCATGCGGCGGCATGGCCGTTTCGATCAGGAGTTCGTGTGCATCCGGCAGCCCAAGGCGCGCGGTCAGGGTCGCAAGATAGCGGGCGGCCCGCGCCGCCTCCGGCCCGGCCACCTGCGTGACCCCCGACCGGCGCAGGCGCAGGCGTGTGCACGGCTGTTCCAGCGCCAGCCCGAGACTGCCGAAGCGGCGCCCGAGCCCGAAATTGAGGTCGAAAAACCCCAGGTGCAGGCGCGCACTGCAGGAAACTTCGACGGCATCCGTCATTCTGGCCGGGACATCCTTCCGTTCGGACAAGGGCGGCATGGGCAAGGGCCGCCGCCGCCCGGCCGCATTGTGCACGGGCGCCGCCATGCGCATATTCCGCGAGCGTCCGCCGGGTGGGAAGCGGGGCGCAGGGAGGCGGGAATGAGCGACTCCGCAGCGGAACGCGCCTATTCGGAATCCGAGATCGCGCAGCGCCTCCAGCATCTGCCGCACTGGACGTTCGAGCGTGGCTGGCTGCGCCGCAAATATCGCACCCATTCCTGGAAGGGTACGCTGATGGTGATCAACGCGGTCGGCCATCTTGCCGAAGCCGCCTGGCATCATCCCGACATCACCGCCTCCTACGCCTGGGTGGAGGTGCGGCTGATGACCCATACCGCGAAGGGAATCACCGACAAGGATTTCGAGCTCGCGGCGAAGATCGAGGAAGTGGTGCAGTGGCGCCCCGCTGCCGGCGGCGCGCTGGAAGGCACGCCCGAACAGGACGCGCGCTTCGCCTACGTCAAATACGATCGCTGACGCATCGGCGTTGATATGTCGGCAACGGCGCAGGCACCGGCCACGATCGGGGCACGGGCGGCAAGCCTCGACGAGGCGGTGGCCGCGGCGGCCGCCCTGCTCGGGCGGGCGCGGGCGCCGGTGATCGCGGGCCTCGGCACCGACATCGCCGGCGCGCAGGCGGCGGCGGCGCTGGCGGCGCGGATCGACGCCGTGCTCGACCATGCCGAGGCGCCGGCGTTGCTGCGCGACCTCGATGCGATGCGCCAGGGTGGGCTCGTCCTGACCACGCCGGCCCAGGCACGGGCGCGCGCCGACCTCGTCGTGCTGGTGGGCCCCGGGCTTGGGGAGGCGTGGCCGGAGCTGCCGGCGCGGCTCGGGCTCGACCAGCCGCCCACGCTCTTTCCCGACCGGCAGCGGACGGTGCTGCCCCTCGACGTGTCCGCCGCGCCGGCCGTGCGGCTCGGCCTGCTGCGCGCGCTGCTGGCCGGGCGCGCGGTTGCCGCCGCCCCCGCCGAGCGCGCCGCCCTGGCCCCGGCGGTGGCGGCCTTCAGCGCGGCGCAGTATGCGGTCGTGGTGTGGTCGGCAGCGCGGCTGGAGGCGCTGGCGGTGGACATGCTCGCCGGGCTGATCGCCGACCGGAA
>Ga0097681_1002217_pt1 | contig 19046 bp, 19 predicted proteins | sample ThiBiot_750_plan_FD_72845 | JGI IMG/M metagenome (GOLD analysis project Ga0097681, IMG submission 72845) | Wastewater bioreactor microbial communities from Cape Town, South Africa - Thiocy_cont_750_plan - 1398105538144 (version 2) (version 2) ... | reverse complement strand
GTCGGCCAGTGCGTGCTGACCAGCCCCGGTTCGGCCTGCTATGCCGGGCTCGCCGGTGAGGAGGCGCTGAAGCTCGGCGACGGGCTGCGCTATTTCGGCGACGGCTGGCAGATCGCCAAGCGGATCGACGGGCGGCGCTACTGGCGCGTGCCGGTGATGGACGGCGAGTTCTTCTGCGAAGGCAGCACGGGCCTCACCAAGCAGGCGGTCGGCGGCGGCAACCTGCTGCTGCTCGCGCGCTCCGCCGGCGCGGCGCTGCGGGCGGCGGAGGCGGTGGCGGCCGCGGTGGCGGCGACGCCCGACGCGATCGCCCCCTTCCCCGGCGGCATCGTCCGCTCCGGCTCCAAGGTCGGGTCGAAATACAAGGGGCTGCCCGCCTCCACCAACGACGCCTACTGCCCGACGCTGCGCGGCAGCGTGGCCTCCGCCCTCGACGCCGACACGGCCGCGGTGCTGGAGGTGGTGATCGACGGGCTGAGCGCCGCGGCGGTGGCGGCGGCGATGCGCGCGGGGCTGGCGGCGGCGGTGGCGCTGGGGCCGGAGCAGGGCGCGCACCGGATCGGCGCCGGCAATTACGGCGGCAAGCTCGGCCGCCACCATTTCCACCTGAAAGACCTGCTGTGAGCGGCGTGCGCCTCCTCCGCCGCGCCGAACCGCCGCAGCGGGTCGATCTGTCGGCGCTGCGGCCGGAGGCGCTGGCGGGGCTGGCGGAGGGCGCGATCGCGCGCCTGCCGCTGGGCACCGCCCGCGCGCCGCTGGCCGTGGGCGACCTGTTCCGCGTGCAGGCCGGCGATGAAGCGGACCTGGTGATCGAGGGCGGATCGCCCCGCTTCGACCAGCTCGGCGCGGGGATGACGACGGGGATCCTGCTGATCGAGGGCGACGCCGGCTGCTGCCTCGGGCGCGGGATGCGCGGCGGGCGCATCACCCTGCGCGGCGGCGCGGGCGCGTTCGCGGCCTCCGGCCTCACTGGCGGGGTGATCGAGGTCACCGGCGATGCCGGCGATTTCCTGGGTGGCGCGGCGGTGGGCGAGCGGACCGGCATGGCGGGCGGCGTGGTGGTGGTGCGCGGCGGCAGCGGGGCGCGGGCGGCCGACCGGATGCGGCGCGGCCTGATGGTGATCGAGGGCGCGGCCGGCCCGCAGCTCGCGAGCCACATGATCGCCGGCACCGTGGTCTGCGCCCGCCCCGGCCCGCATCCCGGCACCCTGATGCGGCGCGGCACGTTGCTGCTGGGCGAGGCCGCGCTGCTGCCTACCTTCGTGCCCGCCGGCCTCGCCGCCGACAGCGCCTTCCTCCGCCTGCTGGCGCGCGCGCTGCGCCCGCTCAGCGCCGCCGCTGCGCGGCTCGCCGACAGTGCGGCGGCGCGTTTCGTGGGCGATATGGCAACCCTCGGGAAAGGGGAGATTTTGCTTGCCGGAAGCATACCGGCCGGGTAGGATATTTGCCCGAAGCGCCATAATTCACGGCCGTTGTGATCCTGCCACACTCTCGCGTGCTGGCGGTGTGTGACGTTCCCCGGAGGGCGCATGAATCTCGTCGATCTGATTGTCTTCGTCTGTTCGATCGCCAACCCGAGCGCGTGCCGGGAACAGCACCTGCTGTTCGAGTCCTCCGGCACGCTCAATTCCTGCATGATGCAGGCGCAGCCCTATCTCGCGCAGTGGATCGGCGAGCATCCGGACCTCAAGATCGTGCGCTTCCAGTGCGCGTGGCCGGAGAGCGAGGGCAAGGGGATCTGACCGTGCCGCGTTGACAAGGGCGCCGGGCGCGAAAACACTCCGCCCCGCCGGAGTGCCTCCCTTGTGGGCCGGCGCGTGACCGGTCTGGACAGGGAGAGGACGACTCATGGTGCGATCCGTGATCGTGGGGTTGGTGTTTGCTGTCGGCCTGAGCGCACCTGCGTGGGCGCAGGATGCTGCGGCCGGCGAGAAGGACGCCATGATCTGCCGCGCTTGCCACCAGATCGGGCCGGGAGCGAAGAACGGTGTCGGGCCGGTGCTGAACGGCGTGGTCGGCCGCAAGGCCGGGACCTATCCCGGCTACACCTATTCCGAGGCGAACAAGAACTCCGGCCTCACCTGGACCGAGGCGGAGCTGGAAAAGTATCTCGCCAATCCGCAGGGGGTGGTCCCGCATACGAAGATGATCTTCCCCGGCATCAAGGATCCGCAGAAGGTCAAGGACGTCGTGGCCTTCCTGGCGCAGTACGACGCCGAGGGGAACAAGAAGAAGTAGCCGGCCGCCGGGCCAGGGCCCAGGCCAGGGCATGGATGCGCGCCTGCTGATGCAGGCGGGCGCGCCAATGCTGCGGAATTGCGGCGAGGCCGTAGGCGGCGCCGGCGATCTGGCCGGCGACCGCGGCGATGGTGTCGGCATCGCCGCCGAGATTGGCTGCCGCCAGCACCGCCTCGGCGAACGAGGCGGTGTGATGGACGCACCAGAACGCCGCCTCGAGCGTGGCCACCGCCTCGCCCGCGGCGCCGACGGCATCGGCCGGCAGGTCGCGCCAGGCGCCGCCCGCCAGATGCTGCACTGATTGCGTCCAGGCGGGGTCGGCCGGCGTCGCAAGGGCTGCCGGTCCGCTGCCGGCGATGGCGGCGCAGAGCACGCGGCAGAGCAGCGCGCAGGCGTCGAGCGCCTCCACGGCTCCGTGCGTGGTGGCGCATTGCCGCCGCGCCAGCGCCTCGGCGGCTTGCGGCGCCTGCCACCAGCGCACGGCGACCGGCGCCAGGCGCATCAGCCCGCCATTGCTGGGCGGGTCCTCGGCCCGGCCGGCGCGTGGATCGCCGGAGCGGGCGAAGCGGCCGAGCGCCCCGTAGGTGGTGCGGCCGATCCCGAAGCCGGGGCCGGCGGAGGAGTTCTCGCCAGCCGTCTGCCAGCGGCGGAACCGGTGCATCAGGTCGTGCTCGTCGAGGTCCGCGTGGGCCAGCAGGCTCTCGGCGAGGCAGAGCGCGAGCGCGGTGTCGTCGGTCCATTGTCCCGGCGCGACGCCGAGCGGGCCGCCGCCGGAAAGCTCGGTGAGCGGGGTGAAACTGCCGCGCGGCAGCCCCTCGACCGCGGCGCCCAGCGCATCGCCCACGGCGAGCCCGACCAGGGCGCCGGCGGCCCGGTCGTGCTCGGAATCCGCCCTACGCAGGCCCGACCTCCTCGCCGCCGACGAAGGCCAGGAGCGCCGCCTCGGCCAGCGGCTTTTCCCAGACATGCGCGACGTCGACCTCCGCCGCCCGCTCGCGCAGGTCGGCGCTGGACGAGCCGGTGATGAGGGCGGCAGGGATGCGGAGTTCCTGCCGCCGCAACTGGTCGAGCAGTTCGAGGCCGGTGCAGTGCGGCATGTGCTGGTCGACCAGCAGGCAGTCCACCTCCCCCCGGCTGCTGTCGGCCAGGAACGCCGCGCCTGAAGCGTAGGCGAGGACGCGAAAGCCGGCGACCTCGAGCAGGAAGCGCAGCGAATCACGCACCCCGGCGTCGTCGTCCACAATGCCGACGACGCGTGCTCGCCGTGCCGTCGCGCCAGCCTGCGCCACGTTCCCGGACCTCCTCTGTTCAGGCGCACGCCGCGGGCGGGGCCGCGCCTCTTTTACGGCGCGGCGCGCGGCAGACAAGGAAGGTTGAGTGCGCGGCGGCAGGCACGGGCCCCCGGCGGTGCCGGCCGCGCGTTGTTGTCGTCCGTCAACGTCATTGCGCCTGCCCCGATGTGGCGGCGGTGCGTTGACAGCAAAGTCATCCGATAAACATACTAATTCGCGCGCCTCCCTTCGTTCAACGCCGGCCGCAGCATTGCCTGCCGGCGCCGGTGCGGACACGGGGGCATGCCGACGTCCAAGAACGCAAACGCCAACAACGCAGAATGATCGGGAGGATACGGCGATGCGACAAGCATTTGCGGCGGCCGCGCTGGCCGCGGCCCTGAGCGCGTTCGGCGCGTCCGGCGGCCACGCCGAGGACGTGATCAAGATCGGCGTCGTGGCGGCGGAATCCGGCTCCTTCGTCTCCGCCGGCAACACCATTCCGGCCGCCGAGCGGCTGGCCACGAAAGAGATCAATGACGCCGGCGGCGTGAAGATCGGCGGCAAGACCTACAAGATCCAGCTCGAGGTGCGCGACGATCGCACCAGCATCGACACCGCCATCGCCGCCGCCCGCGAGCTGGTCAACGATGTCGGCGTGCAGGCGATCTTCGGCACCGAATCGCATGACTTCTCGATCGCGATGACCAAGATCACCGGGCCGGCGAAGGTGCTGCAGTTCACCGGCAACAGCACGCTCGGCCAGTTCCTGACCAAGGAAGCGGTGGCACGCGGCGGAGCCAACCACTATGTCTTCCAGACCGAGCCACAGGAATTCCAGCGCAGCGGCAGCACCGCCAAGGGCGTGCTGGCGCTGCTCACGCCGCTGATGGCGCAGCCGCCGAAGCATTCGGTGGTGTTCGTCGCCAACGACGTCGCCGGGCGCTACCTCTCCTCGCACTATGTCCGTGCGCTGGAAGCGAACGGGCAGAAGGTCGATCTCGTCTACTATCCGCCGGACACGCAGGACTTCACCGCCCTGCTCACCCGCATCAAGGGCATGAAGCCCGACATCGTGCATTTCTGGTACAACGGCGACGAGACGCTGGTGGCGCATCCGCAGGCCGTGCAGCTCGATGTCGCGCCGGCCTATTTCCTGTTCGGCGTCGACCCCGGCGTGTGGCGCGAGCGCAAGCTCACCTCCGGCGCGCCGCTGACGCTGAGCTGCGTGCCGATGTGCTGGGGCGCGCCGCCGACCAAGGCGGCGGCGGCGTATTTCGACCGCTATTTCGGCATGGGCGCGACGAAGGGCGTGCAGTCGTCGGTCTCGCTGCTCTACTACGACTACCTGCACTGGTACGTGAAGGCGCTGGAGGCGGTCGGCCGGCTCGATGATCCCGATGCCGTGGTCGACTGGCTGCTGAAGTCGAAATACCAGGGCGTGGTCTCGGCGGCGCCGCTCGTCTTCAACGACCGCCATCAGGTGACGTTCGCGACCGAGGTCTGCCTCGTGAAGCCGAACACGTCCGGCCAGTTCAAGTGCGCGGTCGAGGAACCGCCGGCGGCGCCGCCGCCGGGCGATCCCGGCAACTGAGGCGGAGGTCGGCCATGGATGCGGCGGCGATGGCGATCCTGCTGCAGCAGCTGGTGAACAGCCTCGCCATCTCCGCCATCATCATCATGATCGGCATCGGCATCACGCTGGTCTTCGGCCTCACCGGCATCATCAACTTTGCCCAGGGCGAGCTGCTGATGCTGGGCGGGGTCGCGACGTGGCTGCTGGTCGGGCGTGCCGGAGTGAATTTCTTCGCTGCCCTCGTGGCCGCGGCCGTGATCGTGGGTGCGGTCGGGTTTCTGCTCGAGCGCAGCATTTTCCGCTTCACCCTGCGCCGGCCGATGAACGGGTTCATCATCTCGCTCGGGCTCAGCGTGTTCCTGCAGCACTTCGTCATCCGGTTCTGGAACTCGTACCAGAAAAGCATCCCCGATCCGGTGGGCGGCGTGTGGCAGGTGGGCAGCATCCGCATCGCGGCGGTGCGGGTGATGGTGGTGGCGGTGACCGCGGCGGCGGTGGGCTTCACCTTCTTCGCGATCTCGCGCAGCCGCCACGGCCTCGCGTTGCGCGCGGCGGTCGCCGACCAGGACACCGCGCGGCTGATGGGCATTCCGGTCGCGCGCTACGTGACCGCGGTGTTCGTCTATGGCAGCGCGCTCGCGGGGCTCGGCGGGGCGCTGATGATCGCGCTGTTTCCGATCACGCCGTTCGTCGGCCAGGACGTGGTGGTGGGCGGCTTCGCGGTGGCGCTGATCGGCGGGCTCGGCAACGTTGCCGGGGCGGTGGTGGCCGGGCTGATCCTGGGTTTCGCCGACGGGCTCAGCGCCGGCTACGGGCTGCCGGAATGGACCGAGGCCTATTCCTTCGCGCTCATGATCCTGATCCTGCTGGTGCGGCCGCAGGGACTGCTCGGCGGCACCGAGGGGCCGGCCATTGTCTAGGCGCATGTCTGGGCGCATGTCCGGGCGCGTGTCTGGACGCGTCGCCTCGGCGGCATTCCTGCTGCTGCTCGTCGCCCTGCCCTGGATCAGCCCGAGCTACCGGTTCCTCTCGATCGCGATCTCGACCGGCACCGTGGCGATCACGCTCTACGGGCTCGCGGTGCTGTTCGGCCAGGCCGGCCTGATGTCGGTGGGGCATGCCGCGCTGATGGGGGTGGGCGCCTATTCCGCGGCGATCCTGGCGCTGCGGCTGGGGATCGGATTCTGGGGCGCCCTGCCCTGCGCGATGCTGACCGCGGCGCTGGCCGCCGGGCTGATCGGGCTGCCGTCGCTGCGGGTGAGCGGGCATCATTTTGTAATCATTACGTACGCCTTCTGCACGCTGCTCACGATCGTGCTGACCAATGGCGGCGATGCGACCGGCGGCGCCTCGGGGCTCGACCTCGACCCGGTCGGGCGGCTGTTCGGCGTGAATTTCGACAGCGTGCGTAACTACTACCTTCTGGTGCTGGCGGCCCTGCTCGCCGCCATGCTGGCGACCGACCTGATCGCGCGCTCCGGCTACGGGCGGACGCTGCGCGCCATCCGCGAGAACGAGGCGCTGGCGCGCGCGGTCGGGATCAACACGGCCTTGCACAAGCTGGGAGCCTTCATGCTCAGCGGCGCCTTCGCCGGCCTCGCCGGGGTGCTGCAGGCCTACTACCTGCGGCACATCTCGCCCGGGCTCTATGGCGGGCTGCCGAGCCTCTACATCGCGATGTCGGTGATGCTGGGCGGCGCGCGCGTGCTCTACGGGCCGCTGGCCGGCGCGGTGATCGTCAACTTCCTGCCCGAGGTGCTGAGCATCGACCCGGTGGATAGCCGCATGGCCTATGGCGCCGGGCTGGTGCTGGTGATCCTGCTGCTGCCGGGCGGCGTGATCGCGAGTCTCGCCGATCTTGGCGCCTGGGCCGCCGCGCTGGCCCGGCGCACGGCCGGGCGGTGGACGCAGCTTGCCCAGGGGCGCTGAGCCGGTGGCGGCGCTCGAGATCAGCGGCCTGCGCAAGCGCTTCGGCGGCGTGGAGGCGCTGGCCGGGGTGGATCTTTCGGTCACGCGCGATGCGATTCTCGGCATCGTCGGGCCGAACGGGTCGGGGAAGACCACGTTGTTCAATGTCATCACCGGCGTCTTCCGCCCGGCTGCCGGGCGGATCGTCTGGGAGGGCCACGACATCGCCGGCCATCCCACGCATGCGATCGCGCGACGCGGCCTGGTGCGGACGTTCCAGCAGGCGATGTCGTTTCCTGCGCTGACGGTGGCGGAGAATGTCGGCATCGCCTGGGCGCGGCGGCGCATGGCGGCGCCCTGGGCGGGGCCGGACGCGATCCTCGATTTCATGGGCCTTTCGGAACAGAGCGCCGAGCCGGCCGGCCGGCTCCCGTTCGGGCTGCTGCGCCGCCTGGGCTTGGCGGTCGCGCTGGCGACGGCCCCGCGCCTCCTGCTGCTCGATGAGCCGGGCGCCGGGCTGAACGAGGCGGAGACCGCGGAGCTGGGAGAGTTGATCCTGCAGCTGCCCGGGCGGGACATCGGGGTCTGCCTGATCGACCACGACATGGCGCTGATGGCGCGGCTGTGCCAGCGCCTCGTCGTGCTCGATTTCGGCACCAAGATCGCGGAGGGCCCGACGCGCGCCGTGCTGGAGGACCCGACCGTGATTGACGTCTATCTGGGCCACCGGCCGTGACGCTGCTGGAGGTCGCGGGGGTTACGACCAGCTACGGCCCGATCGTGGTCAACCGGGAGGTGTCGCTCACGCTCGCCGCCGGCGAGGTGGTCACGCTGCTCGGCCCCAACGGCGCCGGCAAGACCACGCTGCTGCGGGCGATCGCCGGGCTGGTGCGGCTGCGGGCCGGCCGGATCCGCTTCGACGGCACGGAGATCGGCAACCGTCCGGCGGAGGCGCTGGCGCGGCTGGGCGTGGTGATGGTGCCGGAGGGGCGGCGGATCTTCCCCCGCCTGACGGTGCAGGAGAATTTGCGTCTCGGGGCCTATGTGCGCGACGACCCGGCGGGGGTGCGGACCGACATCGCCCTGATGGAACAGCTCTTCCCGGTGCTGGCGCAGAAGCGGAACGCGGCGGGCGGGCTGCTCAGCGGCGGGCAGCAGCAGATGCTGGCAATCGCGCGCGGGCTGATGGCGCGGCCGCGCCTGCTGCTGCTGGATGAGCCCTCGCTCGGCCTGTCGCCGCGCCTCGTCGAGGAGCTGCGCGGGGTGATCCTGATGGTGCGGGAGCGGTTCGGCGCGGCGGTGCTGCTGGTGGAGCAGAACGCCGGCCTGGCCCTGGGCGTGGCGGAACGGGGATACGTCATGCAGTCGGGCCGCATCACCGCTTCCGACAGCAGTGCGGCGCTGCACGAGCATGGGTTCCGGCTTTACCTCACCGAGCCGCGTTGACAGCTGTCAACGAAGGGCCGTTGACGGACTCGCAGCCCGGCGGTGATGCTATATCCACGCTCAACCGCGTAGTGAGCAGGATTCACCGTAGATGCCGCGTGACCGTGCCGCCACGCCGTCCCCCTCGGCGGCTCGCCCGGGGCTGGAGGAACTGATTGCCGCCGACGCGTGGCTGCTGAGCTCCCAACTGACGGCGCTGCGCCAGCGCCTGTTTCCGCCGGCATCGCAGAAGACGCTGCGCGGCTTTTCCAGCGGCGAGGCGGCTTCGCTGCTCGGCATCAGCGACGCCTATCTGCGCCAGCTCTCGCTCGCGGGCGAAGCGGCCGAGCCCGCCCGTACCGCCGCCGGCCGCCGGCGCTATACGCTCGCGGAGATCAACGCGCTCCGCCAGCGCCTCGCGCAGCGCGGCCGGCACTACCTGCCGTGGCGGCGCGAGGGCGAGCACCTGCAGCGCATTGCCGTCACCAACTTCAAGGGCGGCTCGGGCAAGACCACGACGGCGGCGCATCTCGTGCAGCATCTGGCGCTCCGCGGCCATCGCGTGCTGGCGATCGACCTCGACCCGCAGGCGAGCCTGTCCGCGCTGTTCGGTTACCAGCCGGAGACCGATGTCGGCGAGAACGAGACCTTCTACGGCGCGCTGCGCCAGGACGCAGCGGCGCGGCCACTCGGCGAGATCATCCGCCCGACCTATTTCGACGGCCTCGACCTCGTGCCCGGCAACCTGGAGCTGCAGGAGTTCGAGCACGAGACACCGCGCCTGCTCGCCACCGGGCGGGCGGGCGCGGAGGGGCTGTTCTTCACCCGGGTTGCCGAGGCGCTGGCAACGGTCGCCGGCCGCTACGACGTGGCGGTCATCGACTGCCCGCCGCAGCTCGGCTTCCTGACCCTGGCCGCGCTCTGCGCCGCGAGCGGCGTGCTGGTCACGATCCATCCGCAGATGCTCGACGTCGCCTCGATGTCGCAGTTCCTGCTGATGACCGGCGATCTTCTGGGCGTGGTCAAGCGCGCGGGCGGCCGCTTGCAGCTGGATTTCCTGCGCTACCTGGTCACCCGGTACGAGCCGCAGGACGGGCCGCAGGCGCAGGTCGTGGGCTTCCTGCGCACGCTGTTCGGCGAGCGGGTGCTGACCAACGCCATGCTGAAGAGCACCGCGGTCGCCGATGCCGGCCTGACCAAGCAGACGCTGTACGAAATTCCGCGCCAGGGGGTGCAGCGCGCGACCTATGCGCGGGCGCTGGAGGCGCTGGGGGCGGTGAACGGCGAGATCGAGCACCTGATTCACGCGGCCTGGGGGAGGCACGAATGAAACGTCGCGACGTGGTGCGGGCGCTGCTCGTGCCGCAGGAGGGGCCGCAGGAGGGGTCGGGAGACGGGCCGGAAGAGGGTGGGCGCGCGCCGGCGCCGGCCGCCCCCCGCCGGGTGGCCGCGCATGCGGTGCGTGCCATGGGGCTGCAGCTCGACCATCTGGCCGAGGCGGCGCGGGAGGCGGCCCGCCTCGGCGAGCAGCTCGCCGGCGGCGAGGCGGTGGTGGCTCTCGATCCGGTCCTGGTGGACCCGTCCTTCGCGACCGACCGGCTGGCCCGCACCGGCGACCGCGACTACCGGCGGCTCGTCGAGAGCCTGCGCGAGCGCGGTCAGCTGGTCCCGATCCTGGTCCGCCCGCACCCCGGGCGGCCAGGGCGCTACCAGGTCGCCTACGGCCATCGCCGGCTGGAGGCGGCCGCGGAGCTCGGCCTGCCCGTGAAGGCGGTGGTGCGCGTGCTCTCCGATGCCGAGCTGGTGGTCGCGCAGGGGCGCGAGAACGCCGAGCGGCGCAACCTCTCCTTCATCGAGCGTGCCCTGTTCGCGGCACGCCTCGCCGCCGCCGGGTTCGACCGGGCGACCCTGAACGCCGCGCTCGGCGTGCACACGGCGGAGATGACGCGCCTGCTGACGGTCGCGGCAGGGGTGCCGGCGGAGGTGGCGCAGGCGATCGGCCCCGCCCCCAAGGCCGGGCGGCCGCGCTGGATGGCGTTTGTCAGCGCGCTCGCCGAGCCGGACGGGGCGGCGCGGATGTGGGACCTGATGGCTGAGCCGGCGTGGCAGCGGCTAGCGACCGACCGGCGGTTCGAAACCGCGCTCGCGGCCCTGGAAACCGCCGGGGAAAGCCCGCTGGAGGCTGGGGCGGCGCCAATCCGTGTTGAGCGGCGCGGCCCGATCCTGCACCTGACGATCGACGAGCGCCGTGCCCCGGGGCTCGGTCGCCTGGTGCTGGAACGGCTAGGCGACCTCGTCGTCGATGTTCCCGGCTGAGCCGGACCACAGCACCGCGGCGGGAAGGCCGGTGCCGCTCGCCCGGATGTAGCCGCGCATCACGCTCTGCGAGGCGTGGCGGGAATGCGCCATGATGTCCCGCTCATGCACGCGTGCCTCGGCGAGCGTGGTGATGCAGCCGGCGCGCAGGCTGTGCGGCGAGAGCGTGGCCAGGACGTTGGCCGACAGGCCGGCCGCCGCCGCGCGGGCGCGCAGGATGAGCCGCACCGATTCCGGCGTCAGCGGTGCGGCCCCGAGCGTGGTCCCGCGGCCGATCCGGCGGAAGACGCTGCCGCTCGCGATGCCGGCGGCGGTGAGCCAGCGGCGCAGGGCGCGCACCGGGCAATCGCCGCCTGCCCGGTTGGCAGCGACATGCACATGGGCGCCGATGCCCGCCTGATCCTCCTTCGAGCGTGGCAGCCGGACGCTGACGCCATCCGCCCCAAAGGCCAGGTCGTCGCAGCGGATGCCGACGAGTTCGCTGCGGCGGAAGGCGCCGGCGAACCCGACCAGCAGGAGGGCACGGTCGCGCAGCCCGCGCAGGTCTTCGCCGCAGGCCGCCGCGATGCGCAGGATCTGGTCGGTGCGCAGCGGGGCGGCCCGGCGGCGAGGGGCGCGGCCATGGGTGCGCACGATGCCGGCGACGGTCTCGCGCAGACCCGCATCGGTCACGTCGAAGCCGAGGCCGAGCAGACGATGGGCGCGGATGATCGCAGCCAGTCGGCACGAGAGCGTGCTTACCGAGCGCCGTCCGGCGAGTTCGGCGAGATGGTTGGCGACCAGCGGTGGCGGCGCCGGCAATGGCGGCAGATCGCGCGTGCGGCACCAGGCCTCCCAGGCGCGCAGATGGCTGCGATAGGCGCGGCGGGTCGCCGGCGCGAGCGCCGCGCGGGCGTACGATGCCGCGGCTTCGGAGAGTGGGAGCCGGTCCGGCGCGGCCGGGAGCCGATCCGGTGCCCGAAGGGCAAGCGCCTCCGCCGTTCTCAGCCGCTCGGGAAATGCCATTGCGCGTGCCCGGATGTCGCGGTCCGCATGATGTCACGCGAATCGATGCGGCGGTAGCTTGCGTTAAGCGCCCTTAACGCAAGTGTCGCGCCAGTCCTGCAAAGGATCGGAAAGAGTTTCCTCTTTTAGGATGCTTCTTCCGGAACTTGAGGCTTCCTTCCAAAGCCTTCCCGAAGGATCACGGCGCGCCTCCTGCCCCCGCGCGCCCTCGCGCTTGCGCGGGCGGCAAAATGTCTGATAGGCAGACCGGCAAGGGGAGGACCAACGTCGCATGGCGTCGCAGCGCGTCGCGCAGGAGCATATTCGCCCCGTCAGCCGTGCCACCCTCCCGCAGGGCATCGTCGATGCCATTGCCGAGTTGATCATGAAGGGCATCTGGAAGCCCGGCGACATGATCCCCTCGGAGAAGGAGCTTGCCGCCCGCTTCAATGTCGGCCGTTCCACCATCCGCGAGGCGGTGAAGGGCCTCGCCGTGCTCGGCGTGCTGGAAGCACGCGCCGGCGAGGGATCGTATATCCGAGAACCCAACTCCGAACTGCTCTCCGGCGCCTTCCGCTGGGGATTGCTGCTGAGCGAGCGCAATCTCGACGATCTTCTCGACGTGCGGGTGCTGGTGGAGGTCGAGGGCGCGGGCCGGGCCGCGCGCAACGGCACGGCGACGGCAGCCGCGGCCCTGCGCGAGACGCTCGAGCGCACGCGCCCGCTGCCGCACGACGACCCGGGTCTGCTCGCGCTCGACAACCGGTTTCACACCGAGATCGCCGAGATGGCGGGCAACCGCATCTTCGCCAGCATCGCCTCGACCATCCAGGTGATCGTGCGGCTCTGGCATCCGCCGGCCTACTATGTGCCGGAGACCAAGGACGTCACCTACGCCGAGCACCTTGCCATCGCGCGCGCGATCACCGACCGCGACGAAGCGGCGGCGCGCGCGGCGATGCGCGAACATCTGCTGAAGGCGGCGGCACGGCTGGAACGTGTCATGGCGGCACGGCAGCCGGCATGAGTGGCCCCCCACGACGGCCCGCCGGAAGAACGAACCAACGACAAGGGAGGAGAAGCAACGATGCCTCGTGCTAGAATTCGCGCCGCCGGCCGATGGGTCGCCGGCATCGCCGTGCTCGGCGCGGCGAGCCTCGCGCCGATCGCGCCGGGCCACGCCAAGACCCGTGCCGAGCCTTTCCCCGCGTGGCCCGAGCCACAGGTCGAGCAGACCATGACGGTCGACCAGGCGAAGACGATCGTGGCGGCGCGCACCAAGCCGCAGACCGAATGGCACGGTCCGACCAGCGGCCCGCGTGCGAGCACCGAGAAGGTGACGATCGCCTGGGTCTCGGGCGACGAGTCCTATTCCACGTATATCGGCTGGGGCAACGGCGTGCGGCAGGCGGCGAAGGCGCTGGGCTGGGCCGTCGCCACGTTCAACGGCCAGGGCACGGTGAGCGGCCAGCTCGCGGCGATGCAGCAGGCACTGGCCTCCAACCCGACCGCGATCATCACCCCCGCCGACGCCAACGCGCTGCAGAAGCCGATCAAGGAGGCCATCGAACATGGCATCCCGGTGATCGGCATTCACGCGACCGCCTTTCCCGGCCCGCATCCCGATCTCGGCCTCTACCAGAACATCGCTTCCAGCCCGGCCGAGATCGGCCAGTCGCAGGCCGCCTACGTGATCGCGATGTCGAACGGCACCGCCCGGCTCATCCACATGGTCGACAACAGCTTCGCGATCGCCCGCTTCAAGGCGCGCGCGGCGACCGAGCCGGTGATCCACTGCAAGGGCTGCAAGTTCCTGGAGATGGTCAACGTGCCGATCGGCGACCTCGCCGCGCGCGTGGCCCCCACCGTCACCGGCCTGCTCGGCCGCTACGGCGACGGCTGGTGGATGACAACCTGCTGCGACGACTACTACCCGTACGTTGCCGCCTCGCTGCACGCGGCCGGCGTGCCGCCCGCCAAGGCGCATCTGGTCGGCGCCGACGCCCCGCCTGCGACCTACGACCTCATCCGCCGCGGCAACTACGAGGTCGCGAGCGTGCCGGAGCCCAGCTCGCTGTTCGGCTACGAGGCGGTGGACGCGGTCGTGCACGCCATGGCGGGCGAGGCGCCGGCGAAGTTCGTGCAGCCCACCTACATCATCACCAAGGAGAACGTGGACGCCGAGGGCGGCAAGAACAAGGAGTTCGTGCCCAGCAACAACTTCTCGTGCCACTACCTGAACATCTGGAAGGGCACGAACAATCCCTGCTGAGCCGGTCCTCGCGATCGCCGGGCTGAGCAAGCGCTTCGCCGGCACGCTCGCGCTCGACCACGTGGATCTCGCCGTCGGTCCCGGCGAGATCCACGCGCTGGTCGGCGAGAACGGCGCGGGGAAATCGACGCTGATCAAGATCCTCGCCGGCGTGCATCAGGCCGACGCCGGCGAGGTGCGGCTGCTGGGCGAGCGGGTTGATCCCTACGGCGCGTCGCTGCCGCTGTCGTTCGTGCACCAGGACCTCGGGCTCGTCGATGAACTGAGCGTCGGCGAGAACGTGGCCCTGGTCGCGGGCTTCCCGCGCCAAGCCGGCCTGATCGACTGGCCGCGCGTCTGGGCGCGGGCGCGCGAGATCTATCTCGCCATGGCGGTGGCACCGCCCGATCCGCGCCTGCCCGTGGGTGCCCTGTCGGCGGCGAGCAAGGCGGTGCTCGGCATCGTCCGCGCGCTGGCGCGGCAGGCGCGCGTGGTGGTGCTCGACGAGCCGACGGCGGCGCTGCCGGAGCCGGATGCGGCGCATCTGTTCGACGTGCTGCGCCGGCTGCGCGCCTCGGGGTGCAGCGTGATCTACGTGTCGCACCGCCTGGGCGAGCTGTTCGGACTCGCCGACCGCGTCACGGTGCTGCGCGACGGGCGGCGCGTGCGGGCGGCGGCGATGGCGGAGATCACGCCGCAGCAACTGGTGGAGGACATGCTCGGCCGCAGCCTGGAGCTGCACCATGCGGCGCACCCGGTGGAAAACCACGCGCGCCCCCTGCTCGCGGTCGCGGCGCTCGAGAATGCGCAGGCGGGGCCGGTGAGCTTCCAGATCGGCGCGGGCGAGATCGTGGGCCTGGTCGGGCTGCGCGGCGCCGGGCACGAGGCGATCGGGCGCATGATCTTCGGCGCGCTGCGGCCCCGCGGCGGCGAGATCCGGCTCGATGGCACGCTGCTGCCGGCGGGGGAGGATGTCGCAGCGCGGATCGCGCGCGGCGTCGCGCTGCTGCCCGGCGACCGGGGGCGGGAGAGCGCGCTCGGCGGGATGTCGCTGATCGAGAATCTCCTGCCCAGTGCCGCGATCGGCGGGCAGCGCAGCTGGCGGCCGCTGCTGCCGGCGCGCGAGCGGCGGCGGGCGCAGGCGGTCCTCGACCGGCTCGACGTGCGTCCGCGCGATCCGGCGGCGCTGATCGACTGGCTCAGCGGCGGCAACCAGCAGAAGGTCTTCGTCGGCCGCTGGCTGGAGGCGAAGGCGCGGCTGTATGTCATGGAGGAGCCGACGGCGGGGATCGATATCGGCGCGAAATTCGCGATCCATGGCCTGCTCGCCGACGTGGCGCGGGGCGGGGCGGGGATCCTTGTGGTCTCTTCGGATTTCGAGGAAGTGGCGGCCCTCTGCGACCGCGCGCTGGTGATCGGGCGCGCGCGGATCACCTCGGAACTGCGCGGGCCGGGGCTGACGGTGGACAATCTGGTGGCTCACGCCTCGATCGGCGCGGGAGCCGAGGCAGGAGCGGGAGCGAGCGGCGGTGGATGAACAGGTGAGCACCAACGAGCGGCTGGCCGACACCGCCGCGGCGCGGCCGCACGCCTCCGGCCGGCTCGCCGATCTGACCGCCGTCTACGGGCTTGCGGTCGTGTTCGTGCTGGTCATGGTGGTGTTCGGCATCCTCCGGCCCAACAGCTTCTTCAGCACCATGAACATGAACGCGGTGCTGGTCGGGCAGTCGGTGACGGCGATGCTGGCGCTGGCCGAGATGGTGCCGCTGGCGACGCGCCAGTTCGACCTGTCGGTGGGCTTCCATCTCGGCATGGCGCATGTCCTGATGATCGGGCTGCAGGTGCAGCAGAACCTGTCCTGGCCGGCGGCCGCCGCGATCGTGCTTGCGGTGGCGCTGCTGGTGGGCGCGCTCAACGGCATCCTCATCACGCGCTTCGGCATCGACAGCTTCATCGCCACGATGGGCCTCGGCACGCTGCTCTACGGCGTTTCCAACTGGTACAGCGGCGGGGCGCAGATCACCGGGCTCAACCTGCCCGCGAGCTTCGCCAACCTCACCGAGGTGATCGGGTACATCCCGCTGCCAGCGGTCTATGTCGCGATCGTCGCCGTGATTCTCTGGGTGGTCACGGAACGGCTGCCGGTCGGGCGCGCCCTCTACGTGATCGGCGCGAGCCCGCGGGCGGCGGAGCTGCTGGGCATCCGCACGAAGCTCTATATCGGGGGCGCGTTCGTCACCTCGGGCCTGCTGAGCGGCATTGCCGGCATCATGCTGGCGAGCATCCTGGGGACCGGCACGCCTTCGGTGGGGCCGGAATACCTGCTGCCGGCCTTCGCCTCCACGCTGCTCGGCGCGACCTCGATCCATCCCGGGCGGGTGAACGTGATCGGCACGCTGCTGGCGGTGCTGATCCTGGCGTTCTCCTTCTCCGGCGTGCAGCAGCTCGGGGCGGCGTTCTATGTGCAGTATTTCTTCAACGGCGGCATCCTGATCGTGGCCGTCGGGCTCTCGGTCTATGCCGCCGCGCGGCGGCGCGCGCTCGCCGCCGCCGGCGCGGGCAAGGCCGGCGCCGCGGACTGATGCAGGGGAGGGGGGAGAGGATCGCCATGGACGACGCATTCGAGGTCATCGACCCGCGCTTTCGCCAGTACAGCATTCCCATCGTCTGGCTGGAGAAGCTGCATGGCGGGATGCGCTGGGCGGAGGGGCCGGTCTATTTCGCCGACCTGCGCTGCCTGATCTGGAGCGACCTGCCGAACAACCGCATGCTGCGGCTGGACGAGGAGAGCGGCGCCGTCAGCACCTTCCGCGCGCCGTCGAACTATGCCAACGGCAACACCCGCGACCGCGAAGGCCGGCTCGTCACCTGCGAACATCACACGCGCCGGGTGACGCGCACCGAGCATGACGGCACGATCACCGTGATCGCCGACCGCTATCAGGGCAAGCGGCTGAATTCGCCGAACGACGTGGTGGTGCGTGCCGACGGCACGATCTGGTTCACCGATCCCAGCTACGGCATCTCCGCCGAATACGAGGGCGGCAAGGCGGAGAGCGAGATCGGCGCCTGCAACGTCTATCGCTTCGATCCGCGCGACGGCAGCCTGCGGGTGGTCGCCGACGACTTCAAGCGCCCGAACGGGCTGGCGTTCTCGCCCGACGAAAGCCTGCTCTACATCGCCGATTCCGGCTTCTGGCCGAACCCGGAGTGGCCGCACCATATCCGCGCGTTCACGGCGGGCGATGACGGGAGGCTCGGCGGCGGACAGGTGCTGGCGGACATCGCGCCCGGCATCGCGGACGGGTTCCGCGTCGACAGCGACGGCAACATCTGGACCAGCGCCGGTGACGGCGTGCAGTGCATCACGCCGCAGGGCGAGCTGATCGGAAAAATCCGGGTGCCGGAGAAGGTCGCGAACGTGGCGTTCGGCGGACCGCAGCGGAACCGTCTCTATATCTGCGGGCACACCTCGCTCTACGCCATCTACGTCAACGCACGCGGCGCGATGCGGCCGTAGCCGGCCCTCACCCCGACCCTCTCCCGCTCGGCGGGAGAGGGAGGGGCCCATCGCGCAGCGATGGGAGGGTGAGGGCCCAACCCCCCGCGTCCCATCCCCACACTCCGGTCCCACACACTCCGGCCCCGCCTGGACCTGCTTCGCGCCGGCGGCGCCCGATGCCTGTCCGGGGGCGCAAGGGCGTACCTTGCAAATGCGAGTGAGTTGCAGGTATTTGGGCACGCCCTGACGAGTCCCGGAGGTTCAGCGTGGCCGCCTTCATTCCGCGACGTGCTCTTTTCCGCCGACTGGCCCTGATCGCGTTCCTCATGCCCGTGCTCGCCGCGGCGCCGGCGCGGGCGGAGACCATCACGCTCTACAGCGCCCAGCACGAGCAGCTCGTCGACCAGCTGACCAAGGAATTCACGAAGGAAAGCGGCATCCGCGTGCGCGTGCGCTCCGGCGAGGCGCCGGAGATCGCCAACCAGATCGCCAAGGAGGGCGCCCGCTCTCCGGCCGACGTGTATTTCACGGAAAACTCGCCGGAGCTCACGCTGCTCGACGAGAAGGGGCTGCTCGCCCCCGTCGATCGCGCGACGCTCGCCGCGGTGCCGGCGAAATACAGTGCGGCCAGCGGCAACTGGGTGGGCGTGCTGGCGCGCGAGAACGTGCTGGCGTTCAATCCGAAGCTGATCGCCGAGGACGCGCTGCCGCACTCGCTGCTCGATCTCGCGAAACCCGAATGGAAGGGCAAGATCGCGATCGCGCCGAGCGACGCCGACTTCCTGCCCCTCGTCGCCGCCGTGGCCGCCCTGCATGGCGAGCAGGCGGCACTCGCGTGGCTCAAGGGCCTGCAGGAGAACGCGCAGATCTTCGACGATGACGAGGGCGTGGTGGCCGCGGTGGACCGCGGCACGGTCGCGGCCGGCGTGATCAACAACTACTACTGGGCGCGGCTGCGCACCGAGCAGGGCGAGGCCAAGACCACGAGCCGCATCCATCACTTCGCCGGCGGCGATGTCGGCGGGCTGATCAACGTCTCCGGCGCCGCGGTCCTGAAATCCTCGAAGCACCAGGCGGCGGCACAGCGCTTTCTCGCCTTCCTGGTCAGTCCGAAGGTGCAGACCGCCATCGCGCAGGGCGACGTCGACTTCGAATATCCGCTGGCGCCGGGCGTGGCGCCCAATCCGCTGCTGAAACCCTTCGATGCCCTGCAGCCGCCGGCGCTGAGCATGAACCAGCTCGGCGACGATCAGGCGGCGGCACGGCTGCTGCGGCAGGCAGGCCTGATCTGATGATGGCCGGCAGCGTCGCCCGCCCGCCGGCGGCGCTGCTCGTGCTCGCCGTGGCGGTGGCGGTGCTGGTGCTGCTGCCGGTCGCCAGCACGCTGTTCGAGGCGGCGCAGGTGAGCGGCGCGGAGGCGGCGGAGCTGTTGTTCCGCCCGCTGGTCGGCAAGCTGCTGATCAACACCGTCGGCCTCGCGCTCGCGACCACCCTTGTCACCGCGGTGATCGGCACCGCCTGCGCCTGGGCGGTCGAGCGCACGCGGCTGCCGGGGCGGGCGGTGTGGCGCGTGCT
>Ga0097681_1002216_pt1 | contig 19056 bp, 20 predicted proteins | sample ThiBiot_750_plan_FD_72845 | JGI IMG/M metagenome (GOLD analysis project Ga0097681, IMG submission 72845) | Wastewater bioreactor microbial communities from Cape Town, South Africa - Thiocy_cont_750_plan - 1398105538144 (version 2) (version 2) ... | reverse complement strand
CGCCTTATGATCACCCAGCCATTGCAACGCAGCATTGGAAAATATCACATCCGGCAAGCCGGACGGTTGCCAGGCCGCTATATCCGCAACCGTCCATCGCGCGCGGAGTTTCGTTGCTGAAGCGGCTGCGATCATCTGTGGCGCGGAATCGATACCTTCGATTTCGGCATTCGGCCAACGCGCGGCAAGAAGGGCGGTGGAGTTGCCGGGCCCGCAACCCAGATCGGCAACGCGCGCCGGGGATTGCGCCGGAACGCGGGCGAGAAGTTCGGCCGCCGGCCGCGTGCGTGCATCGGCGAATGTCAGATAAGCATGTGGGTCCCAGCTCATACGCCCTCCACCTGACCAGGCAGTTCGATACGGAAAACGGTGCCTGCAGTCCCGGTCGCGACAAGGCTGACATCGCCACCTTGCGCACGCGCCAGATCGCGAGCAATCGCAAGACCAAGGCCGGAACCGCCATTGCGCGCCCCCGCTGCAAAGGGTTTGAACAACCGATCCTGCAATTCCGGCATTATACCCGGGCCATTGTCGGCAATAGTGATAACAAGCCGGCCCGCGCTTTCATCCGTGGAAACGGTAATGGCGCCATCATCCTGCGTCTGCAGGGCCTGTGCAGCATTGCGCAGCAGATTGAGGACAATGCGGTGAAGATGTTCCGGATCGGCATAGGCCTGACACGTCTGCGAAACTTCGTTATGCAATCGCACCTTTCGGCCCGCCCCGCCCCGGATGGCGAGGGCGGCTTCTGCCGCTTCGTCAACAATCGGTGCCAGCAGCACTTTACGGCGTACCGCCGGCCGTTCATCGGCGCGGCCATAGCGCAAGGTATTGGTGGCAAGGCCAACGGCACGATCCAATGCCGTGATAAGCCGTGGGGCCAGGCGCTGCACCACCGGATCGTTGATCGCGCTGAGCCGGTCGGATGCCAATTGCGCGCTGGCGAGAATATTGCGCAGATCGTGCTGTATCCGCGCAACCGCGGCCCCCAGTGCGGCGAGCCGCGTTTTCTGTTGCAGGGACGCATTAAGATCGCGCTGCATTTCGGCCAGTTCACGCTCGGCAATGCCCACTTCGTCACGCCGGTTCGACGGCACCACAATGCGCGAAGCATCTTCCGGATTGTCGCGAAAGCTGACCATGGCCTGGGTGATACGCCGCATCGGCCGGACCAGCACAAAATAGAGGCTTAGGAAAACAAGGATCGCCGCGATCACGGAGATGAGCAGGCCAAACAGAAACGTCCGCTCGGCATAAACGAGCAACGCTTCGCGGATGGGCACTTCATCCACCAGCACTTCAATCGTCTCGGCCCGCGAAATCTGGGTCCGTGCGATCACATGCAGCATGCGGGTGCCACCCGCGATCAGGCAGTCGAGTGCCTGATAAAGATCGCCCACAATGCCGGACTGCCGCAGGTCGATCGTATGGTCGATGCGCTGCGGCATGCCATGGACCAGAAACAGCTCACGCTGATCGGGCCGCTTGAGCATCACGGCCGTGGCACCGGCGCGCTGCAGCAATTGCGCACGCAAGGCCGCCGACAATTGCTGCCCACCCAGTTCGGTGAAGGGCAGGATCGCGATCTCGGCGGATTCGATATGGCTTTCCAGCAGGCTGCGGTGATAGCGCGCAATGCTCGGCACGGAGATCAGCGCCTCGCTGATCAGCACATAAAGAAGTGTAAGAAGCAGCAAGCGCCCGGACAGGCTGTGTGCGACAAGCCCCCAGGCACCGGCCATGCGCGCGCGGGGTCGGGCCAGCATGCCGCGCATAAAGCCCGGAAAGCATTCAAAAATAAAGCGGGCACAACCGCTTGCCTGGGGCCTGCGGGGCTGGTTGCCAGACTCGCCGGTGGTTGACAGCCCGCCGGTCTGTGCCTAGAAGCACGGCCTCTTTGGTGACCTGCCCAGTGAAAGCCTGAACCGATGAAGCGCACCTACCAGCCGAGCAAACTCGTCCGCAAAAGGCGGCACGGCTACCGCGCCCGCGCGGCCACAAAGGGCGGCCAGAAAGTGCTGGCCCGGCGCCGTGTGCACGGCCGCAAGAAGCTTTCGGCCTGAGCCCCGACCGGTTCCCGCGGCGGCTACCACAGCCTACGGCGCCGGCCTTGAAGCGTCTAAAAAAAAGGGACGATTTCCTTCACGCCCAGCGCGGGGTAAGGCGGTCAGAGCCCGGGCTAACGCTGGAAACATGCGTAACGCCCGACCACGGCACGGAAATCCGCATTGGCTTTACGGCAAGCAGGAAAGTGGGCAACGCGGTGGCACGGAACAGAGCCAAAAGGCGGTTGCGCGCAGCGGCAGCGGCACTTATCCCCCTTTATGGCCTTGAAGGGCATGACTATGTTCTGGTCGCGCGGCCGGCCACGCTGACCCGACCCTATGCCGGCCTGCTGGAAGACCTCCAGCGCGCACTTCGCGCGGCACACGCCAAACTGGCAGCCGCCAAACCCGGAGGGCCTTCCGCGTGACGACGCCGGACCACATGCTTCGCCGCATCGTGACCGCCGCTCTGACGGCCCCCATTCACGGCTACCGGCTGGTGGTATCCCCACTTTTGCCGCCCTCGTGCCGGTTCACGCCCTCCTGCTCCACCTATGCGATAGAGGCAATCCATACCCATGGCCCGGTCAGAGGATTGGGCCTTGCCGCAAGGCGCCTGGCGCGCTGTCACCCGATTTCGTGGCTCGGCGGTTCGTCGGGCTTTGACCCCGTACCACCGGCTCATCATCCATGAACGAAAACAAAAACCTTCTGCTCGCCGTTGTCCTTTGCGCAGCCGTGTTCATCGGCTGGGAATATTTCGTGGTACAGCCGCAACTGAAAAGCGAGCAGGCGCGTATCGCACAACAGACGGAATTGTCTCACAAGACGAAGGGCGGCACCGCCCACCCTGCCGCGCGTGCGCCGAAGCTCGCAGCACCCACGCCGACAACGGCGCATTTGAGCCGCGCAGAAGCACTGCGCCAATCGGGCACGCGTATCACGATCGATACGCCGACGGTCGATGGATCGCTTCTGCTGAAGGGCGCACGGTTTGACGATCTGCGTTTGAAAAAATATCGCGAGACGGTTGACCCCAAGAGCCCTGAAATCGCGCTGCTGGCGCCACAGGGCACGGACTATCCCTATTATGCGGTATTCGGCTGGGTGGCCCCGCCGGACAGCAACCAGCCGATGCCGGACAATGCAACCGCATGGACATTGGCCGGCGGCAGCGAACTCTCGCCCGGTCATCCCGTCACACTGCGCTGGGAGAATGGCCACGGCCTGGTGTTCACGCGGCAGATCGCGGTCGACGATCAATATATGTTCACGGTGTCCGACACAGTTGCCAACAAATCAGACAGTAAGGTCACCCTTTATCCCTATGCCTATGTCGTTCGCGACGGCGTGCCCGCGTCGGAGGCGCATTCCTCCTGGTATATTCACCAAGGCTTCGTCGGCTATGCTGACGGAAGCGCGAAATACACCAAATACAGCGACCTGAAAGACAAGCCCGATCAACCGCAAACCTTCCATTCCACCGGCGGCTGGGTCGGCATTACCGACAAATACTGGATGGCCGCGGTCATCCCGCCCCAGAGCCAGAAATACGAGAGTTCCTACGCCGCCTCCAATTTGAACGGGACGGTCGCCTATCAATCCGACTATCGGCTGGCTGCCCATGACATCGCGCCCGGCGGCACCACGACCGTCACCCAGCATCTTTTCGCCGGCGCAAAAGTCGTGAAAATCCTGCAGAGCTATCAGAAAAAACTTGGTATCCAGGGCTTCGACTTCGCCATCGACTGGGGCTGGTTCTCCGTTATCACCCGGCCGATGTTCTGGCTGCTCGATGAATTCTACACGCTGGTCGGCAATTTCGGCATCGCCATTCTGCTCCTGACCGTGACGGTCAAACTGATCTTCTTCCCGCTTGCCAACGCCTCCTACGCTTCCATGAGCCGGATGAAAAAGGTTCAGCCCGAGATGACGCGCATCCGTGAACGATTCGCCGATGACCGGGCGCGTCAGCAGCAGGAAATGATGGAGCTATACAAGCGGGAAAAGGTCAATCCCGTCTCGGGCTGCCTGCCGATGCTGATCCAGGTGCCGGTATTCTATGCGCTTTACAAAGTTCTGTACGTCACGATCGAGATGCGACACGCGCCGTTCTTCGGCTGGATTCACGACCTTTCGGCGCCTGACCCGACATCGATCCTGAACCTGTTCGGTTTGCTGTCGTATCAGATCCCGCATTTCATTCCGGCGTTCCTCTCGATCGGCATCTGGCCGATTCTGATGGGCATTACCCAATGGCTTCAAACCAAACTGAATCCAGCCCCGACCGATCCCATTCAGGCGCGCATGTTTGCCTTCATGCCGCTGATCTTCACTTTCATGCTGGCAACATTCCCGGCCGGGCTGGTGATTTACTGGACCTGGAACAATCTTTTGTCGGTAACCCAGCAATATTTCATCATGCGCCGCCAGGGCGCGCCGGTGCACCTGTTCGAGAACCTGAAGCTTTTTGCGTCAAAGCGCCGGGAAAAATCCGAACCGGCGGCGGGCGAGTAGGACCACACCATGGTGGAAGACGAGCCCGGCGGCGACGCAGCAGACCCCGCCCGGATAGAGGCCGCGCGTATTCTGTTCAGCAAAGCCGGCTTTATCGCCGGTGCACCCTCGATCGACACCCTGCCGGTGCCCACGCTCCCGGAGATTGCATTTGTCGGCCGATCCAATGTCGGCAAATCGAGCCTGATCAACGCGTTGACCGGGCGGCGCGGACTGGCGCGGGTCTCCAACACGCCGGGGCGCACGCGCGAAATCAATTTCTTCCAGCTGGATAGCCATCTGATGCTGGTGGACCTTCCAGGCTATGGCTACGCCAAGGCATCGAAATTGCTGGCGGCGGAATGGCGGGCCCTGATTTTCGCCTATCTGCGCGGCCGGGCAAATCTCAAGCGCGTCATCCTGCTGATCGACGCGCGGCGCGGGGTTGGGGAAATCGACCGGGCCGCCATGAAGCTGCTGGATTCCGCCGCGGTTTCCTACCTTCTGACCCTGACCAAGCTCGACAAGCTTCGCCCCGCCGAACGGGAAGCCAGGGCTGCCGAAGTGCTGCTCGAATCCCGCAAGCACCCGGCGGCATACCCTGAAATCGCCGCCACTTCGGCCGGAAAATCGATTGGACTGGACAATTTGCGCCTGCATCTGGCGGCGCTGGCTGTGCAATAATCTTTCCGCTATAACGCGCCCGCTTTCGCTCAGGGCCCCTATGATGGCACTTTCCGACGACACCACGCAGGATCGCAATTTACGCGTTATGGCGCGCTGGCGTTCAACCGCGCGTGTGCTGGTCGAGGCGCTGCCGTTTATTCTGAAATACGACGGCAAGACGATCGTGGTGAAGTATGGCGGCCACGCGATGGAAGGTGGCGTCAGCGAACATTTCGCCCAGGACATCGTGCTGATGAAACAGACCGGGATCGATCCGGTTGTGGTTCATGGCGGCGGCCCGCAGATCGGCGCGATGCTGAAACGGCTTTCCATCCCCTCCTCGTTCGTCGATGGCTTGCGCGTTACCGACCAGGCCGCGATCGAAGTGGTGGAGATGGTGCTGGCGGGCTCCATCAACAAACAGATCGTCAGCGGCATCAACGCGGCGGGCGGCCGCGCTGTCGGCCTTTCGGGAAAAGATGGCAACCTGGTAATTGCCCGCAAGCTTGAACACAAATCCGCCAATGGCGGTGGAACGGTGGACCTCGGCTTTGTTGGCGAGCCCGAGAAAATCACGCCGGAAGTCCTGCGCACGATCATCGCCTCGGACCTCATTCCGGTGATTGCGCCGATCGGCGTCGGCCACAAGGGTGAAACCTACAACATCAACGCCGACACGGTTGCCGGTGCTGTATCGGGCGCGCTGACCGCGGAACGTCTGATCCTGTTGACGGATGTCGAGGGGGTGCTCGATCGCGAAGGCAAACTGATTCAACGCCTGAGCGTACACGAAGCGCGCCGTCTGATCGAGAACGGAACGATTTCCGGTGGCATGATCCCCAAGATCGAGACTGCGGTTCACGCCGTGGAACAAGGCGTGAAGGCGGCCGTCATCCTCGATGGCCGCATTCCACATGTGCTGATGCTGGAACTGTTCACCGAGCATGGCGCAGGCACGATGATCACGGCGGAATGACCCGTATTGCACGGTTGATTGCCGGCTGCGCCATTGCGTGCGGCGCGCTGCCCCTTACGGCCGTCAGCGCCAGCGCGGCCCTGAAAATCTGCAACCGCACCAGTTATATCGTTTATGCCGCCAGCGGAACGCAGACCAAGACGGCGCTCGAAACAAACGGTTGGACACGAATCACACCCGGTGCCTGCACAGCACTTGTCGATGGCAGATTGAAAAACGCGTCCTACTACATCTACGCGCAGTCATCGCGCGCCCATGGCGGCCTGTCGCGCGCATGGGGCGGCAATGTCTTTCTATGCGTCGCGCATGGGCGCTTTCAATTGCACCGGCCAGGATTGTCGGCCGGGTGCCCGCCGGACCAGGGCTTCGCGGTGGGCTTTGCCGCCGTCAAAACACACCACAAGGCAGACTGGACCGAAACACTGACCGAAACAGACGAAATCGCCACGCTGGAGCAGGCGCGCCTGGCCGGGCTGCAACGCCTTCTGGCCGATAATGGCTACCCGATCAAAAAACCCGACGGCGAAGTGGGCGCGATTTTTCGCACCACACTGGACCGCTTCCGCTCGTCCCACGGCCTTGCAACCAACACAAGCGATGCCGATCTTTTCTCCGCCCTGGAAAAGGCCGCCGGCGCGATTGCTGCACCGGCCGGATATTCCGTCTGCAACACCACCAGCAAACCGCTTTGGGCTTCCATTGGGATGAACGACGAGAAATCCTGGTTTGCGCGCGGCTGGTGGAAAATTCCACCCGCGGAATGCGCAAGCCTGATTTCCACCCCGCTATCCGACGAACGCTATTTCCTGCGGGTCGAGCAGGCCGGCGGCAAAACTGTGATTGCCGGCACCACACCCCTCTGCATCACCGACATCGCCTTCGAAATCGAAGGGCGGACGAACTGCGAAGCCCGCGGCATGAAGCAGGCAGGCTTTCTCGAAACGCCCACAGGCGGCAAGGACGGAGTTGCGGTGCGCATAGGTCCTCACGGATTGATGCCAGCGGAAAAGAATGCTCAGGTCGGAATACCGAAATAACCCAGATGCCAGCGCATCTCCTTTTCGGAGAGTGGGAAATGTATGCCCTGGCGCGCGGGAAGAAGCTGGCTTGCAGGGAGTTTCTGAACGAAGTGCTGGATCTTGAACGCGGCCCGCATGCTGAGCCCGGCATACCATGCGAGTGCGGTTAGCGGCCGGGCAGAGCCTGATTGCAAAATTTTGCTTACGACATCACGCGGAATTCGTGCCAGTTCCGCCAGTGCCAGCAGCACATCCTCACGCTGCCCAGCCTCTGCGGCCTTGCTCACAAAAGCATCGTCCAGTTGACCGGCCGCCAGCGCCGCCCGGACACGCTCATGCGCCATCTCCTCTTCCGACGGCGTGCTTTCTTCCGCATCGAGACGGCTGCGCAACTGCCGGCCGAGATAAAGCCGGGTATCTTCATCTAGATTATGCCGATCAGACAATTGATCCAGCAGTGACGAGCCGACAAAACCTGCAATGCGCCGGATGGCGCGTTGGGAAAGGTCGAGGCGCAGAACAAGCGGCTTGTGCCAATCCTCGATCGTTTCCGCCGTATCGAGGATTTTTTGCAGCGTTTCATCGCGGATTTTTGCATCGGGATTTGTGAGAAGGGCCGCAATGGCCGGAATATCCAGCGCCGTGACAATCGCATTGGATACATTGGCGCTGACGGATTTTCGCCGTGCAATCGCGGCCAACGCTTCTGCGATCTTGGCCGTCGCGATGATCTCCAGCAGGTCCGAATCCGATAGCAGCGGCGAATATTCCAGGATCGGCGCCGCCACGATCGCTTCGGCATCGCGCGCCAGCGCCTGCACCAGATGCTGCGGCACACAGTCAAGCGTCTTGATTTCCTCCGCCAGGGCGGCACGCACGCGCGGCAACTGATCGGCCGCCAGCCGCTCCATCGTTTCAATGGTCAGTTCGCGAAGGCGCGCATTCTCCGCCCTGCCCAGATCGGGCAGCAGGCGGCCGATCTTGCGCGCAAGCTGCGCCCGCACTTCGTCATCTTCATCGTCGGCAAGGAGGCGGTTGGCATGCGGCGGGGTGGCATGGTTTGCGGCCACCATGCGGCGCACGGCCGTGCGGCCACGCGCCGCCAGATAGAGCAGAACCTCGGGCGCGGCATCGGGCCGGCCCGCCAATTGCCGCTGGGCCGCGAGCGTCCGGTCCTCCAGAATCTTGAGGACATCTTCCTGCGACAATGTGCCAGACAGCGGCAGCCCGGATGGCAACGGGCGTTTCGAGGCCATCGTATTTCCCACTTTTGCGAAGCCCTACTGTCCGCCGCGCCCGATTAAAGCTTTTTGAAAGAAATTGGCCCGAATCGGGACGAAATGGCCGAACAAGCGGGCTTGCGGGTGGAAGGCACTTCCCCCATGGTCCGCCCATGCAGCAACAAAGCGAAATCACCTGCCGGGCCGCCAGCCCGGGGCCCGATCTGCGGCACCTGGACACCTGGGTGTTCGATCTCGACCACACGCTCTACACGGTGGACGGGGATCAGCACACCGCCATGGAAGAACGGATCTGCCGCTTTGTGCAGCAGCATCTGGGCATGGCGCGCGATCCGGCCTGGGCACTTCAGAAGCGCTATCTGCAAGATTACGGCAGCACGCTGGCCGGGCTGATCCGCCATCACGGTATCGACCCGGATCACTATCACGACGAGATCAACGATATCGCCGGCCTCGCCCTCAAACCGGCCCCGCAATTGCGCAGCGGTCTTGCCCGGTTGCCGGGACGGCGCCTTGTCTTCACCAACAATTGCGGCCGCTTCGCCCGTGCGGTACTCGACCGGCTGGAAATCGCAGATCTGTTTTGCGCAATCGTGGATGCGAAGGCGCTGGACTTCCGGGCCAAGCCCGATCCGGCGGCCTATGCTGCACTGGTCGCGCTTCAAGGCGTCCACGCAGACCGCGCAGTGCTGTTCGAAGACAGCGCGCGCAATCTCGTGCCCGCCAATGCGCTTGGCATGACGACCGTGTGGCTGAACAACGGCCTTGGCCAATCCTATTGGCGCATCGCGACGCCGGAGCTTCACATCGATCACGAAACCGGCAATCTTACGCAATTCCTCCATTCCATCAGGGTATGAATGATGACGACGCTGGCCGCCCTTATCGACGAAGCCTGGGAAACCCGCGATACGCTTTCGCCAACCACCAAAGGCCCGATCCGCGATGCGGTCGGCGAGGCGCTTGCGCAACTCGACAGCGGCAAGGCACGGGTGGCCGAAAAGACCGGCGACGACTGGCATGTGCATCAATGGTTGAAGAAAGCCGTCCTGCTTTCCTTCCGCCTGAACGACATGAGGCTGATCGGGGGCGCACCGGGCGGCGCCCATTGGTGGGACAAGGTTGATTCCAAATTCGCAGGCTGGGACGAAGCGCGCTTCCGCGCCGCCGGCTTCCGCGCCGTGCCGGGCGCGATCGTGCGTCATTCGGCCTTTATCGCCAAGGGCGCTGTCCTCATGCCCAGCTTTGTGAATGTCGGTGCCTATGTCGGCGAAAACACCATGGTCGATACCTGGGCGACGGTCGGCTCCTGCGCACAGGTGGGCGCCCATTGCCACATCTCCGGCGGTGCGGGCCTTGGCGGCGTTCTGGAACCGCTGCAAGCAGCCCCCACCATCATCGAGGACAATTGCTTCATCGGCGCCCGCTCCGAAGTGGCCGAAGGCGTGATTGTCGGCGAAGGCTCGGTGCTGTCCATGGGCGTGTTTCTGACCGCATCGACCAAAATCGTCGATCGCGCGACCGGGGAGATCTTCCAGGGCAAGGTGCCACCTTATTCCGTGGTGGTGCCAGGCAATCTGCCCGGCGCCCCCGGCCGGCCGTCGCTTTACTGTGCCGTGATCGTCAAGCGGGTCGATGCGCGCACCCGCGCCAAGACCTCCATCAACGATCTGCTGCGGGACTAGACTGACCGGCGGCCGCCGCGGCCAGTGCTTCCTGATCGACGCCAAGCGCCTGCACGATCGGGGCGAAGGCGGAAAGCTGTTCCATGCCCTGTGGCCCGAGGGTGAGCCCGCCATCGACCGTGATGGCCTGCCCGGTGACCCAATCCGAACCGTCGCTGGCGAGGTAGAGCGCGGCCTCCGCGATATCGCGCGGACGGCCGCCGCGCTGGATCGGTTGCGAAGCCCGTGAGGCTTCCGCAATCGCATCGATGCGAGTTTCGGCAAGCTGGCTCGGCACGCCCAGGCTGCTGGCGAAAATATTGGTCGCGATCAACCCCGGACAAATGCAGTTGACGCGAATGGATGACGCCGCCAATTGCGCCGCCGCCACATGCGTCATGTGAATGATGGCGCCTTTGGCGGTGGAATAGAGCAGCGGCCCGTAACCGGCCCTGAGCCCCGCCACCGAAGCCGTGGTGATGATCGAGCCACCGCCGGATTTGCGCATCAGCGGGACGGCGTATTTCATGCCGAGCATGGCGGCCAGCACATGCAGGTGCATGACCTGATCGAAATTCTGCGCGCTCACGCCATCCGCGGCATCATTGGCACCACCCGTGCCGGCATTGTTGAACAGGCAATCGAGCCTGCCGAAATGACGCGACGCCGCGTCAACCGTCGCGGCGATGGCCGCTTCGTCCGATACATCGCAGCGTACATAACGGGCCTTGCCGGAATATTCCTCCTCGATACGGGCGCCCCGATCGTCCTGAATGTCGGCGGCAATTACGCGCGCACCCTCCCGCACGAACAGATCGACCGTGCCGCGCCCGATCCCGCTTGCCGCGCCTGTGATCAGCGCCACCTTGCCTTCCAGTCTGCCAGCCATACATTCCTCCCGCGGTTTCCCCGGTTGACCATAGACCAAAGCCCGGCCTAAATCGCGAGCCCATGGCCGCCCCTGACCCCGTTTCCCTTGCACAAGACCTGATCCGTTGCCCATCCGTGACACCGCGTGACGAAGGTGCGTTGGGTGTACTGGAACTGGCGCTCAATGGCCTTGGCTTCACCTGTCACCGGCTGCATTTCACGGCGGAGGGCGAGGCACCGGTCGACAATCTCTATGCCCGGTTCGGCACGGCGGCACCCAATTTCTGTTTCGCCGGTCATACCGACGTCGTGCCGCCGGGCGATGAAAACCAGTGGCGGTCGCCGCCATTTGCGGCCGCGATCCGCGATGGTGTGCTTTACGGCCGCGGCGCCGCCGACATGAAGTCCGCCGTAGCCGCCTTTGTTGCCGCCGCCGCACGCCACATCGGCAAAGGGCCGTTCGACGGTTCCATCAGCCTTTTGATCACCGGCGATGAAGAAGGCCGTGCCATCAACGGCACCCCCAAGATGCTTGGATGGCTGACGGAACGGGGTGAGCGCATCGACCATTGCGTGGTGGGCGAACCGACATCCGCTGCCGCGAGCGGGGACACCTTGAAAATCGGCCGCCGCGGCTCGATGAACTTTCAGATCCGGGTTGCAGGAACCCAGGGCCACGTCGCCTATCCGCATCAGGCGCTGAACCCGATTCCCATTCTTGCCCGCCTCATCACCCGGCTGAACGAAGACCCGCTGGATTCCGGCAACGCCCATTTCGAGCCATCCACGCTTGCCTTCACCAGTGCCGATGTCGGCAACCCCGCCACCAACGTCGTACCGGGCGAGGCGAAGGCCCGCTTCAACATCCGCTTCAATGACATGCACACGCCCGAGACGTTGCTGCGCCGGGTGGAAACCGCCATCGCGGAGGTGCGCGGGCAGATGGGTGGCGAAATCACCCTTGGCAGCCATGTCTCCGGCGTTTCCTTCCTGACTGCGCCCGGCCCGTTCACCGGCTGCATCGCGGATGCGGTGGAAAAGGTGACGGGGAAGAAACCGGCCTTCTCCACCGGCGGCGGCACGTCCGACGCCCGCTTCATCAAGGATCACTGTCCGGTGGTGGAATTGGGCCTGCCGAACGCCACCATGCACAAGGTCGATGAGTGCATGCCGGTGGCCGAGATCGAACGGCTGACCGACATTTATGAAGCCGTGCTGCAAACCTATTTCACCACGCGCCCGTGAACCGTAACGCGGCCATCGGCGTGTTCGATTCCGGCATGGGCGGGCTGACCGTCATGCGCGCTTTGTGCCGGGCGCTGCCGCGGGAGCGGTTCATCTATCTGGGCGACACCGCGCGCCTTCCTTACGGCACCAAGAGCGCCGACACGGTGAAGCGCTATGCGTTGCAGGCAACAGAGGCGCTGCGGCGGCGCGGGGTGAAGATGATCGTGTTGGCGTGCAATACTGCATCCGTCGCCCTTCCCGAATTGCAGACGGCCTTTGCACCCTTGCCGGTGATGGGTGTGATTGCACCCGGTGCAGATGCCGCCATTGCCGCCACGCCGGCCGGGCCCATTGCGGTGATCGCGACCGAGGGCACCGTCAAAGGCGGTGCCTATGTCCGGGCGATTGAGGCGCGTGGGCGCGTGGGCGTTGTGCAGCAGGCCTGCCCGCTGTTCGTGCCGATGAGCGAAGAAGGGTTGATCGCAGGACCGATTGCAGACGCAATTGCGCATCGCTATCTCGACCCGCTGCTGGCGACGGTGCCGCGGCCGAAATGCCTGCTGCTCGGCTGCACCCATTATCCGGTGCTGAAGGATGTAATCGCGAAGGTTGCGGGCGATGCAATCGTTCTGGTCGACAGCGCGGAGACCGCGGCGCGCGCGGCGATAAAGCTTCTGGCCGAAAACGATCTGAACGCGGACCGGAGCGAAAACGGGCCACCGCAATTCCTGGTCACCGACGCCCCCGACCGCTTTGCCCGCGTGGGCGAGATTTTCTTCGGACAGGCCATCGACCCCGGCTGTGTCAGCCTGGTCGATCTTCAGTAATCAACAGCGGTGAGATAAAGCCCTTCGGCCGGTGCCACCGGACCGCAGGCGGTACGATCGCGCGCCGCCAGCGCGGCGGCAAGGCGGGCTTCGTCCCACTTGCCCTCCCCCACCAGTTTCAGCGACCCCACCATCGAGCGCACCTGATGATGCAGGAAGCTGCGCGCATCGGCATGGATGTGAATTTCCGCGCCCGCCGGTTCAACCGCCAGACGATCCAGCGTCTTCATCGGCGATTTGGCCTGGCAATTGGTGGCGCGGAAGGTGGTGAAATCATGATGGCCGACAAGCACCTGTGCCGCGCGGTGCATCGCCTGCCAATCGAGATCGTGCATGACATGCCAGACCCGGCCACGGTCGATGGCGGGCGGCGCGGTGCGGCAGAGAATGCGGTAGAGATAATGCCGGCCCCTGGCCTGAAAACGGGCGTGGAAATCGGGCGCCGCAACCACCGCATCCAGCACCGACACCGGATTGGGCCGCAGGTGGAAGTTCAGTGCATCGCGCACCTTTTCGGCCACATAGGTTTTTTCCAGATCGAAATGCACCACCTGCGCCAGCGCATGGACACCGGCATCGGTGCGGCCCGCCGCCATCACGGTGACGCGCTGGGCTGAGAGCTTTTCAATGGCGTCTTCCAGCGCACCCTGCACCGAGGGGCCATTGTTCTGGCGCTGGAAGCCGACAAAGGGCGCGCCATCATATTCGAGCGTCAGGCGGTAGCGCGGCATCAGGCAAGCCGTGTGCCGGGGGCAAGCGCGAAACCCCGCAGCAATTCATCCGCCGCCATCACCGCTTTTCCGGCCCGCTGCACACGGACAAGCCGTAACGCGCCTTCACCGCAGGCAATGGTGAGCGCATCGTTCAGCACCGTGCCGGGTGCGCCATTTCCGGATACCGGTTCGGCGTAGAGAACCTTCAACCGTTCCTCATTCGCTATGCACCAGGCACCGGGAAAGGGCGACAGGCCGCGGATCAGGCAATCGAGTTCGGCAGCCGGTTTTGCCCAATCGATGCGGGCTTCGTCCTTGGTGATCTTCTTCGCATAGACGGGTTCGCCCGTTTGCGGTGTTGCGGTGATCGAACCGCGTTCGAGCGCGCCCAAGGTGCGCACCATCAGATCGGCCCCGAGATGGGCGAGCGCATCATGCAGTTCGCCCGCCGTCTTGCGGCCGATGGCGAGGCGCTCGGCCATCAGCACCGGGCCGGTGTCGAGGCCGGCCTCCATCTGCATCGTCATCACGCCGGTTTCGCCATCGCCCGCCATGACCGCACGCTGAATGGGTGCGGCACCGCGCCAGCGCGGCAGCAGCGAGGCATGCAGATTGATGCAGCCGAGGCGGGGAGCGGAGAGCACAGCCTGCGGCAGCAGGAGGCCGTAAGCCACCACCACCGCAACGTCGACGCCGAGGCTTGCGAACAATTCCTGCTGCGCCACATCCTTCAAGGTCAGCGGCGTGCGCACCGCGATGTGAGAGGCCAAAGCGAATTCATGCACCGGCCCCAGATTTTCGGCCAGGCCGCGCCCCTTTGGCCGCGGCGGCTGGGAATAGACGCAAACGACGTCATGACCTTGCGCAATCAGGGCGGCAAGGGTTGGCACTGCGAAATCCGGCGTGCCGAGAAAGGCGATGCGCAGCGTCATGCACGGGGCGCGGTCATCCCGCGTCTTTCAGTTTTTTCGCCTTTGTCAGCTTGCGCATGACGATGCCGCGCTTCAGCCGGGAGATATGGTCGATGAACAGCACGCCGTTCAGATGATCGATCTCATGCTGCAGGCAGGTGGCGAGCAGGCCATCGGCCTCCAGCGTCTGGAGCGCGCCGTCGCGATCGAGATATTCGGCGGTGATGCGGGCGGGGCGTTCCACGTCCTCCCACACTTCGGGGACGGAGAGGCAACCCTCCTCCATCTTCGCCATCTCTTCCGAGGCCCAGACGACCTTGGGATTGATGAACAGGCGCGGATTGCGGCCGCCATCCTTCTGATCCAGATCCATCACCAGCATGCGTTTGGGCACGCCGATCTGGATCGCGGCCAGGCCGATGCCATCGGCGGCATACATGCTGTCCACCATGTCGTCAGCCAGCTTGCGGATGGAATCGTTCACCCGGTCCACCGCTTCGGACACCGTTTTCAGCCGCGGATCGGGGGCCGTAATGATCGGGCGTATGGTCATGAATTGGAGATAGGCGTGCCGTCATCCCCGGTCAAGAGGTTGCTATCCCCTTCACGTTGCAGCGGATTTTCAATGCGCAGATCGCGCCCGCGCTGCGGCAGGCGCACCACCACATCGACCTCGGAAAGATCGGACAGGGGCTTGGCCGTGCCTTCGACGCCCAATTCGTGAAACCGCCGGGCCTGGGGCATGACATTGCTTTCGAGACTGCCGACCATCGCATTATATTTCTTGGCCGCATTGTTGATGTGTTTGCCGAGATCGGTGACGTGCTCGCCCAATGTGGCGAGGCGCGCATAAAGTTCCTTGCCGAGGCGGGCCACATCCATCGCGTTCTGCGCCAGCTTTTCCTGCCGCCAGCCATAGGAAATCGCCTTGGCAAGCGCGATGAAGGTGGTTGGGGTGCAGATCAGCACCCGGTTCTTGATGCCATCCTCGAACAGGTTCGGATCGCGCTCAAACGCGGCGGAAACGAAATTGTCGCCCGGCACGAACATCACCACGCAATCGGTACTGCCGCCGACCTTCTCCCAATAGGATTTGTGCGAGAGGTTGGTCAGGCGTTCGCGAAGCTGGCGCGCGTGGCGCACCAGCAGGGTTTCGCGCTCTGTTTCGCAGGTGGCCTCGATTGCGTCGAGATAGGCGGTCACCGGCGCCTTGGCATCGACCACGATGGTGCGCCCGCCAGAGACACTGATCAGGACATCGGGCCTGAGCGATTCATCCTCGCCGCGGAAATGCTTTTCGGTCTCGAAATCGCAATGTTCGACCATACCGGACAATTCCATCACCCGGCGCAGCGTTTCCTCCCCCCAACGGCCGCGGGTTTTGGGCGATGCCTTGAGCGCAGTGACGAGATTGGCCGTCACCAGCCGCACTTCATCGTTCTGCACCCGCGCGGCGTCGATCGCCGCTTTCAGCCCGCCATAGCTTTCCTTGCGCGCCGCTTCGATCTGGCGCATTTGCTCTTCATAAGCCTTGAGCGTTTCGCCAAGCGGCTTGACCAGTTCGGAAATCGCCAGCGAACGCTTGTCGATCTCCGCAGCCGTCAATTCCTTTTGCGCCTTGAACACGTCTTCCGCGCGTTTGGCGAATTCTTCGTTGCTGGCTTTCAGCGCCTGACCGGCCAACAATTGAAACTGATCCTGCATCTCCTGCCGCAAGCGGGTGAGCTGCGCCACCTGTTCGCCATGGGCCTTTTCCGCCGCCTCAAGCTGCGCGCGCAGAGCGGCGCCATCGCGGTTGAGATCGAAAACGGTTTTGCGCGCCTCCACCAGTTCTTCGCCCTGACGCGCGGCCTGTTCCAGGCGGCCCTGCGCATTGGCAAGCTGTTCGCGCGCCTGTCCAGCCTCCTGCCGGGCCTGATCGCGTTCGCCGCGCAGGGGCCCGAGTTCGGCATCGCGCGCCGCCAGCGTTTCGCGCAAGGCGCGCAGGTCCTTCGCGGCAACCACCCAGACCAGCAGGCCCGTGATAACGGCGCCGAGGGCGAAAGCCACGCCAAGCCATATGGGGTCCATCACCAGATCCTTTCGCCCGCGAAGGTTGCGGACAGCGCAGTTTAGCGATGATTCGGCCCCGGTACATATTTCGTTCCCGTGCCGGTTCGGCCGCGGCGCGAGATTCGCAGGCGTGCCAGAGAAGGGCCTGATCACAGAGGAAGCGGGCGCGTGCCACCAGCAGGCGGATTTCGGCCCGGGCCGCACGGGCGGCGGCAGAAAATGCGCCATGACGGCGCCGGTTGCGGTTGCCGGGCTGGCCACCGCGTTTGCGGGGGGCACCCATGGTCTCAGAGGCAATCCCCCCACCCGCCCGCCTTCGCGAAGGCTTTTGCGGGCGACCTCCCCACGGGGGGAAGGTGAAAGACAATTCCAATTTAGCCATTCGAACCTTCGGAAACTGGGGCGGGGGTGGGAGCGGCAAGTTCTTGCGCGGGCAGCGGATTTGCCGCCACGCGGCGGCGGGCGGGCGCGGTTTCACGGATGACGCGGATGTCGTGCCGGATCTTGTTGCCCTGAATGGCGGCCAGCGTCTGACCGATGCGCGCACTCGCCTTCAAAAGCGTGACCGCATTCTGATAGGCGGAGTGGCGGGCGTGGCCATATTCATCGTTTCGCGGATCGATGCCGCGCGCGGTTTCAAAACATTCCGCGACGGCCTTGGCGATGAGGGCGAGATTGTCCTCCAGCAATGCCACACTGCGCGGTTTCGGATTTTTCTGTGATTGCTCCACGACGTTCTCCTTCAAAGGACAAGGCACATGGGAAATCCCGCGCGAAAAGAAAAGAGCAAAAATGCAACCAGCGTAACGATGGTGGGGGTTAAGCCGTTGATTCCAGTGGCCTGAAATTTTATTGCTATTTTCGGTGCGCGGTTGAAGACGATTTCGGACAGATCATCGCGGCACGACTTTCCAGCCATTCCACCTGAAAACGCGCCCCAAAGCGATCAGGCTTTCATCGCGCGTTCGATGCGGCGGTCGGGGATGAGCCAGGTGAGCGCAACCACGGCATAGAGGCCGAGCGAAAGCGCGGGCAGGAACGGCGAAATCAGCACCGCCGCCACATAGCCGAGAATCGACAACAGGGTTTTGCGATCCTTGCCCACCGCGCGGGCAATGACCGAGCCCGCCCCTTCATGCCTGACAAGAAGATGCGAAAGGATGTTGTAGGCGAGCCCGTTCATCATCAGCACCACACCGTAAAGCGCCACCGGCAAGGGGGCGGCGTGGTTCTCCCCCATCCAGGCGGTGACGAAGGGCAGGAGCGAGAGCCAGAACAGCAGATGCAGATTGGCCCACAGAATGCCGCCCGTAACGGTTTTCGCCGCGTGGAACAGATGGTGGTGGTTGCTCCAGTAGATGCCGACATAGATGAAGCTGAGCGCGTAGATCGCGATATGGGGCAGAAGCGGCAACAAGGCTGCGAACGTAACCGATTCAGGCCGTTTGAATTCCAGCACCATGATGGTGATGATGATCGCGATCACACCATCGCTGAATGCTTCCAGACGGCCTTTGCCCATCGGCGTACTCCCCTCATTGTTCGTTATAGCGGGCGGCGGGCGCGGAAGGCGGCACTGAGCGTGCCTTCATCGAGATAATCGAGTTCGCCGCCGACCGGCACGCCATGCGCAAGCCGGGTCACCTTCACCCCCGATGGCGTCAGCGCGTCCATCAGATAATGCGCGGTGGTCTGCCCTTCGACCGTCGCGTTCATCGCCAGGATCACTTCATCGACGCCTTCGTCCACACGCGCAATCAGAGAGGCGGTGTTGAGCCGTTCCGGCGTGATGCCGTCCAGCGCCGACAAGGCGCCGCCCAGCACATGATAGCGGCCGCGGAAAACGCCGGCACGTTCGAGTGCCCAGAGATCGGCCACATCCTCCACCACGCACAGCACATGGGGATCGCGGCGGCCATCGCGGCACAGTGAACACGGCGAGACGGTATCGAGGTTGCCGCAGGTCTCACAGGTTTTGATGGCGGCCGCCGCATCGCGCATCGCGGTGCCCAAAGGCTCCAGCAGCGCCTCGCGCTTTTTCAGCAGCACAAGCGCCGCGCGCCGGGCCGAACGGGGGCCGAGCCCCGGCAGTTTGGCCAGAAGCTGGATCAGGCGTTCGATTTCCGGACCGGCGGGAAGGCTAGACACGCATACACCTTTCACCCTCCCCTTGAGGGAGGGTCGAATTTTTGGCTGTGCGCGTGCACAGTTGAAAATTCGGGGCGGGGCAACAGCGGGATTGGCCATTACCCCCCACCGCTTTCTTTCGCAATGCCGAACGCATTGCGAAACAAAGCGTGCTCCCCCTCAAGGGGGGAGCGAAAGACCGATCTGCCCTCATTGCCCGAA
>Ga0097681_1002199_pt1 | contig 19219 bp, 20 predicted proteins | sample ThiBiot_750_plan_FD_72845 | JGI IMG/M metagenome (GOLD analysis project Ga0097681, IMG submission 72845) | Wastewater bioreactor microbial communities from Cape Town, South Africa - Thiocy_cont_750_plan - 1398105538144 (version 2) (version 2) ... | reverse complement strand
CCGCTGCAAACTGTCCGATTCAATATGGAGGACTATGCGGTGGCCCCTGGGTGGGGGCAAGACACCGATCGCAAAGCAGCGTGGTGGAAGCGGAACGGCGCCAGCGACGGCGAGGTCACGGAGTTGATCGGGGACAAAAGCGAGCGGATGGGCCGGCACTATACCCGGCACGTCGAAAGCGAGGTCTCCATTGCCAGGGCGTTTGAGAGGGTCAATGGGAAACGAGCGACGAAGATTTAAGAGGATGGTCGAGGGGCGCGGCGGCTGGTGCGAGTGGGTGCATCCGAAGCCTGACGGATACCTGATGAAATGCTGCGACTGCGGTCTCGTTCACGAACTGCAATTTAAGACGTTCGTGGAGACGAAGCAGAAGCGCGGGGGTTTTCAGGCTGTGGAATTGCCGTGGCCTATCAGGGCAATGTTCCGCGCGAGGCGGCAGCGAAGGACGAAAGCGTGAACGGAAACCGCACAGATTTGTCTAACACAACGGTTCAAGTGTCTAACGTTTGCAAGTCGAGGGGAGAAATGGTAGCGAAATCAACAAGGGGCCACGTGGCGGAGTGGTTACGCAACGGTCTGCAAAACCCTAGCGATAAAACCTACACCGTTGAAAATACAGATAAATTTGCGCTACTAGCGGCCTCCGGGTTGTCTAACGACCCGCCCGAAAAACCCCTAAACCCACCTCGTTTGTCTAACGTCTTTGGCGTCAAGCAATACCGCCGTCGGGGGCGCGGCTACGCATATATCCGCGGCACTAGCATCGCGCTCGTTCGCGGCTTTGTCGGGGACGATGATGCGTTTACTGCCGCGGTAAAGCGCGCGGCAATGGAGCATGAGTATAGAACAAAGGCGTCTCTCGACGGCTGGCGCGAGGACGCTGCAGTTGCGCTTCACAAAGGTACATCGCGGCGCGCTGCTTCCCGTGGTCGTTCTTACACACTGTCCGTTGAGTGGATAAAATCACTCTTCATAGCGGCAGGGGACCGATGCCAGATCACCGGAATGTTGTTCGATTACACCCCGGCGAAAAACGAGCTGTGGCGTCGTCGCCCCTACGCCCCCTCATTAGACCGCAAAGACAACACCGTTGGCTATGACCCAACCAACGTTCGTGCGGTCTGCGTTTGCGTAAACATCGCCATCAACGAGTGGGGGTTAGATAATTTCGCCAAGATGTGCCGCGCCTTTGTTGAAAGGAACGCGACATGATCCCCCACTACCCACGCAAGTTGGCCCGAGAGGTAAAGCGACACGCAAGAAAAGCGCAACTAAGTTCGCTGCTCTCTGCGCCCTATGGCGACCCCCGAAGGCAAAATCAAAGCAAAGGTCAAATCGCGCTTACAACGCGAGTTCGGCGACGCGCACTGGCGGTTCATGCCGGTGCAGCATGGCTTTGGCTCGGTAGCGCTCGACTTTCTCATTTGTATTTCAGGACGGTTCGTAGCGATCGAGACCAAGGCCGATCCGTCAAAGAAACTTTCGCCATTACAGCAGACGACGGCAGCGGCTATCAGCTCAGCGGGCGGTTGGGTGTTCGTTGTTTCCGATGACGCAAGCCTCGACGAGGCGATTGCAAAAATAAAACTAGCGTTGGAGTTTGATAATGACTGGCACCAGCGTGCCCAAAGTTACCGCGGCGGTAACGCGCCGCCCGACCAAGACGAGGCGTAACAACACCTGCGCGCCGTCTTCAAAGACCAAGCGCCTGTCGCGCCAGCTCGCCGGCATCATGGCGCACCTGCAACAGCACCCCAACGACCAGCTCTCTCAGGCGCGCGTGGCGAAGATCACCGCGATGTTGAAGGAGTGATGGATGATCGTCGAAGACTATAACTGGTGGGCCGACGAGCCGCGCGAGAAGTGGACGCACTGCAGACGCGGCCACCCCTACAACGAGAGAAACACCCAATACAAAAACTCTAAGAAGGCTGACGGCGTCGTCTATCGAGTTCGCGCCTGCCGCCGCTGCAAAGCCCTTGCTGATGCGCGTTATCGAGCGCGCCAGCGCCGAGGTCATGTGCAGAGCAGCGTTCAGAACACACTGGAGGCGCGGGTCTGATGCGCTGTGTCATATCACGTGCCAACAAGGCTCTGCTCGTGCCGAACGACGGCCGCGCTGCGAACCTGTTTCCCGCCGCGCCGGTTCTCGACAAGTACCGCGTGGTCCCGCACGACATCCACAGCGTCGTGCTCCTGCGCTCGCTCAGCTACGAAGTGCCGAACCCGGCGCTCTGCTACTACGACTGGAAAGGTGGCAAGCCGTTCGCCGTGCAGCGCGCCACGGTCGATCTGCTGACGACCAATCCGCGCGCCTACGTGCTCAACTCGATGGGCACCGGCAAGACGAAGGCGGCGCTCTGGGCGTGGGATTACATGCTCGCGCAGAAGCTGGCGGGCAAGGCGCTGGTGCTCACTACACTGTCGAACCTGCACACCACCTGGGCCGCGGAGGCGTTCGCTACGGTGCCGGGTCGCAAAGCTGTTGTTTTGTACGGCACCAAGCAAAAGCGGCTCCAGTTACTCAACGAAGACGCCGATCTCTACATCATCAATCACGATGGCTTGAAAACCATCCAAGCGGCATTGTCGCTTCGCACCGACATCGACACGCTGATCCTCGACGAGCTCGCCGTCTACCGCAACAACTCAGAGCGATCCAAGGCGATGCGCAAATTCTCGCAACGCTTCAAGATCGTGTGGGGGCTGACCGGCGCTCCGATGCCGCAGGCCCCGACCGACGTGTGGGCGCAAGCCCAGATCGTCACCCCACACACCGTGCCGAAGTATTTCCGGCAGGCCCAAGAACTGCTGATGAACAAGGTGAACAATTTCAAATGGACGCCGAAGCAAGACGCGATCCAGACCGCGTTCCGGATGCTGCAGCCGAGCGTGCGCTACTCCATCGACGCCGTGGTGGAGCTGCCCGAGGTTGTCCACCGCACGCTGGATACGCCGCTGACCAAAGAACAGAAGGTCGCCTATGACGCGCTCTCGAAAGCATTCCAAGCGGATGTCCAAGGCGAGAAGATTACGGCGGTCAACGCTGCGGTTGCGATGGGGAAGCTACTACAAGTCTCCGGAGGTTGGGTCTACGCGGGTAGTAAGAGCGTCGCGCTCGATAATAGCCCCCGGGTTGATACTCTCGTGGACCTTGTGAACGCGAACGAACGAAAGGCGCTGATCTTTGTCCCGTACCTGCACGCGATCGAAGGGCTCTCGCCGCTACTGGAGAAAGCGGGCATTGAGCATGCAGTTGTCCATGGCGGTGTCTCTTCGTCGGCACGATCCGACATCTTACGAGCGTTTCAACACACTGACAAATACAAGGCACTTCTCGCTCACCCTGCGTGCCTTGCGCATGGGCTTACGCTTACGGCAGCCGATCTGATCGTCTGGTACATGCCGATCACGAGCCTGGATATTTACGACCAGGCCAACGCGCGCATCTCTCGCATCGGCCAGAAACATCGGCAGCAAGTGATCCATCTTTGCTCCACTCCCGTAGAGAAAAAAATCTATTCGCTCCTGCGCAGCAAGGCCAACGTGCAGGCGCAACTTCTAGCAATGTTGGCCAACGCAACCCAGGAGGCAGCATGAAAACCGCCGCCAAGAAAGCGATCCCCCAGGCGCCCCGACGCGCCGCGAAGGTCAAGAACGTTCGTAACGAAAGGACCACACCGATGAAGAAGTTTCCGTTGAAGGCCCGCGTCCCGTTGAAGATCGGCGACAAGGTACGCACCGACATCAACGGCGGCGTGCATGTTGTCGAACATGACCGCAATGGTCTGTTCATCCGCTGCGCCTATGGCCGGCACTACTTGCTCGACCACGGCTACCGTGACGGTAACGCGGTCGTCGGGGTGTCAGCCGATGCTTGACACCACCGACGCTTCCAAAGAAGCCACCAAGAAGTTCGAGAAGCGTACAGCACAGTACGTGGCTGTGCGCGACAAGATCAAAGAGATCAGCGAACGGCACGCCGAAGAGCTCAAGCCGCTCGTCGATCTGCAGAACGATCTCACCGCGTGGTTCACGGAAGAGTTATCGCGGGTCGGCGCACAGAGCGTGAAGACCGGAGAAGGAACTGTTTACCAGTCCACTCGCTACAGTGCGTCCCTTTCGGACCCCAAGGCTTTCATGGACTACGTCATCGGCAACAGCGCGTTCGACCTGCTCGACCGCAAGGCGAACTCGACCGCGGTGCGCGACTTCGTTGAGCAGCACAAGTCTGAACCGCCCGGCTGCCGGCTGAGCGCTGTTCGCACCATCGGCGTGCGCCGCGCCGCGAAGTAATTACCGCGACGGTAAATCAACAGGAAAACCGATGAACACACTCGACACGGAAGAAGGCCAGAAGAAGTTCACCGAACGAATGCTCGACCTCGTCAAGGAGTTTGGCGGCGACTGCGCGGCGTGGATTGTCTCGGATAGGGACGCGCAACCGATGGCTTTCGGTGCCGCCGGCACAGACACGACGGGGACACGCGAGCTGCTCTGCCGCGCCATCAGCATCAGCTACGCCTATGACCGTGGGGTGGTTGGCGGCGCCGAGATCATCAGTGACGCCCGCAAGGTGAACTAAACCCCAACAACCACAAAGTTTAAGAACGTAACGGAGTAATTATGACCAGCACTTCCCTCATGAACGTCGACGCGTTCAACAACCAGCTCCCCGACGCAGCCTTCGCGTCGCTCAACCCCGAGAGCGAAAGCCTTGCCGACGGCATCGGCCAGAGCTACGGCATCATCGGCTACAAAGGCAAAGTGTGGACGCTGCGCTACCGCGGAGAGAACTACACCTTCACCCGCCCTGACGACGGTTCGCCGTCTGCGTTCCTCGATTGCATCGTGCTGCGCTCGGCCTCGTACCGCTCGAAGTCGTTCTACAAGGACGGCTACCAGGAAGGCGTCAGCGGATTGCGGCCGACCTGCGCCTCGCTCAACGGCGTGACGCCCGATGCCGACGCTCCGGAGCCGCAGGCATCGGCTTGCTCGCTGTGCCCGCGCAACGAGTTCAAACAGAACGCCAACGGCCGCAAGGGCAAGGACTGCAGCGACTACAAGCGTCTTGCTGTTCTCATTCTGCCGTCGCAGTCGGCGCCGCTGTTTGGGGGCTCGGCCCTCATGGAGCCGGTGTTCCTGCGCGTCCCTGCAGCGTCCCTCAACGATCTGGCGACGCTGGGCGAAGCCATGAGCAAGAAGGGCTTCCACTACGCCACCTACATCACCCGCATCGGGTTCGATGTGGAGAAGCCGCATCCGCAGATGACGTTCCGTGCGGTGCAGAAGCTGTCGGCACAGGAAGCGCCGCTCGTGATCGAGATGCGGGAGGACCCGCAAGCGTATCGCATCACGGGCGAGAACGAAGTGGGAAAGTCGCAGCCTGCGAGCGCGAATACACAGCTCAGTGCGCCGCAGACGCAGCAAGCCTCCTCGCAGGTGAGTTCAACCCCGTCAAACGCTTCTTCGACGACGACTACGACTACCTCGGCCCCATCGACTACGACCTCGACGACTTCCTCGCCCGATACTTCCAGCGGAGCGGCCGATGAAGTAGCGAAGCTCAAGGCTATGCTCGCCGCTGCGGAAGCCAAGAACAAAGCGGCTGCTACGGCCCATGAGCCGGCGAACGAGCCGATCAACACTGGCTTTGGCGGGGTGGTCGGGCTCGGCACGAGCCAGCCTGCGATCGAAGTATCTGCGGGCTCGATCTCCGACAATGCCGCCGACACCGGCCCGGCTGACGAAAGCGATGTTGACCTCGACGCCAGAGTAGCGGGGTTGCTTCAACGCTGAACCGAAGCGATAGCGCAGGGGAAGTGTTGGGTACTTGAATGTGAGCGACGCACGGAAGTTTTTGGGGGGCGTATTGGCCTGGCCGGAGGACGAGCAGTCCCCCGGCTGGGTCAACGTGCACGTCAACTCCAAGAACGATGACCCGAGCGACACTAGCAATAAGAACAACGGCGGCAAGCCGTGGGTTGTCGGCTGGCCGTTTAAGGCCATTGACGATGCGCTGAGCCGCATCAACTGGTGCGAGAGCACCGGCAAGTTTTACAACGCCTGGGTCTGCATGTCGCAACAGAGCGCGTGCACCAAGAGCCAGAAGACCGGCAAGCCCAAGGCGGTGCGTAGCGCGCAGACCGCCACCTATCTCAAGGCGATCTGGGTCGACGTCGACGTCAAGGCGGGAAGCCCGAAGCACTACGCAACCCAGGTCGACGCGTGGGCGGCGATCATGGCGTTCCACAAGAAGGTCGGTCTGCCGGACCCCTCCATGGTCGTGGACTCCGGGGGCGGTCTGCACATCTACTGGACCAGCAAAGATCATTTGTCGCTCGACGAGTGGAAGCCCTACGCTGTCGGCCTCAAGGCGCTGCTCATTCAAGAAGGTGTGAAGTGCGATGCCGGGCTGACCACCGACGCGGTGCGTATCCTGCGGGTCCCTGACACGCTGAACCACAAGTACACGCCAGCGCGCCCGGTGAAGCTGCTCCATGCCGGCGACGAGTACGACTTCCCTAAAGATCTAGCCGTGCTGCTTACGGTTACCGCCGCGGTAACGCCGGCTGAGAAACCGGCGATCGTAATCGAGCCTGGGCACGAGCACTTGATCGGTGACCATCCTGACCCGGCTTTCGCCGCGCTCAAGCCCGACAACGCGCTGCAGGCGGGCTGCGGGCCATCAGGCCCGTTGCTGATCGACCCGACGCCGATCTTCGCAGAGAAAGGTTGCAAGTGGTTGCGCGAGGCGCTGCGCACCGGCGGGGCCGGCTTCGACCAGCCGCAGTGGAATTTGTCAGTGCTGTGCACCGTCTTCATGGAGAAGGGCAATGCGTTCGCGCATGAAATCTCAAAGGGTCACGCGGAATACGGCTCGGGGGACGACACGCAGGCGCTCTACGATCGCAAGGTGGCGGACCGAGCAGACCGCGGAGTTGGGTACCCAAGCTGCGCCACTATTGCTGGCGCTGGCAGCGCGCATTGCGCGACGTGCGACCATTTCAAGAAAGGGAAGTCACCGCTCAACATACGCGCTCTAAAGCCAGCGCCCACGAACGCGGTTACTGCGGCGGTAAACGGCAAGACGCTGCTGCTTCCCAACAGGTACTTCGTCGGCGACGACAACAAGATCTACTTCATGGACCACCGCCTGGTGAAAGGCGAATACGTCGACGATCCGAAACAGCTCTTTCACAACATCATCGACGACGCGTATTCCACCAAGAACCCCGAGGCGCTGCACCTGCATATCTCAACCGACAAGGGGAATTGGGACTGGATCACAATCGAGAAAGTGGACTTCGCCGGTCCCGGCTACGAGAAGAAGCTCGCTCAAGCGGGGTTGGACTATTGCGGCGAGAACAAGACAAAGTTGGAGGCGTTTTTTATGAGTTTCCTTGCACGTATGAAAGAAGCTGCTGAGCAGCAGGCCACCGTCAAATTCGGCTGGTACCGGCCGAAGGGACCGATCGAGGGGTTCGCCTATGCCGGCCACATCTTCAAGACCGACGGATCGAGCACGCCGGCGAGCTACCCCGATGCAAACCTGCGCAGAAACTACCAGCCTCGTGGCAGCGTAGAGAACTGGCATACGACCGCTTCGTACATCTTCCGCCAGCGTCGGTCCGACTTCGATACCATCATCGCAACCGCATTCGCCGCGCCGCTGATGGAGCTGACCGGACAGTCTGGTGTGATCGTCGCCTCGATGGGCGACCCGGGCTCGGGGAAGAGCTACGCGATGGAGGTCGCCGCGGCGGTGTGGGGTAACCACAAACAGACCGTCGAGCGCGAGGGCACGACCGACAAGTCGTTGATCCACAAGCTGGGCTCGCTCGGGCATCTGCCGGCGTATTGGGACGAAATCAGCGACCCTGTCCCGCAGGCGAGGTTTTTCGGCGTCGCGCAGCAAATCTCGGGGGGTGGCGAGGGCGGCAGGTTGACCCAGAACATCAAGCAACAGAACCGCGGCGAGTGGAGCACCGTCCTCAACATCAACGGCAACAAGAGCTGGCGCGATTATGTGGTTTCAAAGCAGAAAGAGCACGGTGCCGGCTTGCGCCGCGTGCTCGAATACTGGGTGCCGAAGGATGTGCCGAACCCGCAAGGTCAGGTCCCGCCCAGCGAAGCCGATACCGCCCGCGCGCTGCTGCTTCACAATTATGGCGTCGTCGGCGAGCAGTACGCGCGGTACCTCGCGACGCACATGAGCCAAGTCTACCAGATGCTCAAGGCCAACACCGAATACTTCGAGGCCAAGCTGCAGCCCGACAAGCGAGAGAGCATGTGGCTGGCCGGGTGCGCAGTGCTGCTCACCGGCGCCGAGATCGCCACCAAGCTGGACACGCCGGTGGAGTTCAACATCGGGCGGCTGGCCGACTTCTTGATCAACGTGTTCTTGAGCAACCGGCGCTACAGCAGCACCGCGCACACGAGCCCAACGGATAATGCGGAAGACTACCTCGCGCAGTACCTCAAGGACCGCTCAGATGAAACGATCTGGACAATGGGCACATTCAAGGGCAGGGGGCGGCCGGGGCAGCAAGGGCAAGTAGAGTGGCGTCGCTTGCAGCCGAATGCCAGTGTGCGCAACGGCATTTCAGTGCGGTGGGATGGTCAGTCGATGACATTGAGTTTCTCGAAGACCAACTTCGTGGATTGGTGCGCCGGCAAGCCGGATAAGCGCGACCCCAACGTCATCGTTCGGGCGCTGGAAGGGATCTACAAGCTGCGCGGCGACCGCCGCATGCTCTGCGCCGGCACACCGTTCAAGATGCCGAGGGAGTGGGTGTACGTTATCGACGTCTCGCCGTACCCCACGCTGCGCGAGATCATGGACGCGTTCGTGGAGCAAACTCAGCTAAACGCGGATCTTGGCACTCCGACAGGGGTTGCGGGAGTGACGGGGACGGGGCCGTAGTCACGGCCTCCGCGGGCGCTGCTAAGTGGGCGGTGCGCAGCGTGTCAATCGACACGCTGGCCAGGGCGTAAATCAACAGAAGGGGGGCGATGAATTTCATGGCGTCCCTCAATCGTCGCTATCTTTTGTGAACTTGAATTTGCGCCGGGAGGCTGACGTCTTCCGGCGGTCGACTTTGAGTCGGAATTGAATGGTCGTGTTGGGGAGCTTTTCCCGTGTGCGGCGGTCGCGAACAACAAAATCGAACACATGCACAAGGCCGCAAGAACAGCACTGGTTTGTGAACCCGCGCTTCGTCGGCTCGATCCATTCACCTTCGTAGATTTGCTCGTAGCCATCAGACATCGCCGCCCCCTTACCGCCACGGTAATTACGAGCGCGGCTTGATCGCCGGCAGCGACTTGCCGCGGGCCTTGGGGGCCGCCATGCAGCCGGTGCCCTGACCTGGGCCACTCTTGCCGTATTTCTGGTCTTCGTCCGCGGTGTCGCCTACGACATCGGCGCTCTGGCGCTTGCCTTCGTCAGGATCGCGAAACTCGACAGGCTCCTTAAGAAAGTCACGGGTTCTACCGAGAGCGGGGCCGCCCTTGGCGCTGTCTGAAATGTCTTGGGGCTTGCTTCCCTTGGCGTACATTGGGCTTCTCCGCTTGCTTCTGTCCTGGAAACTTCCCGCCGTTCGCGTGCCACAACTCGACTTGCGCCTTGTTGAAGTGGCGTCCGGACGGGCTCACATAATCGTTGGTTCCGACCTTCTGAAATGGCATGTTTCCCTCGACTGGTTGTGGTTTTCCTATCGGGTCGCCTTGGTGTAAAGGCCCTCCAGTGGGCCGCGGCCGGACCTATTGCGCTGCCGCAGCGACTGCATGTTGTATCGCGACGTCTTCGCCGAGTAGGCGACCGACCGCCGGCTCGGGTTCTTGATGTCGAGCATCTGATCGCGGAGGCCGCCAGCGACGCTGTGCCCGCTGTCCACGGTGTTGGCGTAGGTGTTGTACGGCGAGAATAGGTTGCGCGCAGCAAACTCGCCGGCCTCGACCGCCGCCTGCCCGCCAGCACGCACGTTGCCTTTTGCCGCTTGGGCTACGAGCCCACGTTCAACGATCGGCTTGCCGCGATAGTCCCGATTGTCCTTTGCCTGCAGCACTGCGGTGAGCAGCGGCGAGGGCGTGACCAGGCTCTTGAGCGGCGCCGTGATGTCTTCCTTGCCCCGCAGCGCATCGACGATATGCGCCGGCACCGAGATCGGGCCGCGGCGCTGCTGTGAGGCGCCCTTGTTGCCGGTGATGTATTTCGCCGCGGCGTCCAGCGCCGGGTAAATGACCAGCCCGAGCAGCCCCATTGCGAAGAGGTGCCCGAGCGCGTCGATCTTGGCCGCGCCGTTCCCCTTGACCAAGTCGCGGATGGTGTTGCCGTAGGAGTTCATGATGCCCCAGTGGTAGCGGCCGAACACCGTGGCAGCGGGCTCAAGAAGGAGCTGAGCGACGACCCGGGCGCCTGCTCCGGTGCCGAGCACCGTGGACGGCACGCGGTAATTCGGGATGTGGCGCTCGGCGTGGATGATGGCCTGGTCGATGTCCATGCCTTCGTTCATGCGCTCCATGATGGCCTGGGTCAGGAACATATCGTTGCCCGCCCACATGACGCGGCTGGATGCCTTGTAAACCGCCCGCACGAGGTCGCTGGGGCCGACGCCAAACTTCCGGGCGATTGGGTCCCACCTTGCCGGCTGCTTCCTCACGGCCTCGCCAAAGCCGCGGGCGAGGTTGTTCACGGCGTCCTGCGTGAGCACGCCGCTGTAGATCGTGCTGCCGCCGTTCTGCCGGATGGCTTTCTGGAAGTCGTCCTGCGTGACGACTGACTTGATCGCCTTGAGGCTGGTGTCGGCGAGCGACAGGTACGACTTCGGGACCGCCCAACGCTGGCCGCGGCCAACGAACCAGTGGCCACCGACGTTGGCAAGGTGCGCCACCGGCAGCCAGAAGATGGTCTTGGTGATCGCCTGGCTGATGCGGCGAATATACGCCACCGCGCCTTCGTTGATGCCGGGCTGCGCCATGTCATCGAGCGCGTAGGCGAGCTGCGGGTCGAAATGCCAGGCGCCATTCTTCCCGCTAAAATTGGCAAGTTTGGTCGGCAAGTAACCGTCGGGGATTTTGGCGCCCGGCGGTGCAGCGTACTTCAAGAACTCGGGGTCCTCTTTGAAGCCCTCGACGAATTTGTTGTAGCGCAGGATGCGACCCAGGTCGTAGTTCGCCATCGCCGCCGACAGCGCCGCGTTGTGGTAATACTTCGCCTTCTCGCCGGGGCCGAACAGCGCGTGGTCCTCGATCTCCGAGGTCAGCGCCTTCTTCATGGTGAAGGTCTTGCCCCCCACCGTGTACTGCTTGCCCGGCGCGTACTCGAAGTTCTCGTCCGTCACCTTGATCGGCTTGCGGTTGTGCCACACGGTGAAACCGTCGTCGTTCGCCGCGATCAGGAAGCGGTTACCCTTGGGGTCCTCCATCGCATAGAACTTCCGCTCCAGCATGGTGTTGACCGGGCGGACAGGCAGACCCTGACGGCCGGACACGATTGGGTCGTCGCGCTCGTCATCCACAAACATATTGCGGTCGGCCTTCTCGCCGGCCGGGATACGCATCGCGTGGTCGCCCTCGACCTTCTCGCCGAGCATTGCGACAAGGTGCTTTGGCAGCACGGTCTTGGCGGCTTCGTACAGCGCGTCGTTCTCGTTGAAGAGCGGCTCCAGGTATTTGTTGTAGAGCGCCTGCTCCTTCGGATCGAGGTTGCCGATGGTGCCGGCCTCGCGCGCATCGTAGAGCCGGCGCAGCGTCGCCGGGTTGTTCAACTCCTTCGGCAGCGACTTCGACCAGTGCTGCAGGTCGATCAGTTGCTGCTCATTGCCCTTGATGACCTTCACCGCCTCGGTGGACAGCGAGCGAGCGTATTGCTCCGCCGCGGATTTGGCGGGGCGGGCGATATGGCTCTCCAGCTTGGCGTGCTTGAAGTAGTCGCCGGCTTTGACCTTGGCTTTGAACTTCTGGATGTCGGCGATGATCTTGTCGAGATTGAGCGCACCGGCTTCATCATCCATGAACAGCCGTCCCAAGCTCTTCGTCGTCGGGTCGCGCGCCTCTTTCGTCATCTTGACGATGTCGGCGCTGTCCAGGCGCGAGCCAGGGCGCGGCGCCGACGCCCCTTCAAGGAGCCGCTTGATGTATTCCGGATCGAGCGTCTTCGGGTCGATCTTGCGCACCGCGGAGGCTTTGGGGTTCTCCGGCGTGGAGCCTTCTCCGAGCGCCACCCCGGTCTTGCTGCTGCCGACCATGCCGCCCTTGTTGGTGCTGCGCTTCTGCACCAGGGCTGCGGCGAGCGCGGCCCGGTCGCTCGGGTTGTTCGTGTCCAGGTGTTTGGTCGCCGCGCGCTCCTCCGCGATGCTTTCGGGCGTGGCGGGCTCTGGGCGCACCATGCTCTCGGCTTCTTCGTGCGGCACGTCGAACTCGCCTTTGGAGGCGTTCGCGCGGTCGATCGCGTCGATGATGTCGTCTTCAACGCTGTTATGCGTGGCGCGCTCGGCCTCGGCCCCCGCGATTGCCTCGTCGCCTGAACGCTTGGACAAACCAATATCGCTCTCGATGCGGCCGGTGGCGCGCGCCTCTGCGACACCTTCGCCGCCGCTGCGCAACAGCTTCTCCTGCGCGCGGAAGGCTTCGACCGCCTTGTCGCTGGGGTTCTTCGCGCGTAGCAGCTTGCGCGCCTCGCGCTCCATCACGGTGGGGGCGTGGTTATCGGCAGAAGGGCGATAGGGCTTGGCGGCGCCCTTCATGGTGAAGTCCGCCGCCTTCGCGCGCTCAAGGAAGTCCTTGGCGCGTGCGACCGTGGCGGCTTTGTCTTCACCCTCCGCCGGGCTGGTCGCCTCGAAGGCGTCGTCGAGCGCCTTGATGTTCTTGCTCTTACCCGCGGCGCTGGCCTTGTCCTTGGCGCTGACGGTAAGACCTTCGACCTTCGGCGCCTCCGTGCGGATGCGGTCCGGGCGGGCGGGTACAGCGGCGGTGCCGTTGATGTATTTGCTGGCCTCACCCAGGCGCTTGGACGGCTCCATCGCCATGAAGTGCTCGATCGCCTCGTCAGGTATGCCGTTCGCCTTCATCTTGTTTACCGCGGCGGTAACGACCTTCGGCAACGGCTTCTCGCCTTCGGTCGGGCCGGCGCTCTCGGTCGCTGCCTCGTCGAATGGCTTGGTCTTCTTGCCGGGCTTGGCGAGCCAGTCTTTCAGCTCGTCGGCGGTGGCCTCCTTTATGGAGAGCACGCGGTCCGGGCCCGAGCCGTCGTTGAAGGCGCGGTGATAATGCTCCAGCGCGTCCACCGGGTCCTTGGCGTAGGCCATGACCTTGTGCTCGTCGAACTTGCCAGTTGCCGGGTCCTTCTGGTCGATGACGAAATGCCGGTCGCCGGTGCCCAGCACACCCACGTCGACGCGGTCGCCGTCGGCGCCTTTGGTGCCTAGGAACTCGCCGTAATCGTAGGGGAAGTTCTCCACGCGCCACTTCGGCGGCGTGCTCTTGGTGTCTTCGCGGACGCCACCTTTGGGGGTTTCGATGCTGACATCGCGGCCGAACAGCCGGCCCGGATGGCCCTTGGCGTAGTTGCCGGCTTCGGCCTGCGCGGGCGTCGGCTGCGCGACATGCTCGCGGGCGTCGGCTACCTTCTGTGCGTCGGGGTGAACCGCCTCGGGCTGCGCAGGGGCGAGCCCAACGTCGGCATCAGACAGCGTCGGTGCCTCGGGGGAGGGCGGCGTTTCAGGGGCTGCTTCGGGCGCAGGCTTTTTGAGCCCGAGTGTCGGCTTTGCCGCGTTCGGGTTTGGCGGCGTAGGCGGCGCAGTGTCCGAAATTTGTACAGGATTTTCTGACACAGGCGCGGCTTCGGAAGGCGCCTGCTGCGGAAACCCCGTCTGGATCGGCGCCTCTTTCAACGATGCGTCGATGTCCACTTTCGGATTGCCGAGATCCTGGTTGCCGGCGTTCCGGAACGCGTTGAGCGCAGCAGCAACATCGGGCGAGTAATCGCCCTGCGTCAGCATGTCGGTCGCCTCGGACGCGGGCTTGGCACCCTTCGCGAGATTTCTTCCGGCGTCGCCGACCGTGGGCCGCGACTGCGGGTTGCCGATGGTATCGCCCTTGACGTCGGGTGCGGGTTTCTCGGATGCAACGCCGCGGGCGACGTTGGGCGGCGGGCTGCTCGCCGCCTCGTCCTGCGCCGCTTCGGCATCGGGGCTGGCGCTGGCGTTGGGGCGCCCGGGGATGCGCTTGGCGAGCTTCGCCCCCATGCGCTGGCCTGGGCCCGTGAACTTTTCGCCGAGCCTGTTGGTACCGGGGAGCACCGCGCCGGCTGCGGCGGCAGTGAGGACCTTGCTCGGGCTCACCTTGCCTTCGGTCGCGTATTCTTGGCCTGCTTCAAGTCCGCCTTGCAGCGCCGCGCTGGCGCCGCGCACCAGTTTGCCCGCGCCCGCGGCGGGCCCCATACCCGCCATGTTGGTGGCGAGCTCAGTGGCGAACGTCTCATAGGGGTGGGCGTTGCGGTTGGCGGCAACCTGCTCGCTGTCGTCGATACCGATCGCATCAAGCCCGGCCTGCTGCGCCTTCGAAGTCGCGTAACTGGAAACAAGCGCTCCGGCTAAACCGCCGGCAATCGTACCGATCGGGCCGAATGCCGACCCGAGCTCGGCGCCGGTCGCAGCACCAAAATAACCAGCAGCCGCCGGGGCGGCCGTGTGCGCCACGGTGCGCGCGGTGCGCGCGGGGAAACCCTCGGGGGCAGGACGTGACCCAACGCCTACCTCGTCGTCCGAGAGTAGCCCCACGTCTTCGTCGGACATGAAGGATTGTTCACCTTGCGGGGGCGCGGCGCCGTTACCGTCAATGCCGACCTGGCTATCGTCGAGCAGACCGACATCCGAGTCGGAGAGCATATCTTCCATCGCGGCTACTCCGCCCGCTGCCAGCCATTACCCATCCATTTGAACGGGCCTTTCGGCGTCTGATAGACCTGACCAACTACACGTTCGTTGGCCGGCGGGACCTGATGTCCTCCCTGTGCCGGTGCGTTCTGCGTCGGTTGCGCGCCCGTGCCGCCGGGCTGCGGGATTTGGCCCCCCGGGCCAGCTATCCCTGTGGTGAACTTGTCTACCTGCCCGACGATCGCGTCCTGCTGCTCGCTCGGCAGATTGGCGAAGTTGGGGTCGAGCAATTTGGCGCGCAGCATGCGCCCCATCTCGCGCATGCGACCGTCCCGGGTCTGCTGCATCATCTTGGTCAGGGCGAGGTTCGTTTGCCCCTGCAGGCGCTTGGTCTCCGCCTCCGACCGGATTTGCGCGGACTTAACTCGGGCGCCGGCACTGGTCTCTGCGCTCTTAACCCTCGCCCCGGCCGCTTCCCTTGCGACGCCCAGGCGCGCGCGCTCCTGTCCCTCGGCGATCTGGCGCTTGTTATCCAGCTCGTCGCCGCGGGTGGTTTCGCTGGCCAGATATTGGTTGCGCGCAGCGTTCTGCGACACGGACGGAAAGAGCGACATCGCGCGCCCTCTCACGTCGGCATCATCGACCCCGCGCGTCGATGACGAAACTCCGCGCCCCACCAGCGTGAAGCCATCCGGGTTCTTGCCGTTGAGGCGGTTATTCCAATCGGTGTAGTCGTTGTCGCCGCCCGACAGATCCACAAAGTCGCGCTTCATGTTCTGCTTGGTGATCTCGTCCGGCTCAAACTTGGTCGTGTCGCCGACAGGCGCCGACAGATCCACCAGCGAGCTGCTCGGCTTGCCTTCCTTCGTGGTGCCCACGATCTTCTGCAACGTGCCGCTGATGCCGCCGTTCGACATGACGTGGTCCCACTGGCCGGCGCCGCCGATGTCGAGGTATTTGTCGAACTGCTCGGGCGTGAGGGTGTAATTCTCCGTCTGGTTCGAGCCCGGGGCTTTTACCGTCGCGGTAACGCCGTTGCCCCCCGGGTCGGCAGTAAACGTCGCTTGCGAGCCGTCGAGGATGTTCTGCGAAGCCTGGCTCGCCGCGTTCGCCGCGGCCTGGAGGTCGCCGGCCTTGCCGTCGACGCCGTTCAGCGCCGCCTTCGCGAACGCCTGTTTGCGGTCGTATGCGGAGCGGTTGTACTGGATCATCGCCCAGCCGGCCGCGGGGCCACCCATCTCGGTGGCCTGATGCACGGCAAGGACGTTGGCCTCGTCGTCGCTGATGTTCGGATGCTGCGCCTTGACGTTCTGCGCGGCGCGCTCGGCCTCGGCCGGGTCGGCGCTGTCCGCCCCCATCAGATAATGCAGGATGCGCTTCGCGCCGCCGGCGACAGCACTGGCCCCGCTACGCGCCGCGTTGATCGGCAGCATGCCATTATCTTGCGCATACCACGGACGGTCGCCGCCTAGCGTCGCAGGCTGCTCTTGCTCTGGCTCCGGAATAGCGGGCTGCCCACTCTCCGGCGCGGCGCTCTGTTCCTGCTCCTGGTCGTCGGGGATCGCGCCCTCAAAATCGTCGGCCATTACGGCGCCTCCTCTTGCTCGTCAGGGATCGCGCCCTTCGTAGCGACGTCGCCAATGCCCAAGCTCTGGCTCATTGGGTTGTAGCCGTTGACAAACTCTCGGACGCGGTCGACCACGTCGTCGAACTTGGTCCTGCTTGTGTCGCCCGTGGTCGGTGCGCCCGTGTCGCCGCGGCGGTCTTCGATGTTGTCGGACTGCCGCATGCCTTCGTACGGCGTGAACTTCGCCGTCTCTTCATCTTGGCCCTTACCCTGCGTGAGCCCGTATTTCTGCCGGCCATAGTCCAGCGCGCTTTTCACTGTGTTGAGCGCGGCGTTCACTGCGTCGGCATGAGGGGGCGCGGCCGGCGCGGTGTTCTCACCGCCGTCAGGGATCGCGCCGGCGCCTGCGTCGGTGATGGCCCCGCCGTCGTTTGCGCTGCTCAGATCAATGAGACTTCCCGCCATACGCTATACCTCCGGTATTGCTTGCTGCGTGGGAGCAGCTTGCTGCATGGGAGCGGCTTGCAGGCCCACTGGGGATTGCGCCTGACTTTGGTTGCGCACCGCGCGCGACTTGGCGATCAGGTTGTGGAAGAACTCCATGCCCTTCCAGCTCGCCACGTCCTGGGGGATGACGAACTCGCCGGCGTTCAAATGCGCGGGGACGTCGTCGGTCGCGGCGCCGCCGGATGGTGAGGTTTCGGGGTCCACATAGCCGCCTTCCGCAAAATAGCCGGAGTAATCGCCCATGCTCCCGTTGGCGTAGTCGTTGACGTGGTCCATGCCCCAGGCCGTACCGCCGCCGGAGTTCAAGTCGCCGCCACCACCGCCACCGCCACCGCCGCGGTAACCGCCACCTCCGCCACCGCCCCCGCCGTCGCTTTCCGACGAGTTCATGGACGAGCCGTAGCTTTGGGTTTGGTTCGAGACCGGCGACAGTTTCAAACTCATTGCGGTCTGCAGGTATTTGTTCGGCAACTGCTGCAAGTTCGCGCCGGTGTTCGCGTTCGCCAGGATCGCATTGCTGGCGCCGGCGTTCGCCTGGGTCGCAGTGTTCTCTGCGTTCGAGATCGCCGCCGGCAGGAGCGAGCCCGCCTGTACGGCCTCGGCACGCAACTGCTGCCCGGTGTTGATGTCGGCCATGCGCTGCTGGTTCATGGCGCCGGCGACGTTCGCTGCGTTCTGTACGGCAGCGGCTTTGTCCAACGCCGCATAGCGGCCGGACGATGGGTCGATCCCATAACCCAGCAAATTCTGTTCGCTGTTCTTGATTGCCTGGTCGCCCGCCTGCGCTTGCGTCGCGCCGGCCATAGCCATGTCGGCCTTCATTCTCGATGGAGATGCATAACTGTTCGCATCGGCGATCAGTTGTGCATTCTCCGGAGCAAAAAGGTTGTTGTATTGGTCGGCCATACCGCCGGCGAAGCCCGTCATCTTCTGGCTCGTGGCGAGGAAATTGTTGACCGCGTCGTTCGTGATCGCCGACGTCTGCGAGTACGTGCTGCTCGCCCAGTCATGCATCTGGGAGGCGAGCGACTGCGCGTATTGCGCCACCTGGTCGAGAATGTCGTTTTCCGGAGTGCGGACGACGGTAGGCGTCGACGACGAACTGCTCGAACTAAAACCGGAACTGGATGAAGCCATTAGGGTGTTCCCCGAGTAAGTCCTTCCGGGCCTACGGGGCGACCCCTAAAGCGTGCGTTAATCGCTAGTTGCTACCGGTCACAGTCATTTTAGTAGGGTCAACCATGAAATCAGCAGATAGGCTGAGCGGGTCCGGGCCGTTGACGGTGTACGACGCCGACTTGGGAGAGAGATACTCCACCACGCCAAACTGCGGGAGCGCCATGCCAGGCTTCACGTCCTTGCCGTCAAGAAGCGAGATGCTCACGCCGAGCGACACAACGCCCCCGCCGCCTGTGGCTTTAACCCGTAGATTGAACGGGTTTGGCGAGGGGGCTTGCACAAGAACCTGTGTGGCGTGACTAAAGCCGAACACGTCAATCTGCGAGTTGCTGAACGTCAGTTGACTGCTGAACCCGCCGATAGCTGACACCCCAAAATAATGGACGGCGAGGCCCGCGCCGGCACGTTTTACGGCCGAGATGTCCGCAGCGGTGACCGCCTGGGGGTAGGCGCCAAACCCGAGCACATTTATTCCAGGGGTGCCCCCAGCCATGCCGGGGAAGTCGATCGAACCCGAGGCGATGCCGCCTGAATTATTCAGCCCGTCCAACGAGATCACAAGCCAGTTGCCGCCGAAATGAACGTTGGTAACACGGCTGAAAAGAAAGTCGAATGTCATCGGCGCTGGCCATTACGGTGCCAGCGCCATAGCGCGCCCGTCCTACGATCCTGCATGGTGAGCTGGTTGATCTGCTCAACGTCGACATAGTTGGGGGACGTCTTGTCGTTGTTCTGATAGACGCGCACCTTCTCGACCTGCCGGTCAACCTCGACCCACTGTGCTTTTTTATCAGATTGAGTGATGAAGTTGTTCGTCACGCCAGTGTTGTTGCCACTCTGATGTGTATCGACCATCTGCGCCAGCACCGCCCGCATGGAGTTGATCAATGCAATCGCTGAGACGAGGTCGGTGGCGGGGCCCGGTAACCCCGGCATATTCAATGGTTGCGGGTTACCTGGCGTAAACGGAGGCGGGATGTGGCATACCGGCCCGACGGTGTTAGACATTGGCCATCCCCTTGACTGTGGTGCCAACTTCAAAACTTGAAATGTGCAGCCGCGTGATTATGCGGAACTGCCAGGTCTC
>Ga0097681_1002066_pt1 | contig 20309 bp, 18 predicted proteins | sample ThiBiot_750_plan_FD_72845 | JGI IMG/M metagenome (GOLD analysis project Ga0097681, IMG submission 72845) | Wastewater bioreactor microbial communities from Cape Town, South Africa - Thiocy_cont_750_plan - 1398105538144 (version 2) (version 2) ... | reverse complement strand
AATCATTAAATCCAATGGTATTTGTACAAGAAAAACATATTGAGGATATAATGAAGGTAAATGAAATATATCGCACATATCTGAAAATCGTCCACTATCGACCCAAACATGTTTGTCATACAAACGATGACAAATCGTAAGCATTTTGTTAATCAAAAGATTTTCATCGGTGGTCAACTGAGATGTTAAATAGAACGGTGAATTATCGAGAAAATGACATGGATCGGGAAATAATGTTGAACCGGGTATGTGAGGATATGATGTTGGATCAAGATAATCGAGAAAATAGGACTGTCGTTTGAGAATACTTCGATCATTTGAGAGAATTTTGAGAACTAATGTTGGTGCTGGTGCAGGAGGAAATGTACTTGATGTTAATGTTGGATTTTGTTCAAAACGATTGAGAATATTATTAACTTCATTAGAATAGATTCCACGAGTATTTTTCTTTTTTTTATTTACTAATTTAGAAGAAAAAAGAAGTTTTATTTTGATGATTGAAATTTTGAAAAAAAGAGACTTTACATAGATTAGGATTTCGTTGTTCTTGTAATTGTTTATTCAATGAAAAGAATTCGTCCATTAATTTATCAGGTTTAGCACCGATGAGATATTCAACTGAATTGATATTCATCGGAAAGTACGGTGAATATTTCAAGATTTCATCGAATGTCGATGCATTCGTTCGTTGTTCTTTTCGATAGGTGTACCGTAATCGTTGCAAAAGTGGTCCATGTTTCGATCGAAATATACTTGCTACTAGTTCAATCCGTGCATGAGTCAATTGATCATCAACATATCTAAAAAAAAATTACGAATCTTAAAAGCAAAACGACGAAGAAATCAGTCGACTCTACCGATAGTAATAATCCATGAGTGTCGACGATGGAGTTAGCTGTTGTTGATAGATGTTATCCATACTTGGCATGGACGAGAGTGTATTTTGTCGTTTCGTTTTCGTTTCGAGTGGATTGATTGAATTTGGTGAGAAGTCGATCGATGATTCTTTCTGTTCATTGCTCGATGTTGACGATGGTGTCGGTGGACGAGAGAAATTCTCGTGAGATTTGTTGATCATTGAATACGTTCCATACGGCCATGTATGACATTGTGTACAAGTCATGATCTTGCCTAGGACATTGATCAATCGATCGATTTCCGAATGTAGATTGAACCAAGCTTGAAAGATCGAAAGTTTTTCGTAGAAAATGCCGCCTTCTTTCGTTCGCGGATTGAATCGTTTATCGAATTGTTCGAGTGCTGATTGCGATGGAAAAAGAGCAAGAATTGCATCCCATTTGATAAATAAATCCTTCATTTCATTTTCAATATGACGACAATGACTGATATGATATTCGCATAGATGTCGACGTTGAATCATTGGACTATTATGATGATACGCTCGTTCGAAATCACATTGCTCGAAGAATTTGTAGAACTCATCGAGAGATTTTTTTCGTTGACGATCAATTGAATTTCGTTCGATTTCAATACCTTGTTCATCGAGTGAATTTTGCCCGTTGAAAAACGTTTTCAATTCGTACCATAGTGATGTGAAATATAATTTTCGTTTTTCTGCATTGGCAATAATATTATCTTGTGTCGTTGAATTTCGATCGAATTCATACCAATCTTGATAGAGATTTTTAATGTGTTTAGTAAGTCGATCACGTCGATATTCACCGACGGATTTTCGTCGACTAGATGATTTCGATTCCGTCGTTGTTGTACTCGGAAGTATCGATGGTGTCGATGGTACACGTGGATCATCGATATCCGATGTGAATTCTTCAATCATAAAATTTAATAGATCATTTTCGACATTGTTCGCTGTGGGATCCGTAGAGATGTATGTCGTTCGATTGTCATTTGATGGATTTGTTCGTCGAGAATTCTTTCGAAGTTTGCGCGTATATTTCAAGGCTTTCGATGGTGGACGATTTTTTTTAGGAGAATCATCCATAATCTACAAAAACCAAAACTCGTATAAGCATTACCCAAAAATAGATTAGCATCACTTCTGTTTTCTATTCGATACAAAACACACGCACACGCAAATGAGTTAGTTGAGAATTCTTGGAGACGAAAAAATATAAATAAATGGAGAAAAGAAAAAGATTTTGATTTCATTCGACAATATTCTCTTCGTTATGTTTCTCGATAATTGTTTTGATTAATCTGCAACGATCTCGATCGCACGAACACGGTATTGAATGTTCATTCAACTCGATTTCTTCGTCACTGTTACTACTCGAACTATCCTTCGATATATCCATTGGTTTGGTTTCATTTATCAATCGTTTATCGGATGATATTGTTGATGAACGACGTCGTTGTCGTTTACGTATTGTCACATCATCATCATCAATACCTGTACTATTAACAAGATTTTCTTTGATTTTTTTAATCGATATTGTTAGTTGATATTGTCGTCGATTGTTTGCCGATTGTTTTAATTTAATATGAACAGGAACAATTTCACCTTTCAATGGACAAATATCATCGGGTAGAAAGACAAGTGTTTGTTTCCAATGTGTTTTTGATGAATGTGGACTTGTGGTTAAACGTGTCGAACGTAGAATTAACGAGTTATTATTCGAAGAAAAATAACAATCAAACCAAAAGCAAAGACCGGATATGATACAAGTATTATCAATATTGAATTCACAGATTGAACGCATCGTTTGTAGATCATCCAAACGAATCGTTCGAAGATCAATCGATTGAATAAGTTGAGCATCGTGAACTAATTGTGATGGTTCAATTGTTTGAATAATACAATCGGTGAGATTCGAATTTTTAATATGTGGAAGAAGCGGAGAAAGATTTAAATCGAAGTAATCTTTCCACATCGTATTCGATTCAATTCGAATATTTTGATCAATAAATGGAGCACAATACTAAGTTGAACAAAAAAAATCAAAATTGAAAAACGAATAAAGGTCAATCAACAAACAAGATATGCATGAGATGGAAAGATTGAAATCGATTCCGATAGGTCAGGAGTAATATCATCGTTTTGTGATGATAAATGAAGAAAATGATCGCGAGCATATATAACTGATTCGAGCATACTTTCATGAAACAGATAGTAACCTAAGTAAACAAAAATAAATCGAATACGAAAATACTTTCGTTCTCAATGGTACCCATCCAATCACTAATGATAATATCGATATTTTCATCGAATCTCTTGATATCTTCAATACGTTTATTAATAACACGGATTTGATTTTGTAAACGATTACATTTGATTAACTGTTCAGCTAGTTGACATATTGTCGAACAGGCATCGACAGCATAGACAAGTTTAGCACCAGCTTTAGCAGCAAACATACTTAAAATTCCCGTTCCTGAGCCAACATCGAGAACAATCTAATCGAAAGAAGAAAAAAATCTTGATTTATTTTCATTTAAAGAACATTTTGAATTACTTTATTTTCGAATAAACGTTTGTTATTCATAATTGCATCGTAGTAAGCAGTAAGCCGTGGACGATCACGTAGCATCGTTTCGTATAATTGAAAATCTCCTGACTCGAAATTAACGTGATTCATTTTCTGAAAAAATCATTTAATTTCAAACGCAATAAAAGAAAAAAACTATATATATATATGAATGAGTCGTCTTGAAACGCAGATGTAGAGAGAGAGAGAGGGGGAGAGACTGTTACTACACTTAGCATTGAAATATCAAGCATTGTTTCGATATTATAAAATCTGTTGCATTCGCTTTTGACAAGTGCGTGGTGATAGTCGTTTGTTATTGTCATAAGACACATCGAGAGAACAGAAATAATCGTACGCAAACTCGCATCCCTTTTTTTCTTCTCTTATCGACTATTGAAGGAAAAATGACGAGATAATAGAATGCAAAACTCGATAACATTTGGGTTTGTTTTGTCTTGTTTTCAACGATATCTGATATCTGAAATAGAAGAAAATAAAAAGAATCAATCGATTATGTAGTGAATAGTTGTTAAATCTATTTCTTATTATTCTCGAATGTGAAAAAAGCAGAATAGAAATGCAATAATAATAATAATAAGACAAGAAATATCATTCTATATATGTATGTATTTGTATCAAATAAATTAGTAGTGTTTACAGTTAATAAATCAAATAGAATTTTATCGTATTCAAGCGTATGGAAAGACGACGAAGAAAAAGTTACATTCATTGTTTTTCAATAAATTACTGGTTGTTTCTCGTCTCGATTAATAAAAAACAAACAAACATAGGAGAAAAGAAAAACAACCGGAATTGTTATTGCACCTTGTATCGAATATAAACGCTATACAATGGACGAGCAAACAATTACAAAAAGAAAACTATCAGAAAAAAAATAGTGTTTTGTATATAAAAAAAAAATAGTAAATGGAAGAAGAATTTGATTCACAGATAATCATAAATTGGATTTGAAGAAGAAAAAAAATTGTTGAATATTGATTTCACTTTGGTTCTTTGTTTTTATAATGTAAGTAAAGGCAATGAATTGGCTTCAAGAAGATCTTTGACAATATGATTGCATGGCAATGTTAAATAAGTCAGACAGGTTTGTAATGGAGGATTTTGAACAGTTTGATCGAGATTTGCATTCGAACCACGTACCCAACTCATGGCTTGATTTAATCGACGACCAAGAAAACCACTTTCTTCTGTTGTATCTAAAACGATAGATTTTATTTTACTCGTGTTGTTTTCTTGTAAAATTTACCTTGATTATTATAATCATTCGTTTCAGCAGTCGGTGTTGCTACAGCAACTGATGAATTTTGATGGTGATGTTGTTGTCGAGCTAATGACACAGCAATTCGACCCAAAAAACTGTTATCGATTGTGCGACGTTTGTTTGCCTAAGAATGATAAGATAGAATTGTTTGAATAGACAAGATTTGCATTTACATTTTCATCAGTACTGTTGTTGCTTTTTATTGACGATGTTAGGGTTGATTTCTGTGTTGCTGCTGCTGTTTCATTCAATTGTGATACTCGATGTTGACTAACAGCCATTTCTGCATGTCCTCTACCCTAGAATATACGTAGATTCAATTTCAAATCACTAACGTAAAGAAATATGTAATTGAAGGTCAATTAGGAAAGTCAATACACCGAAATGAAATTGAATAAGACTTCTCTCATCATCATCGTTTCCAATCACACTTACATTCGGTCCACGCATTTTCACGAACTCCACTCGATGTTTCGTGTACATTCCTAGAGACATTCGTTGAGCAACACGAGTACTTGTCGTTGCCTAGAAACAACAACACATTCTCAAATATCGTTTATCAATCCGAATCGATTACTCGAGTATCATAAACTCTTTTCAATGCTTCGTATTTAATCGAACCAAGAAATAAAACTCGTGCATCTTTCATCGTCGGATTTTTCGCAATTAATTCAACACACACCATCTGACCTTCATTCACAACCATTTCACAGAATGCCTACAACGAACGATTCATGCTAACAGCTCAGTCTGTCTTTTTCTTTTTGTCTTACATCTTCGAAATTATCAACTGAAAAATAAAGATTTGGATATGTTATTTTCTCTTCTGTTCCTTTATTTTCCATATCACGACGTGATGGACTTGCATAGACTCTCTAGAACAAGATAGATTCAATAAACACTTATAATTACATGTTTGTTCGCGTTTTGTTTACAGTTGAAAGACGTTTGAGAACTTGTAAATGCTTATTATCAGTTTTGATACACACAGCTGTTGTGACTGTATAGTCGAATTGATGAAGAACAAGATTTAAATTCGTTGTTTCTTCCCAATCATAATCGGATGAACCCTAAGACAAGAACCATTCGAAAGTTCTTATTCAATGAAACAATCGATTTATTCTTTTTACTAATTTCGGACGACGTTTAATATCATGATGACGGAAGACTTCAATCGATTGCTGAGAATATAAAATTGAATTCAATAAGAAATCTCGAAAATTATTCTCGGCCTACTGATTGTCGATTAGCATCACCTTGAAATTTTCGCGTGACATAAAAAACCAAATCATCATCACTCGTCATACTCGTTGATGTTTGAGCGAGACGTGTTGTTGGCGAGAGAAAGAACTTCTCAAATAATTTCGACCATTCAATATTCGTTTCTTCGACTACGATAAATTCTTCGTCTAAATGCAATTATATACATATCTCAAATAATATTCTCGCATTTGATCTAGTCAAGAGTACCTTCATCCGCTTTATTCTTTTTACGTTCATCAGCCACCGCAGTGAATAGTTCCTGAAGAGTTAGAGTCATTACTTCTATCAAAAAAGCAAGTACAAGCTTTTTTTTTATTCAAAATACGAATCACGCAACTGGAAAGACGTCGTCTTTTCCTTTTGCATCGAACTTTATTGGTCAAATTTATCAACGATTGAGAATAGATCAATGGATTTTTTTTTCAAATCGAAAAAGCCAAACATTTTCGAGTCGATTCATTTCTCTCAAATCAAAAATCGTTTTCCTCGAATTTTCTCGTTCGTTTTTCTCTTCATGCATTTTTCTAGCACATCTCTACACATGCGTTCGGATAGTGAATCATTGAAGAAAAGAAAAAATATGGCGTCGATCTTGTTCTCCTTACATTTAATGATATATATTCTATAGAATAAACTTCTCGATTACAAACGTGCCAATGAATATTATTCTAGTTTACTAATCAAACAAACAATCAACAATTTCGATACGAAATGGGTTGTGCAACGAGTCAAGACGAAAAACGGCAAAAAGAAGTACGTTGATTATCATTAGTTTATTTATTGTTGTTTGTTGTTGTTTTTTTTCGATCGAGAAAGTTAATATATTCATTCTTATTTCAGACAGAGTGTCAACAGTAAGACTATACACATCTAACGATGAGTTGTTTTTTTTTTGCCGTTTGCCTTTTAAAATTGATTAACACTAGAGATAAATGCTTTAACTAATTATTACTAGATCCTTTTCTTCTTTCGTCAACATTGTAAAATGAATTCGTTTTGTTTGTCTTTTCTAGTATAGCAAAGCACTTGATCGTTTGATAAAAGAAGATGCTGAACGTGCTGCAAAAGATGTCAAACTTCTCTTGCTCGGTAAAGACAAAACAAAGCATTGATCACGAAGTGTTTGTCAAACTAAAACATGATTTTTTCCCCTCTATTTATTAAGGTGCTGGTGAATCGGGTAAATCCACAATTGTCAAACAAATGCGTATAATCCATCAACATGGTTATACAAAAGAAGAATTCGAACAATATCGTCCAGTTGTCTATTCAAATACGATACAATCATTAGGCGCAATTATTCGTGCAATGAATATGTTAAATATTCAATTTGCATCGACTGAACGTGAAGTCGATGCACAACGTGTACTTGAAGTTATTCAACGTATGAAAGACACCGAACCATTCAATAGTGAATTATTATCATCGATGGAACGTTTATGGGCGGATGCAGGTGTTCAACAATGTTTTCTACGTAGTAATGAATATCAATTGAATGATTCAGCACAGTATTTTCTCGATCAATTGTATCGTATTGGTTCGCCTGATTTTCTCCCCAATGAACAAGATATTCTACGAACACGTGTTAAAACAACAGGAATTGTTGAGATTAATTTTTCGTTTAAAAATTTAAATTTCCGTTTATTTGATGTTGGCGGACAACGATCCGAACGAAAGAAATGGTTCGTATTCGACGAGTAGTTCGTTCGGAATCTTATTTCACGTTGATTTTCTCATTTAGGATTCATTGTTTTGAAGACGTAACAGCGATTATATTTTGTGTAGCTCTATCAGAATACGATCAAGTCCTTTACGAAGATGAATCAACAAATCGTATGCACGAATCTTTACGTTTATTCGATAGTATTTGTAATAATAAATGGTTTGTTTGTTTTGACGATTTCGAGAAAAAAAGAAAATGAACTAATGATGATTTGTTTGTTTGTTTGTTAAGGTTCGTTTATACGGGTATAATCTTATTTTTAAACAAAAAAGATCTATTCGAAGAGAAAATCAAACGTTCACCATTAACACTCTGCTTTCGAGAATATACAGGACCGAATGAATACGATCCAGCTGCTGAATATATTCAAGCACAATTCGTAGCGAAAAATAAATCGACACAAAAAGAAGTTTATTGTCATCATACATGCGCAACAGATACACAAAATGTTCAGTTTGTATTCGATGCTGTCACCGATGTGAGAAGAAAAAGAAGAAAAATTTTGATCGAATTGAAACGTTTTTTGTTTGAATAGGTTATTATCACGTTAAATCTTCGTGGCTGTGGTTTATACTGATGAAAAATCCAGCACAAATTTAATATCAAAGAATAAAATTGACTTGTCTACATCTATTTTTTGTTCGGTCCCATTTTTTTGTTTACTTCATTAATATTATTTTTTATGACCTCGCTGCCAGGTCAGATGGACGATGAAAAGCAAAAACAACACATTCAATTATAACAACCTGCGTGGATTTCTCCTCTTTATTATATACGATTCCATCTTTTGCATGTTTTTCTTCTTCTGTTTCGTTTGTATATGTTGTCAGATGTGTGTATTTGTGAGAGTTTCTCTTTTCCCTGAAAATCGATTTCTGTTTCTCTTTACTAGTCAATCTGTTTCACATTATTATTTATATTTAACACATTCAATACGACAAATGTTCATTTATTTGTTTGCTTTTTGTAAATTAACAAGATCTTTTCCTCTCTCTCTCTCTTTCTCGATTTGTGTACATGTAATGAGAAGATATTCTTAATTCTATATACATATTTAATAAGTTGGTATTAAAATACAAACAGTATTTGTTCGCTATTCTATTCTTTGATACTGACTAGTCTTTATTTACTATACCTATGTATACGTCGTGTGTTTTCTTCATTGCTCACAGAATAAAAATAAAAATCCTTTTCTTCTCTCTCTCTCTCTTCTTTTTTTGACACGATATATAAAATAAAATTCAAATATAAAGATTTTCATATTCTTGTTCTTTGATGATTTCATTTGTTAGTAAAGAAGATTAACTAATCGGGTTTTGCTGGTTTTTCTCTCTTCGATACAGGAGAGAAAAAAATTTATGCCGATCGAACAATTAGTTTTCTATATATAAATACATTGTATTTATAGTTTGGATCTTCGTTTTCTTATTTAATCATGGATGATCAAGTGCTTTGATACATCTATCGAACAAAAGATTTATTCGTCTACAAAAAAAAAAACTCATCGTATATAAATTCTATAGAAATATTTGTTTATTATTAATATATATCTATACGAAAAAGATTATTCAATCGACTTGCGAAAGAAGAGAGAAAAAAAAACCTGATTACTGTTAATCTTCTATCGCATGTTGATTTGAAATCTATGCTTATTATTAAATAATCAGATCTTTCTTCGATTGAAACATTACATTTATTAATAATAAATCGATGAATGATTATGTTCTTCTTTTTATTAAACCAAGAACAAAAAAAGATAATATTATTTGGTTTATTTCGAAGAAAAAGATTTCCCAAAAGAATGATTTTAAGTGTGAAGTAGATTTCTTTCGGCATATTTGTAAAGACATACGCAATCATGTCATGACAATCTTTTATTAATAAAAAATCTTCAGAAAATCAAAGAAAGCAAATAGAAAAAAAAGAGAGAAAAACTAGAATCTATTGAATAACAACGACCGAAAGACGACGAAGACGTTTCTCATCGTATCGTGATTATCATGAATCGAATGAACTCATATTTGTTCTCTTCTTTTTGCTCTATCGAAAAACGCATTTAGTCGATATAATTCAATTACGTATATACTATTTGCAATTGAATTAGAAACTCGAAGAAAAAAGTCTACGTTCGACAAACTGTTCGATGACATCATACTTGCTGATTAAGCTTATTTTTGACATGAAAGAGGACTTTTTTTTTGAAAAAGAAAGAGAAAGAAACTTCATTTGACAGATGAAATTCTTCATCTTCTCAATCAAATCTTTATTATTATTATTATCTTCAAAAAAAGAAAAGAAAAGAAAAACTGTTCCTGTTTACACACATAACAAACTCCTGAGCTGAAGATATTATTTTCAATATTCTAATGACATTAAAAAGAAAAAAAAGAGAGAGTAGTATTAATAAACAGATTTAACATAAAGAAGAAAACACACACACACACACATACACACGTATTAGATAACTCCTTCAATCGAGTCTGTATCTAAATTGAGAATAAGAATTTTAACAAATAACATTTCTTTTCTTGCATTTTCGAATATGATTTTGGCATCATCGGAGTTACATCGAAGAATATTGGGCGCAAATACCATCGATAAATTGTTGACATCCATTTTTGTGACAAGAACATTTTCAGCTTTTGCAAATATCTAAATTTCGAAAATACGTATGATTATCAATAAACTGTCAATTCTTTGATTTTACTTGAAGAAAACGAACGAGATAAGTCAAAACAATTCGATTAATTTCAGGTAATAATTGAATTAGATTTATACATGGTTCAACTTTATCACAGTTGGTTATGCATTGATCATAGAATATCGATGGTATTAATGGTTCAGCTAATTCTCGATACCAAAGTTTGAGTAACGATGCTGGTAAATGTGCATCATCAATCGATGGAAATTGCCATTGATCACATTTGACTTTCAATGCATTGACACTATCCAAATCTCCAGGTACTCTGCAAATGAACAAGTAATCTGAGTCGAAAATCAATTTTCAATGATTGAATTCTACCGAAATATGCCTTCGATTTGTGCGCCATTTAATCTCAAAACTTCTTCGGATAGAACCGTTTGAATCCACGGTAAACGTTTGTCGGGATAACGTGTTCGTTGCATGACCATGACTTCTTCGAGTGTTGCACCAAACATCGATGGAAAATGAATTGTATGCTATGAAAAAAACATATCGATCTCACATGTCGTTTTTTTTGTTTGTTCTTAAAGTTGAAATCTCACTTTTGAAAGTTCAATCTCTTCGTATGTCGGTTTTTTCAAACCTTTTTTCGGTCCTGTTTGAAGAATTTTCTCCAAACGTTTTTGACAAACTTTTGCATAGATCGATATCGGTACTTCCGATGTATCGACATCTCCATTTGTTTGTAAAGCTATATATCGTTCCAATAACAATTGAAATTTACTCGATGGTGGAAAGAATGACAGACAAATTGCTAAGAAAACAAGCAATCAAATCATTGAATTGAATAGAAACTCTTCTTTACCCAGTAATTCCCAACCGCGTTGTAAACTTTCAGCATTTTGATTATATGTTGTTTGTTTAATTAATTGCAAATAAAGTTCATCACGTATCGTTGGTAAACTCCAGCCTTTGATTGTTAAATCTAGACAAGTATTTAATGACGCATTTTGTTTCGATTTTTTGTCGCCCATATAGATTTGAATCAATCGAAATAATTCCGGTGCTTCTTTTCGAAGAATCTTATCAATCGAACGTAACAAAGGTTTAGTTAAACTCTCTTTCGACCAGGTTAATAACTGATCTTGATTTGGACGTTTACTAAAGAGACCTCGTTTGTGTGTATGTAAATTTAACATTTCATTTAAATGTATGTCACATTCGATTTCACTGATTATCGGAGGAAATTTAATCGATGACGAAATCGACTAGAATAGACGAATTTATTATTGTTGCTGTTATCGAAATCTTTCTCGTACTTGTTTATGTATGGAGATTTGTCGAGATTTTTTACTAGTTGTTAAACTATGAAAATGTGTGATACTTGATGAAGAATCAATACTACCAGTTTCATGAGATCGATTCATTGCTAAAGAGAAAAAATAAATAAAGCTTGAATAAATTCGAAAATTGAATCTACAATGTGAAGCTATCGATGATGAATTCGAATAACTGTCATAATAAATTGGTAGTAGAGGTGTTGTTGCTGATTTTGAAGATTTGTGATTATCTATGAATAAAAAACAACAACAACAACAAGATAAGCAATTCTTATGCATAGATTTTCTTTTATCTTTCGATTGAAATCGAATTAGTTCACCCGAATAAAGTCATTCGATTAGAAAAACAAAAGAAAAAAAAACATAGACACTAGTGAATTGATTGAACATGCATGTGAGAATATAATAAATGTTTACCATTATTAATCGATTTCGTTTGTTGAAAAGTCAGATTGAGTGGATCGGTTGTTGAATGAAAGAGAAATTCTAAATATATGAAAAGCAAAAATAAAATTCTCTTGAGATTAACAAAGAAACAAGATCTTTTACCGTCAGTACATGTTACAAATTGTTTCATCAATACATCAGATTTTTTTGTTTTATCATCGTTGTTCACCTGTTCGTGATGAAGTGTTTCATTACTTGAATTTTGTTCATTCGATTTTTTCGCATCCGATGAAGTAAATGTTAATGTCGAGCATTTTTTCATTTCATTCAAACGTATATAGGTACTACGTAATGTGCCATCGGTGCTTTTTATCTGAATGTTAACATAATTCGGATTCGTACGTGGTTGTTTTTTTCGAATATTTTTTTGTTGTTGTTCGATTGATGACTGAAGATTCGGTGAGAGTAATTCTAATGTCGGAGTACTGATATGTCGAGAGATATTTGTTGATAATTGAGGATGATTTGAAGAGAATGTATATTTAGATATGTTTGTACATTGATGATTGATTTCATTGCTTGTCATTTGAAGTGTAAATGGAAATTTTAAATTAATACTTTGAGAACGTTTATTCTGAAGAGATTGTTCTGAAACGAGAAATATATATATAAATGTTTTTGTTTTGCTTCGATTTTATCGAAGGAAAAATAATAATAACCTAATGAAATTTGAGGAGTATTCGAAACGATTGGAAAATTATCGTATTGATTATTTAATGGACAAACGATTGAATTAGCTAGATTGTCGTATGTTGTTTTTTCGTCTTTATTGTTTTTTGTTGACGATGAAATCATGGTGTTCGAACGAAGTATGGCTGATGTTTGACAGATTGACTTTAAATTTAAAAAAAAAGAGATTTTTTCTTCTTGTGTTTATAAGAAACGAAATTTTTGATTTACTCGTTCAATTGTTGAATGACAATTCGTTGTCGGGAATTTTAATTTCGTATCCCGTTGTGTTTTATCACAACCTTGAACACATGTTTGCTTCCATTTGTTATTAATCTGTTCAACCGTATGATTAATCGTAGACACTGGAGGACTAATTAGTTTTTGGTCATCTTTACACTCAGTATTCTCATTGATCATCTATGATATAGTCAAAAAAAAAAGAGAAAACGTTAATGATTATAGACAAAATATATTCTATTTGACTTGACCATGATCATGTCAGTATCCAAAGAGCAGAGAAAAAAAAGAAAGAGAAAATTTACATCATCATCTATATTGTGGATGAAATATATCTCCTATGGAGAAAGTCAATGATGATTAATATCGAGCACATGTTTCTATATTCATCTCATCTCAATAAGTCAAATAGACAAATCAATGATGTAATCTTAATTGTATACCTGAAGTTTGGCTAAAGGAATGATATCAGCATTGGATGGTCGTTGCCAAATCGTTCGTTGTGTTTTAGCATTATAATAATAATTACGTTTTGTGTTATTATCAAATAATTCCCACCATTGATTTTCATTCGACTTTTTACTAGAATAGAATAGAAAATGTCATCATATTCGATACATGTTATGTTATGTCAGTTTTGATATTATTCAAACGTTTATTTCCGTTTTCTTTTGTGAAAAAAAATCAAACACAAGGACATATGTTTATCTTTAGACCTTCTCAGTGTTTTCTTTTTCATATTTATTCTATATATACATCAATACAGAAACTAAGGACAAGTATTGTCAAGAAAATGAATTACATTATCCAATCTAATTAAGTTGTCTGTCTACTAGGATGCATCATGATAGTAGTCGATTTGTTAATTGATATATTCATCTTTCTAAATAAATATTTTGACTAGACAACGGGGATAGAAGAAAAGGATTTACATAGTTGTGTCTATTGCTTTTTTGTTATTCGAAATCGATTTCTATTTTGACACGAAATGATAACATCCGTTGAATGACTAAAAAAATATTATTCTCACACTTAAAGAACATCATGACATCTTGTCATTCGATTTTATATACGTGCGTTTAAATTGACAAGATTTGATTTTTTCTTATTGACTTAACCTTTGTCTTATTCAATCGTTTCGTTTAAATAATCGAAAACTTACATTTTAGCACCTGATGGTGCTTGCCAAAGACATTCACCAGTGACAAGATTAGCATACATTGAGTCTTTAGATTTCGGTTCAATAATTTGAACCCAATCGAATCTAATTGAAAATGAAAAGAAGAAAAAAAAAAGAAACATACAGATTGATATTTCTCTCTTCTTTTTTCTTCGAGCAATCATTTTACCTATCTGCCATGTCGATTCTGTTTGACGTTGAAATGAAAAAAAAAGTAAATGTATAGCACCTTGATAAAAAAAAAACGTAATATTAATAATGAAGAGTCACACGAATACAACTTGTCACATGAACCTTCGTCGACGAAGGCGGCGCATGATTTGTCGACGATAACTACGCGTTTATGTTTTATTAATAAAATATATATGTATATACGTATATCCGTATATCAATAAACAAAAATCTATATACTTAAAAATGAAAAATAAAGATATTGATTGTGAACATAATGTTTAAACGAGAATGAAGAAAAAAAAACAGAAAGTAGATAGTAAATATGAATGTTATCATTTTATGATATTAATGGAATCGATGAACGTCAAATTTTCTCTGAAATATATGCCAATATCTTCTGATTGAGAATACGCAGAGGAAAAGAATGTGTCAATAGAGAATATAAAGCAAGAAGATGAACAATATAACAAATGCCTGTTTCTCATCATCGATTTATCTGTTCACCCAAACGAGTATAATGATAATTCGGATCTAAAAAAAGAACTTTTCTTTCTCTGTCTCTCTTTCTCCTTCCCTCCCTTCCTTTCTTTCTGTCGGTCATAGACATACAACACAGTAGCAGAAAGAATGTTTGCGTGCAGAGTTGCTCAATCGTCACGATCTTCTCCACACTAGTATATATACATATATACATACATATATAAATGCTTGTCTAGTTATTTAGGCGTAAGAACGAGGAAATATCTATGCAGTAAGCAAGAAGAAAAGAATGAAGGAAATAAGAATACGATGAAGACGAAGAGGTCATCAAATCGACGCTTATTTATTGAACATGCGATTACGTTCATCACTTTTCTTGACGTAATCTTCTGGTCGACTTGTCTTCGTGTTTTCTTCTTTAGCCTAAGCACGATAAATGCTTGAAAGAAAACGTCAAATAATAAGAAGTCCAATATAAATAAATAGGAAACAGATTTTTCTTGTAACATAAAAGAAATCATATGGAAGAATAAGAATCTTTTGGCACGTCATTAAACGATGTTCGATGAATATTTTGTTTTGATAACTAAAACAGTTGGCCTTCTTATGTAGTAATAATATTGAACCAAAATAATATACAGAGATAAACGACGAGAACAAAACGAAAAAAGACCAATAATAAATATATAGATTCGATCATGATGGCGTTAGAAGACATTGATTCATTGATAGTCTTCTTCGTTTTTTTTTAATATGAATTATTTGTTTTAACATTATCACATTAGTATCAATCTTGAATTTTCACTCAAAAGATTCCATAAATCAATTATTACTCATTGTAATAATCAATATTCAGGGTAAAAGACAAATTCAATTGATTGATTTTCTCTCGTCTAGATAATTACTTGAAGACTATCGATAATTGCATATTTCGAAGCGAAAGAAAGAAAATCCCCGATAATAACTTCAATATCAATGCATGTTCCAGATATCTATCTATCTCTACCATATAATCGTTAGACGATTTTTCTCTTAGATCTACTATATCCTTCTATTCGATAATCAATATGAACAGGATGTGTTTTTTCTCTTGGTTACTATATGTATTTATTCAAAAATCATCGACCTTTTTGCCAAAGGACAAACGACTAGTTATTTTCTTTCTTTCTTTTTTTTTCTATGTACTACGAGTAAAAGAAAAAAAACGTAAATAAACTAAAGTTCATCGTATTCTGACATTTGCAAATAGATTTTAAAACAACGTGTTTTTTTGAATACAAATACGCAATCTTTTGTTCTTCGAAATTTTAATTTAAACTGACGAAAATATGAAATGAATTCGCATCTATGACGTTGTTTGTTTGGTAATCATAGATTGTACATCATTGATAATAGGGAGCAAAAGATTTGTAAGGTTTCCTGTTTGAGAACTCGGGCAAAAATACGTAATTAACACAGCGTGACATGATAAAGCAAGAACAGATTTTTCGAACTATTATATTCATACAAAATATCTTCGGGCCATTGTTTTTGTCAGTTTGGAAGTTTACTTACAAAGTGTAAATTTTCTGTCTTTTGTGTGTCAGTTCGTGTTGTTTTTTTTTCAAATTGAATTATATATATTTAGTGATAATCAAGATAATTGTGCTGTTGAACTCTTTTAAGTTCAATTTCGAAAGAGAGAAAAAAAACGAGACATGTGCTTTTTCTTCGTTTTTCTAATTTATACGCCAACATCATCTTGAAAATAAGAATAAAAAAAAAACGTGTCGAAGAGAAAAGAAGAAAACGATAGACATCTAACATTGGTCAGTAAAGAACATAACGTCGGCAGAAAGAAAGATATAGATAGATAGATAGACTGAACGAGAAACGAACAACGACACATAATAAAACGTATGCACGTCCAGTGCACCTAACCGTCTGTTTTCAAAGAAATTTCATTTTGTTTATTTATTTACTAATTAAATTTCAACGATGTCGAATAATCAATCATCATTATTACCTGATAATATTGATGAAAATGATGTTCCTAATACTCGTCGAGTTACATTAACTCGTAGTGGTGTTGCTGCTCTATTCGCTCAATCATCGTACGAAACAGGTGAGAAAGTAGCAACAACGAATTTGACACGCCCTGCTCGAGAACATCGACCACCGCCTGTAGCTCGTGCTTGGCTATCAAAAAATTCGGCAGCATCGAATCAATCGACTAGTGCATCATTTCGTTCAACAGGTCCAGGAGGAAGTGCAGCACAACGTTCATCCCTATTTCGTTATGTTATTCAACGTTCATCATCATTTGCAACAACGGCTGTTTCACAAGTCATGTCAAATACTCGTCGTCAAACATTAAAACAAATACGTTCGATTTGTAACCAACATGATAAAGTCTCATCAGTTGACAATGATGTTATTCCAGTTGCATCAATAACCGATTGTTTAGAAGCACCATCGATTGCTGCCGTTCAAATTTGTCGTTCGATTTCTATGCCTAATACAGCGCATAAATATCGTCAACATTACGAACAACAACATTTACTTGTTAAAACTGGCGGCAAACCTATTTAATCTACTGAGATTATCGTTACAAATATACAGAACTTTCTTTCTTCTTAATTTATGACTGGTTTTCTCTTTTCTTTTTGTCTTGTTATTGTATATAGATATATATATGTGTGTGGGAAACACAAATTAATCTCAACATTTCAAACTAAACAATGTATACATACATAGTTAGTTACATATACGTATAATTTATATTTAAAAAATACAATAAAATCGCAAATATTGATTGATAAAAGATATATTTTCTTTTTTCTTCTGAAATGTTAAACGTCTCAAGGAAATGATCCAAGTTCCTTTTCCGATTCCGTCGAACGGAAATCGTTAGCGGAAGTTTTTCGAACAAGGACATATGATTGATATTAAATCAAACTCGAATTTGACAGACAGACAATCATCATTCGTCATCAAAGTTAATCTTTTCTTTAGAATTTAAACGTTTAAATTTTCTTTTGCTCGTATAATACTGAAAACAGCAACAAAAAAACGAAAATATCCCGTGATTAAAACCGATGTGCTTGTTTTATAGATACGAAAAAAAAGAATTGTTCATGGTAACTGTCAGTAACTTGGTTACTCGAAAATCTATTCATGATTTTCATAAACACGGACGAGTCCGTCAGTACAAATTGAATAAATTTTATTACTAAATATTTTTCCATTTAAAATGGCATCATCTGCACCTGTATAATCTGTAACATGAGCTTGTGATACATCATCTATGGCACGTAATTCATCTTTATTGTATTCAAAACAACTGCCATCTGTTGTTGTTGATAAAATACCACCATTATCTCGACTTGGTACGATTGATGTTACTCGGCCTCTTTGTTCTTTCCATGTATGAATCGGTTGATCGACTTGACGAATATCATAAATACCGAATACTGCTTGTTCAGTAGCATAAACAAGTTGATTTAAGTCCGGCAGATAACAAACTGAACTAATCGATGATCCAACTTTAAGTTCTTGAAGAGTTTGTTTTGAATTAGTATTGTTTATATTATATAAACGTATGGAACCATCTTGACAAGCACAAGCTAATGTCGACGAATTTGTTAAACTGATTGAATGAATACTATTATTTTGTAATTCAGCTAATTTATGAATTTGTTCACTTTTTGTGATGTCCCATTGAATAACTGAACCATCATTCGATGCACTTAGAACATGTTGTTGATCAAGCGCAAGAACATCGTTGATACGTGAACGATGTCCTTTTAATGTTGTATCACATATTTGATTATTTTCACTGTCAAGTGACCAAATACGAACAGTCATATCAGCTCCACCAGAAACAACGGCAAAGTCTAAATCATAGAAATGCAAAAATGTTATTGAAAATGCGAAAAGATTAAAGCTACCTGATGGAAAAAATCGACTGACATAAACATCTTCGATATGACCTTGAAGTTTACGTCGTACATCACCATTTTCAACGTCCCAAATTGTAATTTGACCATTTGCTAAAGCTGTTAGACCGACTCCGCCTGAACTAATATCGAACCAATGCGGTCGAACTGTTGATTGCGCTTGTTGAGTTCGATTTTTCGGAAGTTCAGGTACATTAACCAACGGATCGAATTGATTACTAGTTTCGTCATCTTCGTGTTTACCACGTGTAGAAAATGATTTTATTGGTCCTAGAAAACAAAGCCAACAACAATAAATTGAACAAAACGAATATTGTTTCTTCTTCTTTGCCTTGGAATGTATGACTAAAATCCGTATCTCGAATTTTAATTCGTAACCGTTGATTAACTCGATCAATATCAGCCGATTGAAAATTATCACTTGTCGATGTTTTATAAATTTTAGCATCTTGACTAGCAAGAGCTTTTATCGAGCAAACTCCATGAACATTTTGTGTCACCCGTGAGATACCAGCATTGCCTGCTTTAAATTCAATCCAAACATCAGCTGGTAATGTATCCAATTTCAGATTGACTGACCAATCCGGTTGAATAATAATTCGTGGATATATAGCTCCTTTAACTGTCGTACTAGTCATATTTTCTTCTCACTTTATCTAAAGATATGACACAACCAACTTTTGATATTAGTTTTAATTAATGGCTGTTAACCATTCATGTTTTTGTTTTATATTTTAGTCACAAAAATGAACAAAAAAAAGAAAAGAAAAAAGAAAAAGAACAATATGTTTGTTGGTTTTGTTTTGTATGTATGTCTGACATTATCGTATAAAAAACAATCAGACATGAATAAGAACAAAAAACAGAGAGTGTTGTTTGTCATGATGCAATAGCGACAATGAGAGAACAAAAATAGGATATTACATACAAGCTAAATGTGTGAGAATGGTTGATGTTTGATTTCATGTTGGTTTCTTGATGTACGCCAAACAGTCACAGTACGAACAAATACAAGAAGAAAAAACAGAAACAAAGAAGAGAAAAAAAAGAACAAGAACAAGAAGAAAATCAAATCGATGGTGTATTTTCAATATCTACATCATCAAGAAAAAGAAAAGGGAAAGAAACACGAATCGAATCCAAGTAGAAGAATGAAAACAGAACAAATAGCACAATACTTTCTTTGTTTTAATGTTTATTATTACTCGATCAACATATACGTCAAAACAAACAAGTAGATAGAATGCTAATTTAATCTTCACCTTCAGATTCGTCATCATTATCATCATCACCATCGTCGTCATCATCATTTTCCTCGCCATTATTAGTCGAAGGAGTGCCATTTGTATTGTTAGTACTCGTTGAATTTGCATTTGCTGTTGTCAACGTTTGATAAGTCTAGGAAAGACAAAACCAAAACCATTGATTTATTCATACGAATTCATTTTTTCAATTTACCTGATGTTGAAGATGTTGTGGT
>Ga0097681_1002019_pt1 | contig 20669 bp, 28 predicted proteins | sample ThiBiot_750_plan_FD_72845 | JGI IMG/M metagenome (GOLD analysis project Ga0097681, IMG submission 72845) | Wastewater bioreactor microbial communities from Cape Town, South Africa - Thiocy_cont_750_plan - 1398105538144 (version 2) (version 2) ... | reverse complement strand
AAGCGCTTGCACCACGCAACATCCAGCATCGTGATCGAGGGGTCGAGCAGGCGCTCGAGCACCGAGTCGTCCATCTTGCCGTGCGCAATCAGGCACGACGCTATGCGCTGCAACATCTCCTCGGGCAGCGCGCCATCGAGCTCCGGCAGCATATCGACGTTGCGGCACACAACCTCGATGCAGAGGCTCGAGAGCGACGGTACCTTGTTGATGATACCACAACCGACGCCATTACCACCAGCGCATTGGGGCTGGCGTACGTGCTCGTCCATACGGCGGCGGCGCTTGATTGGTCGGTCGCCGGTGCTGTTATCGCCGTCGAGCATCATGCCATCTTCGTCGCCTCCAAAATGGCTACTGCTGCCGGCACCAAAGTGCAGCTGCAGCTCGTCGTTGGTCAGGTGGAAATCGGCGTACGTGCCGACGTTGTTGGCCATGTAAACGCGCTCGGCGGTCGAGAGCGTCGGGATGGCACAGCCGGACGACGAACTCGTCAAGAAGCTTCCGCTAAAGTTGCCAAAGCCACTCGCTGCTGGTAGAGACGCAAGTTGCATCAGGATGCTCGCTGTACGATGTGGTGACTCGCTTGCTGGTGTTGTCTCGACTGATGAGGAGGAGATAGCAGCCGCAGCAGCAGTAGTAGCAGCGGTGGCAGTTGCCGATAGCGTCGGGGTGGCCGATCGAACCTCATCCATTGCGTCTGCCTTGGAGCTATGACGCAACACGATGGGAATCGACTCCTCGGTGGCCACTGGTGCATCGGACGGTGAAGTACTCAACGGCAGCAGCTCGGGCGACTCGGAGGCCGAGTTCGAGATCCGCAGCAGCGACTCGGAAATCGGTTGCGGCGAGGGCGAGAAGGCTGGCAGCACTTGGTTGCTTCGCTTCTTCCATGAGGACGACAAGGACGACGAGAGCGATGACGACAGCGAGAGTGGATTGGCGGACGAGTGCAGTGAGCTCGAGAGCTTCGAGATCGCTGTGGCTCCACCTGAGGTCGACAGCGATGAGGACGCTGACGACGAAGCTGATGACGATGGCGAGGGCGATGGCGATCGCGTAATGACAATCGGATCAGCAGGAGGTGGGAAGGGCGATGCTTTCGAGGTTGTTGTCGTCGTCTTGCCGGCAGCGGCGGCCATGGCAGCAGCGTTGGCGAATGACGAGAAGTTGGGCGACGCAGTGGCAGGCGAGGCCGAGCCGACGATGGCAAACTGGATCGGAGGAGTATCGGCGTCGACCGAGGTCGCTGGCGTTGGCGGGGGCGCTGTTGGGACGGCCGGGATCTCCATCAAATCGTCGTCGTCGTCCTCATCGTCCTCGTGGTCCAAAGGCGAGCGAGTAGCCGAGAGGCTCGATGAGGCCGTCAGGCGATGAGGCCAAGCACGAGTGGAAGTCGGCAGCGGCGGTACAACGAAGGCGGTAGCAGGAGGAGTAGGCGCTCCGGGAGTAGGTGCTCCAGGAGTAGGCTTGCTTCTCACGGGCACTGTTGGCATTGTGTTTGTGGTGCTCGTTGTAGTAGTGGCAGTCGCTTGCGATTGATCTTGTTGTGACTGTTGTTGTTGCTGTTGTTGCTGTTGTTTCAGGAGATGGTGCGGATGATGCGGTGGCCGTTGTGCAGATGCAGCCGATGAACCATCATCGAGTACGAGCGGCTGATAGTGTGCGGCGTTGATGTAGGCCATTGGGAAGACGTTATTGGTGTGGCGACTGGTGGACTCGATCAACAATGGACGCAAGAAGATGGGACTGTAGAGTAGTACGTCGGCGCCGTAGACGTTGGCCATGGCCTGGAGCGTGATGTGGTCGCCACGCACGCCTTCGTTGGCCATGGTGCAGACGTATTCTTGAAAGTCGGCGTTCGAGAGCTTGCGAGCGTAGAGTGCGCTGTGGCGCGCCAGCTCGTCCATCACGAGCAGGCGTACGACGTTGTGGAGCTCCTGCGTGCCGTACACGAGGTAGGCCAGGGCACGGAACTGCACGTTGCCATCGAATTCGACCTGCTTGAGGCGCAGGTTGGCTTCGATCAGCTGGCGCTGGTAGCGCTCGTTGAGCTTGGCGCCCTGCGAGCCGAACTGAAAGTGCCATCGCCGCGCCGAGAAGAGCTGCGGACCCGACGAGTCGTCGTAGACTGCAAAGTCGTTGCCACGCGTGCCTCGCGGCGGTAGGCGCTCGAACTGGAACTCGGAGGCCGAGTCGCCAAGACTCGAGCACTCGAGAATCATGTGCGGTGCCGGAATGGAGCCGGTAGCGGCGGCGGCAGCGGCGACAGCAGCGAGAGACGAGATGGGCGAGACGTGAGCGCGTGTTGCTGTTGTCGTGGTGGTCGTGGCTGTCGTGCTTGTGGTCGTTGTGGTCGATGCGGGTGAGGCCGAGGGCGCTGCAGTATCGTAGGGATAAACATCATCCGGACCACCGGGAGTGATGTCGCTCTCGTAGAGGGCTTGACTGTTACGACGGCTGACTCCGTGAAGCTCCTCCTCGAGTTGATCGAGTACCGAGATGGCACGCTTGATGGCGGCATCGAATCGCGAGGCGATGGTTTGCTCGGCGAGCAACGGCACCTGCGGCAGGTAGTCGTGCACGAGCTTGTGGTACTGGCGCACGCCGCAGATGCTGCGCGAGCGACGGAGGATGTTGACCTTGAGCGAGTTGACGCATGCCTCCTTGGTGGCCTGCAGCGTGTCGAACGAGAGCTCGCGCTGCAGCGACTGGATGCGGTTGTTGACTGAGTGATCGTTGACGCCCTTGAAGAAGTCGAGTAGCTTCTGGTAACGCATACGATCGAGCGGCGACGTGTCGTCGTTGACCATGGCGCTGCACTCGTTGAGCAGGCTCGCGAGCGTATCCATCACGGGCTCGAGGCTGGTGGTCGAGCGCGCGACCACGAGCGTGTGCCAGAGTTGTGGAATCTCGTGCAGCAGCTTGCCGCAGAAGAGCTGTACCATGTCGACGCCGAGGAAGCGGCCTTCGTGCTCGGGGTTGAGCATGATGCGGCACGCCTCGTCGGTTTGCATGTAGCTCTGCTTGAACTTGGGGAACTCGGCCATGGCTCGCTGCACGCACTGCTGCGCCTTGTGGTGCAAGCTCGCGTGCAGCGTCGGGAGCACCGAGGCCAGGTCGTTCTTCCAGCGCGAGAGGATCGCAATCAGTTGCGCCGAGAGAGTCTGCATACGCAGTTGCGCGGCGCTCCCTGTTGTGCTGCTCGGCGGTGCGATCGAGGAGCTCGGGGCGGCGGTAAACGATGAAGTCGATGCGACCGGCGACACGAGCGGAGAGGGTGAGCCGCTCGAAGACGAGGAGTAGTCGCGGATCGAACCGAGCGGTGATGACAAGGACGAGAGCGACGACGTTGCGCTTCCAGGTTGGTGGACCGACGAGGAGGCCGACGAGAATGAGAAGCGCTCGTTGCGCTGGAGGTTCTTGGCGCAGAGACTCAGCTGCATGGTCTGGATCGTGTACATGAGGGCCGGCAAGTGCGTCAGGGACTTGGCCTCGGTGATGGTGGTGGCGGGAGCCAAGATGTGCAGCGGAATGGTGACGAGGTTGGAGGAGGAGGACGCGGCATCACTACCGGCGTGGGAGATGCTTCGACCGGCGGCGGTTGACTTTCGGAGTACGATACCGCCACCGGCGGCGTTGGAGGCGGCCGAGGCAGTGGACGACGGAGCGTTCGAGGGACCGGCGGCGGCCGAGAGAGCGGCGTACCGCAGCGGGTAGAGTTGCAAGACCGTGAGGCTCTTGGAGAGTTCGAGCAATACGCCAGTATCGGCCTCGGGCGCCGACTGCTCGAGGAGCGTTTGGAACTGCTGCAAGGCACGAGCCTTGGTGGTCTCGATCGAGAGCATATCGGCACTCGAGCCGTCGCGCGACTTGGCCTCGCACATTTCGAGGAGCATGAGTCGGCGCGACATGGAGGAGCCGTTGCGATCCTCGAGCAAGCGAACGAGGAAGCTCGAAAGTGAGAGCAGGTTACACGTGTCTTCCGTCAGGCCGTCGTTCGAATCGAATGCTACCAACACGAGGTTGCTCTGTTCGACGGCACGAATGGTTCTCATCTTGTCTGGAGTATAGAGGTTGAATGAATCTACAGTACAACATCGTCGCAATCAATCAGTTAGTTGGTTGGTTGATGGATGAACGGGGAAGAGGATTCACATACCAGCCAAAGTGATTTGGATATTGTTCTTGAGCAAGGTCGATGGAAAGTGTAGAATGATCTCGATCGCATAACAGCCAATGTCGTCGATGACGGCAGCCAGCATCTCACGGATGTAGATGCGATCGAGGTTGGATGAGTGGCCCGAACCGACCCAACGATGGCGCTTGCCGAGCTTGTGGAGGAGCGATTCAGGGATCGGCAGTTGGTTGGGGCTTTGCGTGAGGTTCGGTGGAATATCGGCGCGGCGACGCTTGAGCACACGCTCGTAGTTCTCAGTCGCAGCGCGGTACTCGAAGAAGCCACACGGGCGTGTGCCGTACTCCATCTCGTGCAGCTGGAAGAGCGCCTTGCGCAGATCGTTCTCGGTCGGGTACGTGACCACCAACTCGACAATCGAGCCGTAGCGCACGGTGATGCTGGGCGACGAACCCTCGGCGCGTTGTTGCGGGATAAAGTAGGCGCGCGAGTCGTCGAGACGCACGGGCTTGAAGCCGCTCGGAGTCAGGTACTCGTTGACGACGTTGCGCGCACTGAGCTCGGCAGCCACGTCGATCTTCATAAAGAAGTCGCTCTCGGCCGTATGGAGGTCTTCGAATTGCATTGATTCGTGAGACTACACAAGCATACACACAACATGAGTAGATGAGTATGAGAGAGCAGGGAGCAGGGATGGAGGGAGGATGGAGCAGTACCAAGCGAGGATAGCCGGAGGTCGAGTTCCATGGATGATGGCGTTCGGCAGCGAGCGCCATCAACTCGAGCGCGTTCGACACCATGGGAAGCAGCGGAGCCGACGAGGGAGTGACGGCGTCGGCCTTGGCTTGTACGTCGGAGATCTCGGACGTGGCCTCGAGGATCGTGTTGAGCAGCACGGTCTTGCCGATGCCGACCGGGCCCACGAGCGAGACGCTCAGCGTCGCGCTATCGAGCTGCTTCTTGATGGCGCCCGCGATCTCGACCGACACGCGCTTGTTGCTGCCGCCGCTGCCGCTGTTGATCCTGCTGCCAATGTTGCTGGCGGTGGGAGGCTGGTGGTGGTGGTGGTGATGGTGGTGGTGGCTGCTGGAGTTGGAGTTGTTGTTGCCTCGGCGGCGCTTGGCGGGAGGGCGCGCGACCATGGCGTCGTCGTCGCACGCCGCCATCGCAGCGGCAGACGACGATGGATGCGAGGACTCGCCCGAGAACTTGCGCTTCAGCGTGTCCCACACGCCAGGCTTGACCTCTGTTGGTAGCGAGTTAGCGAGAGAGACGAGTCGAGAGAGTTCGAGAGAGAGAGAGCGTACTGCAGAGCGGGATCTCATTGGGCGCTTGGTGGTGGTGGAGGTGGAGCTCTCGCTGCGAGGAGGCCTTGGCTCCTCCCGATTGTTGGCCAAAGTAATCGTCGATGATCGTTAGCTGCATACGAGAGAGGGAGAGCGAGTGAGTCGACTTGTGTATCGCGGGGGCCGAGCTCACGGTCGTTCGTCAGCGCGAGGGAGCCACGTGGACCGCTCGAGACCGAACGACGAATGATCGAATCAACGAACCGAGCCACCCACGGCGCGCGCGCCACGTACATGGTTCATGTTGGTATGGTACGCGAGAGAGTGAGTGTGGAAGAGTAGAAGGGTGTGGGGGAGTTACAGGTGGTGCGCACGGCGGTGCTCGCTGTTGGTGCGAAGCAAGTCGCGCTCGTGTGCGGGAGGTACGAGGTGCGAGGTGGTGGTGGTGCTACTGCGTTCGGTTACAGCGAAGCCGCATCGCTGAGGCCCCTCGCACGCACTCGCTCGCGGTTGTTGGCTGCGGTGGTGCGCTCTATCTGGTGCACCGGGTGCCGCGTGGCGCCGTTGTGAAGTTTCGCACGCGCGCAAGGAGAGTCGGGGGTCGCTGGGCTTGGTGCGCGCGACGGAGAGCTCGATGGAGGGAGAGAGAGGTCCGTGAGCGGTGCTGCTGGTGCTGCTGGCGATGTTGGTGGACAAGAACAGGACGAGAGCAACGCGTGCCGAGGATGAGGAGGGCGCGGCACGTCGATGAGGCGGTGCGGCGGTGGGTAGGATGAGGATGGCAGGAGACTGGCGGAGGTCGATGAGGTCGATGAAGGCGATGGCGGCGGCGCGAAGATGCTGCTGCTCTTTCTCTCGGCCTCCTCCTTGATTTAGAAGAAGGCGCGAGGTAATGTGGTGCGTGCGTGCGTGCGACGCGAGGCAGGCGAACGAATGAATACTCCCACCTCGCCCTCGAGCCACGAAGAAACACCACCTCCACACCTCGGCCAGCGAGAAGAAGTCACACCGGAAGAAGAGTCGCGTTCCCACACAGAGAGCGAGAGGGTATCAGCAGCGGCAGCCAGAGACAGAGCGACCAGAGGCGGAGCAGTTTGGTGCAGAGGCTTCCGTGGAACTCGCGAACGCGCTTTCCGACCGGGGCACGAGGAACTTTCACTCGACTTTTCTAGAGCCCGCCATTGCGCGACGACGAGGAACGCACCCCAGAACCATAAAACACCCGAGCCACTGAGGCGCACAGCCCTGCCTCTCCTCTCCCTCAGCGCCGCGCCTCTATCGTTTGGCCTCTGTGCGCCTCTGCCTCTTGTCTCTTCTCTCTCTTTGCGCGCGGTACATTGTCGTTGCCTCTCGTCTCTCTCTCGCGCGCACGGCATGAGGAGCCGTTGCTGTTCGTAACGCACCAAGCAACTTCGCCACCTCGCTCTCGGCCTCTTCGTGGCTGCTGCCCCCTCTCGCGCTCTCTCTGTCTCTCGGCTCTCTCTCGTCTGTCGCCTCCTGGAGCATTGCTGCTGCCGTCTGCCGCATAAGTTCGTTGGCGAGGTTCGCTGTGCGGTTGCTACGTACGATACGACACGACGCCGCGCCACAAACCAACCAAGCTGGAGTGGCGCTGAGTCCTGCAACGCCACCAATACACCACCACCACCACCTCCTCTACTACAACCATGTCTGATCGACGCCGCACACCACGACGGCGAGCCAAGGCGCCGTCTCCGCCACCGACACCATCGTCGTCATCGTCCGAGGCCTCGTCGACGCCGCAGTCGTCGGATTGTGAGTCGGACAGCGAGCAGCACCAGCTTGGCTCCTCGTCGTCGTCGTCGTCCATGTCGTCCGTGCCACTGTCGCTCATGGGCACCAGTGGCACGGACATGTTCGGCGCGCACCACCACCATCAGCAGCAGGCGGCGGGCCATCTCCTGCACCACCAACAGCCACACAACCTGACGCTGCCGAGTCTGCCGCAGCTGGCGCACCAGGCGGCCGGGCCTCGCCTCACGCTGATACGACAGACGTCGCCGTCCGAGGAGAAGGTCGGCAAGGACGGCGGCGGCAAGCGCGTGCACGTCGTGGTCAAGAACGCGCCCTTCACGATCGAGCTCGGCCTCATCAACAACATCCACTACAACGCCAACATCAACCTCCACCATCTGACCCTCGACGCCTCGCTCGTGTACGACACGTCGGCCGCCGCCGTCGCTGCCGCCGCCGCCTCCGGCACCGCCATCGTCGAGAAGAAGGTCGACTACGTGCGCATCAAGCCGCTCGAGTACAAGACGCGCGTCACCGACGATGGCAGCAAGGCGACGCTCGAGGTGCGCCTCAAGGTGCTGACCTCGCAGCACGAGGACATGTTCTTCCGCGTCAAGGTGCAGGCCCTCAACCCGTCCACCAACCTGCTGCACAGTCCTGGCATGCAACTGCTCTCTGAACCAGTCAAGGTATGCCACCATCTCAATCATCGCAAGCATCGTAACCATGTCGTCATTGTTGGTGATGGTTGCTTAACTCTGTGCCTCGTTGCTCGCAGGTCATCTCGAAACCCGAACAATTGAAGCAACGAGAACCCAACCGCAAGCGCACCCTGGCTGACATGGTGGCCGAGGCCATCAACCGCATCGAGCTCCAGACCTCCGAGCACCAGCGCCTGATCGACAGATGTTTCGACACCGTGGCGCTGCACTCGTCGTCGTCGTCCCTGTCGCTTCCCAACGACCACCCGCTGTCGTCGTCGCTCTCGTCATCGTCATCGTCGCTCACGGGTCTGTCGTGGCACGCACCGCCCCCGTCACTGGCGTCGTCCTCGTCGTCGGCATTCGGTAACAGCCAGTTCTCGACCGAGCCCAAGGCCATCGTGTCGCTCGCTGCCACTTCCTCCTCATCGTCGTCGTCGTCGGCCTCGGGCGATGATGTGGACCAGCTCGCATCGTCTGCGCCGCTCTCGACCTCCACCACCACCACCTCGACCTCGACTTCCACTTCCACCACCTCGACCTCGACTTCGACCAACGGCGCGCTTGCTTCAGCAAGCTCGGGCGCTGCCGCAGGCGATGCCAACCACCACCAAGAGATGCTGCTCAACTCGAACTTTGACCAGTCGTTCCACCGCTTCTTGGTAGTGTACAACACGCTGTCGCAAGAGGAGAAGCCCGCCAAGATCCGCAAGCTGCTGCGCAGCAGCTCGGCCAAGGACACCGAGCGATGTTCGGCGCTGCTCGATCTCTTCTCGCCCGAAGGCTTACAACGAGCCGCGCGCGCCGTCGGCTCCGGCAAGTCGCGCAGCAGCTGTGCGTGTGTCGTGTGCCCGTACCAGAAGGAGCTCGAGCGCATCGACGACTTTTACGAGGGCTTCCTCGGAGCGCCATTCATGCCTGGCGTCACTGCCATCCCAGGCATGGCTGGTATGCCGCAGTCGGTCTCGTCCTCCTCGACTACCTAAGTTGGAACGCGACACACATCTGTCTCGTGTCGCGAATAGCTTTCTCCCGCTCTCCCGCTCTCTCCATTGTCTGTCTGTCTCTCTATCGCAATCCTCGTAGGATCTCCGTACTCTCGAAGAGGGCCTCGATATTTTATTGTACCTCGTCTGTCTTGTCTTGTCTTGTCTGTCTTGTCTTGTCTTGTCTTGTCTGTCTCCCTCTCTTGCTCGCTTGTAGAACACGCATTCTCTCTCACTCACGGCTTCTTTGTAGATATAAAGCTCATGAAATAGGCTGCTATACACTCTCGTACGATCCCATTTGATCTCTCACTGTATGTGCGCCTTCACTGCGCAGGTGTGGGCTTCAATGCAAAGAACGACAAGCCCTCGCGCAGTGCCGTCACCAACCGCTCGAGCAACATCTCGTCTTGAATCGACCACTCCTTCTCGTCCTTGGCATTCGATTTACGATCCAAAAGTCTACATCACCAGGACGCGAGTGAGTACCTTGAGGAAGACGAGACAGCATTGGGTACGTACGCGCGAACTTGGCCTGGTTTGCCTTGCCCACTCGATACGATCAAGAGCGAGTGTGGCGGCAGCGTCTCGTACACGGACTCGATCCAGCCATCAATCTTTCGTAACGCGGCCTCGTAGCCCTCGCGATCTGCAAACATAGTTGTATCGTCACAATCTCGGCTTGTGCGAGAGACCACAAAGAAAGAGAATGTGTGGGCAGCATACCGCTGACGGCAGGATGTGCGGTAGCCGACTCGGAGTGCAAGGCCGTGAGGCTATGCAGCTGCGTAAAGATGAAGCGCGTCGAACTGCTCGGCTTGGCATGCGATATGACAGCCTCGATCGATTGCGCATCGCTCTCGCATGCACTCGCATGCACGACTCCCGGTGTCACGGCGCGCTGGTTCGACTTTGGAGCAGGCGTCGGAGTGGCGCTCGCCAGCAAGTGCGGTTGCACGATCGAGTTCTTGTCCGCGATGGCTGAGTTGACACCGGCTCGTGCCAGTTGCTGGAAGATGCTCTCTTGCACCTCTTCGCTCAGTGCATCGCCACGATGTACCTTGAGCAACACCAATTCGAGCGCCGTCACGGCATCTTCCGTTGGGTCATGGCCACTGAATGAATGAATGAATGAATGAAGGCAAGTGTCAGAGATAGTAGACCGTAACTAAGTGTGCTGCACGGTGACAATCCAACGTACACAGCGTTGGTGTTCTGAATGGACTTGTTGAGGTACTTTTGAGCCAACGACTTGAGCGACATCTTGGATGGCGGATGAGGGTGCGGGAACACGACCGACGTATCAATGACCTTGGTGTGATACAACTACTCGACACATTCGCGTGACGGAGCTCGTGAGATCACCAGAAGAGAGTGATTGTGAGTGGGAGAGCTGACAACGAACCTTGAGAGCTTTCAGGTCGTTCTCGAGCGAGTGACCCACGAGAATGCACTCGGACGAGATGAGCTCGAGCAACGCCTTCTGCACGTCCTTCAGTGTCGTATTCACGCCCTGAAGCATCTCCTCCGTGATACCGCTATATCTGTGTGCGTGCGTGTGGTCGAGAGAGTGATTTGTATCAGAGAGAGGCCGAGAGTGACACGCTTTGCGGCAGTACCTCGTTAGATAGTCGGTGATGGCTGTCGGTGGCTTGACGAGCGTCTCATACACGGTCTGTCTATTAGAATCCACTACACTCACGCGAGTCAACTCGTAACTCGAGCCACTCAAGCACTATGCCGGGAAGGGGTCCCTCGATAGTCAGTTCGTGGGCGTTCACACGCTCGGGCGTTGAAGAAGAGCGAGCTCCGAGCTGCGTGTACCATCTCGCAATCCAACGCCAACAGCAAGCGCTCCTTGGGCACGTCTGCGAGCTTCTTGGTCGATACGAAGCTCTCCATTTCGCGTGACACTGCATCTCTCGATATCGGGGCTCCCACATCGAGCTTCTCCTCTACTCACGCGAATGTGATCGAGAGTGAGTGAGCAGGAGTGAGAAGCTCGATCCATGTGTGAGTGATGGCTCTCGTACCTGACGCAGCACTGGATCTCGAGCTGGAAGATGCTCGATTGATGCTTGCCACGGCGTTCATGAATCCGGGAGGAAGCGCGTACTCGTTATCGAGCAACTGCTGTGGACTCAGCACGAGCGCCTTGCTCTTGCGAACTGTCGTTCGAGCACGGCAGCTGTCACCAATCGAACGCAATCTCTCTCTCTCTCTCGATTCAACGTACGTAGCTCCTTGATCGGAATCTGTGGCAGATCGGAGAGCAAGGTCGGCTGCTGCGGCGGCTTCTTCTTGCCGTCGGCGGGCGTGCAGTACAGCATGGCGGACGCGGCCGAGAAGAGGCGGTTCTTGTGGCCCGGCGTCACGGTCTTGATCGGTCGGCTGAGCGAGCACGTGAACGGCAGCGTGTGGCTCCACGTGCCGACCTCGCCGAGGTCCAGGCATCCGACGAGAATCACGGCTACCTTCTTGATCAAGTGTCGGTTCTACGAGAGTGACGCGCGAGTGAGTGAGAGAGCGAGTGAGTGAGTGAGTGTGAGGAGGCTCTCGCATCGTACACGGAAGAAGATCCAAGGCGGATTGCTACCGAGCTCGAACGCCCATTGAACTGCATTCTGGACGTCCTGTTGGGAGATACATCGACACCAACAACAGCAGCAGGAGCAGTAGGAGAGATAGTGGTCAGAGTGGCGTAGTAGTGGTGGGAGAGAAGAGCCACACAGCACAGTAGCAGCGGCAGGCACCTTGGTGCGGATGTAGGTCATGTTGCGCGGTGGCTCCTCCATGCGGAACTCGAGAGATGGAGCCTGGTTCACACATCACACCCCATTACCAACAGATTGACAGACAGACAGGGACAGAGATCAGGTGGCAGCGAGAGCGAGGTCGTGAGTTGAAGTGAGCCCAAGCGATACGGCCCGAACGAACAAACGAACGACGACGACGTACATCGACGAAGCGCAGCACGTCGGAGGACGACGGCGCCCTGTGATGGCCACCGAGTGGCTGCAGCTGCTGGTACAGCAGCTGCTGCTGCGTGGGGTACTGTTGGTGGTGGCGCGGCGAGGACAGCAGCGGCATCGAGAGCGAGTTCGGCAGCAGCTTCAGCGACGGCGGCGGCGTCGGCAGCAGCCCGTCGCCCGCTGTCGGCGCTGGCGCTCGCGGCGTGCCGCTCGTCGTGCTGCTACTGCTACTGCTGATGCTGGAAGGCGCAGGAGGAGCAGGAGCACTACTGCTGCTGGTACTGCTGGTAGTGGTGTCGCCGTCATCGTCGTCGTGGTGTTGGCGCTTGCGGCGCTTGGGGTCTCGCTGCTGTGGCTCTGGTTCAGGCTGTTGTGGCTGTGGCTGTGACTCGTGCGAGGTCGCCGACGCGTCCGCCGCATCGCGCTTGCGCTTGCGAGACGACTTGCTTGATGCGGACGATGACGACGATGCGGCGCTCGCAGACCTCGCAACCTCGGTCACATCGCTCGAGCTCGAACTACCCGTGTCCGTGGTATCAGTGGCCTTGGCGCCATCATCAGTATCGAGCTCGGCAGCAGTGGTAGTGGTGGTATCGATATCGGCGTCGGCGTCATCGGTCGCAGCTCGGCGCAGGAAGGCCCTGGCTCGATCGAAGGCGCGCGACACGAGCTTCTTCTTCGAGTGGTGCTTCTTGTGCTTGGCCTTGTCGCTGTGCCCCATGCTCGCCGCGGACTCCGAAGCGTGCCACCCACGAACTGGCACACTCACGAACTGCACCTGGAACTGGGACCTGGGCACTGGCACACGAACTCACGAGCGACAGCGACGTGACGGCGGCGCGGGCAGCGAGCAGATGGCGACCTCGACGACCTCGACGACCTCGACGTCGATGACGCTCCCCCCTTCCGACTACAAGACCCCTCGGGATTGGTTGTTATTTAGCGTCGGGACTCGCGGTACTGCTGGCGGGGCTGGCGGCGTTGGGCGTGGCCAGGAGCTTGTGGCGCAGCGCGGCGTTGGCGAGCTCGACCTTGAGCGTCGAGAGCTCGAGCGCCAGCTCGCGGTTGCGCTCCTCGAGCATCTTGGCCTTGGAGCGCATCTGCCACGCGTACACCGCCAGCGCCGTGATGCCCAGCATCGGCAGGAAGGTGTTGCTGAACCCTGACGAGCGGCCTTGCGCCAGGTTCTTGCCGAGGGCATCCGCCACGTCTGAAGCTGACACCTTGGTCCTAGGAGCGTTGGGCTGCTGCTGCTGTTGTGGCTGATGCGGCTGCTTCGGCGTGGTGGCGAGGCTGCGGCGGCCGTGAGGTTTGGCTGCTGCAGCCACGAGCACGGATCGCATGGCATTGCGAGTGGCTGTCGATGAAACAGTGGCACTCGAGCATCGGGTAAGTAGAGTAGCCATGTGATCGTGTGATAGTGTGATCGATTGGTCGATTGGTCGAGTGGTCGATAGATCGAGAGATCGTATGATCGATTGGTCGATAGATCGAGACGTCGAGTGATCGATTGGTCGTGTGATCGTGTGATCGTGCGATCGTGTGATCGATTGGTCGTGTGATCGTGTGATCGTGTGATCGTGTGATCGTGTGGTCGATTGGTCGTGTGATCGTGTGGTCGTGTGGTCGTGTGATCGTGTGATCGTGTGATCGTGTTATCGTGTGGTCGAGGGGTTGAGTGAGCGGGGCAGCGGCAGGGAGCGAATGTCGTCGAGGTCGCGAGACTCTCCCTCTCCCACACATCATCGTCGTCTGCTGCTGCCCGCCCCACCGCCTCACCGCGCCCCACCAGATGGCGAGCAGCAGGTTCCTCGGCTTCTTCAAGAGCCTGACCGCTCGAACGCCGCATGGTCCACACGGCAAGGTGGGCCAGCCGTGGAGCCGCGCCAACCACACGGCGCACGAGTGCCGCGAGTGCGCCGACGACACCATCGCTGCGCGCGCTCTCCAGGCCGCGCTCGCCGACCTCGCTGCCACGAGCTCCTCGACGCCGGACCACGGCCATCGTCGTCGCCGTCGTAGTGTCGTCATATGGTACTGGTTGCAAGCGTCGAGAGAGTGCCACAGCATTGCGTTATCCTGCCCTCGCTGATCGATCGACTCGATATCTCTATATCTCGATATCTCTCGCGATCGTTCTCGATATCTCGCGTGTGTGATGTGTGTGATGCAGCGGCGACTCTGCCGAGGTCATGGGAGAGTCGTTTCAAACGGCGCTCATGTCTGCGTGTGCCGGCTCGTCGACACTCTACAACGAACTCACGGCCGCCGTCGTGATACTCGGCTCGATGATGCAGACCAACTCGCCCGAGCAATGGCGCCTGCCCCATGGCTCGATCCACGTGACCCTCTACTACGACCACCCCGCTGACAATGCCGCCACTGCCACCACGACTACTACTGCTGCTGCTGCTTCTGTTAGCAGCTCGGGTAGTATCGGTGCCAGTGGCGCGGCTCCCAGGCTACGCCCGGTGGCAGCGTCGGTCGAGCTCATGTTCGAGCGCTACACGTCGTTCACCACCAGCACGATCCCGATGCTCGAGCACCTGCGCGATCCCAAGAGCTCGCGCTACAAGTCGATCGGCGCCGCGTTCCGAACGCTGGGCTTCTCCGAGCAACAACTCGCCGACTTGCAGCTCGTTGCTCGTGCCATCCATGCGTGTCACGACGTCGAGCATTGCGACGTCGCGAGCAACGACACCGCAGCCAACGCCGCCGCCGCCAAGCTCCTCGGCATCGACCCCGACGTATGGAGATTCCGACGCCTGCCGTTGCAGATCGTTCTTGATGCTGATGCCAGTGTTGGTGTAGGCATTCGTTGCATTGTCGTTCGCTTGCGGCGAGCTTGTCGGGCGCTATCAATCGAGGCCAAGCGCCGGAGGCTCACCGCTCTCGGGCTCTGACTCCCTGCCCAGGTTGGCTACTACGGGAATCGCCCCCATGCGAACATTCACGGGCTACTCGTCGTTCTCGCGCCGCACCACTGGAATCGCACCCTCGCCTACCATACGCTTGGCTACCACTGGCATCCCTGTCGGTTCGTTCTGGGGTGGCACTGGAATGATCGATTTCGATTCGTCGCATACTAGTGCTGATATTCGCGATGTACGTCATGAACGAACGATCGAACTAACTCACTCACGATATCTCACTCATCCATTCGATTGAGGGGTGCAGGAACTTGCGGCTGGTATCTACTGGCGTGTCGTTCGCCAAGTGCTGCACCTGATCAATGAGAGGCTCTCGTGTGGTCGAGCGTGCGGTGCAGCCCTCGCGGCACTTCCGAGTCTGCAGCTGCACCGGCTGCCGCCCCAGCAACTCGTGTCTCTTGACTACTGGGATTACATGTGCAACCTCGCCACCGAGCGCTTCATCGATGCCTGGCGTGCCGAGGCACTTCGTGAGCGCACGATTGACCCGAGTGCGCACGAGACTGAGGAGCAGTTTGCGCTCGTCGAGCGTATGCGCGAGTGGCCGACGCCGCGCGCCAGGGCGCTCACGTTCACGTTCGGGAGCGCTCGCGTGCCGTGGGCCTTCAACTCGAACCGCCTCTTCCACAACGGCTTGCTGTGGCGCATGCCGGATCTCGACGAGCTGCTTGCGAGCAGCTCATGCCAATTGCTTCGCGACTACACGACTCGAGTTCGCGCGTCATCTCTGCACTGCGCCTTTGTTTCGGACGATCGAGAGGTCGAGTCGGTTTTCGACTGGATCGATGCCAATACCTACCGCATCGTGCAGGACGCCGGTCGTATCAGTTTCATTGCTTGCTATCCCACTCGAAGTATCCCCGAGTGGGTGGAGACCATCACCTCGCCACAGGCTACCTCCTCCTCGTCGTCGTCGTCAATGGCCTCGCCTTCTTCTCCTCCTCCTTGCGACCCATCGCTTGCCGGCACGACGAGTGCAAGTACCGCAGTAGAGTGTGGCTTGAACGAGTCGGCGACAAACGACTTGCACCTCTTGGACCTGCCATTCGAACTCTTGCAGCTCGTACTGCTGGCGTGCGATCGCGAGAGCCTATTGAATGCCTCGGGCACCTGTCGCCAGCTCCAAGGTGTCGCTATGGCAGTCATGAACCTCCTCGCGCTCAGCGAGCAGACTGACACGCCGGATGCGAAGGCCACATGTGCCTTTGGCGGTGCCACCGCGATTCGCACTGATTGCCATGAGGGTCGCTCGCTACCCGCTACCGTTCAAGCAAATTGCGACTGCACCACGGTTCCACTCTTGGGTCGCAGTCGCATCTACGCTCGAACTGGCATCGCCGTCTGTCAACAAGAGACACTCGAGTTGGTGGCTGTCGACACGAGCATCGGCTGGGCTCGCGTACGCAATGCCATTGGCGCTGCCGGCTGGGTACCATTGAGGGCGTTGGATCTTTCAATGTCGTAAGCGTGGTATACTCTTACCCACTCCATTCCACTCCATTCCGCCTCACTCTCTGTATGCTTGACGAATGATACCGATTCGCTTTAGGAGCGTCGATGGACCATCGATATGCAATCGGTTGATTCGAGGTTGTGTGTTTATTGTACACTCGCACTTTGACTAAACTATCTATACCTCGTGTTATATTCACGCGAGAGAGCCAGTGTAATTAGTCTCGTTGAGCTGCTTGTAGAGGTAGTGGCAGTCGAGGTGAGTCTTGTGTGGAGGTTACTGTTCTTAACGCGAGCTGCTGCGTTGTTGCTTCACTTCTATCGCTTCTCCATCTCGATCACAGCGTGCGATACCTCGATCAATCATGTATTGGAGCGGCGATGATGACGATGATGACGATGACGATGATGATGACGATCATTACCAAGAGATTATCAATGTGGTGGACGAGGGCATCGAGTTGTACGAAAGCGACACGACGATGGCCGCCAAGCTCTTTACGCGAGCGTTGCGACTGCAGCGCTTGTTGGCGCGCTCGGACCCGATGAAGGCCGAGCGTTTTGGCGCACGTTCGTTCCAGCATCGACGTGCCGACGTTCTGATCTGGCGCGCGGCCGCTCTGTGTAACAGTGACCTGTTGCACGAGGCCGAGATCGACACGCAGAGCGTCGTGCTTGCGCGACCCGACGACTCGGTGGGCTATCGCTGGCGCGGCACTGTTCGGCTGCGCCAGGAGCGCGAGGACGAGGCACTCGCCGACTTTCGCGTGGCTCTCGCGCTCGATCCGTGCAACGAGTCAGTGATCTCGAACATTGCCGGCATCATGTTCGACCGCAGTCTCTACGCCGAGGCGATCGAACTGTACTCGCGCGCCATCGAGCTCGCGCCCAGCGCGGTTCTGTACTCGAACCGCGGCGCCTCGTACAGCAGCATCAACCGCTTGGCCGAGGCACTCGACGACCTCACGCACGCCATCAAGCTCGATGGCGAGTCGGTGCCGGCGCTGGTCGAGAAGGCCAACATCGAGAGCTCGCTCGAACGCTACAACGACGCCATCGAGAGCTACTCGCTCGCGCTCACGTACGAGCCTCACCACATTGACGCCCTCAATGGTCGCGGCTACGCGTACCAGTCGCGCGGCGAGCACGAGCGTGCCATCGCCGAGTTTACACTTGCCATCACGCTTGATGGCGACGACTCCTTTCCCTTGACCAATCGAGTACGCGCGACACGACACCACAGTTACGAGAGTGGGTGGTTGTGCCGCAGCCCAAGCTAACCATCGACTCAGGGCTTCTCGTTGCTACAACTCGGACGAACGCAAGAGGCCATCAACGACCTGCAGCGTGCTGTCCGAGGCCACACGGTCACCGCGCGCTCCAAGCCGATCGACCCGTTCGTGATCAACAAACGCGGCCGCAGCTACTATTTACTCAAGCAGTACCACGATGCCAAGGCCGACTTTGAACATGCCATCGAGCTGTTTGCCGAGTACGCAGAGGCGCACGCCAGTCTCGGTCTCGTGCATCTGGCTCTCGGCTGCTCGCTCGATGCCGTGCCATATTTCATTCGCGCCATCCAGTTGCACATCAGTGCCTCCAGTACGATGATGGCCCTGCCCACTCGTGCCATGGTGTCTTGGCCACCCACTCACTCCCGGAATCGAGCACCTCCACCACTCCATTACAATGGCAGGTTTTTCGAGAGTCTTGTTCGATGTCGACCAAGTATTGCAATCATACAGTGGCCCCGATCGCCGCCAGTTCCACAGGCAATGGCAAAGCGCAAGTCGCTCCGTTGGCACAAGTACGGAGACATGAGAACAGCTCGCTGTGCCACTGGGCTGATGCGTGGTATCTGATGCGATACAGTACTGGAGAGCAGCGCTGCAGTCGAGAGAGCAGTGCAGTGTGCCACTCGATTCGAGCAAGCCATCCATCCATGATCGAACGCTGTCGCTCATGAAACCAACCGAACCGAAACGAAACGAAATACACATCGACGATTCGGGCGCTCACTCTAATGCCGATCCCGTGGACAAGTCGCTGGACAAGTCGCTGCTAGGCACCAGCAGAGGCGAGTACGAGAAGGTGATATATGGGCGAAATAGAAAGAGTCCGCCCGTGAACTCGGCGCTGCTGTGTCGCCGGAGCTTCCGATCTCGGTCACTTGCATCGGAACGGCATCGTGTCATGATGGATATCGCAATCAAGGCGAGGTCGACATTGATTGCGGAGGTCCATGCGAGCCATGCATTGTTCCTCCACCACTGCAAGTAGACACTCCAGCCGACTCTTTGCCGCCACCACCTCCAACAGCACCAGTCTCTCCTGAACCACCGAGGGTCAGCCGCACCAACGACACCAACAACGGCACCATTCAAGAGCTCCCACCGCCGTTGGATGAGCCTCTTGTTCTGCTTGACACAGGTATCACCTGGACGATCGCGACTCCAGTGGTCCAGCCACTTGCAACCAATGGCTCGAGCACGACGGTCACTGTGACATCGCCTTCTGGTCGCTCAGCGTCAGTGACTCTGAGCTCAGAAGAGGCCACAACTTTGGTGGTCGCACCAGTGAGCGCATCGGTCTTCAACTCGGCAGCACGGCTCTCGAATGTTCGAGTGGGCTCGTTGGCGATCGATGTGACACTCGCCAACGGCACGTCACAGCTGTCGTCTCCAGCTCAATTGTGCTTCTCGATCAATCGAGGCACGAGCTATCACTCGGCGTGTCTCGGTTACATCGACTCGAGCGGTCGTTGGCAATGCGAGAACAAGTGTCTCTCGATGAGCAACTCGACACAAATCTGCGGCTCGACGAGCCACTTTACGAACTTTGCAGTGCTCTTGTCAGGAGGAGGCGGCAGGCAATGCAATCCTTACATTACTGGATCGTGGAGAGGCGACCTTGGATTGGCAGCGTCTGTGGCGGGCTTCTTCATTTTGATGTGTTGTGTGATTCTCGTTGTTGGATGCTCGTCTCCAGGCCGAAAGCTGCTCGCTGGTCGAGAGGGCAGGCGAGCGATGGCGCTACGGTCATCAGCCCACACTGCCGACCACGAGGTCGAAGGATTTGGGCTAGAGACACACAAATCCATGTATTAAAGCTGCTCCAACCCGAGTGTTGTTCACAGTCGCCTCAATCTTGGCCGCAGTTACACCATGTGGAGCTCATGAGAGCCCATGAAATACGAGATCGAGCTGTCGCACATGAAGGAAGCTTCGCTCTGGAACAGCTCGTTGAGGGAACCTTCCATGGAAAGCTCCGTCCCTTCCAGCGTCTCTCTTCTGTAGCAGTTGCGCCGATCCACTCACCTTTTACTTGCTGCCCTGCTCTCTCGCGTCTCGCTCGCTCTCGTCTGACCCTCGCTCGCTCCTTGTTGCCAAGCTACCATGCATCGCACATCTATCGTAGTACTTCTCGTTGCTTGCCTCGTTTGTATCGCGCAAACGCAAGCTTCCGGCTTGTTGTACGAATTCGCTTCCTACCAATGATAATAAGAGTGCCCGCACGCTACTCAACCTGCTGACGTAATGCCGTTGGTACAGCGAGGTGCGCAGTTCGGTGGTGTACTCGTATTACAACCAAGGCTTCTCCAGTGCGGTCAAATGCCCGTATCCTGAAGCGCCTGCCTGCCCGTCGACCATGACCTTCGCTGGCAGCTACAACACAAGCGAGCCGAGCGCCACGTTGGTGTACGCGATCTCGATCTCGATCTCTCTTCTCTTCTCTCGGTCTCCTTCGATCTCGGCAAGCTCACGCAATATTTACGCGCATTCAACAGGAACCAAGTTGGAAGCCAACCTTACGCCTACGTCACCGTCCTGTGCACCACTGTGAGCTTCTGTCGCTGAACTTGGCCGGCCACTCTACAGCAGCGCTCTCACATTCTTAATGCCTCGGAACCTGCTGCCCGCCGCCACTGCTGCCCTCACTGCCACTGCTGCCCTCATCGATGATGTATCAGTATCGCTGCCGTGATAAATATCTCGCACACACACGAGTCTGTCGCCTCGTGCAGGCATTGTTTCGCTGCCGCCTGGGAATCGTCATCCTCAGTGCTTGCTCGTTCCTGTTCGTGCGGCTTCATCGTGAGGGGGTGCGTGGTCCCAAGAGCTCGCCCACCACCAATTGCCCTGTCGCCTGTGGCCAAGCACGCGACTCGAGGTCGATACTGCGACGTACCAACCACGGCGCTTGGAATGCTGTGTGTGTGTGCGATGGCGCTGGATGTGCGCGAGCGTCCCGCGGCACGGCGTACGCGTTGTCATTGGCTCGACGGGTGTCCTGGCAGCCAGCGGTGTTGCTTGCGCCACCAGCAGCAGCCGTCGCGTCGTTCCGTCGGGGCGCACGATGAGAGGCAGCTCAACGGCAGCTCAACAAGGAATGAGAGGAGAGAGAGAGAGAGAGAGAGAGAGAGAGAGAGAGAGAGAGAGAGAGAGAGAG
>Ga0097681_1001978_pt1 | contig 21047 bp, 17 predicted proteins | sample ThiBiot_750_plan_FD_72845 | JGI IMG/M metagenome (GOLD analysis project Ga0097681, IMG submission 72845) | Wastewater bioreactor microbial communities from Cape Town, South Africa - Thiocy_cont_750_plan - 1398105538144 (version 2) (version 2) ... | reverse complement strand
GACACCCGCAGCCGCCCGCCCCAGTTCTCGGCGGTGACGACGGTGTGCAGCGCGGCCAGGTACGGCCGGGCCATGTCGACGAAGCGGCGCTGGTGCACCGAGGTCCGGCGGCCCGCGGCGTCCCGCACGGTCAGCCAGCGGCTCAGCACGCCGCGGCGCAGGTCCAGCTCCACCCGCTGGTGCTCGACCTCGACGTCGGCCTCGTCCTCGTCCTCGTCCTCGGTGAGGCCGACCCAGTCGGCGTCCCCGACGGCGAACCGCAGGTCGAGCCAGTTGGGCAGGTTCACCGCGCTCTCGGTCTCCACGGCCTGGCCGGCGAGCTCGTCGCGCAGCCGGTTGTAGATCCCCGCGGCGTAGGTACCCGGGTAGTGGACCCCGTCCGCGCGGGCCTCCGGGTGGGCCCCGCGGGTCGCGAACCGGCCGTTCCCGAGCGTGCACAACGCCTCGCGGCGCCCCTCGTCACCCGCGTCCCAGCCGTCGAAGGCGAGCACCCATGCGTCGTCGTCCGGTTCGCCCACGGTGACGATCGTCGGTCACGACGCACCGCCCGCACACGGGTCGAGTGCCCCCTACCGGAAGGACCAAGGGCCGCTCACCGGATCGGGGCGATCGGCCGCGGCGCGCACGTCCCCGGCGTCGAGCAGACCCTCGAGCTCGTCCGGGTCGTCGGCTGACGACCGTCACCGCAGGACGGGACCCTTGGCCCTGCTGCGACCGCAGGACCGCGGCCACCGTGGAGCCATGACCCCCACACAAAGCAGCACCCGCCACGACGTCGACGTCCGCAGCTCCGTGGTCGCCGAGCTCGAGTGGACCCCCGGCCTCGACGCCGCGGAAATCGGCGTCGCCGTCGAGCACGGCGCCGTGACCCTCACCGGCAAGGCGGCGTCCTACGCCGAACGCCTCCGGGCCGAGAAGGCCGCGTTGCGCGTGCAGGGCGTCATCGCGGTGGCCGACGAGATCGAGGTGCGGCTGCCCGGGGCCGCGCCCGACGACTCCGACGTCGCCCGGGAGGCCGGCGAGGCGCTCGACCGCGCCGTCGACGTGCCGCCCGAGGTCACCGCCGTGGTGCGCGACGGCGTCGTCACCGTCGCGGGCGAGGTCACATGGCAGTTCCAGCGCGTGGCGGCCGAACGCGCCGTCCAGTACCTGCGCGGCGTCGTCGCCGTCCGCAACAAGGTCACGCTCAAGCCGGAGGCCGAGGCGGAGAACGTGCACCGGCTCATCAACTCCGCCCTCGTCCGCAACGCCCAGCTCGACAGCAACCGCATCACCGTCACCTCTGCCCCGGGCGGCGTGATCACGCTGCGGGGCACCGTGCAGTCGTGGGCGGAGCGCCGCCAGGCCGAGCGCGCCGCATGGGCCGCGCCCGGCGTGGTCACCGTCGTCAACGAGCTCGTGCTCGGCTCCTGAGCGGTGTCGATCCCCGTGACGACGACGGAGGCGGTCCACGCTCGCACACCCACCGACCACCGGCCGGTGCTCGTCGGCACCGAGCCGGGCCGGCCGGGCACGGCGGTGGTCGCGTGGGCGGCGGCGGAGGCTCTCCGCCGGGACGCGCCGCTGCTGGTGCTGCCCCGGGTGAGCGCGGCTCGGGCCGAGCCGGCCGACACGGCGGTCGTCGTCGTCGACGCGACGGCGCCCGGCCTCGAGGACCTCGTCACGACGGCCCGCTGCCCGACGGTGGCCGTCCCTCCCGACGCGACGGCCGTCCCCGGCCGGCCGGTGGTGCTCGCCCTCGGGCCCAGGACGGGGCCGGAGGTGATCGGCTTCGCGATCCGGGAGGCGGAGGCCCGCGGCGTGGCGCTGCACGTCGTCCGGACCTGGGACGACCCGACGGTCGACCTCGGCCGCCCGCTCCCGGCCGCCCTCGCCCGCTGGGACGAGGCGGACGAGCGCTGCCGTCGCGAGGTCGCCGACCGCCTGGCCGGTCCGGTGCGGGCCCACGCCGGCGTCGACACGGTCGTCCTGGTCGTGCACGAGAGCGGCGCCGAGGCGTTGCCGGCGTTCGCCGTCGGGGCGCCGCTGCTGGTCGTGGGGCAACCGGCCGGCGCCCCGCACCGCTCCACCGCCCTCGCCGCACTGCGCGACCTGCCGTGCCCGGTCGCCGTCGTCCCTTCCCCGCCATGACCCCGATGGAGACACCGTGGACCACCAGCCGATGCCGGTCCAGGACAACCTCTGGTTGGTCCTCGACCGGCCCGAGAACCTGCTGACGATCACCGCCGTGTTGTGGACCGCGGAGCCCGTCGACCCGGTTTGCCTGCGGGCTCTGGTGCAGGAGCGGCTCGTCGACCGTTTTCCGGTCTTCCGTCGGCGCGCGATGACGTTCGGGAGGATGCGGCGCTCCGCGGTGTGGGTGGACGACCGGTGCTTCCACCTGGACCGCCACCTGCACGTGCGCCCGATGCCCGCGCCGGGTGACCAGGCCGCGCTGCAGGACTACGTCGCCGCCCTGCGCAGCGAGCCGTTCGACCCTCGGCACCCGCTGTGGTCGGTGCACCTGCTGCAGGGCTACGGCGGCGGCAGCGCCGTCGTCCAGCGCTACCACCACGCCATGGCCGACGGGATCCGGCTGACGCAGGTCGCTCTGGGCATCCTCGACCCGGTCGACGGGGCGGACCGCGTCCCGGCCGGGACGGGGACCGCGCGCCACGACGGCGAGCACCTGACCGCGCGGGCCGCGGGTCTCGCGCGGAGGCTCGGGGCCGGGATCGCCCTGGACCTCGCCGGGACCGCGACGGCGCTGCTGCCCGAGGCCGTGCGCCCGGCCCATCTCGCGGACGTCGCGGAGGACATCGCGACAGCGCTCGTGCACAGCGCGGGGAGCGTCGTGAAGATACTGGGCTGGTCCAACCCGGAGACGGCGCTGTCGGGCGAGCCCGACGGGGCGAAGGCCGCGGCCTGGGGCGAACCCGTGGCGCTGGACCTGCTCACCGGCATCGCGCACGCCACCGGCACGACGGTCAACGACGTGTGCCTGACGCTGGTGGCGGGCGCGGTCGCCCGCTACCTCGTCGAACGCGGGCAGGAGGGGCCGACGCCCGACCTCGCCTGGATGGTGCCGGTCAACCTCGAGCCGCTGGACCGCGCGCTGCCGCCCGAGCTGGGCAACCACTTCGCGCTCGTGCTGGCGGTGCTGCCGCACGGCGTCACGGACTTCCGCGAGCGGCTCGCCGAGGTGCACCGCCGGATGGTGCTGATCCGTGACTCGTGGGAGGCGCAACTGGTCTGGCTCACCCAGGTGGGCATCGCGATGAGCCCGGCCCCGCTGGCGAGCGCGGTCAGCGACTACCTCGCCGCCAAGGCGGTGGGCGTGCTCACCAACGTCCCCGGACCGCGCGGCCCGATGGCGCTGGCCGGGGCCCGGGTCGAAGGGATGGTCGGCTGGGCCCCCACCAGCGGACAGCAGGCGGTCACGGTCTGCATCTTCAGCTACGCGGGACGGGTCTCGGTCGGCTTCGGCACCGACCGGGCCGTGGTGCCCGACCCCGAACGGCTCGTCGCCGCCTTCGACGCCGAGGTGGCCGCCGCCACCCGTGCCACCCTGGAGAGGACCCCGTCATGACCTTCAACCTGGCCACGATCCTGCGCGAGTCCGCGCGGACCCACGCCGACAAGCCCGCCGTGCTCGTCGAGGGTGCCCGGCTCACCTACGCGGAGCTCGACGCGCTGTCGGACCGGTTCGCCGCGGGCCTGCTCGCCCGGGGCGTCGCGCCCGGCGACGCGGTCGCCCTCCAGCTGCCCAACGTGCCGCAGTTCGTGATCGCCTACTTCGGCATCCTCAAGGCCGGTGCCGTCGCGGTGCCGATGAACGTGCTGCTCAAGGCGGGCGAGGTCGGCTACATCCTGCGCGACTCCGGCGCGCGGCTGCTCATCACGTGGGCGGGGGTCGCCGAGGAGGCGGCCAAGGGGGCGGCCGACGCCGGGCTCACCGACATCGTCGTGCTCACCACGCCCGGCATCCCCCAGCCCGGGTTCGGCCGCCCGTTCGAGTCGCTGCTGGCATCGCTGGCCGGCCCGGCCCCGCTGCACCAGACCGACCCCGGGGACACGGCGGTGATCATCTACACCTCGGGGACGACGGGACGGCCCAAGGGCGCCGAGCTCACCCACTTCCAGCTGTTCATGAACGCCGACACCCCCGGGCGGCTGTTCGACGTCCGCGACAGCGACATCGTGCTGGTCGTGCTGCCGCTGTTCCACGTCTTCGCGCTGTCGAGCATCCTGAACCTGTGCGTGCGTTTCGCCGCCACGATGTCGCTGGTTCCCCGGTTCGACCCGGACGCGGCGCTGGCGGCGATCCAGCGCGACCGCGTCACGATCTTCGAGGGCGTGCCCACGATGTACATCGCGCTGCTCAACCACCCGACCCTGGGCGACTACGACGTGTCGTCGCTGCGGGTGGGCATCTCGGGAGGGGCGCCGATCCCGTCGGAGGTGATCGACGAGTTCGAGGAGCGCTTCGGCATCGTCATCCTCGAGGGCTACGGCCTGTCGGAGACCGCGTCGACCACCACGTTCAACGTCAGCGAGGCCGACCGGCGCGTCTACAGCGTGGGCCGGCCCATCTGGGGCGTCGAGGTGCAGGTGTGGGACGCCGAGGGGCGCGTGCTGCCCGCAGGCCGCGAGCACGTGGGCGAGCTGGTGGTGCGCGGGGTGAACGTGATGCGCCGCTACCACGGCGACCCCGCGGCCACCGCCGAGGCGTTCACCGACGGCTGGTTCCACACCGGCGACCTGGGCTACGTCGACGAGGACGGCTACTTCTTCGTCGTCGGCCGCACGAAGGACCTCATCATCCGCGGCGGCTACAACGTCTACCCCCGCGAGGTGGAGGACGTGCTCTACGGCCACCCGGCCGTCGCGCAGGCCGCCGTCGTCGGGGTCCCGGACGCGCGGCTCGGCCAGGAGGTGAAGGCCTACGTCGCGCTGCGGCCGGGCCGCCACGCCACCGAGGCCGAGCTGATCGAGCACGTCAAGGAGCGCATCGCCTCCTACAAGTACCCGCGGTCGGTGGAGTTCCGCGACGCGCTGCCGATCAACGCCGCCGGCAAGATCGTGAAGCGGGAGCTGTGAGCACCGTGGACCGCATGACCCCGCTGGACGCCGCGTTCCTGCAGGCCGAGGACTCCGAGGAGGGGGTCTCGCTGGCCATCTCCTCGGTGGCCGTGTTCGGCGGCCCCGCACCGGCACAGGAGGAGTTCACGGAGATGCTGACCGGGCGGCTGCCGCTGGTGCCGCGCTACCGGCAGAAAGTGCGGATGGTCCCGCTCGACCTCGGCCCGCCCGTCTGGGTCGACGACCCGCACTTCGACCTGGGCCACCATGTGCGGCGCACCGCGCTGCCCACGCCGGGCGGCGACACCGAGCTGGCGGCCCTGGTCGGCCGCGTCATGTCGGCGCGGCTGGACCGCGGTCACCCCCTGTGGGAGTACTGGGTGGTGGAGGGGCTGGCCGGCGGCCGGTGGGCGCTCATCTCGAAGGTGCACCACTGCATGGTCGACGGGGTGTCGGGCACCGACCTCTACCACGTCGTCCTCGACGACTCCCCCGAACCGCGGCCGTCCCCGCCAGACGCCTGGCACCCGGCGCCGGAGCCCACGACCGTGGCGCTGACGGCGTCGGCCCTGCTCACGCTGGCGATGAACCCGGTGACGCAGATGCGTGCGCTCACCACCGCGCTGCGCCATCCCCGGCGCCTCGCCGGCGCCGCCCGCGACGCGCTGCGGGGCGCCGCCGCCCTGTCCACGGCGCTCGTGCCGACCCGCGCCACCTCGCTGTCGGGACCGCTGTCCGCGCAGCGCGTCTACGCGTTCTCCCGCGGCAGCGTCGACGACGTCCGGACCGTGCGCCACGGAGCCGGGGGCACGTTCAACGACGTCGTGCTCGCCGCCGTGACCAGTGGCTTCCGCACGTTGCTGCTCGCGCGCGGTGAGGAGCCCGACGTCCGGGCCGTGCGCAGCCTCGTCCCGGTCAACGTGCGTGCCCCCGGCCAGGAGAGCATCCGCGACAACCGGGTCTCGCTCATGCTGGCCGACCTCCCGGTCGAGGTCGCCGACCCGCTGGAACGTCTCGCGGCCGTCCGGGCCCGGCTCGACGAACTCAAGCAGGACCGGGAGGCCGAAGCCGGAGTCGCCCTGACCTCGATCGCGGCACTGGAACCGTTCCCGCTGGTCGCGGGCTCGTTCCGGTGGTTGGCGACGCTGCCGCAGCGCTCCGTCGTCACCGTCACGACCAACGTCCCCGGCCCCCGGAAGCCGCTCTACGCCCTCGGCAGGCCCGTCGTGGAGATCATCCCGTACGTGCCGATCGCCTCCACCGCGCGGATCGGGGTCTCGATCTTCAGCTACCTCGACCGGATCGCCTTCGGCGTCACCGGTGACTGCGACGCGGCGCCCGACGTCGACGTGCTGGCCCGCGGCATCGCCGACGGCCTCGCCGAGCTCGTGGCCGCGACCACCGCGGGGGCCCACCGGTGAGCACCCCGGAGCACGCCGAGGGCGGGCGCCTGCGCGACGGGCGGGACCGCCGCATCGATCTCGGCGGGCCCGTGCACTACGTCGACTTCGGCGGCCGCGCCGACGGGCCGACGTTCGTGCTCGTGCACGGGCTCGGAGGTTCGCACCTCAACTGGGAGCTGTTCGCGCCGCTGCTGACCCCGACGGGCCGGGTGGTCGCGCTGGACCTGCCCGGGTTCGGGCTGAGCGAGCCCGGCGAGCGCCCGGCGACCGTGCCGGCCAACGTGCGCGTGCTGGAGAGCTTCCTGCAGCGTGTCGTCGACGGACCGGCGGTGCTGGTCGGCAACTCGATGGGCGGCATGATCGCGATCCTGCTGGCCGTCCGGGCGCCGGAGCTCGTCCGCGGCCTGGTCCTGCTCGACCCGGCGCTGCCGCTGCCGTTGCGAGCGGCGAGGCCACGGAACGCCGCGGTCGGGGCGGCCTTCCTGGGCTACGCGCTGCCGGGGGTGGGCGAACGCCTCATGCACGCCCGGCGCCGGCGCGTCGGCCCCCGGGAGCTGGTGCGGGCGATGCTGGTGCTGTGCGGTGTCGACCCGGCGGCGATGCCGCCGGACCTCGTCGCGCGGTCGGTCGCGCTCGTCGCACAGCGGGGCGACGTCGCGGGGATGGACCGGGCGTTCCTCTCGGCGTCCCGGTCACTGGCGTGGGTGCTGACGTTCGCCCGGTCCTACCGGTCCGCGATGTCGGCGGTCACCACCCCGGTGCTGCTGGTGCACGGCGAACGGGACCGGCTGGTGCCCGTGGCCGCCGCCCGCGACGCCGCCCGCCGCCACCCGTCGTGGAGGTACGCGGAGCTGGCGGGCGTCGGGCACGTGCCGCAGCTGCAGGTACCCGACCGGCTGGCCGGCATCGTGCTCGGCTGGCTCCCGGCGACCGCTCGGTCCGGGTGACCACCGTGTGACCACCGGCCGCCGGCACGGGACTTCCGGCCGGTCGTCGGCGGGGGCGCCGGGCGGGATCCTCGGCGGGTCACCCGCAGGGGCGGGACGCGAGGAGCGGGCATGGACGGGATCAGCGGACGCATCGTCGTCGGCGTGGACGGCTCGCCCGGCGGGCACGCCGCGCTGCGGAACGCGATCGCCGAGGGGGCACGGCGCGGCGCCGTCGTCGAGGTGGTCACCGCGTACCCGGACCCCCGGCCGGGTGTCCTCGGCGGCGTGCCGCAGGGCTTCCCGGGGGCGTTGCCGCAAGTCCTGCGCGAGCTGCTGCACGACCGCACCTCGGCCGAGGCTGCGGCGCTGCTGACCGAGCTGCCCGGCCCCCGGCCCCGGCTGACCGTGTTCGTCGGCGCGGGCGACCCCGCGGACGTGCTGCTGCGCGCCGCCGCCGGGGCCGACCTGCTGGTCGTCGGCACCCACCGGCACGGGCACCTGGCCGGCATGCTGCTCGGCTCGGTCGGACGGTGCTGCGTCCTGCACTCCCCCTGCCCGGTGACCGTGGTGCACGCGCCGCCGTCAGCGCCGGAGCGGGTCCGCTCCCGCGTCGGCGGCGGCCCGGCGGGCGGACGGTGAGGGGCGGGGCCGCCGGGCCATGACGACCACCGTGGCGGCCGGTCAGATCACGTACAGCGGGTACGGCACGACGGCGTACCGACCGGTGGGGGCCGTCGGTGGGGTCGTGGTCGTTGAGGAACCCGTGCCCGGCGTCGGGGTAGGTCCTGATGTCGTGGTCGACGCCGACGGCGGTCAGGATCCGACGACCCCGACCCGTCACGGGACGATGACCGCCCGGCCGACCAGCCGGCCCGCGGCCATCTCCTGGTAGGCGTGCACGGCCTGGCCGAGCGGGAAGGTGGTCGTGGTCGGGCGCACGAGCCCACGCGCCCCGAGGTCGAGCACCTCCACCAGCTCCGTGCGCGAACCCCAGTAGGTGGTCTGCACGCTCGCCTCGTAGGGGAGGCCGAAGAACGACACGGGCAGTGTCCCCCCGGCGATCCCGACGATCGTCAGGTCGCCCAGGGTGCGCACGGCGGCGGCGCCGAGCGCGAGCGTCGCGTCCGCGCCGACGAGGTCGAGCACGACGTCCGCCCCGCGCCCGCCCGTCTCGCGCCGGATCTCCGCCGCGGCGTCCGGGCCCGCGACGACGGTCAGGTCGGCCCCGCAGTCCTTCGCCAGCAGCAGGGCCTGTTCCCGGCTGTCCACCGCGATCACCCGCGCCGCGGTGGTCGCCTTCAGGATCTGCACCCCCACGTGCCCGAGCCCGCCGACGCCGATGACCACCGCGGTGGTGCCCGGGGCCAGCTTCGGCCACGACCGGCGCACCGCGTGGTAGGGCGTCAGGCCCGCGTCGGTCAGCGGGGCCGCCAGCACCGGGTCCAGGCCGCCGGGCAGTGCGACGAGGTGCCGGACGTCGGGGACCAGCATGAACTCGGCCATCCCGCCGTCGAGGCCGAGGCCGCCCCCGCCGCCGGGCACCGGAGCCGCGGCCGGGTCCTCGCAGTAGGGGTCGATCCCGACCAGGCACCGCTCGCAGTGCCCGCAGCCCCACGGGCCGTGGACGGCGACGGGCTGGCCGATCTCGAACCCGCCGGTCCCGGGGCCGAGCTCGTGCACCCAGCCGGCGTTCTCGTGGCCGAGGGTGAACGGAGGGCCCCAGGGCAGCAGCCCGGGCGCGAAGTCGTGCATCAGGTGCAGGTCGGAGTGGCACACCCCGGCCCCGCCGATCCTGATGACGGCCTGGCCGGGGCCTGCCTCCGGCACCGGCACCTCCACCAGCTCGGGCGGGGAGTTCCAGGCCAGCAGACGCAGTGCGCGCATGAGGGTTCCTTTCCCGATCACAGGGGAGATGTCGCCGGGTGCGTCAGCCGCGGGTGGCGGCCGGCTCGACGCGCGGCGCCGTCGCGGTGGCCGGGACGATCGTCACCGGGCACGGGGCGTGGAGCACACAGCCGAGCCCGACCGAGCCCAGGACGGCACTGCGCACGGCCCCGAGTCCGCGGTGGCCGAGCACCAGGAGGTCGGCCCCGGCCGCACAGCCGAGCAGGACCTCGACGGGTACGCCGGCCAGCGCGTCGATCGTGACCTCCACCGGGGCGGCCGCGGCGACCCGGACGGCTCTGTCGGCCATGGCCTCGTCGACCAGCGTCCGGGCCCGGCCCCGGGCCGCGTCGACGACGTCGGCGATCGCCGTGGGCGAGAGCCCGATCGGCGTCGCGGAGTAGTCGGGGAACCGGGCCACCGTCACCACGGTGAGGCGGGCTCCGCGGCGCGCGGCCTCCTCCACCGCGTACCGCAGCGCCACCTCCGAGCCCGCGGACCCGTCCACTCCGACCATCACGGTGCCGCCGGCGACCATGGCGCATTCCTCTCCCCGTAGGTGCCGCGACCGGACGGCCGCGGGCAGCCCCACCGTCGTCGGCGTTCGGGCGCGGGGCCACGGTCGGAAGGCCCGACCGCCCGGCCGTTGGTCCCGCGGGGTCGTGGCGTCGGGTCAGTGCGGCTCGTTGGCGACGCCGACCCCGCCGAACACGGCGGTCGCGTTCACCGTCAGCAGGGGCGCGTCCTCGGGCAGATCGGTCTGCTCGGCGGTCTTGTCGTCGTAGCCGCCGAAGATCGGCAGCCCGCTCAACGACACCCGCCACCCCTTCGGCACCAGCACGTCGACGCCCCCGAACAGCGCGAACGCGTCGACGGTCGCCCGGTCGTCGATGTGTGCCTGCCGCAGGTCCAGCGTGGCCCCGCCGAACACCGCCGACACGTCGGCGTGCCGCAGATGCTCGGCCCGGTTGACCGTGGTCGACCCGCCGAGCACAGCGAGCGCGGGACCGTCGCCGCGCCGCACCCCGGTGCGGAAGACCCCGGCCATCACCGCCAGCCCGACGGCGACCAGCACCAGCGGCCCGATGAGCGCCGGCACGAGCCAGCCCTGGCGCGACGCCAGCAGCAGCACGCCCACGACCGTCACCACGGACGGGCCGACCGACAACCGCCGTTGCGCGACCATCGCCGCCACGCCGAGCCCGATCACCGCGAGCGGCCACCAGCGCCCGATCGTCACGCCGGCGTCCACCACGCCGGCCGCGTCCAGGAGCCCGCACACCCCCAGCGCCAACAGCACGATCCCGATCCACGCCCGAACCACCATCGCCGGCTCCTCTGCTCGGCACGGCCTCCGCCGTGCGATCCGAGGATGAGGCGACCGGCGACCGGCGGTCAGGGCCGAAGGACCGGTGACGCGGTGGCCGACGTGCCCGGCACCGGGCCCGCGGGCCCCCGCACGGAGGACCTTCGCCCGTGTCGGCCGGACCCGACCGGGCGGCATCCTCGGGCCATGACTCCCGCCCCGGTCGCCGCCGCGGCGGTCCTCCCCCACCCGTGGGCGGCGGCGTCCGCCGCGGTCGCGGCGGCCGTCGACACCGACCCCGCCCGCGGTCTCGACGACGCCGACGCCGCCGCACGGCTCGCCTCGACCGGCCCCAACGAGGTCCCCCGCGAACCGCCCCGCTCGCTGCTGCACTCGGTGCTGGCCCAGCTCCGCGAGACGATGATCCTCGTGCTCCTCGGCGCCGCCGTGCTGACCGCGGCGACCGGTGACCTCGCGGACTGCGTCGTGATCCTGCTCGTCGTCGCCGTGAACACCGTGGTCGGCGTGGTGCAGGAGCGGCGCGCGGTCGGTGCGGTGGCGGCACTGACGTCGCTGGCCGCCCCGCGGTGCACGGTGCTGCGCCGGGGCACGGCGCGCCGGGTCGACACCCGCGACCTCGTACCCGGCGACGTCCTGAGCGTCGCCGAGGGCGATGTGGCCGGCGCCGACGCGAGGCTGGTGACCGCACACGACCTGCAGGTCGACGAAGCGATGCTCACCGGCGAGTCCCTCCCGTCGGCCCGGGATCCCGACGCGCTGTGTGCCGTCGAGGCCCCGGTGGGCGACCGCCTCACGATGCTGCACGCCGGGACGCTGGTGGTGCACGGCACCGGCACCGCCGTGGTCGTCCGCACCGGCACGGCGTCGGAGCTGGGGCGGATCGCCCGGCTGCTGCACGAGCACGCCGCCCCGGACACCCCGCTGCAGCGCCGGCTCGCCGCGCTGGGAAGGCGGCTGTCGCTCGTCGCGGTGGCCGGCTGCGCGGCCGTCGTGCTGCTCGGGCTCCTGCGGGGTCAGCCGTGGGAGCTGATGGTCGTGGCCGGCATCAGCCTGGCCGTGGCCGCCATCCCCGAGTCGTTGCCCGCCGTCGTCGCCCTCGCGCTGGCGGGTGCGACGCGCCGGATGGCCGCCCGCGGCGCGATCGTGCGGTCCCTGCCGGCCGTCGAGGCGCTCGGTTCGGTGACGGTGCTCGCGTCGGACAAGACCGGGACCCTGACGGTGGGCAGCACGTCCTGCGTCGGGCTCTGGACCCCGGGTGGCGGCGAGATCGCGCTCACCGGCGAACCATCGCCGCCGGACGCGGCGGCGCGGGCGCTGCTGGTCGCGGCGGTGCTGTGCAACGACGCCGGGCCCGGAGCGGGTGGCACCGAGGGTGCGCTGGTCGCGGCCGCGCTCGCCGCCGGCATCGACGTGGCGCAGGTGCGGCGGGACTCGCCGCGCACGTCCGAGGTGCCGTTCGACTCGCAGCGCCGCGAGATGGTCACCCGGCACGGCGGCACCCCGGGTGGGACGGAGATCGTGAAGGGCGCGCCGGAAGTGGTGCTGGCCCGGGTCGCCCGGGCCACCGACACGGCCGAGGTGCTGGACCGCTGGACCGCAGGGGCCCGCCGCGTGCTGGCCGTGGCGTCGGGAGCGCCCGGGGACCTGCACCTGCTCGGGCTGGTGGCGATGGCCGACCCGCCGCGGCCGGAGGCCCGTGCCGCGGTGCTCGACGCCCGCGCGGCCGGCATCCGCACCATCATGATCACCGGTGACCACCCGGCCACGGCGACGGCGATCGCCCGGGCCACCGGCGTGATCGACGACGACGCGACGGTCGACCCCGGCGCGCCGCTGCGGCCGGTCTACGCGCGCACCGACCCGGCCGGAAAGCTCGACATCATCGCCGCGTGGCAGGCGGCCGGGCACGTCGTCGCGATGACCGGCGACGGGGTGAACGACGCCCCCGCGCTGCGCGCCGCCGACGTCGGCGTGGCGATGGGCCTGCGCGGGACCGAGGTGGCCCGCAGCGCAGCCGATGTCGTGCTCACCGACGACAGCCTCGCCACCGTGGTGGCCGCCGTCGGCGAGGGGCGCCGGGTCTTCGACAACGTGCGCCGTTTCGTCCGCTACGGCCTGTCCGGCGGACTGGCCGAGATCCTGATCATGCTGGCCGGCCCGTTCCTCGGGCTGCCACTGCCGCTGCTGCCCGGCCAGATCCTGTGGGTCAACCTGCTCACCCACGGCCTGCCCGGTGTCGCGATCGGGTCGGAGCAGGCCGAACCCGACGTCCTCCGCCGGGGACCGCGGTCGCCGCGGGAGGGCATCCTCACCCGCCGCGGATGGGTCGAGGTCGGGGTGTTCGGGGCCGCCGTCGCCGGCAGCAGCCTCGGTGTCGCCCTCTGGACCGCCGCGCAGGGCCGGCCGTGGCAGACCCCGCTGTTCGCCGCGCTGACCCTGGGTCAGCTCGGGATCGCGCTGAGCACCCGCTCGGACCACCGGCCGTTCTGGAGGACGTCGCCGCGGGGCAACCCGTTCCTGTACCTGGCGGTGGCCGGGAGCGTGCTCGCGCTGCTGGCCGCGGTCTACGTGCCCCCGCTGGCCGGGCTGCTCGGCACCACGCTGCCGTCGCCGTCCGACGTGGCCGCGGTGCTGGTCGCGGCCCTGGTCCCCGCCGTCGTCGCCGAGGTCGCCAAGGCCGTGCCCGACCGCGGGACCTCCGCCGACCCACCGGGGACGTTCAGCACTGCCCCCCACCGCGGGGTCGCACGACGCTGACGGGGGAAACACACCCGACGACGTTGGAGGACCTCATGGACGTGACGGAGATGGTGGCGCGCACGCGCGAGACGATGACGGCGGGCCGGGTGTTCGGCGAACCCGTCGTGCGGGACGGCGTCACGGTCATCCCCGTCGCGCGGGTCTCGGGCGGTGGCGGGGCCGGGGGCGGCGAGTCCCCGGCGGCCGAGGACGGCACCGCCGGCAGCGGGTCGGGCGGCGGGTTCGGGCTCGGGGTCGCACCGGCCGGTGTGTTCGTCCTGCGCGACGACGGGGTCACCTGGCGCCCCGCGGTCGACGTCAACCGGATCGTCGCCGGCGGGCAGCTGGTGATGGTCGTCGCCCTGCTCACCCTGCGCAGCTACCTCAGGAGCCGTTCCGACCGGCGCTGACCCGGGTCATGACGGCGGCGGTAGCGGCGGTGAGGTCGTTGACGTGTGGGATCGCGGTGTCGAGGTGGGCGCGGTCCCAGCCCGGTCCGGCGGCGATCCGGCCGGTGGTGCCGGGAAGCAGGTCGAACACCGAGGCGTCCGCGAGCTCGCTCATCTGGGCGTAGAGCACGACGACGGCGGGCCGGCGTTGCTCGGCGGCGCGGGCGAGGGTGGCGGCGGGTGTGGCGGCACCGAGCACGGTGGCGGTGATCCCGGTCCGGCCGAGCGCGGCGGCGAGGGCGACCAGGGGGAGGTCGTGGGGGTCGTCGGGGACACTGGCCAGCAGTACCGGCGCGGGGTCGGGGAGTGCGGACACCGACGGGGTGGCCTCGGCGAGGACCGAGGTGGCGATGTGGGAGAGCAGGTGTCCCACGGCGATGCCGTGCGGGAGCTGGTCCCAGCGGTCGCCGATCGGGCCGAGGACGGGCCGCACGACGGTCTCCCAGATGGTGGGCGCGTCGGTGCGGGCGAGGTGGTCACGCAGCAGCCAGCGCACGGTGGGGCCGTCGAGGTCCAGCGCGGCGGCGCAGACGCGGTGGGCGATGGGGTCGGCGTCGGCGGGCAGGGGCATGTCGTGGTGGGCGGCGGCGAGCACCGCGCGGGCGGCGTCACTGGTGGAGACGCCGTCGGCGATGAGCCGTTGCACGGCGGCGAGGCGATCGACGTCGTCGCGGCTGTAGCGGCGGTGCCCGCCCGCGGTGGTGCGGGTGGGGGCCAGGCCGTAGCGCTGCTGCCACATCCGCAGGGTCGCCTGCGAGAGGCCCATCCGCTCCGCGACGACCGAGATCGGCAGCGCGACGCCCAGGTCCGCTCCCGGGAGCGGACGGGATTCGGGACCCACCCCGTCGGCGACCGGCTCTCGTTCGACCGTCATCGGTCACGTCCCTCGTCGCCGGTGCCGTGGTTGTTGTGGTGGTGGTTGCACCGGTTGCGTGCGTACGGTTCTCGCGTTCGGCGGAACTTCTGCACAATACCTCGACAATGATCTCTAGGCAACCTTAGTATCGCCGCATTGCTCGGCAGGCCCGCTCCAGACCCCAGCGGTGTCCTGTCCCTTGCCAGGGGTTGTTCCGCGCTCGGGAAGGAATTCGAATGTGTACAGGCCTTGGCAGCGGCGGCCAGGGGCCGCCCGAGAGCCGCCTGGCGAGCGCCACACCGTCATCGGCTCCTGTACCCGTTCCCGGGCCAGCCGCGGCTCCGGCGGTCGGCAGCACCGGTGTCGCTGAACGCGTACTGGCGACCGGGTCCGGAGCGGCGTGATGAGCAGCCCGGCGCCCGACGCCGCGGCGCAGTTGACGTTCCCGGACCAGCCGCGTCTGGAGCTCGACGAGTTGTTGGGGCAGCTGGTGGGCCGGGCGCAGGAGGTGATGGGCGCGCAGGGCCGGTTGCGGGGGTTGTTGCAGGCCACGCAGCTGATCGGCGCGGATCTGGGGTTGCCGGTGGTGCTGCGGCGGGTCGTGCAGGCGGCGCGGGAGCTGATCGGGGCCCGCTACGCCGCGCTGGGGGTGATCGCCGCCGACGGGCATCTCGCCGAGTTCATCCACACCGGCATGGACGCCGGGCAGGTGGAACGGATCGGGCACCTGCCCCAGGGCAAGGGGCTGCTGGGGGCGTTGATCGACGACGCGACCCCGATCCGGCTGTTCGCGATGAGCGGCGACGACCGCTCGGTGGGGTTCCCGCCGGACCACCCGCCGATGGGCTCGTTCCTGGGCGTGCCGATCCGGGTCCGCGGGAAGGTGTTCGGCAACCTGTACCTCACCGAGAGCACCCGCGGGGAGTTCAGCGCCGAGGACGAGGAGCTGGCGAAGGCGTTGGCCGCGGCGGCCGGGTCGGCGATCGACCACGCCCGGCTCTACGAGGTCGCCCGCACCCGACAGCAGTGGCTTGAGGCCAGCGCGGCGATCACCCGTCGCATGTTGACCGGGCCCCCCGGCGGCGCGGGCGACACCGACGCGGGACGGCTCGGTCCGCTGCGGTTCGTCGCCGAGCGCAGCCGGGCCCTGGCCGACGCCGACCTGGTGACGGTCGTGCTGCCCGCCGACGGCCCTGCCCCGGCCGGTGGTGCCGACCCGGGCCTGCGGGTGGTCGTGGCCGTCGGGACCGGCGCCGACGACCTGCTCGACGGGCGGGTCGCGGTCGAGGGCACGCTGTCCGGTCAGGTCTTCACCACCGCCGAGCCGGTCCGGGTCGCCCACTCCCGCGACCCGCAGGGGCCGGAGTCGGTCGTCTCGGCCGCGCTCGACGTGGGCGCGGTGATGGTCGTGCCCCTGACCGGTGCGGGCGGGGTCAACGGCGTGCTCACCGCGGCCCGGACCGCGGGGCGGCCGGAGTTCACCGCCGACGACCTGGCGATGGCGGCGGGTTTCGCCAACCAGGCCTCGGTCGCGATCGAGCTCGCCGACGCCCGCGCCCAGCAGGCCCGGGTGGCGATGGCCGACGAGCGCGAACGGATCGCCGCGGACCTGCACGACCACGTCATCCAACGCCTGTTCGCCACCGGGCTGTCCCTGCAGAGCGCCGTGGGCGCACTCGGCACAGCCAACAGCGCCGGACCACGCATCACCGGCGCCGTGCGCGATCTCGACGACACCATCCGCCAGATCCGCACCACCATCTTCGGCCTGCACACCTCGCCGATGACCCGCGACACCGTCCGCGGCCGGCTCATGCAGGTCGTCACCGACACCACCGCCTGTCTGCCCACCCCGCCCGCCCTGCGGTTCTCCGGCCTGCTCGACGCGCTCCCCGACCCGATCACGGAGGACCTCGTCGCGGTGCTGCGCGAGTCGCTGACCAACGTCGCCCGCCACGCCCACGCCTCCATCACCACGGTCGACATCGACGCCGACACCACCACCGTCACCCTCCAGGTGACCGACGACGGGATCGGTGTCCCGGAGACGGGGCGCCGTAGTGGTCTGGACAACCTCCGCCACCGCGCCGAGCACCACGGCGGCACCCTCACCCTCACCGCCGCCCGGCCCACCGGCACCCACCTGCGCTGGACCGTCCCGATCTGACCCACCCGCCCGGACCGGACACGGAGCCTGGAGGGTGGCTTCCGTACTGGAACGGGTGCACCAGCGGTGCCGCGACACAGCAACGGAGCTGGTTCGCGGTGCCGCGACCACGCCGGCCGGGCCCACCTCCACGGGCCCGGCCGGCATCCGGCCACACCGCGACGCGGGACCCGGGGTCCCGGTCCGGGGTCGTTCGTCCCTTCCGTCGCGGCCACCGACAGCGCAGGGTGGAGGGATGTCCTCCCCGACGTGCCGGGCACGGTGATCGCCACGGGCTCGACGACCACCACGGACGCCCCCCGGCGCCCGCCCACCGCCCCGACCGGGCGGCATCCGCGTGACCTGGTCGTCCTCCTGGTCGCCGCCGGGGTCGTCGCCCTGTGCTCGCTCGCCGCGCGGCTGTGGACGGCCGACCCCGTCGAGGTGGGGCTCTTCCAGCAGGTCCAGCAGATCCCGGCGGCGTCGACCGTCGGGTGGCAGGCACTGGCCGTGGCCGGCGGCTGGGCCGGCATCGCGGTGGTCACCGCGGTCGCGCTGTACCTGAAGCGCTTCCGGCTCGGGCTGCTGTGCGCCGGGGCCGGGGTGCTCGCGTGGGGGCTCGCCCTCGCCGTGGGCGTGCTGGTCGGTCTCCGCCCGGTCCCCGCGGAACTGCGCGAGATCGCCGGGGTCCGGCTGCCCGAGGCCGCGGGCTTCGCCTTCCCGTCGGCCCACGCCGCGGTCGCGGCGGCACTGGCGGCGGTCGCGGCGCCGTACCTGCGGCGCGGCTACCGGTCGGCGGCGTGGGGCCTGGTGGTGCTGGTCGCGGCGGCGGACGTGTACCTCGGGACCGGCCTGCCGCTCGACACCGTCGCCGGGGCGTTCCTCGGCTGGGGTGTGGGCGCGGCGTTCCACCTGCTGTGGGGAGCCCCGGGCCGGACGACCTCCGGGCCCGCCGTCCGACGGGCGCTGGAGCAGGCCGGGCTCGCCCCGGTGACGCTCGTCCCCGTCCGGGGCCGGTTGACCGGGCCGCGGGAGTTCCGCGCCACCACCGTGGACGGCGGGCGGCTGCGCGTCGAGGTCGTGCAGCGGCTGCACCGCCGGGCCGGACCCTGGTACCGGCTGCGCCGGATACTGGCGTCGGTCGAGGTCGAGGACGAACCGGCGCTGTCGGGGACCCGTCACGAGACCGAGCACGAGGCGCTGGTCACGCTGTTCGCGCAACGGGCCGGGCTGCGGACCCCGCCGCTCGTGCTCACCTGCCAGACCCGCCACGGCACCCCGCTGCTGGTGCGCCGCGAGGTCGACGGCAGGCGGCTCGGCGAGCTGTCCGCCGGCGAGGTCGACGACCGGTTGCTCGACGCCGTCTGGCGGCAGGTCGCCACGCTGGGCGAGGCCCGGATCGCCCACCACGACCTGCGCGTGAAGAACGTCCTCGTCGACACCGGCGGCGAGCCCTGGCTGCTCAACCTCACGTTCGGCACGATCGGGGCGTCGACGGCCCGCATCGCCCAGGACGTGGCGGAGGCGCTGGTGTCGCTGGCGTCGCTGGTCGGGGTCGAGCGCGCGGTGGCCGCCGCGTGCCGGGTCCTGCCGCCCGACCGGCTCGAGCCCGCCCTGGTCTACCTGCAACCGCTCGCGCTGCCGCGCCGGATCCGCGGGCAGACCGGCCGCGGGCGCTACCTGCTCACCGACCTGCGGGAGACCCTCGCCGAGCAGATCGACCGGCCGATCCCGACGTTGCGGTCCCCGGTGCGGGTCTCCACCGTGGTCGGCCTGCTGGCGCTCGGCGCCGCCGTCTACACGCTGCTGCCCCAGCTGTCGAGCATGGGCGCGGTGCTGGCGTCGCTGCGCGACGCGAACTGGGCCTGGCTGGCCGTCGCGTTCGCGGCCGGGCTGGTGGCGATCGTGGCGTCCGCGGTCTCGATCCAGGGCTCGGCCACGGTGGCGCTGCCGTTCTGGCCGACCACCTGGGTACAGCTCGCGGCGGCGTTCACCGGGCGCACCACCCCGGGCGGGGTCGGCTTCTTCGGGGTCAACATCGCGTTCCTGGAGCGCCGCGGCCTGCGCCGGGCGAACGCCCTCGGCGTGACGGCGCTGAACGTGGCCGGGAACACCGTGACCGGGGCGGTCTGGGGCGTCGTCGGCCTGCTCGGTGCGGGCGCCACGGCCACCAGCCGCATCACGCTCCCGCACGGCTGGCCGGTCGTGGGGGCGGCCGCCGGAGTGCTCCTCGCCGCCGTCGCCGTGCTCGCCTCGCCCTTCGGACGGCGCCGGGTGCTCCGCCCGGCACTGCGTGTGGGTCGCGAGCTGCTGGCCACCCTGCGCCGGCCGGTGCGGGCCACCCAGCTGTTCGGCGGGGCGTCGGCGCACATGCTGGTCTCGGGCCTGGGGCTGGCGGCCACCCTGGCGGCGTTCGGCGAACAGGTCCCCGTGTTCGGGGTGCTCGCGGTGTTCATGGTCGGCCAGACCATCGGCCATCTCGTGCCCGTGCCCGGCGGTCTCGGCCCGGTCGAGGCGCTCATGATCGGCGGCCTGAGCGCGCTGGGCGTGGCGCCGACGGCGTCGGTGGCCACCGTGCTGACCTTCCGGCTGCTGACCTACTGGCTCCCTGTCCTGCCCGGCATCGCGGCGTTCCGGTTCCTGCAGCACCGCGGCGTCATCTGACGGGCCGCTACCGCGGCGGTGGCGGGACCGGGGACGGCGCCGTCCGGTGGGGCTCGCGGATGCCGAGGGCGGCCCGCAGGGCACCGATCCCGGTGAAGGCGGGGCGCCAGCCGAGCTCGGTGCGGGCCCGGGTGGTGTCCATGATCGCCGGATGGGCCAGCGCCTCGGCCCACTCCGCGAACGGCGGCAGGAACGGCAGGGCCGCGACGGCCCGCGCCACCGCCCACGCGGGCCCCGGGGGCAGCGGCAGGACCAGCGCGCCGAGCTCGCGGGCGACGTCGACGGCCGTGACGACGCCCTCGCCCGCGATGTTGTAGGCCCCGGGCGGCCCGGCGCCGAGGACGCAGAGCAGGAGGGCGCGGCCCACGTCGTCCTCGTGGACGAACTGCATCGGCAGCGCGGGGACCGCCATGGGCACGGGCAGCCGCCGGGCGCCGCCCGCGAGGAGGCGGGCCAGCGGGGCGAGCGGTCCGGGCAGGGTCTTGGCCCCCACCGTGTGCGGGCCGAGCACGATCGACGGCCGGAGCAGGTAGAGCGCGGGCGGCCCGGTGCAGCCGCCGTTCTCCTCGCGGAGCCGCACCTCCAGCTCGGCCTTCTGCCGGGCATAGAACAGCCGCGCCGCCGGCCTGACCGGCTGGTCCTCGGTCATGGCGAGGGGGTTGTCGGCGTGGAAGCCGTACGCGGCCACCGACGACGCGTACACGAACCGCGCCACGCCCGCGGACCGCGCGGCCCGGAACACGGTCAGCGTGCCGTCGACGTTGACCGCGCGCAGGTCCGCGCGCGGCGCGGTGCCGGCGACGGAGAACGCCAGGTGGACGACCACGTCGACGCCCCGGAAGGCCGTGGCGAGCACGCCGGGGTCCCGGACGTCGCCCTGCCGGTAGTCGGTCTTCGTCCAGCCGCGCGACGCCGGGTCGAACGGCCGCCGCGCGACGCCGACGACGCGCGCCACCCGCTCGTCGGCCTCCAGCAACGGCATCAGCCCGGCACCGAGCGTGCCCGTGGGTCCGGTGACCGCGACGGTGAACCCGGCGGCCCGCGCGCGCACGCCGGTCACTGCCCGGACGGATGCACGGCGTTCACCGCCGCGCCGATCCCGGCCGCCCACCGGCGGATCCGCTCGGGGTCGCGGAAGTCGCCCGCGAGCTCGCCGCTCGCCATCCGCCGGGCCAGGAACCCGCGGGCCGTGGCCGGGTCGAGGACCCCGCCGAAGGTGACGGGCGGCCGCGCGTCGATCGAGCGCCGCAGGCGTGCGACGTTGGCCGGCTCGGGCTGGTCGGGGTCCACGGCGTCCTGGCCGCAGGGCCCGGACTGGAACAACCACACGTCGCGGTCCCGCAGTGCGCGGGCGTGCCGCTTGAGGAAACGCACGGCGTCGGGGCGCCAGCGCCGGATGTAGAGCGCGCTGCCGAGCACCACGGTCCCGTAGCCCTCGACGTCGTGGACGTCGGCCGCCGACATCACGTCCGCACTGACGCCCCGGGCGCGGAGCTCCTCGGCGACGGTGGCGGCGATGCCGGCCGTGCCGCCCATCTTGGAGGCGTACGCCACGAGGACGTGGCCACGGGCACCGGTGGGCTTCGGAA
>Ga0097681_1001832_pt1 | contig 22694 bp, 19 predicted proteins | sample ThiBiot_750_plan_FD_72845 | JGI IMG/M metagenome (GOLD analysis project Ga0097681, IMG submission 72845) | Wastewater bioreactor microbial communities from Cape Town, South Africa - Thiocy_cont_750_plan - 1398105538144 (version 2) (version 2) ... | reverse complement strand
ACCAGGACTGCAGTTGCTCACGTTCGTCATCCGAGAGCACCAGTTGCGCCGGCTTCGGTCCCCGTTCGGCCATGCCACACGCTAGCAATCGACCACAAACTAATGACTCAGGACACTAGCCGCGGCAGCCGTCGTCGCGGCTGTTCCCTGGTCCTGGTTCCTGCTGCGTGACGTCCTGGGCGTGGCGGGTGACGTCGTCGCCATCCTGCTCCCGGTCCTCGTCGCCGCGGTCGTCGTCGCCGGGGTCGTCGCCGCGGTCGTGGCCGCCCGGCGCCGTCGGGCGTGGCTGCTGCCGGCCGCGTCCGCCCTGGTGATGGGCGTCGTCACCGTCACTGGGCCGTGGCTCCCGGCCGACGACGGCACCGTGACGCCGGGCGCGGCCGTCACCGTCGGGGCCGCCAACGTCATGGGCGTCGGCACCCCCGGCGCCGCGCTGCTCGCCGCCCGCCCGGACGTGCTGGTGGTGTCGGAGTACACGCCCGCGCTCGCGCTCGACTACCCTACCGCGAGACCGGGCTGGGCGGTCCCGACGTCGCCGTCTTCAGCCGGTTCCCGATCCGGCGGCTGGAGGGCCCCGGACCGGCGCTGCCGGGGCTGCGGGTGCAGGTGGACGCGCCCGCGGGTCCGTTCGTCGTCTACGGCCTGCACGTGCCCCGGCCCTGGCTGACCGACGAGGGCGGCTACCAGGCCACCGTCGCCGAACACCACGCGATCATGACGGCGCTGGCGGCCCGCATCGCCGCCGAGCCGGGCCCGGTGGTGGTGGCCGGCGACCTCAACTCGTCCGACCGCGGCCGGGACTACCGCCTCCTCGTGGGCCCCACGCAGCTCGTGGACGCGGCCCGGGCCGGCGCCGTGTCGTACACCTCCACCGGCAAGTGGCTGCCGCTGCTGCTGCGGATCGACCACCTGCTGGTCGGTCCCGGCTGGTGCGGCGAGGGCGCCCGGCAGATCGGTCTGCCCGGATCGGACCACCGCGGCGTGACGGCCACCGTCGGTCCGTGCGTAGGGTCGGCCTCATGAGCCTGGCTGTCGACGAACGTGCGGCGATCTGCGACGAGTTCGAGAAGGTGGGGCCCGACCGGCCCACCCTGTGCGAGGGCTGGACCACGCGCGACCTCCTGGACCACCTGCTGGTGCGCGAACGCCAGCCGTGGGCGTCGATCGGGATGTTCGTGCCTGCTCTCGCCTCCGTCACGGACCGGGCGATGGCCGGTTACGAGCCCATGCCCTGGTCGGACGCCGTGGGGCTGCTGCGCGCCGGCGCGCCGGCCTGGTCCCCGTTCCGCATCCCGGCCGTCGACAAGCTCGGCAACGGTGGTGAGCTCTTCGTCCACCACGAGGACGTGCGCCGCGGCGAGCCGGGCTGGGAGCCCCGCCCGGCCGACCCCGCCCGCGACGCCGAGCTGTGGGCGCTGCTCCAGCGGATGGGTCGCATGCTGTTCCGCAGCGCCACGCCCGGGGTCGTGCTGCGCCGCCCGTCGGGGGAGCAGCACGTGGTCACCACCGGCTCCGGCGTGGTCACCCTCGTCGGGGAACCGGCCGAGCTGGTGCTCTTCGGCTTCGGTCGCGACGCCGTGCGCGTCGAGGTCGAGGGCGACGCCGCGGCGGTGGCGGCCTTCCGGTCGGCAGGGCGCGGCATCTAGGAGCGCGCTGAAGGACTCGGGCCTACTGCGCGACGCCCAGGCGGCGCCCTCGCACCTGCCCGCCTTGCGATGACACCACCTGAACGCCGCTCGCTACGGCCGGCGTTCTTCAGCACCCTCCTGGCTCTGTCGGGCCCGGGCGGTACCGTCAGGGTATGAGTAGCGCCGCCGACCAGCGTCAGCCGAGCCGCCCGTTCGGCCGGGTCCTGATCGCGATGGCCACGCCCTTCGACGCCGACGGCGCCCTGGACCTGGCCCGCACCGAGGAACTGGCGGCGCACCTGGTGGATCTGGGCGCCGACGGCCTCGTCGTCAACGGCACCACGGGCGAGGGCCCCACCACCACCGACGAGGAGAAGTCGGCGGCGGTGCGGGCCGTCGTGTCGGCGGTGGGGGAGCGTGCCACGGTGGTGGCGGGCGCCGGCACCTATGACACCGCCCACAGCGTGCACCTGGCGCGGGAGGCCGAGAAGGCCGGTGCCCACGGGCTGCTGTCGGTCACCCCGTACTACTCGCGACCGCCGCAGTCGGGCCTCGTGCTGCACTTCACGGCCATCGCCGACGCCACCGGGCTGCCGGTCATGCTCTACGACATCCCGCCGCGCAGCGTCATCCCCATCGAGCTGGAGACGCTGCAGCGCCTCGCCGAGCACCCCCGCATCGTGGCCGTCAAGGACGCCCGCAACGACCTGCGCGTCGGCACCGAGGTGCTGGCCACCACGTCGCTGGCCTACTATTCGGGCGACGATCCGGTCAACCTGCCGTGGCTGTCGGTGGGAGGGGCCGGTTTCGTCAGCGTCACCGGTCACGTCGTGGCCGACCGGCTCCGCGCGATGATCGACGCGTTCGAGGCCGGGGAGATCGAGCGCGCACGGTCCATCAACGCCTCCATGCTCCCGGTGATCCGGGCGATGGGACGCGTCGGCGGAGCGGTCTTCGCCAAGACGGCGCTGCGGCTGCGCGGCCTCGACGTCGGCGACCCGCGGCTCCCGCTGCCGCCCGCCACGCCGGAGCAGGTCGCCGCGATCGCCGCCGACCTGGGTGCGGCCGGGGTGGCGCTCGACGACAGGCACCGCGCCGATCGCGGCTACGGGGCCCTCGGGTCCCGCGCGGCCGTCGACCTCGGCGCCGAGGTCGCCTACCGGTGACCACCACAGATTTCTGAGAACGGGCGCCGAGCGGCGCCACTCCGCACCGAGTAGTAACGAGGAACCATTCTTGAGCCGTCCACCCGCACGGTCCGACCGCAACCGGTCGGACCGCCGTTCGCGTCCCGGTAACCGGCGCGACCGGTCCATACAGCAGCCTCCCGTCGAGGAAGCGCTGCTCCCCGGCCTGCCCACCCAGCCGCCCGGGCCCCTGCCCGAGGGCGGGCTGCGCGTCGTCGCCCTCGGCGGCATCTCCGAGATCGGTCGCAACATGACGGTCTTCGAGTACGAGGGCCGCCTGCTGATCATCGACGCCGGGGTGCTGTTCCCCGACGCCGACGCCCCCGGGGTCGACCTGATCCTGCCCGACTTCCGGCCCATCCTGGAGCGCCTCGGCGACATCGACGCCCTCGTGCTCACCCACGGCCACGAGGACCACATCGGCGCGGTGCCCTACCTGCTGCGCGAGCGGCCCGACCTGCTCGTCGTGGGCTCGCCGTTCACGCTCGCGCTGGTGGCGGCCAAGTGCAAGGAGCACCGCATCACCCCGCACATGCTGGAGGTGAACGAGGGCGACCGGCTGCGCCACGGCACGTTCGAGTGCGAGTACTTCGCCGTCGCCCACTCCATCCCGCAGTGCCTCGCGGTGGCCGTCCGCACGCCGGCCGGCGTCATCCTGCACACCGGCGACATCAAGCTCGACCAGGTGCCGCTCGACGGCCGCCTCACCGACCTGCCCGGGTTCTCCCGGCTGGGTGACGAGGGCGTCGACCTGTTCCTGTGCGATTCCACCAACGCCGACACCCCCGGGGTCTCGCCGTCGGAGGCCACGCTCGGGCCGAGCCTCGCCGCGGCCATCGGCCAGGCCACGGGCCGCGCGTTCGTCGCGTGCTTCGCGAGCAACGTGCACCGCGTGCAGCAGATCATCGACGGCGCCGTGATCCACGGCCGCCGGGTGTGCCTGCTGGGCCGCTCGATGCTGCGCAACATGGAGATCGCCACCGACCTGGGCCTGCTGACGGTGCCCGACGGCACGATGGTCTCCATCGACGACGTCGACGAGCTGCCCGACGAGCAGGTGCTCGTCGTGTGCACCGGGTCGCAGGGCGAGCCGATGGCGGCGCTGTCGCGCATCACCCGCGGCGAGCACCGCACGTTCCAGATGCGCTCCACCGACACGGTGATCCTGTCCAGCTCGCTCATCCCGGGCAACGAGCACGCTGTTTTCGGCGTGGTCAACCGGCTGCGCCGCGCGGGCATCAAGGTCATCGACAACCGCAACGCCAACGTGCACGTCTCCGGCCACGCCTACGCCGGGGAGCTGCTGTACCTCTACAACGCGGTGCGACCGAGCAACGTCATGCCGGTGCACGGCGAGTGGCGCCACCTGCGCGCCAACTCCGAGCTGGCGATCCAGACCGGGGTGTCGCCCGACGCGGTGGTGCTCACCGAGAACGGCGTCACGGTCGACCTCATCGACGGCAAGGCGATGATCACCGGGCGGCTGCCCGTGGGGCGCGCCTACGTCGACGGCGTGTCCACCGGCGACATCGAGCAGCCGACGCTGGCCGACCGCCTGGTGCTCGGTGAGGGCGGGTTCATCTCCATCACCATCGCCATCGACGCCACCACGGGCCGCGCCGTCGCCTCACCGACGATGTCGGGCCGGGGCTTCTCCGAGGACCCGAAGGCGCTGGAGGCGGTGCTGCCGCTGATCGAGGCGGAGCTCTCGCGCACCGAGTCCGACGGCATCACCGACACCCACCGCATCGCGCAGCAGGTGCGGCGCGTGGTGGGCAAGTGGGTGGGGGAGACCTACCGGAGGCGGCCCATGATCGTCCCCACGGTCATCGCGGTCTGACCCGACGCCACCTCGCAGCCCGTGTGATCGCCTCGCAGCCCGCCGGCGCGCTGCGAGGTGCCTCACGGGCTGCGACGTCGACGCCGCGAACACGTCGTCGGCGGTGCCCCGGCCCCGGTGGAGGGACACGGCGATGAGGATGGCGTCGATGATGTCGGAGACGCCCAGCCCGTTCGGCCACAGCCGGGCGATGCTCGGCACGATCGAGCCCTCGGAGCCGTCGCCCGCGTAGACCTCGACCAGCGCGACCACGGCGAACGCGGCCAGCACCAGCAGTTCGACGCCCAGCAGCGCGTACTGCAGGCGCGCGGAGATCTCGCCAGCCCATCCACGGTCCGAACGTGCGGCCGGCCCAGGTGAACGTGGTGCCGCGGTCGGGCTCGGCCTCGTTGAGCTCGCGGTAGGCCACCGCGATGAGGTACATCGGGATGAACGCGATCACGACGATCAGCCCGAGGCTCGCCGCGAGGCTGTAGGCGGGCGCGGTGGACGCGAGGCCGATGACGACGCCGGACACCAGGCCCAGCGCGCCGCCCTTGAGGCCCTTGTCGCCCGGCGCGCTGCCGAACCCTGCTGCATCGGAGGACGTCTCCGTGCTCATGCTGCCTCCCGGCCGTCGTCCCACCTGATGGGGGAGGTCGGAAATGTCGGATCAGGTGGCGGCGGCCCGTCGTCGTCGGGCCGCGAGGACCTGTCCGGTGACCACGATGATCAGCGCGATCAGGAACATCGCCGACCCCATGACGTTGGCCTGGGCCGGGATGCCGCGCGTGGCCGAGACGTAGACGAACTTGGGGAAGGTGTCGGTGTTGCCCGAGTTGAAGTTCGTGATGATGAAGTCGTCGAAGCTCAGGGAGAACGCCAGCAGCGCGGCGGCGGCGATGCCGGGCAGCAGCAGCGGGAACGTGACGCGCCAGAACGCGGCCCGCGGGGAGGCGTAGAGGTCGGCCGCTGCCTCCTCGAGGCGCGGGTCCAGCGACGCCACGCGGGCCTTCACCGTGACCACCACGAAGCTGATGCAGAACATGACGTGCGCGATGACGATGGTGGCGAACCCGGGGTTGACCCTCAGGTTGAGGAACTGCGCGAGCAGTGCCGCGCCGAGCACCACCTCGGGCGTGGCCATGGGCAGGAACAGCAGCAGGTTGGCGCCCGCACGCAGGCGGAAGCGGTAGCGCACCAGCGCGATGGCGATCATGGTGCCGAGCACGGTGGAGATGACGGTGGCGAGCACCCCGATCTGCAGGCTGTTGACCACCGACTCGCAGACCGCCGGCGCCCCGCACGGGTTCTGCCAGTTCGTGAACGTGAAGCCCCGCCAGACGAGGTTGGAGCGGCCGGCGTCGTTGAAGCTGAACGCGAACGTGTACGCGATGGGCGTGAGCAGGTAGAGGAACGCCAGCGCGGCGTAGACCGGCAGCAGGTACCGGCCGAAGGACAGGCGCTTCACAGCAGGTCCTCCGTTCCCGAGCGCCGCACGTACCAGGCGACGAGCAGCAGGACGGCCGCCATGAGGATCACCGAGAGCGCCGCGGCGGTGGGGTAGTCGACCACCCGGAAGAACCGGGAGTCGATCACGTTGCCGACCATCGACGTGCCGGCGTTGCCCAGCAGGGCCGAGTTGACGTAGTCGCCGGCGGCGGGGATGAACGTGAGCAGCGAGCCGGAGACGATCCCGGGCATCGTCAGCGGCAGCGTGACGTGCCGGAACGTGGAGATCGGGGTGGCGTAGAGGTCGCCACCGGCCTCGACGAGCCGCAGGTCCAGGCGTTCCAGGCTCGCGTAGACGGGCAGCGTCATGAAGGGCAGGAAATTGTAGGTCAGCCCCGCGACGACGGCCACGGGCGTGGCGGTGAGCCGCGCGTCGTCCGGGAGCAGGGAGACGGTCTTGAGGACCGAGACCACCACGCTGTCGTCGGCCAGGATCTGCTTCCACGCGATCGTGCGCAGGATGAAGCTGGTGAAGAACGGGGCGATCACCAGAACCAGCAGCACACCCTGCAGGAGCGGCCGGGTGCGGCAACGCACGCCGATGACGTAGGCCAGCGGGTAGCCGATGGCCAGCGCCAGCACCGTGGCGATGAACGCGTAGAGGAACGAGCGGCCGAACTGCGGGGCGTAGGTGACCACCGCGTCGACGTAGTTGGACACCGCGAACGCCGGGCGGGTGGCCCCGACCGGTCCGCCGGGCACGCGCTCGAAGAGCGAGGTCAGCAGCAGCACGGCCACGGGGGCCACGAAGAACACGAAGAGGTAGAGCAGCCCGGGGGCGAGCAGCAGCCAGGCCGTGCGGCTGCGGCGCCGGGCGCCGGCGACCTCGGTGCCGTGGCCGACGACGAGCGCGGCCGTCACGGGGCCGCCGCCTCGCTGAGCTCGGCCGCCTCGACGGCCTCCCCGGTGCCGTCGTCGGGCGCGCCGTCGTCGACGAGCGCGAAGGCGTGCTGCGGCGACCACGCGAGCCGGACGGTGCCGCCCGGCGTCGCGGACACCCCCGTCAGGTTCTGGGCGAACACGCTCATCCGGCCCGCGCCGGGCACGTCCACCAGGTACTCGGTGCTCACCCCGGCGAACGAGACGTCCGCGACGGTGCCCGGGCCGAGCGCCGTCGCGCCGGGCGGGGCCGGGTCGTCCGCCCCGAGCAGGATGACCTTCTCCGGCCGCACCCCGACCAGCACCGCCCCGCTGCGGGCGACGGCGCGGTCGGCGGGCACCTGTACGCGGGTGCCGGCGACGTCGACGCCGAGCAGGCCGCCGTGCTCGTCGGTCACGGTGCCGGCGAGCAGGTTGGACCGGCCCAGGAAGTTCGCCACGAACGGCGTGCGGGGCAGGTCGTAGAGCTCCTGCGGTGCGCCCATCTGCTCGATGCGCCCCGCGTTCATCACCGCGACCGTGTCGGCCATCGTCATGGCCTCCTCCTGGTCGTGGGTGACGTGCACGAACGTCAGGCCCACCTCGTCCTGGATGCGCTTGAGCTCCACCTGCATCTGGCGGCGCAGCTTGAGGTCGAGCGCGCCGAGCGGCTCGTCCAGCAGCAGTACGGCCGGGTTGTTGACCAGCGCCCGGGCGAGCGCGACGCGCTGCTGCTGGCCGCCGGAGAGCTGGGCGGGCTTGCGGCCGGCGAGGTGGCGCAGCTCGACGAGGTCGAGCGCGGCCATCGCCCGTTCGACCACGTGCTTCTCCCGGCGCCGGCGCAGCCCGAACGCGACGTTCTCGATGACGTCGAGGTGCGGGAACAGGGCGTAGCTCTGGAACACGGTGTTGACCGGTCGCTGGTGGGCGCGGGTGGCGGTGATGTCCTCGCCGCCGATGAACACGCGGCCGGCGCTGGGGCTCTCCAGCCCGGCGATGATCCGCAGCATCGTGGTCTTGCCGCAGCCGGACGGCCCGAGCAGGGCGAAGAACGAGCCCGACGGCATGGTCAGCGACAGGTCGTCGACGGCGGTGAAGTCGCCGAAGCGCTTGGTGACGGAGACCAGCTCCAGATCGCGGCCCGACACGTCAGTTGCCGATCGTGGTCTGGAACCGGCCGCCGAAGTCGGTCTCCTCCTGCGGGGTCAGCGTGCGGAAGACCTTCACCTTCGCGAGCGTCGCCGCGTCGGGGAAGATGCTCGTGTCGGCGGCCAGCTGCGGGTCGGTCTTCCGCAGCGCCTCCTGGGCGCCAACCACGGGGCAGATGTAGCTGACGTATGCGGCCACCTGCGCGGCCACCTCGGGGTCGTAGTAGTAGTTCATGAGCGTCTCGGCGTTCTTCTTGTGCCGGGCCCCGACCGGCACCATCATGTTGTCGCTCCAGAGCGTGCCGCCGGCGTCGGGCACGGCGAACGCGAACTTGTCGTCGTTCTCCGTGTTGAGCTGGGTGATGTCGCCCGACCAGCCGATCACCGCCACGGCGTCGCCGGAGACCAGGTCCTCCTTGTAGGAGTTGCCCTTCACCTGGCGGATCTGGCCGGACTTGATCTGGTTGTCGAGCACGTCGATCGCGTTGCCGAACTGGTCGGCGCCCCAGCTGCCGGAGATGTCGACGCCCTGGTCGGCCATGATCAGCCCGACCGTGTCGCGCCACTCGTCGAGCACCTCGACCCTGCCCTTGAGCTCGGGCTTCCACAGGTCGGACACGGACTTCAGGCCACCGGGCACCGCGGCCTTGTTCCAGGCGAGCCCGCCGAAGCCGGACTGCCAGGTCAGCGTGCGGTTGCGGCCCGGGTCGTAGTCGACTCCCCGCAGGGACGGCAGCAGGTTCTTGGCGTTGGGGATGAGCGAGAGGTCGAGCTCCTGGGTGTAGCCCATGCGCACCATCCGCGCGGCCATCCAGTCGGTGAACACGACGATGTCCTTGCCGATGTCCTGCCCGTTTGCGAGCTGGCCCGAGATCTTGCCGTAGTACGTGTCATTGCCGTCGATGTCCTCGCTGTAGGTGGCGGCGATCCCCGTGGTCGCGATGAACTTCTCCAGCGTGGGGTACTTCTTCGTGGCCGGGTCGTAGTCGAGGTAGAGCGTCCAGTTCGCCCAGTCGACCTTCTTCTCCGTGTCGGAGACGTCGGCGGCCGGTGCCGGGCCCGCGGCGGAGGTGGGGCCGCCGGCGGCGTTCGTGGGCGTGCCCGCCGTCCCGCAGGCGGCCAACAGGGCGCCGGCCCCGAGCGTGCCCGCGCCGCGCAGCAGCGACCGGCGCGACAGGCGCCCGGTGGCGCGCTGCAGGGAGAGGACGGCCTGCGCCTCGGGGGACAGCGACCGGAAACGGGCGGGGTGCATGAAGGGGTCCTCCTGGGGGCGATCTCGACCGGTGTGGACTGTAGTGCGCAACAGAGTGGTTCCTGGTGAGATCATCCAGACTTACCGTGACTGACCATTGATTTCGTTGAAGTCCGAGGATCTGACAACGAAATGAGTTTCCAAGACCGGGATCGGCGCCTACTCTCGGTCGGGTGACCGCCATAGCGCCCCACGCCCTCCTCGACGACGTCGGCCAGGCCATCGTCGAACAGCTCCAGGAGGACGGCCGCCGGCCGTACGCCACCATCGCGCGGGCCGTCGGGCTCTCCGAGGCTGCCGTCCGCCAGCGGGTGGCCCGGCTGCAGGAGACCGGAGTGATCCGGATCGTCGCCGTCACCGACCCGATGCAGCTGGGTTTCCGGCGGCAGGCGATGGCCGGGATACGGGTGGAGGGCGACGTGGTCACGGTGGCCGACGCGCTGGCCGCGATGCCCGAGGTCGACCACGTCGTGATCACGGCCGGCAGTTTCGACGTGCTGGCCGAGGTGGTCTGCGAGGACGACGACCACCTGCTCGAACTCGTCGGGCGGCGGATCCGGGCCCTGCCCGGCGTCCGCAGCACGGAGACGTTCGTCTACATGAAGCTGCACAAGCAGCACCACAACTGGGTCGCGAAGTAGTACTTCACGGTCACCGGCAAGCCGCTGAAGACCTACCACGGCACCCGCAGGGCGCGCTCGCGCTCACCGGCGTGCCCGGGTACCGCGCGCCGTTCGAGCCGGTGGTGCCCGGCGCGTTCAAGGTGCCCGACACCGACGCCTACCGGTCCGACCTTGAGGGCAAGGAGCTCGGGCTGTGGGCGGCCAACCGCGTGGAGGAGGCGACGACACCGTAACGGCGGTGTTCGTCGAGCCCGTGCAGAACGCGGGCGGCTGCTTCCCGCCGCCCCCCCGGGTACTTCGAGCGGCTGCGCGAGATCTGCGACGCCCACGACGTGCTGCTCGTCTCCGACGAGGTGGGCAAGGCCGTCGTCGAGGAGGACATCGCGTGCGACTGGGTGAAGAGCGGCACGACCCCCGGGGCCGTCGCGCTCCCGCAGCTCCGACGGACGGCAGGGGGTGACCGTCCAGGGCCGGGCGCCGACGGGCTGCAGGACCCCACACCACCGGGCGGCCCCCGGCCGGGGAGTGGATGCTGCAGTGGACGCGCGCCCAGGTGGCCCTCGTGCGTCCGGGCCCGCGCGCCCGGGCGCTGCAGGGCGTGGTGGCCGACCTGCCCACCACCGGCGACGGTGCCACGTACGTCGCGAGGCACCTGTCGGGGGTGCTGCACCGCGTCGGGACGGGCCGGCCCGGCCTGGCCTTCGGCGACGGCACGCGACCGGGGGAGTACCGCCACGACGGCCGCCCGCCGCTGCTGGCACCTGGCCGACGACGCGGACGTGCGCGAGGCGGCCGCCCCCTGGAGCGACCTGACGACCACGGCGGACACCCCGCTGACGGGGTTCTGGTGAGACCCGACGAGAACCTGCCGCTCGTCAGCGGGGGAGGCGGTACTCGGTGTCGGCCGGGAGCTCTGCGGTGTCCATCTGCGCCTTCTGGAGCTTGCCGCCGAAGTCCCAGTTCATGCTCTGCCACCGCGTGAACTGGTCGAGCACCCAGATCCCGGACTGGCGGCTGCCGTTGCCGCTGCGCCCGTTGCCGCCGAAGGGCAGGTGGGCCTCAGCGCCGGACGTCGAGTTGTTGACGCTCACCATGCCCGCCGTCACCCGCTCCCGGAACCGGAACGCGTGCGCCGGGGTGCTCGTGTAGATCGACGCCGAGAGGCCGTAGCCGTGGCCGTTCGCGAGCTCGACGGCCTCGTCGAACGTGGCGAACGAGGCGACGCCGACGATCGGGCCGAACGTCTCCGTGGAGTACAGCGCGTCCCCGGCGCGGACGCCGTCGACGATCGTGGGGTGGGCGTAGATCCCCGGCTCGCCGGTGAAGTTGCCGCGCGGATCGGCCGGGGTGATGCGCCCCGTCGAGCCGATCACGGTGTGGTGCGGCTCGATCAGCGCCAGGTGCTTCTCGAAGTTCTCCAGGAACCGCTCGGAGATCATCGGGCCGAAGAGCACGTCACCGGTCGGGTCACCGACCACCGCGCTCTCGACGGCCGCGGTGAAGCGGGCCAGGAACTCGTCGTGCACCGACTCGTGGACGATCACCGTGCCGAGGGAGGTGCAGCGCTGCCCGGCCGTGCCGAAGCCTGAGAACAGCGCGCCCTCGACCGCGAGGTCGAGATCGGCGTCGGGCATCACGACCAGCGGGTTCTTGCCGCCGAGCTCCAGGCACGGGTGCTGCAGGTGGTGTCCGGCGAGCTCGCCGATCCGCACCCCCACCACCGACGAGCCGGTGAACCCGATCTTGTCGACCAGCCCCGCCTCCAGCGCCCCGGACAGCCCGTCGAAGGTGGCGGGACCGTCGGTGAGCACGGTGTTGAGCACGCCCGCCGGCAGCCCGCCGCGCACGAACAGCTCGGTGAACGCCTCGGCGATGGCCGGGGTGTACTCCGCGGGCTTCCAGACCACGGCGTTGCCGCACAGCAGCGCGGGCAGCAGGTACCAGGACGGCACGGCGACGGGGAAGTTGCCGGCCGTGACGATCGCGGCGACGCCGACGGGCACGCGGAAGGTGAACAGCTGCTTGTCGGGCATCTCGCTGGGCACGGTCTGCCCGTAGAGGCGGCGGCCCTCGCCGGCGAAGAACGACGCGGTGTCGATGACCTCCTGCACCTCGCCGCGGGCTTCCGCGAGGGGCTTGCCGATCTCGCGCGTGACGATCGCGGCCAGGGCCTCCTTGTTGGCCTCGACCAGCCGGCCGATCTGCTCGACGACCCGCCCCCGCACGGGCGCCGGCGTGGCCGCCCAGGCCTTCTGGGCCGCGCGGGCGGTGCGGCAGGCGTCGACGAACGTGGAGGCATCCCCGAGCAGGGCGGTGGCGACGGGCTCGCCCGTGGCCGGGTTGGTGGACGCCAGCGGCACGCCCGCCGTGGCCCAGGAGCCGTCCACGTACGAGCCCACCCCGCAGGGCTCGTGAGCGGAAATCGGGGTGGGAACACTGTTATCCGCGCACGGGCGCGTAGCGCTCATTTCGCCACCGCCTTCCGGATCGCCGCCACCGCGAGCGCGAGCTCGTCCTCGGAGATGGTCAGCGCCGGCCGCAGCCGGATCGAGCGTTCCCCGCCACCCAGGATCATCACCTCGTCGTCGTGCAGGCGTCGGAGAACGGCGTTCCGGGAGTCGGGGTCGGGCAGGTCGAAAGCCACGAACAGCCCCCGGCCGCGCACGGCCGAGATCCCCGGCACCGTGCCCAGGTCGTCGAGCAGGCGCTTGCCCAGCAGCCCCGCGCGCTCGATCAGCCCGTCGGCCTCGATCACCTCGAGCTGGCGGCGCGAGCGCACCATGTCGGTGAGGTTGCCGCCCCACGTCGAGTTGATCCGCGACGACACGGCGAACACGTTGTCGGGCACCTCGTCCACGCGCCCGCCGGCCATGATCCCGCAGACCTGCACCTTCTTCCCGAACGCGACGACGTCGGGCTGGACACCGAGCTGCTGGTAGGCCCACGGGGTGCCGGTCATGCCGCAGCCGGTCTGCACCTCGTCGAGGACGAACAGGGCGTCGTGCTCGACGCACAGCGCCTGCATGGCCTGCAGGAACCCGGGCCGCATGTGGTTGTCGCCGCCCTCGCCCTGGATGGGCTCGGCGAGGAAGCACGCGATGTCGTGGGGATGCGCGGCGAACGCCTCGCGAGCCTGGGCGAGCGCCCGGGCCTCGGCCTCGTGGACGTCCCCGAAGTGGATCGCGGGCACGTCGATCCGCGGCCAGTCGAACGTCGGGAACAGCGCCGTCTTCACCGGGTCGGTGTTGGTGAGCGAGAGCGTGTAGCCGCTGCGCCCGTGGAACGCCTTGCGCAGGTGCAGCACTTTCGTGCCCAGTTCTCCGGGCCGGCCGTGCAGCGCGTTGTGGCGGCGCTTCCAGTCGAACGCCGTCTTGAGCGCGTTCTCGACGGCGAGCGCGCCGCCCTCGACGAAGAACAGGTGCGGCAGCGCCGGGTCGCCCAGCACGCGGCTGAACGTGTCCACGAACGCGGCCATCTGCGTCGTGTAGATGTCGGAGTTGGACGGTTTGTTGACCGCCACCTCGGCCAGCTCCGCGAGGAAGGCCGGATCGTCGGCCAGCGCGGGATGGTTCATGCCCAGGGGTGCCGAGGCGAAGAAGCTGAACAGGTCGAGGTGGCGACGCCCGTCCCGCGCGTCGACGAGCCACGAGCCCCGGCTGGCACGGGTGTCCAGCACGAGGTCGAAGCCGTCCACGAGCAGGTGGCGGCGCAGCGTCTCGTGGACCCTGCCCGGATCGATGTGGCCGGGGGTGATGACCGTCATGCCCCCAGTGTCGTGACGCGATCCTGACGGGTCACGACACCGAGCGTCGGCGTCGCCCGGCGAAGTGCCACGATGTCGCCCGTGCCGCCGACGAATCGTCAGATCGATGCTCTCGACCGGCGTCTGCTCGACCTCCTGGCCGCCGACGGCCGCACCACGATGGCCGACCTCGGACGCGCCGTCGGGCTCTCGCGCACGGCGGTGCTCGCGCGGGTCCAGCGGCTGGAGAGCGACGGCGTGATCCGCGGCTACCGCGCCGATGTCGCCCTGCCCGGGGTCGCGGCCGCCCACCGCGCGCGGGTGGGGCTGGTCATCCGCACCCCGGACGTCGCGGGCTACGTCCGGCGGCTCGCGGCGCTCCCCGGGGTGGACGAGATCGAGACGGTGACGGGGGAGTACGACCTGATCGTGCTGCTCACGGCGTCGAGCGGGGCGGAGCTCGACGCCGTGCTGGACCAGGTGGCGAGCTGGCGGGAGACCGTGCGCACCACCACGTGGGTGGTGCTCACGCGGTACCGGCGGTAGGCCCCCCGGGGCACCGGATCCGGGCATACCGGCCGCAACGGTCCGGCGCGTCTCCGCAAGAGGGCGGAGGTCGCGAAATCGGGAGACCGGTGTCGGCGTGTTCGGTCCTTCCTGCATCAGACAGCAGGGCGGAACGGTGCTGTGCTGTGTGGGGCGGAGCGCAACGCCGCGTTCCCCGAGCGGAAGGAAGGCAACGATGAAGAGCCTGTTCAGCGAACTCAGGCCGGCCGTTCCCAGCTGGCACTCCAGCAGGACGTCCCGTCGTCACAGCAGCAGGAAGAGCAGCCACCGCGGTCGCCGACGCGGCCGCCACTGATAGCAGGGACTGACGGGGGTCCCAGCCGCTCACCGGCCGGACCCCCGTCGAGTTCTCCGGTCCCGATCACCCGGGACGACGTCAGTGGGGATGGGATGGGTACTGATCGGAGGGCTGCGTCCAGGCCCGCGCCGGGCGGTGGCACCGAGACCGGTGGACTGCTGGGCGAGACGCCTGCTGCCGGTCTCGTGCAGATCTTCCGTCGGTTCTGGCCGGGCGTCCGCCCTTACCGGCGACGGTTGTGGGTCACCGTGGCGCTGGTGGCGGTCGGCCCGGCCCTCGACACGGCCGGAATCTGGATGTTCAAGATTCTCATCGACGACGTGCTGACCCCGCAGCACTTCGGTCTCTTCCCGCTCGTGGCGGGGGTGTACGTCGCGCTGACGTTGGTGGCGGGGGTGGTGTCCTTCACCGACGACTACCTCTCCACGTGGGTGTCGGAGCGGTTCCTGCTGGACCTGCGTACGCGGCTGTTCGCCCACGTCCAACGGCTGTCGGTCGGGTTCTTCGAGCGCCATCCCCTCGGGGACGTGCTGTCCCGGCTGACCGGCGACATCGCGACGATCGAGCAGACCGTGATCTCGGGTCTGGTGAGCGCGCTTTCCTACGCGTTCACGATCATGCTGTACGGGGCCGCGCTGTTCTACCTGAACTGGCAGCTGGCCCTGGCCTCGCTGGTCGCTGCGCCGCTGTTCTGGCTCGCCGCCCGTTCGTTCTCGGCCCGGATCAAGACCGCGTCGCGGGAGAAGCGCCGCCGCACCGGCGCGATCACGGCCGCCGCCGAGGAGTCCTTCGCCAACGCGGCACTCGTGCAGGTCTACGACCGCGAGGCGAGCGAGACCGACCGGTTCCACCGGGAGAACCTCGGTTCCTTCCGGGCGCAGATGGACGCCACCCGGCTGCGGGCCCTGTTCAGCCCGTTGATCGACCTGCTGGAGGCGGGCGGGGCCATGCTCGTTCTGGCCCTCGGGATGTGGGAGCTGGCCCAGAACCGCATCACGCTCGGCGGGCTGCTGGTGTTCGTCGTGTACCTGACCCAGCTCTACAGCCCGATCCGGGGGTTCGCCCGGCTCTCCAACTCCGTGTACGCGGCCACCGCCAGCGCCGAACGCATCATGGAGCTGCAGGACCTGCAGCCGCTCGTCCGGGAGCCCGCCGCACCACGTCCCCTGGGCCGTGCCCGTGGCGTCGTGCGCGTCGAGGGCCTGAGCTTCACCTACCCGGGAACCACACAGGCGACCCTGCAGGACATCGAGCTCACCGTCGCCGAAGGGCAGCGGGTCGCGGTGGTCGGGGCCAGCGGCGCCGGCAAGTCCACGCTGGTGAAGCTGATGCTGCGGCTCTACGACCCCGACGCCGGTCGCGTCCTGCTCGACGGCTGCGACCTGCGCGAGCTGGCGCTGGCCGACCTGCGCCGCAACATGGCGGTGGTGCTGCAGGAGACCCTCGTGTTCGACGGCACCATCCGCGACAACATCCTGTGGGGCAAGCCGGACGCCAACGAGGCCGAGATGCTGCGTGCCTCCGTGGCCGCCGATGCCGACGCCTTCGTGCGCATGCTCCCCGACGGCTACGCCACCCGGGTCGGGCAACGCGGGCGCATGCTCTCGGGAGGTCAGCGCCAACGCGTCGCGATCGCCCGGGCGATGATCCGTGACGCACCGGTGCTGCTGCTCGACGAGCCCACGACCGGGCTGGACGCGGAGTCCGCCGATCGGATCCTCACGCCACTGCGGCGGCTGATGGCCGGGCGCACGACCGTCGTGATCTCCCACAACCTGCTCACCGTGATCGACGCCGACCGGATCCTCTATCTGGAACACGGCCGGATCACCGGTTCCGGCACGCACCAGGAGCTCCTCGTGACCCACCCCGGGTACGCCCACCTGCACCGGCTCCACCGCCAGGGTCCGCCCGCCGCCGAGCCGGTCGTCTCCGGCCCGTCGCGGCCCAGCCCCGTCCGCCGCGTCCCCCTCCCTTCCGCCTCCAGCGACGGTGCCCGGAGCCGATCATGACCAGCGCTCTGCAGCCTCCTCCGGACGTGGCGCTGCCCGATCTCGCCCTGCTGGGGATGCCCGAGACCGATCCCGACGGGCCTGCAGTGCTCGGCCACGGGGACCGGATCGCCCCCGGCTACCGGGTGCTCGAGCACCTCAACCGGGGCAACGACTACGACACCTACGACGCCTGGAGCGACGCCCGCTTCGCCCGGTGCCTGGTAAAGACCCTCCGGCCCGACGCCGTCGACGACCGTTCCGCGCGGCGGCACCTGCTCCTCGAGGGCCGGCTGCTGACCACATTGACCCATCCCCACCTCGTGCGCGGGTACGAGCTGATCCGGCCGCCGCGTCCGCAGCCGCCCGTCCTCGTGCTCGAGACGCTCGCCGGCGCCACCCTCGGCCACGTGCTCGACGACATGGGTCAACGGCTGCCGCTCGGCGCGCTCGGGCACCTCGGCCGGCACCTCTGCTCGGTGGTGCGCTACCTGCACGGGTACGGCTACCTGCACATGGACATCAAGCCCGGCAACATCATCAGCAACGGGGGCCGGGCGCAGCTGATCGACCTGAGCCTCGCCCGTCCTCCCGGCCCGAGCTCCGCGGGCAACGGGACACCGGCGTACATGTCCCCGGAACAGGCCCGCGGTGGCGACCTGGGCCCACCCGTGGACGTGTGGGGCGTCGGCCTCGTCCTCTACGAAGCGGCCACCCTCCATCAGCCGTTCGCCCGGGGCCCGCACTCGCGGGCCGTCAGCGGCTCGTGCACCCGTCCAGCCGACCGGCCGGGGGAGCGCTACCCGCAGCTCGTCCGTCGGGCGCCGCGGGTCCGGGCCAGACGGCGGCTCCCCCGGCCGGTCGCCGAGGTGATCGACGCCTGCCTGTCGGGCGCAGCCGGGGACAGGCCCACGCTCGCGGAGCTGGACCGCGTTCTGGGCACCGTGACCTGAGGCCGCTCCACCGGGAAGCGTGCCCGCTCCCGGCCCGCCCCGGTCCCGGCTCATGATCACCCGTCACCGAAACGGTGATCCTTGGCTCAGGAGGGTGACGGAGCCGGGGTGCGTCGGTCACCGGATCATGCCGCCGTGCCCGATACCGTGGGCCCATGGCTGGACGGACGACCGCAAGCGGCGGTAGCAGGAGCACCGCGGCGCGGGCGACCTCGCGGGGCTCGGGAGCGCGCAAGCCCGCGGCCCGCGGGCAGTCCAACGGCAGGCGGCCCGCGCCGCGCAAGCCCCCGCCCCGCAAGGGTCCGGACCTGATCGACCGCGGGATCGACGGCGTCGGGCGCGGTGTTGCCAGGCTCGGCCGTTCCGCCGGTCGCGCCATGGGACGCACCCGCGAGCTCGACCCCGCCCACCGCCGCGACGGCATCGGCGTCGCCCTGCTCGTGTTCGCCGTCGTCGGTGCCGCGGGGATCTGGTGGGGCGCCGGCGGACCCGTCGGCCGTGCGCTGTCCACCGCCGTCGGGTTCGTCGTCGGGCTGGGGTCGGGCGTGCTGCCCGTCCTGCTGGCGATCGCCGGGGTGGTCATGCTGGCCACCGCGCCCAACCCGGAGTCCCGGCCGCGTGTCACCGTGGGCACCCTTCTGCTCGCCCTCGGCGTGCTGGGGCTCGTGCACCTGATCGCCGGCCGTCCCGACCAGCCGTCGCGCTGGGCCGAGGGCGGGGGAGCGATCGGCTACGTCGCCGCCACCCCGCTCGCCACCGGGCTGACGGCGTGGGTCGCCGCGCCGGTGCTCGTGCTGCTGTCGGGCTACGCGTTCCTGGTGCTCACCGCCACGCCGTTCCGCGAGGTGCCGAACCGGGTGCGGCGGCTGCTCGGGCGCGCCGTCGAGGACGAGCCGGCGGAGGCCGTCGTCGAGGAGCCCACCCCCGAGGAGCCGGCCGCCCCGCGTCGCCCGGCCCGCCGCCGCCAGGCCTCGCGCGTCGCGGACGTCTACAAGGAGGAGGAGCCCCTCCCGCCGGAGCCCGACCCGGAACCCGAGCCCGTCGAGGAGTACGTGCCGGTGCCGCCGCGGGCGCGCAAGCCCCCGGCGAGCATCCCGGCCACCCCGCCGGCCGAGGAGCCGGAGGCCTCGTCCGAGTCCCACCCACCCGAGGTCGGCGAGCAGCTGCGGCTGGTCGTGCAGAGCCGCGAGGGCGAGCCGCCCTACCTGCTCCCGCCCAGCGACCTGCTGCCCACCGGCCCCGTGCCCAAGACCCGCAGCGCCGCCAACGACGCCATGATCGAGCGCATCACCGCGGTGCTCGACCAGTTCTCCGTGGACGCGCAGGTCACCGGCTTCACCCGGGGCCCGACCGTCACGCGCTACGAGATCGAGCTCGGCCCGGCCGTCAAGGTCGAGAAGATCACGCAGCTCACCAAGAACATCTCCTACGCCGTGGCCACCGACAACGTGCGGATCCTGGCGCCCATCCCGGGCAAGTCGGCCGTCGGCATCGAGGTGCCCAACACCGACCGCGAGATGGTGCGCCTCGGCGACGTGCTGCGCTCCGGCACCGCGCGTGCCGAGCAGCACCCGCTCGTCGTCGGGCTGGGCAAGGACATCGAGGGCCACTTCCTCACGGCCAACCTCGCGAAGATGCCCCACCTGCTCGTCGCGGGGTCCACCGGTTCCGGCAAGTCGAGCTTCGTGAACTCGATGCTGGTCTCGCTGCTGAGCCGGGCGACCCCGGACGAGGTCCGGATGATCCTGATCGACCCCAAGATGGTGGAGCTGACGCCCTACGAGGGCATCCCGCACCTGATCACGCCCATCATCACCCAGCCGAAGAAGGCGGCGTCCGCGCTGGCCTGGCTGGTGGAGGAGATGGAGCAGCGCTACCAGGACATGCAGGTCAACAAGGTCCGCCACGTCGACGAGTTCAACCGCAAGGTCCGCTCCGGCGAGATCGCGGCGCCCCTGGGCAGCGAGCGGGAGTACCGGCCCTATCCCTACATCCTGTGCATCGTCGACGAGCTGGCCGACCTGATGATGACGGCACCGCGCGACGTCGAGGACGCGGTCGTGCGCATCACGCAGAAGGCCCGCGCCGCCGGCATCCACCTCGTGCTCGCCACGCAGCGCCCGTCCGTCGACGTCGTGACGGGTCTGATCAAGACGAACGTGCCGTCGCGGCTGGCGTTCGCGACGTCGTCGCTGACGGACTCGCGCGTCATCCTCGACCAGCCCGGCGCCGAGAAGCTCATCGGCATGGGCGACGCGCTGTTCCTGCCCATGGGCGCGAGCAAGCCCGTCCGCATGCAGGGCGCGTTCGTCGGCGACGACGAGATCTCGTCGGTGGTCTCGTTCGCGAAGGACCAGGCCGAGCCGACCTACTTCGACGGCGTCACGGCCCAGAAGGCGGAGAAGAAGGAGGTCGACGCCGACATCGGCGACGACCTCGACCTGCTCCTGCAGGCCACCGAGCTCATCGTCACCTCGCAGTTCGGGTCGACGTCGATGCTCCAGCGCAAGCTGCGCGTCGGGTTCGCGAAGGCCGGCCGGCTGATGGACCTGTGCGAGTCGCGCGGCGTCGTCGGGCCGTCGGAGGGGTCGAAGGCCCGCGACGTGCTCATCAAGCCCGACGAGCTCGAGAGCGTGCTGTGGCTCATGCGCGGCGGGGGCGGGGAGTCCGACGAGGACGAGTGAACCGACGCCACGGAGAGTGGCGATCATCACACCTTGTTCGGCATTACTCGCGCCCGAGGAGCGCAACCGTCACGGGCCGTGTCAGAGTTGACGGGCCGCGCGGCCGATCGGGGAACGCGCGGCTCGACGTCGAAGGAGTTCCAGGATGTTCTGGAGCAAGCGCCGCAAGAACGCCGGACAGGTCAGTGGTGGGCGCCAGGCGCTCATGCCGATCCCTCTGACAGGCGGCCTGCTCAGCGGCGAGGTCCGTGACGACGAGGGCAAGCCTCTTCCCGGCGCCGAGGTCTCGATCTTCGACCGGTCCAGCAAGCGCGTCGCCCGCTCCGACACCGACGCGTACGGCTTCTTCGCCGCCGCCGTCGTGCCCGGCAGCTACCGCATCCAGGCGGAGGCCGGTGGCTACCAGAGCCTCTACGAGCGCACCGACGTCGAGTGGGGCACCCACCGCCCGCTCGGCCAGCTCACGCTCATCCCCGACGACACGCTCGCCGTGCCCACACCCGGAATCTACGAGATCGACCCCGACCACTCGTCGGTCCGCTTCGTGGCCCGGCACATCGCGATGTCGAAGGTCTACGGGCAGTTCCAGGAGTTCAGCGGCCAGATCCGCATCGACGAGCACTTCGAGGACTCGCAGATCGAGGTGCTCATCGAGGCCGCGAGCGTGTTCACCAACGTCGAGGCCCGCGACACCCACCTGCGCTCGCCCGACTTCCTCGACGTCGAGCGCTACCCGCGGCTGCACTTCACCAGCCACCGCTTCTCCCGCCCCGGCGGCAACCGCTGGCTCATCGACGGCGAGCTGACGCTGCACGGCATGACCAGCGACGTCCAGCTCGACACCACCTACCTGGGCATGCAGGAGTGGAACGGCATCCGCGCCGGCGCCGTGGCCACCACGGAGCTGCACCGCGAGCACTTCACCGTCAACTGGCAGCAGATGCTGGCCCGCGGCGTGCCGGTGGTGGGCTCCACGATCCAGATCACCCTCGACGTGCAGGGCATCCTGCAGCAGCAGTAGGCCCACCCGCCCCACCCCGCGAGTCGGGCTCTCGCTGCGCGCGAGTCGGGCGCTGGGTGCGCTCACCCGTACCAGGTGCCGACGCTCCAGACGTTGCCCTGGGGGTCGCGGACGACGGTCGCCCCCGCGGCGGCGGCCCGGCCGTAGAGCTCGTCGGGTGCGGTGACGACGACGTGCAAGAGACGCGCCGCCGCGCGGCTGCCCGCACGGGTCGTCGGGGAGGTGAGGGCTGAACATCACCCCGCCGGCCACGGTGCCGTCCGGCCCGGGCCAGGTCAGTTCGGCGTGCTCGATGGGGTCGCCGTGGACCGCCCGCTCGGTGAACCCGAACGCGTCCACGGGGAAGCGCAGCCGGAACCCCCACCCGCGCGAGTACGCCGTCTCACCCGGCGAGTTCGCGATCTGCGGACCGAGTGGTCCGATCGGTCGGGATGTCGGAGCCGAGACCGTCGGGCCTGCCGGCGAGCGGGCCGAGTCGCCCGGTCGATCCGCGAGCTCGCGTGGCGAGACGGCGGACTCGGCCGTGTCCGGACGGTCGATCCACGCGGTCAGGGGGTGGGGCGGTCGGCCAGCCAGGCGGTGGCCGTCTGGCCGGCGAGGTCGCGGAAGTCGCGGGAGAGGTGGGCCTGATCGACGTAGCCGCCGTCGGCCGCCACCGCGGCCAGCGACGGGCGGGCGGGGCTGCGCAGCCGGTCGCAGGCCCGTTCGAAGCGCATCACCCGGGCGGCGGCCTTCGGAGCCAGGCCCGTCTCGGCGCGGAAGTGTTCGGCGAGGTGGCGTCGGCTCCAGCCGACCTCCGCGGCGAGGTCGGCGATGCGGAGGTTGCCGCCCGTCTCCTCCAGTCTGTCCCACGCGTAGCCGACCTCGGGCCGGACGCCGCGGTCGCCGCGCCCGCGGGCCGCGAGCGCGGTGAGCTCCGCGTCGAGCACCGCGAAACGCTCCGGCCAGGTCGGGGCGCAGGCGAGCCTGTCGAGCAGGGGAGCGGCGCAGCGTCCCGGCAGGGCGTCGAGATCGACGATGTCGGCGGCGAGGTCCCCGGCGCGGGTGCCGAACAGGGCGCGGGCGCCGCGCCACGTCAGCCGCAACTGGATGCCCGTCTGGGCCTCGCCCTGCGCGATCCGGTCCGGCACGTCGTGCAGGCCCGCGACCATCGCGCCGAACCGGCCCGGCGTGTCGCCCACCATCTGGATCGCGCCGTCGAGGCAGAGCAGGAACGTCAGGTGCGGGGAGGGGACGCCGATGTGGACCCCGGGAGGCCCGGCCTCCATGCGGTATCCGGTGTAGGTGGCCACCCAGGGCCGGACCGCGGGCGCAGGCCGCTGCCAGCGCACGCCCGGCTCGGTCGCGGCGACCACGCCGGCCAGGCTACCGGCGGCCCGCCGAGGTCGTGAGCGGAAATCAGGGTGGGAAC
>Ga0097681_1001819_pt1 | contig 22885 bp, 15 predicted proteins | sample ThiBiot_750_plan_FD_72845 | JGI IMG/M metagenome (GOLD analysis project Ga0097681, IMG submission 72845) | Wastewater bioreactor microbial communities from Cape Town, South Africa - Thiocy_cont_750_plan - 1398105538144 (version 2) (version 2) ... | reverse complement strand
GGCAAGTTTGCACCGCCGACAGCCTTCGTGCTGCAGTAGCTCGCGAGAGACTGCGGCACTGGCTTGGCACACATTCACGCACCCACACGATGTTGTACAGCTCTATATCATACACGCACTGGCACTCAACTCGATTGATTTGATGGATAGATACAATTTGCGATTACTTTAGTATTTGAGTTGATTGATTGGTTGGTTAATTGGTTGGTGGATTGATTGATTGATTGATGCAAGATAGATAGGTTGTTTCGTGCTTGCTGTCATCAGTTGAAGAAACAGGCAGATACGCGCGTACTAGAACAACAAAAACACCCGTCGCACTTGAATGAATCCAGAGAGCACTCGAGTCAAGAGCGATGCCGTGGCCAAGAATCGAATCCAGCGGAATCGACGGTAGAGTATGAAGAAGTCGAGGCGCACGATACGCACAAAGGCCAATGAGACCAGCGCCACCATGGCAGCGATCGAGCGCAACGAGCTCCAACGCTTCTTCTTCTCGTCGGCCTTGCGCATTCGAAGCCACTGATCGGGATGGAGACGGAACGGTGGCAGCAGTTGGATGGGCGGGAACTCGAGCGAGACGTCGTCGTAGTCTTGGTGTTGGTCGGCGTGGAGCGAGCTCGATGGCAGAGTGGTGGCAGCAGTGAGGAGGTCCTCGTACTCTTGCTCGACAGGTGCCTGGAGGTGGTGGTGTTGGTGATGGTCTTGATGATGGCTGCTGCGTGGCATCGATTGTTGGTGGGTCTGAATGCGATAGGTCGCAAAGAAGGTCTCGAGGTCGGTGTTGACGCAGTAGGGCTCGGTGGGATGCAGCAGGTCGTGGTGCACGTGCAGGAAGTGGCTCATCTCCATGGCGCCTCGCACGATCAAGGCCTCGATGCACGGATCGCTGACGGCGAGCGACAACGAGAACGGATAGGCGACGCTCGAGAGTCGAAAGACCAGCTGCGGTCGTAGGCCGTCGGTGAAGATCGGTACGTTGTTGGTGACGCCGCCGTCGAGCACTCGCTGGCCGCGGAACAGCGAGCCGAGGTTCGAGGCGCTGAAGAACGGTATGTTGGCCGAGGCCAGACACGCCTCGATCAGGTCGTCGCGGCTCTCAAAGTGCGACACCATCATGTTCTCGAATCCACGAGCGCCGACCTTGGTGATCGAGACGTACAGGCGGCCGTTGCATCGCAGGTGCGCGTCGAGCGGCAGGATCTCGCACGCGAATCGCCGGAAGGCGTCGATGATCGAGACGCCCTCGTGCTGCGTGTAGTGGCGCGTCGTGTGGTAGGTGTTGGCCCACGTCACGACGTCGATGTCGCAAAAGTACATGACGCCACACCAGGCGCCGGCCGAGGCGCCCGATATGCGTCGAATGTTGAAGCGCTCGGGATGTCGGCGCAGCAGCGACAGTGCGCCACAGCAGTAGTAGCCGCGGAAGCCTCCGCCGCTCACGACGACATCGATCTCGAGAGGTGGCGTCGTTGTCCTCGTCGTCGTTATACTCGTCGTCGTCGTCGTTGGTGTTGTTGTTGTTGGTGTAGCATTGGCATTGGGAGTCGTGGGCACAGCCGCAGCATCGACGCACGATACAGCAGCAGCAGCAGCAGCATCTCGCTCAACAGCATCGAGTTGTTGTTCGAGTTGCGGATACAATCGCTCGGTCGCTGGTGGTGCATGGTCGACCTCAGCGGCACTCTCGATAGCGCCATCGACATCGACATCATCGTCATCACCACCATCATCTCCACCATCGTCGTTACGATCGTCGTTATCATCATCATCGGGTTGTTCTTGATAGTAATACATGGAGCTCGTGCTCGAGGATCTCATGGCCGAGCCATCGAACGACGTATTGAGCGCCACCGAGAGATTCAACGCAGGCGATTCGAGCTTATTACGTTGACGACGTTGACGTCGTTGTTGTTGCGGCGGCGACGGCGACACCGACGACGAGGCCGACGAGGCGCCAGAGCTCTCGCCCGGTCGCTGGAACAGCGTTCGATGTTGATCGGCGATGGCCGCGATCATGCGATCGAGCAGCTCGCCGTAATGTGCTGTACCGGCCATGATTGAATCAGCAGCCGTTTGCCGTCTAGATGACTATTGATAGATAGACGATTAAGTGATTGATAGATAGATAGAGATAGATGGATGAGTGAGAGTGAGTGAGTGGTTGGTGTGTTGATGTTGCGCACGCGCAGGCAGGAAGACAATGAACGAATGGCACACGAGCCCGACCCCAGACTCCCGAACCCCCAGACCCCGACAATAATCATCAGGCCCGAGAGACCTCATCGATGCAGCCTAAGCACCTTACTACTCGAATGGTAGCCGGGTCTTCTTCTTCTTCTTCTTCAAAACAAACAACAATCTATACAACGCGATCGGCGAGGTGGACCCACTGACCTTGGTAGAGCGAGGTTACCCTACTTGACCTGGAGGAGCACGCCTGCTGCGACGCCCGAGAAGCCCGGCTCCTGGTCGACCGTCAAGTATCGCACTCGAAAGTCGTACGGTACGTCGGGCGACAGGACCTTGGGGGCCTTGGTGACCATCGAGTAGAGCCGTCGTCGTTCGTGCATGTAGGAGCCGAGGATCGAGTAGCTGCGCGAGGCGTCGGCGCTCGACTCTCGGAACTCGATGAGGTACTGGCCGTCGTGCGGCGGCGCCTCGGTATACGGCAACCAGACGATCGACAGGAGACCTTCGTTCGATAACGGAGTCACGATCGGAGCAGGCCACGAGCTGTCGTCGCCGTTCTTGAAGGCCATCGGCGGGATGGAGAGCTGCGCGATGCTCGAGAACACAGGCTCCGCGCTGTTGAACGCGACCCTGATGCGAAGCTTGATCGTGGAGCCTGGAGCGACCATCACTCGCGCATTGGGATGGTTCGGACCTTTCACGGCGAGGAATTGCCAAGAGTTCGACTCTTCCGCATCGAAGAACTCGACGGTGTAGGAATAACAGTCGGGTTGCGACGGCCAGCGGAGCTCGAGATAGTTCGGCGCAACGAGCTTGGTCGCGATCGCGAACGGTGGCTGCTGCTGTTGCTGCTGTGGTTGCTCTTGGTGTGGTTCAGCGTGGACACACACGATCATGATGGCCACCACCACCACCACCACCACCGAGGTGAGAGACCAAGCTGAGGGCCTGCGAGGAAGAGCGAGGGACGGCATTGGAACGAGGGGCAGCGAGCGAGGGAGAAGGCAGCCAGGCAACTGAGCGGAGAGGATCCGATCAACGTCGGCGACATTGGAATGTTCCATCGCTCTCTGTCGATCAATGGATGACGACGACGACGACGACGATGAGGGCGGTATAGTTGTGCCATCATGGAGCGGTGGGCTTCATTACTTGCGGTTCACACAATGAATGACACCGAAAGTCATTGGTGACGGCACGAGGCGAGTAGGGACAGTGAGAGAGATTGAGAGATCGAGAGAGAGATAAGAGATGAACAAGAGAGTGGGGCAACGAAATCATTGGGGGAGAGACTGGACAGACACTGAATGCGGTTCGTTCGATCGGTCGAAGGCAGGTAGGCAGCCACGAACGAGCGAAGGCACGCACTCAATGTCGAATGGGACCCGAACGGGTCGGAAGAGGAGGGTCGAGGCTTACTTCCTGCCGCCGAGCAAGGCCAGGACGTACATGAAGATGGTCAAGATGTCGAGGTAGAGGTTGACGGCGGCGAAGATGTACTCGTCGGTCGGGTACTTGTTGACGATGAGCGACATGTCGAAGAGCAGGTAGCACACAAAGAGAATGATGACGATGAGGCACACGACGTTGTAGTACCACTCGTAGACGTAGATCGACGGGTAGATCCAGTAGAACATGAACGAGAACGACCAGAAGAGCAGGCACATCGAGAGTGCCAGGATCACTGGAGCAGCCAAGCGAGCGAGTGAGTGAGTCGATCAATACCGAGCAATGTCGATATCAATCTCGGTGAGATGCGTGAGAGCGAGATACGTACCAAGAATCAACCAACGGAAGTCAGCTCGAGTGATGACGACGTAGCCGACGCACACGAACACGACGCCGAACGTGATCAAGACCGCCTCGATGACGATCCTCAACTCATAGAAGCACACCAATGTCGCGACGAAGAAGCCTGAATACCATCGTTGTTAGAGCCACGTCTGAACAAAGAGAAAAATCGCCAATAAAATGCGATTGAAGGCTAGCATGTGGGCGATGCGCGACGAGGTATGCGTGACGAACGAATCAATGAGGTAGAGAGAGAGAGAGAGAGACGCGGGGCGTACCGCTGGCCAAGGTGAAGATCGTGAGCAGGATGGCGGCGGGACCCTTCTTCTTGCGGAAGACCAGCAACAAGATCAGGCTCGTGAGCTCGAGTACGAACGCCACGATCCATGTCCAATACGACTGCTCGACGATGAACTCACGCACGTCGTCGATAAAGTAGAAGAACGACGACATGCCGGCGACCAGCAGCAGCTGCGCCGTGACGATCAGCAGCACGTTGCGCACGAAGACGGCGCGCGCCAGATCGAACGTGCGCGACGACGAGGCGCAGCACGGCACCAAGCTGCCATCATGGCTCGACGAGCCGTAGGAATCCACGTGCTGTACGCTGACCATGTACGTGGGCTGCGCGGCCGGCATCGAGTACGGCGATGCCTGCTGCGTCGCGTACGGCGGCGCATAGTACGCGCCTTGCTGCTGCTGCTGCTGCTGCTGCGGCACGGCGTATTGGTTGCTCGGCGCAGAGAGATTGACCGGCACATCCTCGCCCTTGCCAGCGTAGTACGAGTCTTGCGTCATGGCGGTGGAGATGGTTTGGCTACGTGCCACGTCGACGATAGAAAGAGAGATATCGAGGTTGGATTGGAGGCCAGAACAGAGGGAAGGAGCTGGTGGTGGTGTGGCTGAGGCAACGAGCGTACTGAGAGACAATCGTGCCAATCGCAGTTGATACGCACGCGCTCTCAGTAGGCCTCTACTCCGCACCATGAATCATACTCGGCTTTTTCCTCACGCTCCACGTCGACTCTCCGATTGCTGAGGAGCATACGGAGAGCCTCAGCTCCCTTCGCTCCGCCTTCGCCTTTTTCACATTCGATTTTTCGGTTTCGCTATTCATTTGTTTCGTTGCCTCCTCGCATACACTCCGCCACTCCACTCCGCACCAACGCGAGCGATATCATGGCCGATCCTCTCGAGAGCCTTCGCGAGTTCATTCGCGAAGGCAAGGAGCCTGTCGAGGAGGGAGATGAGCTCGTGTTCGGTGAGATCAGGTGAGTTTGGAGGCCGCGAGATGGAGGCTGAGATATCTCTCGTGGTATCTTGCTGATATGGTTGGATCTCTCTATCCATCTCTCTCTCGCTATCGTCGTAGATACACAAAGCGAGAGCCAACGAGCTTCGTACGTCGTGGTGGCGCTCCATACACGATCTATGAGATTTGGGTGTTCTGGAAGAACAAAGGTTCGAGGCTCGCTGGCTCTCTGGCTCGTGATATGGCACTCGCACTCACTCGCACTCGTCGACGTAGAGCTGCCCGAGAAGGAGTATCTGCAGCTGTGTCAACGACAAAAGGTGGCATTCGTGTCGAAGCTCGATCGCACGAAGCTCGAGGAGGCGCTGACCAAGAGCGATGTCGGTGGAGCGCTCCCGAGCGTCGTGTCTCGCTTGCCCGAGAAGCGCAAGCTGCCGGCCGAGGCGTCGATGGCGACGACGCCCGAGCCGAAGCGCGCCAAGGTGTCGGAGATGTCGCTCGAGCTCGAGTCGTCGATCGTGCAGGCCAAGCAGCAGTTCCTGGAGTTCCTCGAGCGTCGACACGTCGAGTACTCGCCGTTCATCGCGCTGTCTGAGTCGGGAAATGGTGCTGCTGCCATGTCGATCTCATCGTCATCGAGCCAAGATGCATCGACAGGCGAGGCTTCGTCGACCACGAGTACTTCGCGATATCATCGACGAGCAGTGATCGACAAGGAGTCGAACGTGCCCGAGGAGTTGATCGCCTCGATCGCGCCGTTCATCGATGTCGACAAGGCCGCCACAGCGCAGGTGGTTGCACTGGAGCGGCCGCTCACGACGCGCATCTCGGTCCTGCAATCCAAGACCAAGAGCTTCACGCCGGTCGTGGAGTTGATCACACAACGACGCAAGGAGGAGGAGAAGAAGCTGCGAGCCGAGCGGGCGCACAAGTCTCGTTCGCAGCGGCCACCGTCGGCGTCGGCGACGCAGCGCAGCTTGGCGTCCGAGTTCAAGATCGACACCGCTGGCTCGTTCGCCGATGGTCGAGCAGCGATCGTCACGGATCGAGCACACCATCGAGCGAGTTCGTCGTCATCGTCGTCATCATCGTCGTCGTCGTTGGTTCGTTCGAAAGGTACGGAGGAGGAGGAGCTCTCGGTGAGAGTGTGGGTCCCTTGCATCAAACTGAGTGAGTGAGTGAGTGCTGACTCGCGCTCTCTCGCTGTCACGATAGGTCTCCCGATTATCATCGTTCCCGCACTACCGACATCGGCGATCTCGATCTGGAACGTCAAGGAGCTGCTGGAGGATGGGCATTTCGTGAGTGCGCTCGAGCGCAAGGACCAATCGGCCAAGCGACCCAAGTCGGTGGTGATCGCGCACAAGGACGGCGAGAAGGAGCGGCGCTACGAGGTGTTCGATCAGCCGAACCTGCTGGCGGCGAGCGACTGGGAGCGAGTGATAGCGGTGTTTGCGCTGGGACAGGCGTGGCAGTTCAAGGACTGGCCGGCGCAGTGGCAGAGCCCGACCGACGTCTTCAACAAGTCGTGCGGCTTCTTCTTGATGTTCGACGACGAGAGCGTGCCGCTAACGATCAAGAACTGGGACGTCAAGGTGCTCAAGATCTCGCGCAACAAGCGCCACCTCGACAGCCAGATGCAGTACTACTTTTGGATGTATCTCGACCAAGCCTTGCGAACGCGACTAGCCAAGAAGCTCTAACGAACGAATGAGCCATTGCTTTGCCGTCACGTATCAATCAACCCAACCAACCCAACCAACCTCTTACAACAACGAACTAACCAAGCAAGTAGTATAAACGAGGAGTAAAATGTATTATCACAAGAACACGAATGTGTTTGGTGGCACCGAATGCACGAACGAAGATGTGCTCTTACTTGATCTCATCGACATTCATGATCTGGATCAGCTTCTTCTTACGCGCCTGCTCGCGACGCACTTTGGCAACGAACGCCGTCCACTCGGCTTGCTTGTTGGTCTCCATGCAACGGCGATGCACGATCTTGAGGAAGTCGGCGTACAGCTGGTACTGCTTGGGTTGCACGTTGGTGGCGAGGATCTCGGAGCCCGAGTAGTAGTACTGCAGCATCTGGTCCGGGAAGTAGGTCTGCAACGAGTCGAACAGCCGATCGAGCGAGTTGATCTGGAAGCGCTGGAACTCCTTCTTGGCATACTTGTCGACGAGCGGCAGCAGGTGGCTGAGATCGTGGGGTGAGATGCGTTCGACTTCGAACCAGATGAACTCGAGCGTCTCGATATCGGGCTCTTGTTCACCAGAAGGCTCAGGGCACTTCTTCATAGCTTCTTGCCACAAACTAGAGAGACAGAGAGTACAAGTGAGTAAATTGTTGTTGAGATCGAGATCGAGAGAGATAGCAATTAACATACCCTTCCTTCAAGAGCAACAAGATTTGATCCTTGGCTGTAATGGGAGAACCCGGCAACGAGGTATCATACTCGATGACGTACGTGAGGAGATCGGTTCGTACGGTGGGCCAGCGTGCGGCACCGACGAGCGTCTGCACCTCCTCGAACTTCTTAATGTCCATCGTCATCTTGAAGACGAGGATCGCCTGCTCCTCGACAATGTCGGCGCGCTCCTGGATGCGGGCGGCGTCGATGAGGATGTTGGCGTTCTGGAGGATCCAGTTGCGCAGTTGCGTGGCCGAGTACGAGAGCTGCGGACGGATGAGCTCGATCTCCTCGCGCAGCTTGAGCAACTCGGGGCCCGGCTGGGCGCCGGGGGCGAGCTTGGTGGCGAGCACGTCGGCCTCCTTGCGCAGCGTCTCGAAGACGATCTGCAGCGAGAGCTTCTGCTTGAGGCTCGACTGCGCCTCGTAGGCGACGAGGAACATTGAGTCGTAGACCTTCTCGTTGTTGAGGCGCACGACGAGCTGGTTGAGGTTCGTGACCTCGAGAATGTAGCGGATGGCGAGGTCGACCAGGAGGCGCAGCTCGCGCTCGGTGACGGCGCGCGCCGACTCTTGCTCGGCCTCGAGCTCCGAGGCGCCCATCGAGCGGCCGCGCGCGAGGCGCGGTGCACGCACGAGTGCGTCGAGCTGCTCGTCGCGCTCGGCCTTGGCGCGGAAGACCTCGGTCAGGAGCTTGGAGTAGATGTTGAAGGCCTGCTGGTCGAGCGTCTTGATGTCGCGCTCGTGGTGGTCCGGCAGCGCCTTGCGCATGGCGAAGAGGAACTGCAGGTCGCGCTGGCGCGCCAGCTGCTCGGGCGTGAGCTCCTTGCGCTGTTGGCGCAGCAGCTGTTGCTCGTTGTTGATGGTGCGCAACTCGCGCTGCAGCGGCTCGAGCTCCTGCTGCTTCTGGCGCAGCGTGAGTGTGCGGGCGAGGTAGTGCTCGCTCAACGCCAGGATGGCGTCGTGGTGCGAGTGCGAGATGGCGAGTTGCACCAGGTGGCCGAGGCTCGAGAGGCCGAGTTGCTCGGTCGTGCGGTACAGCGTCACGATCTCACCGACCATGGCATCGAGCGGAGCACGCTCGGCCGCCACCTGCTCGGGAGCACGCGGGTTGCCAAGCGAGAGGTCCAGCGCCACCTGCTCCTGGTAGGCGGCGATCTTGGCGTACGCGGCCGAGAACATGGCCTGCGCGTTCTCGAGCATCGGCGCATCGAGCAACGAGAACGGATAGCAGGTCGAGTAGTCGGGCGGTGCCGCCGTCGGGTCCTCGTCGCCGATGCGCTCGAGGCGCTTGCGATCGAGGCCGTACCGCACCTCGGGCAGCGAGTCGAGCTTGGCCTCGGTGTCGGCGAGCTCCTTGGCGTACTCGGGCGCGAACTGGCCGCGGTTCTGCTCGACCGTGAACTTTTCGAGGCGCAGCAGGTAGCGCTTCTTCTCGAGGTCGGCCATTTGCTGCCGCAGTGTCTCGAGCGCCAGCAGCTTCGAGTGCGTGTACTTGGCAATGTCGATCGTGAGGTCGTACTCGAGATGGCGCGAGAAGAGCGTCACGATCGCGGCAAAGTGCGCCGGGTCCTCGAGGAACGGCAGGCACTCGCTGAGGCGGCTGCGGAGTTGAGCATCGAGTGCCAGCAGGCGTTGTTCAGCTGCCTCGTGGAGTGGTGACTTTTTCACCAGGTCTCCCGACGACGACGACGAGCCCGAGGATGACGAGCGAGCAGCGCCATCGACATCCATGGCCGAGGCTCCTGCTCCCTGTTGTTGTTGCTGCTTCTCGAGTTGCGCCTCGAACTGCTTGATGAGGCGCTTGGTGGCGAGCTTGGCATCGAGGATCGACGAGAGCACGAGATGGCACGTGCCCTTGTTCCACTCGGTGTGCAGCTTCCAGTCCGAGTTGGTGTACTCAAAGTCGTGGTCGTACAGGAAGATCTGGTGCTTGAGCTCGGCGAGTCGCGTCGCCTCGTCGTCCTTGAGTTGCTTCGAGACCGAGGCGAGCTCGACACGTTGCGCCTCGAGTTGCTCGTACTCGTCGCGCACCGGCTCGCGCACGGCGGCCTCGGTCGCGAGCTCGGCCACGATCTCGAACACGCGATTGCCGATCAGGCTCACGGCCTCGAGCTTGGTGCCGGCGATGGCCTTGCCGAGCGCCAGCAGGTGCGCCGGATGACGCACGTGAGCGAGCGTCAGCCGCAGCGCCTCGTTCAGGAGCGACTCGACCACTGCCATGCGAGGCAACAAGGCCGCGAGGTTCTCCTTGGCTCGAGCGAGGTCGGCAGCGATCGTGCTCTGGATCGCGGCATCGGTAGCCGGTGCGCCAGCGACCTCCATGCCGTTGTTGCTCGATGCCGATGCCGACGATGCCGACGACGACGATGGATGCACGATGGCATTGGAGTTGGTCCAAATCTCGGCCTCGAGTGCCTGACGCACGGCATCGAGCGACATGTAACGCGAGGCGAGCTTGTTGAGCAGCGCCTGTGCGGTCTCGCTGCGCGTCGTGTCGATCTGGTCGGCCGCGAGCTGGCGGAACGAGACCTCGTTCGCCCACAGACGGCTCTGGCGCTGCAGCTCGACGAGGCGCTTCTGCTTCTCGGGCGTGAGGGTCTTGCGGTACTGCGCCAGCTCGTCCTGCTCGTTGACGAGGTTGTCACGCTCCTCGAAGAGCGGCAGGCGCGAGATACGCAGGTCGTTGATCTTGGTGAGTTGCTCGAAGGCGCGCGCCGTGACCTGCAGATTGAGACGCAGGTGCAGCTCGTCGTGCGCGTAGTTGTCGTGCGGCGGCGACACGAACTGCTCGGCGAGTTGGCGCAGCGACGCCGGGCCCTCGAGGAACTCGAGGTTGTGCTCGGTGACGCGGCGCAGCAACTCGTGCAACGACGCGATCTCAGCGAGCGCCGCCGTGCGGTCGGTTTGCGCCTGCTGGTAGGCGGCGAGTGCCACGACGTCGTCGGCCGGCGGTACGACAGCGAGCGTCAGGTCGCAGCGTTGGATCACGAGGCACTGGCTGCGCTCGCGCGTCAGCAACAGGTGCGTCATGTCGCGCGCCACGTTGCGCAGCAGCTTGCCTATCGCCTGCGCGTCGCTGCGTGTGTCGAGCGGCTCGAGCTGCCACAGCGCCTTCTGGAGCGAGAGCTCGCGGATGCGGTTGAGCTTCTCGGCCGGCAGCATCTGGCGATGTTGTGCCTGTGCAAAGAGCTCGTCGCGCTCGCTCTCGAGCTCCTCGAGTTCGATCGTCGGCAGGAGGCGGCGCTCTCGCTCGCGTTCGAGCTCCGCCAGCACGCGGTGAGCCTTGAAGCCGGCCTGCACGGCGAGCGAGGCAAAGTCGCTGCCGAGTTGCGCCATGAGTTGCGTGAGCGACGTCGGCAGCTCGAGCGCTGCGAGCGAGTGGTGAAAGACGCTCTCGACCGCCGCGCGTGCCGAGGCGAGCTCGGTGTGCAGCTGCGCCTCTTGCTCGGTCGTGCGCTCGAGAGACGGCGTCGCGAGCTCGCGCTCGATGCCTCGCAGCCACGAGATGGCCGACGAGAGACGCAGGCTCATGAGCGAGTACGCGAGCGTCTGGTACGCGGTGACCGACGGCAGCTCGTAGTGCAGCTGCTCGGGCAGCGCGGCGATCTCGAGCAGCAACGCCTCGAGACGCGCCTTCTGCGCCTCCTCGAGCGATTCCTTCTTGTAGCGCTGCAACAAGACGGCCTGCTCGCGCTGCAGCAGGTTGGCCTCGGTCTGGAGCACGAGGGCGCGACGCAGCTTCGGCAGCAGTTGTTGGTCGATGCGACCCAGGGCACGGAGCGCAATGTCGATCACGAGTCGGTGCTCCTGGCGCTGCGCGGCGAGTTGCGCCAGCGCGCGTTGTGCCTCGGGCGAGTGCACGAACTCGAAGCACGCGTCGACCACAGCCGTGAGCTCGTCGCGCGTCATGCGCTTGGCCGGCGCGATGATGCGCGACTGGTGGCTCTCGATGGCGGCCGTCAGCATGGCGTTCGCGATCGAGAGCAACGACGAGCTGTACTCGCGCGTGCTCTTGCGCGCATACGCCGGCAGCAGGTGCAGGAGCTTCTTGCGCAGTTGCAACGCACGCAGTTGCTCGACCTGTTCGGCCGGCGGCTTGAGCTTCGCCTGCACGAGAGCCTCGACGTCGCGCTGCAGCTGCTCGAGCTCCGACAGCCACGAGTTGCGCTCGATCTGCTTGTCGTCGAGCGCTCGCACGTGAGACACGGCCTTTTGGCAGATGCGCAGCGCCAGGCGGTACTCTTGCTTGTTGCTCATGTCGCGCGCCAGCAGCACCAGGTCGTCGGGGTTGAGGATCTTGCCGATGACAATGTCGGTCACGACCTCGATCACACGGTCGGCCTCCTTGAGTTTCGCTTCGCGTTCGTCGTCCGGGAGGCCGCTGTCAGACGTTGCCTGAGCCACAGCAGCAGCAGCAGCAGCGCCGTTGTCCGTGGCAGTGGCAGTGGCGACAGCGGCACCAGGAAGTGGGTCCTTGGGCAGGTAGCGACTCTTGGCCTTCAAGGCCGCGGTCAGGATCATCTGGCAGATCTCCATCTTGGTCTGGTCGTAGTTGTAGACGTGGTGCTCGGCGACGCGCGGCACGAACGGCACCGGCACGAGACCCTCGCGCTCGGCGGCCTCGGCCTCGAGCTGCGCCTGGAACTCGGCCTTGAGGTTCTCCTCACGGAACGTGCGGTCGACCTCCTGCTGGCTGCACACGAGCGACACCAGGTGGCTGCCGACGCGCTGCACCTGCGCGAAGCACTCGGCAATGATGCCCTCGACGACCGGCGGCGGCGGCTGCACGTTGGCGAGCGAGTCGGCGTGCTGCACGATGGCGTTCAGCATCAGCTTGAGGTAGTCGACGTGCTCGACGACGGCCAGCGCCGCCTCGACGGCGTCGTGCGTCGCGTTGGCGAAGGCCTCGTCGCGCGGTTCCGAGTACTTGGCGACGCGCGCCGTGCTCCACAGCCACATGCACGCGTCCTTGGGCACGCGCGTGTGCGGCAGCGAGTGGTAGGCCTCGAGGCGCGTCTTGGGCAGCTCGTCGTCGCTCAGCGGCCGGTTGCCGATGCGCTCGAGCGCCGTGGCGTAGATCGAGCGCAGTCGCTCGAGCGAGAACTCGGGCAGCAGCGCCTTGACGAGCGCCAGGGCGGCCGCCGCCTGGCGCTTCTCGTTCAGCAGCTTGGCCATCTCGAACAGCACGCTCTTCGACACGACGAGCGCACTCAGTTGCTCGACCAGCTCCGAGAGCCAGTTCTCCGAGATGGCGAGGTCGCACAGCCACGCGGCGCGCTTGGCCGTGCTGCCGCCGCTGCCGCCCCACGAGGCGTCGAGCGACACCGAGTGCAGCGCCAGCCGGAAGGCGGCCGTGGCGTTGATCGGGCGTGCGACGGTCGCGAGCGCAAACACCTGCTCGGGATCGATCAGCAGCAGGCCCATCTCGATCGCGTCCTCGGTGCGGTTCATCTTCATCAGGAACTTGGCGGCGTGGTTGTGCTCGCCGACCGCCTTGGCGAGGCGCATCGCCTCCTCGAAGCGCTTGTCGCGCTCGAGAATGTTGAGGCGTGCGATCGTAAGAGACGGTGGCTCCTTGAATGTCGTGCTGGTGGACGCCACTGACATGGCATCGTCGTCGCTCGCGGCAGCGGTGGTGCCCTGCAGAATGGCGACCAGCGCCGGATCGACCCAGCCGAGGCGCGCGGCCCATCGCGCGGCCGCCAACACACCCTCCTCCTCGTGTGCCGACGTGTCCCACGCGCGGATCTTCTCGTACCACACGTCGCGCTCGTCGTCGGTCAGGTCGTTCGGCTCGGTGAGCAGCACGTCGACCCAGTGGTTGCCGAGCGTCGCCAGCACGTCGTTGTAGTTGTCGATGCTCGACTCGTTGAGCTGCGAGCCGCGGTCGATGAACTCGTCGGTCACGGCCTCGAGGATCTGCAGCGCCTGCCGCATCGAGCCCTTGAGCGCCAGCTCCTTGGCCGTGTTGACCTCGGCCTCGATCGGCTCGAGGTCGACCACGTGGCGGTTGGCGCGCGAGCTCTTCTTGAACGAGTCGCGCACGCGGTTCTTGATCGAGCGCAATCGCGCGTTCGACAGCGCAGGCGTCGCAGGCGTGCGCGGCGATTGCTGGTGCTGCTGGTGGAGGTCCAGGCCGCCAGGATGCACGGGCGAGAAGGCCGAGAAGTCGAAGCCAGCGCCGAGGCCATCGCCACCAGCGCCGCCGCGCACCGGCGAGGTCGAGAGCTGCTGCAGGACGCGCAGCTGCTGCAACGCCATCACCTGCTGCGACACCTGGTCGGGCGTCAGCTGCGCCCGAGCATGCCGCACGATCTCAATGTGCTTGCGCATCTCCTGCTCGACCGCGGCGCCGAGACGCAGCAGGCGCGTCAACACGAGCTGCGCCTCCTCCTTGAGCAGGTCGCCGATGAGCCAGTCAATGTCGTTCTCGTCGAACTTGCTCTTCTTCGGCGTCTTGAATTGTTCGCCCGTGTCATCGTCGGCTCGTTTGCGCTTCTGCCCAGTTTCTTGTGACGAAGACGACGACGACGAAGACGACGACGACGAAGACGACGAGGAAGGAGGCACGTCGTGTTCCGTCATGGTGGCACGAGATGCGAGAGAGATACGAGAGAGAAACGATGCGTTGGTTGGTTGGTGAGGAAGAGAAGAAGGGAAGAGAAACGAAAGTTCGCCTCTTCGCCGCCTCGGCTTTTATACCCGCACTCGAAACTCTTCCTCGCAGCGACCAATTCTCCGTACTGCCGTACCCCAATCTCGCATGCCCCGCCATCTTTGCTTTACCGCCCATCCTCAGGCGTCCCTCTACCAGGCCCTATGCTGGCCTGAGAACCGCTAAGCTCGTCGATGCCTCGTTCTACCGCCATTGCTCTCGTTGCCGCGCACGCCACACACCTCTCTCTCTCTCCCTCCCCTCCCATTCATCGACATGGCATCTGGCAGCCCCACGAGCGAGCAAGTGCACAACGCCTTCCAATCGTGTCGCTTCGGCGCCGATGAGTTCCTGCGCACTGGCGTACCGATCTCGCATCGCTTCACGTACGACTACCTGCCGATCCACTACGCCGCCATCGAGGGCCGCGAGTGTCTCGTGCGCTACTCGCTCGAGAACCGCATCGACCCGAACTCCTCCACGTGCTACGGCTCGACCGCCTTGCACTTTGCGGCGCGCGAGGGCCGTCTCGAGATCGCTCGCCTGCTGCTGAACCACGGTGCCGACGTCAATGCGCGCGACTTCAACAACGCGACGCCACTGCATTACGCCGTCGCCGAACAACGCACCGAGCTCATGGAGCTGCTGATCGACTACGGCGCCAACAAGCGTGCTGAGAATGTACGTCGCACTACTCTCACGCCCTCATCCATCGAGAACTCACTCACGCGCGATTCCACACGACAGCACGAGCACCAAACGCCGTTCAACCTCGCCTGGAACGACCAACATCGCCACATTCTCCTCACTCGCAGTACGTCGCCACGCTCTCGACTCATCCATCCATCCGTGTGTGCGCCGCACTGACGCCTACCGCCGCTGCCAGCCGCCATCTGGTCGCCCGCCACGCACCGCAACCAGCCGCAACACGTGCGCGACGCCATCCAAGAACTCTACCTGATTCGCAACTCGTGCGCGCCGCACTCGTTCGCGCTCATCCCCAACGAACTCATGCTCGAGCTCAACATCCTCATCGCGCAGCAAGCGTCCGCGCAGAGGCCAGCGCCATCCTCCTAGAGCCCGAGAGCAGCACGACATTCCACATTCGCCAGCAGAGAAACGCGAAGAGACGATAAAAGACTGAGAGCGGGTTACAATTAAGGTTGCCTGTAAGCGCAGTAATGCTCGAGTGATGACGTGGTCGATCTTTCTCTCTTCTGCTCGTCTCTCTGCTGTTGCTGCTGTCGTCTCTCTTGTTGCTCCTCTGCCTCCTGCCTCTCGCTGCTGCTGCTGCTGCTGCTCATGTACGTCGTCAAACAACCACAGCCACCACCACCTCGGGAGCATTTATTCGTGTGACTGGCGAGTTTCTCGTCATTGTGCCATTCGTGCCATTGATCCCGATGACTCGATCTCGTTCCCTCGCTCACACGCGAATCTTGAGACAGACACAACAACAACATGAAGGGTTCGAGCCTCGTCGTCTTGGTGCTGGCGGCCTTGTGTGCCGTGGCGCTTGCGTCTGACGTGCGTGACCTCACGCCGTCGACCTTCGACAACTGGGTCGATGGTTCCACTGCTGCCTTTGTCGAGTTCTACGTACGTATCTCGTGTGCTCGTGCCAACCTTCTCTTGCGCGTGCTCTCTCTCTCTCTCGCTCTCGCGTGCTCTCTCGTGCTGACCTCGACCGGCGGTCCACAGGCTCCGTGGTGTGGCCACTGCAAGACGCTCGCTCCCGAGTACGAGCAAGTCGGCACGGCCTTTGCGCGCCACAAGAAGTCGGTCATCGTCGCCAAGGTCGACTGCGACGCCCACCGCGACCTCTGCGGCCGCTTCGACGTCAAGGGCTTCCCGACCCTCAAGTTCTTCCCTAAGGGCTCCACCACGCCGCAGGACTACCAAGGCGGTCGCAAGGCCAACGACATTGTCGCCTACATCAACAAGGAGACCGGCCTGAAGGTCAAGGTCGCCGGTGCCGCCGCTGGCAGCGCCCTCATCGACCTCGACGACTCGAACTTTGACAAGATCGTGCTCGACAAGTCCAAGAACGTCTTTGTCGAGTTCTACGTACGTGCCTCACGCCCCCCACACACATCGGTGGGAGATGCGCCTCTTACTCTTGCTTGCTCTCGCTCTCTCGCTCGCACAGGCTCCGTGGTGCGGTCACTGCAAGAAGCTCGAGCCTGACTACATCAAGTTCGCCAACGTCTTCAAGAACGACGCCGATGTCGTGATCGCGCGCTACGACGCCGACGCCCACAAGGGCAAGGCCTCCAAGTACGGCGTCTCGGGCTACCCGACGCTCAAGTACTTCCCCAAGGAGAACAAGAAGGGCGAGGACTACGCCGGCGGCCGCACGCTCGACGACCTCGTCTCGTTCATCAACGAGCGCGCTGGCAAGGAGCGCAACTCCGACGGCTCGCTCACCACCGAGGCCGGCCGTCTGCCGCAGTTCGACGACCTCGTCACCAAGTTCAAGAACGGCGACCGCACCGGCGCTCTCGCGCAGGCCAAGACCCTCGCCTCCTCGCTCTCGGGCCTCGAGGCGCGCCTCGCTGCCGTCTACATTCGCATCTTTGAGAAGATCGCCGCCGGCGACGAGAACTTCGCCTCCGAGGAGTCGGGCCGCGTCTCGCGCATGCTCGAGTCCGGCAGCGTCAAGGCCGCCAAGGCCGATGAGTTCCAGATGCGCCTCAACATTTTGAACTCGTTCTAAGCACGCGCTGCTGTTGCTGTTGCTGCAGCTGCACTCACGTGCCACACCGATCATATTCTCCTCATAGCCACCAACAAATAATAAGAGCTTGCTATATCTATTGCGTAAACACTGCGTCAAATGACTCGCTCTTGCTTACCTGCTCCATCAAGAGAGAGAGAGAGAGATTGGGGATTGGCGTGATTTTGCTTTACTGTATACAAGAACCGTACGAACGAATGGCAAACACATCAATGAGAGTGCGTGGCATCGATATCGATGGCATATGCTGATATGCGAGGTGCAATATGTGCGTGCATAGATAGATAGATAGATAGAATAGTCACAACTGGGGTGGTGGTGGTGGTGGTGGTACGTGTGCGACGAATAGCGAGTGATACGGCCATTGGCATCAACCAGAGAAATATCGATCAACGAACGACAGATACAATGGCGACGATGATGATGAGACCGAATCACTCAATCAAACAACAATCAAACAACAATCAAACAATCAAATAACAAGCAGAACAACAGCAAGAAGAATACGAACAAGAACAAGAACCACCGATGAATAGAGCTAGTAGGAGAGCACTGGGAGATGGAGTCTACCGTACAGACTCACACATGGCTGACTCGTCGTCTGGCTCGTGCACTCGCTGTCGTTTGACCTCATGGAAGCACTCGCCCTCGGCCTCCAGCACGGCCGCAATTTGGAGCGCCAACGCCACGACCTCCTCACGCGCGACCGGATCGTCCAAAGAATCGCTGATCGCCGTCGTGTTCGGTGCCGTACTCGCGCTATTGCTGTTGCTGTTGTCGCCGTCGATGATCGTACGGTGAAGTTCGTCCTCGCCGTTCTCCTGGCTCACCAACAAGTCGAACTGTGATTCGGGCTGCAGCGCTTCGTCCAGAGTGTCCTCCTCCATCGCCGAGTCGTCTTCCTCCTCGTCCTCGTCATCCTCCTCGTCATCGTCATCCGCCTGCGCGTCCGCCTGCTCCGATGGCTGATCGGCTTCGATCTGCCGAGGCGTTTCGACGTGCTGCTCGTCGGTGGGTGGCTGCTCGACCACCGGATTGGTCTGATTGCTCGGTACGAGCGGCTGATCGATCCAGTCGCTTCCAAACACTTTGCGTACGGCGTCCACCAAGTGCAGATACGACTGGTGCAGGTGGCCCCACTCGTGGTAGTGCTTGGTCTGCTGTCGCGGCTGTGCGAGACCCAGGTCGATGAACAGCTGCCAGTACTGGTACTGCCCATCGGCCGTCACTCGTCGGTACTCGCGGTCGATCGAGAGCGTGTAGATCGGCCGCGCTCGCTGCTGCTGCAGAAACGACTGCAGCAAGAACCGGAGCGGCGACGGATCGTCGAGTATCTCGGTGCACCTTCGACGCAGAATCTGCTCGAGCTCCTTGCAGCTCTTGGCAACCGGCACCAGCGGTCCGTAGGCGCGCGGCGGTCGCACCGCGTGTCGCAATGGCTGCACCTGCGAGTCGGCCGCCTCCTTGTTGCGCGCCATGATCGAAATGTAGCCGGCCTTCGACGAGCCGTTCGCATACGCCTCGGGCTTGACGAGGTTGCTATCCAACACGCCTCGTCGGCGGCTGGATGAAGACGATGGCGGCGGTGTCAGCGAGGACCTGGAGGCAGTCGCCGAGCCTTTCGAGCGCGGCCACAGAGGAGTCGTGACGAAGGCGGCCGACGAGTAGTTGCTCGGTGACGAGATCGAACTCGCGCTGCGGCTCTTGGGAACCACGGGTGTCGCCGTGTGCGGCGAGCTCTTGGCGCTGCCACCACTGCCACCGCCGCCGCCCTTGCCCTTGCATCGCAGCTCGTCGCTGCCAGTCGAGCGTCGCTTGCCGTTGCGCGTGTCCTTGGAGCCAACGCCGTTGGTCGCTGCGGCAGGCGTCGGCGGCGATGTGGCGCCCGACTCGTCGCTTTGTGCGCCCTGCAACTGCGCCAGCACTTGCGCTTGCACCTTGAGCTTGTTGTGCTTGCGTCGGCGGCCCGAGATACATGACAGGCAGTACCACTCGCCGCTCGGTACATCGGGCAACGGCGGAACCAGGCAGAACGTATGCCATGCCGAGTTGCATCCGTCGCACAGCATCAGCTTCTCTTCGTCATCACCGCGTGTACACTTGGTACACCGCAACGAGCTCATGTACGCATCGAGTACTTGATCTATCCATGTCGAGATAACAAGCAAGCAACACGTATCAATGTCAACAACCACAACCACCACCACCACAACAACAACCAATGTTAGGATGCGGCTTCGACCTGGCAAACTCACTTGCGCTGGCTATCACATTGCGAGCGAGCGGGCGAGTGAGTCAGTCACGTGCCGATTCGTTTGTCATGCAGCGCAAGCTCCGATTCACTGGTCGGAAGCAGGTGATTTTGCGTCCGAATAAAGTCCTCGAGGTGTATCAGCTCCTTGGACAGATTCTGTGGACACTCGTCTTCTGCGTGAGCGAGCTGATCGCATCGCGCAACAACGCTAATCACATGGCGCATATTGGAGCGTACCTCCTTGATCGTGATCGTTCGACGGTTGGCAATCTTTCGTTCCTCGTTCTCAAGGCTAACGTGGCGCAACACGTACGCCTCATCCGACGTGTCCTCATCGGCATCGCTGTCGGACTCTGACAGAACCGTGAACCTCGGAATCATGATCGACTCAATCTTGTCGGGGAATTGTAGCAACCGGTCTACTCGAACGATCGACGCCAAATGAGGAACACGAACCAGGCCGACAGAGACAGAGAGAGAGAGAGAGAGAGTCAGTGTACCTTTGGAGAAGGAGGTTCGATAATCGACTATCACAATGACATCGGCCTCGGAGATGCCGTCTGGTAGCGTGTCGCATACGGGTACGCCCGAGTCCATGTTGCGCAGAGCACGATTGATGCGTCCGATCGTGATGGGAGGCTTCGATCGACGTGTACGAGCCTTGGTTTGCTGCGCGCCGGTCGACGGAGTCGAGACAGCCGACGCGTCATCGCACTCGTCGCCGTCATGTTCGTGCTCGCGGCTGGCGCTCGTACTCCTCCTGCTATTGCTGTTGTTGGTGTGGTTCTTGCTTGACCTCAACGGTGTCGAGCAGTTCGAGGCGTTGCTCTCGGATCGCGAAAGCCGTCGAGAGAAGGTCCGATTGCTCGGCGGCTGGTCGATGGTGGCGCTTGCGTTCGCGGGGACCCTCTTCCTGACGGAAGCGGAGGGCGACAGGACATCGAGCGTGCTCTTGGTGCCGCGTGGTAGTGGTGATTGCATGGCAGCGAACTTGCGCTTCCTACTCGGTACCGACGGAGGCGGTGACTCTTGATCCATCGCCTCGTTGCCATCACTCGAGTCGCCACCGTTGTCGCTGTTGTCATCAGAGCTCGAGCTCGAGCTGGAGCTCGAACTAGAGCTGGAGCTGTGGTGGTTGTGGTGGTTGCGGTTGTGGTTGTGCTCGTGCGTGATACGGCCGCGTGCGCCGCGGCTTCCTCGAGGACGACCTCGCGATCGGCCCCGTACACGAGCAGGTGTATCGCTCGTACCATTGGTCAAGAGTGCGAGTCGAGCGCGGCCACTTCCTCGCGGACGACCGCGTGGTCTACGTTGTACTGGCGCCGGTGTGTCGTCAGACTCGGAGCTGCTTGAGCGAGCAGCGGCAGCGGCAGGAGTGGCAGTGTCACCATCGTCGTTGTCGTGGTCGTCGTCGTGTTCATCGTCACCAGCGCTACCAGCATCATTGTCGTCGTTGGCAACTTGCGACACACCATCAGCAGTGTGGGTGTGTTTGGGGGAGTCAGGTCGGTCATCGGCGTCGTTGTCTTCGGCCGAGGACGAGTCGGAGTACTGGCTTGGGTGAGGCAATAAATACGCGCACGGCGAGTGCGAGCCATTACTCGACGGTGTGCAAGGAGACGCCGACGCTGACTTGGAGGGCGGTGACGAGGCGCTATCGCATGCGGCGGCAGCTCGCATCGATGGTGAGGAGCTCGATGAACGCACTGACTCGAGCGAGGTCGCGCTGCTGCTGTTGCTGTGGTGGTTGTGGTTGTGGCTTGTGGAGATCGATGGCGGATACGCATGATGTTGGCTGTGGTTGGAGGTCGAGGAGCTGGCGGCGCCTGACGACGAGGTAGTGGTAGCCGTAGAGGAGAAGAGCCGCTCAGCGATAGGAGCAGGCAGTATGGAGGAGATATGCATCATTGGGTCGAGCGAGAGATAGAGAGATAGACAAATGACTAGCACATACGAGCAGGCAACAACTGGTGCGATGGATGGAGCGAGTAGCGTAACGAGGGAGAGAGAGCGAGAGAGAGCTGCTGGATTGGATTGGATAGGATTGGATTGGACTAAAGACAAGCTGGTGGGTTGGTCGTGTCGATCGTCAGAGGGCAAGGAGTGAGGAGGATACGAGTCATCAAGAGACGAGAGCAGAGGAGCAGGGCGGGCGAGCGAGCGGCAGAGAGCGGCACAGGCGACAAGAGGAGAGAAACCAAACATACACGCTCGCTGAGGTGAGGCCGTGTGGTGGTGGATTTCTGGTTTTGAGCTCGCGCTCGGCCGCTGCTGTGGTTACGGCTCTGCGGCTCGCTTTGGGTAATGGAGTACGGCGTTAGAATAATGAAGCCGAGCGTGAACGCTGCTGCGGTACACTACGCTACACGGCACGGATTGGTGGTCTTGCAGACAGTGGTGGGCTTTTTCATTCATCAAACACACGAGAGAGGGAGAGAACGAGCGAGCTCCATCAACAAACAAGGTAGACACAGAGGGTTCACTGATGGAGCGATAGATAGATTGAGATCTGCAGCACGGCTACCGCTTAGTAGGGCGAGTAACCCATCTTGGAGCGGCGAGCTACTGGCGAGCGGTAGTAGTGGTACGAGGTGTAGACGGTCTCCTCTCCGGTCTCGGAGTCGACGGCATTCCACTGCGAGACGCGGCACGTAAAGTCGGTGCCGGGCACGTTGTACTGCCAGTGGGCGGCGCCGGCGTCGCGGCGCGTGTGGCAGTTGAACGAGCGGCCGTCGATCTGCGGCGGCTTGCGCGCCGAGACGTTCTTGAGGATGTAGAAGACACCGACGGCGTCGTCGTGCGTGTCAAAGTGCGGATGGCTCGAGATGAGCGAGCCGCGCGTGACGGCCGGCGACTGGATGCGCTTGTAGAACTCGGTGAGCGGCAAGTCGTGCGCCTGGTGCGAGTCGCGCGGGCGGAACAGCACGCGCTTGGCCGGCAGGATCGTGCACTCGGAGCAGTCGCTCGGCACCGTGCTGGCGGTGTTGTCGAACAGCATGCTGGCGGGCGACGGCGGCGCGCTGAGGTTGCTGTTCACGGCCGTGGTGCCGGCCATCGGCACGCACAGCAGCGGCGACGATGGACGCGACAGGAAGGCCGACGATGCGAACGGCGATCCCGCGAACGGCGATCCCGAGAACGACGATCCCGAGAACGACGACGTGGGCGACATGGCCAAGAGCGGCGACGACGGCGGCGACGAGAAGGCCGACGACGAGCTGCTGGGCGACGAGGCCGGGTCGGCGGGCGACAGCGGCGGCGAGAACGGCGACGAGGGCGCCGACAAGAAGGCAGACGCGGCAAACGGCGACGAGAGAGGCGACGAGAACGGCGACGAGAAAGGCGACGACGATGAGAACAAGCGCGGCAGCGGCTCGAAGGCCGGCGTCACGGTCAGCGTCGGCGTGGTCGTCATGTCGAACGAGGCATCCTCGGTGAGCGACTGGATGAGCTCAGCCGGGAGGTCGTCAAAGGTCGAGAGGTCGCGCGGGTAGTTGCAGTGGGCGTTCAGCAGCATGTGGTCAGGGTTCTCGACCGAGAACGTGTCATCGTAGAAAGAAACCATGGCGAACGAAGGAATGAGAGAG